>Ga0302323_100003392_pt1 | contig 12947 bp, 13 predicted proteins | sample Fen_T0_3_FD_201950 | JGI IMG/M metagenome (GOLD analysis project Ga0302323, IMG submission 201950) | Peat permafrost microbial communities from Stordalen Mire near Abisko, Sweden - Fen_T0_3 | ecosystem: Environmental > Terrestrial > Soil > Wetlands > Permafrost | place: Sweden: Abisko... | reverse complement strand
CGTGCGGCCGCTGCGAGCTCCCGGTCTGCCCCGGGATGGAAGCCTGCGCGGTCCCCGCCGTGGTGTGGCTGCGAACCGAGGGCCGGACGCTGGTCCGCAAGGTGGCGGTGGAGACCGTCGGTGGCGGCTCGCGCCCCGCGTTCACGGCGCAAGCGCGGCTCGCGCCGTACGCCCATCGCGCGACCGAGATCGTGATGACCTACGAGCGCGGCCTGCTGCCGCTGTCGTCGATCGGTCATACCACCGGGGCGGTCGCGGCGCGGGCGAGCCAGCTGCGCCGCCGGCTTCGCGGGGTCGGCTTCGAGCTCCACGCCAACCTGCTCGAGGTGTCACCCACCGCGACCGTGGCGGCGCTGTGCGGCCCGCGGGTCGCGCGCGGCTACAAGCGCGACGCCGACCCCTGGCACACCCGCGCGTTGATCCTGGAGCGGCTCGACGACCTGTCGTTCGCGCTGCAGAGCCGGATGGCGCGCGAGGATGTCCTGCAGAGCGACCATTGCTTTGACGCGGTGCTGTCGGCCTACACCGCGTACCTGTGGGCGCGCGATGGCTGGCCGACGCCGGACGGCTGCTTCACGGAGGACGGCTGGATCGTCGCGCCGCCCTGACCGCGGCCGACCGCGCCCGACCGCGGCCGACCGGCTAGACCAGCGCTTCGTAGGCGGCGGTGACCTCGGCGAACCGGCGCTCGAGCGTGCGACGCCGCTGATCATCGGCGCCGGGCTGCAGGTCGGGATGCAGCGCGCGGGCGAGCCGGCGGTAGGCGCGCTTGACGGTGTCCGCATCGGCGCCGGGATCGACCCCGAGCAGCTGCAGCGCCGCGCGCCGGCGCGGATCGAGCGCAGGCGCGCGCGACTCGTGATGCGGCGCGTTGCCCGGGCCGCGGCCCGCGGTCTGCTCGGCGGCGGGATCGGCCACGAGCGCACCGACCGCGCCGAGGAAGTGGACGAACGCGAGCAGGCGGAACCGCGGCGTGCGCGCCAGCGACCAGAGGTCGTCGAGCCGGCGCGGCACGGCGAGCGCCGCCACCATCCGGCGATCGGCGTCGTCGAGCGCCTCGGGTGCGAGCTCCGCGCGGAGCGCCAGCCGGCGGCCCGCGAGCTCGCGAACCACGCGGTCGGCCAGCGCGCTGTCGAGCTGGGCCTCGAGGTGGGAGCGGACCCAGCCGGCGATCGCGACCTGATGCGCCGCTCCTGGCGGATAGGCGGTGACCCCGCTGTCGAACGCACCGGTCGTCGACGGCTCGGCCACCGACCGCGCGAGCCGCGCCATCAGCGCCCGCTTGGCGAGCTCGCCATCGCCGCAGACCGCTGCGCCGCGCCGCAGCACGTACACCTCGGGGCGCGCCGCCGGTGGCGCCAGGGTCAGCACACCGCTCGCGGCCTGGCGCCCGAGGCGATACAGCAGACGCACCAGCTCGCCTCGCCCGAACGCGCGGCGAAGGTCTGGTCCTGGGGTGCTTGGCACCCGCGCATGGTTCGCGAGCTCGACGCCGCGCGCAATTTTTCGGCCGCGATCGCGCCGGCCGATCAGCCGATCACATGAAACCGGCTTTGCGGCGCTCGACGATGAACTCGATCACGGTGTTGCGAACATCCTCGCGGAACGTGACGAGTCCGGCGGCGATCTCGCGCAGCGCGGTCACCGCGGGTTTGTTGTCGCAGTCGACGCCCGGATTCGCCCCGCGCGACAACTGCCGCGCCCGTTCGGCAGCGAGGACGACCAGCGCAAACCGATTGGGGACTTTGTCGAGACAATCTTCGACGGTAACGCGAGCCATGGACCGCGGAACTTACTCGCTTGCCACCGCGTGTCAAGGGCAGGCTTGCCAGACTGAGGCCAAACCACTACCTTAGGCAGGCGCTTCGTCCTACCGGCAAGTAGGCGTTCCGCTTTAACTTATGTTGGCACGATCACCTGTTCCCGTCGCGCGGGGTCCCGTGCGCGTCGATCTCGATTGGGATGCGCTGGAGATCGCGGTCGAAAGAAATTCGCCCGACACCGACAGCTATCTCGATTTCACCACCGGCCGGATCCTCACGATCACCACCGGTGATCCGGAGGCCGCGCTCAACCGCCAGAACGTTTCGGAGAACATCCGCAACTTCCTGCGGATCGAGCCCGCGTCGTCGCGCGAGCAGTATCGCTGGATGGAGCGGTTCGTCGGCTCGGTCGTCGACGAGCCGCTGCGCGAGCGCCTGATCATCTCGATCGACGGCAAGGGCGCGTTCCGCCGGTTCAAGGACGTGCTGCTCGCGTATCCCGCCGAGCGCGAGCGCTGGTTCTCCTATCGCGCGGATCTCCTGCACTGGCACATCGCGCAGTGGCTCGAGCAGCACGAGATCACGACCAGCAACGAGCCGCCGTGGGGCGCGGTCCTGCAACCGCAGGAGCTGCCCGCGGTCGGCCGGCCGCTCGTCCACGGCAACGAGGCGCCCGGCGAAGCGCTGCGCCGCCAGGCGCGCGATCTGATCGAGACCATCCCGGCGATCGAGCTGCCGACCGCGATCGCGTTCCTCGAGTTCCTGAAGCAGCGCAGCGCCGAGCAGCTCGCGCGCAGCGACGACCCCAACGACGATCACGACCCCGGCTCGCCGTGACCGCCGCGTTCGATCGCCCGGCGCGGGTCGAGGAGCTGATCACGCTGCTGGTGCAGAGCGCGCCCGCGTCGGACGGCGCGGTGGTCGACGAGCTGGTCACCCACCTTCACCGGATCGGCTCGCCGCTCGCGCGATCGATCGCGCGCGTCGTCGAGCTGGTCGCCGAGCAGCTGATCGCGCCGGGCATCGCCCTGCCCCCGCTCGCGATGGCCTGCGCGACGCTGGCCGACGGCGTGCGCGGCAAGCTCACCGATCGCGAGCTCGAGGCGGCGCGGTTCGAGATCGAGACCCTGATGCCGATGCCCGACCGGCCACCGCCGATCGCGGCGCCGGACGTCCCGCTGAGCGCGCTGCGCAAGCGCCCGCGGTAGCCGCCCCCGGCCCTACATTCGCTTGATGTAGCAGTACTTCATGGCGCCGACTGCGGGGTCACCGAAGCTGCTGTTGTCGCACAAGGCGCTGCCGGACGTGCCGCTGGCGTACGCCCACGTCGTCCCGGTGCCGTAGGCGATGGCCACGTTGCCCGAATAGCTGCAGGTCTGATACTCGTCCGCGCAGTAGCTCCACGTGTCGGACGGCAGATCCGTGTAGTAGCAATTCTTGTCCACGCCGAACGCGGGGTCGCCGAATTGCGAGTTGTTGCAGCCCACGGTGTCGGTCGCGATCCGGTAGTTCCAGCGAGTGTCAGCGCCGTAGCGCACGAGCTTCGTGCCCGTCGCATTGCAGGTGCCAGCCTCTGAACCGCACCAGAGCCAGTCGATCGTCGCGCCGTTGTTGGCAAAGTCGCCGTTGCACGTCCACTCGGATTCACCATTGCTCGGAAAGGCCGACGAACAGCTCGACGTCGACCAGATGTTGCCCGACTTGGGCGTGACGGGGACCTGGGTGACCGAGGACGTGGCCGGCCAGAACTTTTGACAGTACGTCAGCGGGTCGAGATCGGCGCCGGACGAACAGTCGGTGTCCCCGGTCCAGCTGCCGGTGAGTGACTTGTGGGTGTTGACCTTCCCCCACCAGTAAGAGATCCGTCCCTGTTCCGCGGGGGCGATCGAGTAGACGATATTCGACTCGCAGCCCTCGCTGGCGTAGCAGCCGAGGTCGGCCTGGTACAACCCGGTGGCCGGCGCCGTGTAGACCAGCCCGGTCGCGGGTGGACTACAGATCCCGTTGCCATGATCGGTGTCATTGGCCACCACCGCCACGCCGTTCCGGAGGCTGAGCACCGCCGCGTTGCCCGAACCACCCGCGTCACAGGTGCTCATGCGGAGCTGTTCTCCTGCGTTCAGGGGGATGTCGACGGTGGTATTGAAGCGCGACCAGTTGCCATGAGCGATAAAAGGGATACCCCCGCTGTTGGCCATGACCGTGAACGGGAAGGTCCCACTGCAGCTGCCGTTCGCGAAACAGCCCAGGTGCGCGGAGTACGTGCCGGCCGTCGGTGCCGTGTAGAAGATCTCCGAGCCTGGCGCGCAGTGATCGTCGTCGGACGCCACCTCTGCTTCGCCGTTGAACAGCCGGATGTAGGTGTCTCCACTGAACGACCCGCCGGCCTCGCAGCCCCCGAAGTGGAGCTGGTCACCGGCGTTGAGGTCGATGTCGTGGACGTCGTAGTTCTGCGTCGCGCTGTTGGTATTGCTGACGCTATACCCTGCAAAGATAAAGCGAACGCCGTTTCCCGAGCAAGTGCCCGCACGGGTACTGCAGGAGCCCGTGATATCTGCCAACGTTGGTTTTTTGTTCTGATACCACTCGCCCCCACCCTCCAGGCATTTGCAGTGATAGCGGCGGTCAGGTTCTGACTCCGCTTGCGTCACGACGCCCAGGCCTTCGCGCTCACCCTGCCGGACGTCCTCGCCCTGATCGACGTCCGGTGCCGCACCACAGCCAAGAGCGGCGAACAGAGACCAGGAGAAGCAGGCTGTGACACAATGAATTCCTACTCTGCGCATCGGAACCTTTCGAATATGCGGTGGGCCCGGACTTCGAGCCTCGAACCGTAGTGAACCGAATCGGACCTGTGTGTGCAGTAAATAGAATCGGACATGCGAGCCACGCGGGCTCCGTGTGCTCCGGTGCTCGCGCGGCGCGCCTCGCTTCGCTTCCGGAGGGCCGACCGCGCCTCTCCGACGCTGCCTCGATCCCCACGGGAATTCGTGGCCGGATCTCCGCTAGCGCGTCACCGCGCCGCGGGTGCTCCGGCGCCGGGCCGCAGCTTGAGGGCGAGCGTCAGGGTCATGCGGGGCTCCGCTCGATCTGGCAGCCGTCGTCGTCGAGCTGGTAGCTGCGCACCGCGCGGCCGCGCTCGACGGTGTAGTGCGCATGGCGGCGCGCCGAGCGGTCGTTCGCGCGGCCGGCCTCGGCGCGCTTCGCGGAGCAGGACGACCAGCCTGCGCAGCGCCTGGTCGAGGTTGGCGCGCTGCGAACGCGCGCCGGCGCTGCGAACGCGATCCCGGACGGCAGGTGATGGATGCGGACCGCGGATGACACCTTGTTGACGTGCTGGCCCCCCGGACCGCCGGCGCGGCACGCCGTGATCACCAGGTCATCGCGCGGGATCGCGGTGACGTCCGCGCCGGCGCCGTCATCGCTGCGCGCGTGCAGGCTCACCGCGGCGAACCACCGCTTGCGCGCCGCACGACCGCGGCTCGCCGAGCGCTGGATCAGCACGTGGGTGCCGAGCTCGCCGGCGAGCGCGCCGAGCACCTCGCCGCGCACGCGCAGCGTGATCCATGACGGCAGCGCGCGCGCCGACGGGCCGTTCATCGCCGAGAACTGCGGCGCGATCGCCGAGACGATGCTGGCGAGCGAGCTTTTCGGTCACGAGGCGGCGGCGTTCACCGGGGCGTCGGCGCGCCACCGCGGCCTGTTCGAGCAGGCGTCGGGCGGCACGATCTTCCTCGACGAGGTCGGCGAGCTACCGCTCCAGGTCCAGGGTATGCTGCTGCGCGTGCTGCAGGAGCGCACGGTGCGCCGGGTCGGCGGCGAGCAGGCGGTGACCGTCGATGTCCGCGTCGTCGCCGCGACCCATCGCGACCTCGCGCAGATGGTGCGCGACGGCGGGTTCCGCGAAGATCTGTACTACCGGCTGCGCGGCGCGACGCTGGTCGTGCCCGCGCTGCGCGAGCGGCTCACCGAGATCGGCGCGCCGCTACGTTGTTTGCGCACGCTCGGTGTCGAGCGCAACCCGCGGAAGCGCGAGCTCGCGCTCACAGCGGCCGCCGGCGATCGGGCGGCTACTTCTTCGGCGCGGGAGCCGGCGTGGCCGGTGCCTTCGGCGGCGTCTTGGACGCGTCGGCCGGGGCGTCCTTCGCCCACGTGCCCTTGGCCGCGGTACACTCCTTGTGCGTCTTCTTCATGTCCATCGAGCCGTCGGCCAGCTTGCAGTGGTGGTTCTGCACGTTGCCGCCTGCGAAGGCGGCCGAGGAACCGGCCAGCGTGGTGGCGAGGATCGCGACGCGGATGAATTTCACTGACATGGGCAAACTCCTTGGCACGGCGGCCGTTGTCTGATCCGACCATCACGGCGGTCGATTCATTCACGAACCTTCATGAAGACGTTATGAAGGGCACTCGGCAACTGAGCATGACGCAGCGCGCCTGTCATGACTCCGCGCGGCATCGACGGACCACGAGCTCGAGCCCCGCGGCGAGCGCGGCCCCGAGCACGTAGCAGACCAGATCGAACGCGTGGAATCCCTGCCCGAGGATCAGTCTGCCCGGCAGCGTCGCGCGCACCGCGTCGATCCACGGCGCGCGGTATCGCTGCGAGAGCTCGATCGCGACGCAGAACGCGAGCGCCGCGAGCCCGACGCGCGAGGTCCGCGCCCGCGGCGCCAGAACCCCGAAGCCCCAGAACACCATCGTCGCGTACAGCGCATCGCCGAGGTTCTTGGCGAGCCACCACGGCAGCGCCGACGCCCACGCGCGCGACGCCAGCCCCGTGGCGATCGTCGCCAGCACGGCGGCGACGTAGCGCGGTCGCGAGCGCGCCGGCTTCGCATCGTGAATCGCAACATCGCCGGCGTTCGCTGCATCGCGAGCGCGCTCTGCATCGCGGACGCTCATCGCGAGCCCCGCGCGCGAGCGCCGCTTCCGATCAGGCCGCCGCGCGAGCCGCGACGAGCGCCAGGCCGGCGCGCGCGCAAGCCGCGGTGCCGCCTTCGACGTTGTAGACCGAAGCGTAGCCGAGCCGCTCGACGAGCTTGGCCGCCGTCAGGCTGCGGGTGCCCTTGGCGCAGATGAACACCAGGGTCGCGCCCTGCGGGAGCTCGTGATCCGGATCGGCGCGCAGCTGATCGAGCGGGATCGACAGCGCGCCGTCGACATGGCCGCTGTCCCATTCGCGGTGATCGCGAACGTCGATCAGGTGGGCGTTCGGCGTCGACAGCACTTCAACAAGCTGCTTCGGAGAGATATTCGCCACCATGCTTTCCGTTATAGCGGAGACCGTGATGGTCGGCAAGGTGTCTGCTATCGCGGACTCGCCCGGGGTCTAGCCGCGCCCGGCCTGGAGCCTGCGGAGCGCGTCGACCAGAGCATCTATGTCCTCGCAGATATTGTAGAAAGCGAGGGACGCACGCACCGAGGCCTCGTGGCCGAACCGGCGCAGGATCGGCTGGGCGCAGTGGTGGCCGGACCGGACCGCGATGCCGTCCTTGTCGAGCGCGCTGCCGACGTCCTCGGTGCGCTGGCCGTCGAGCACGAACGACAGCACGCCCGCCTTGTGGCGAGGCGCGCCGACCATCTGGAGGCCGGCCACCGACGCGAGCTGATCTTCGGCATAGCGCAGCAGCTCGTGCTCGTAGCGATCGATGTTGTCGATCCCGATCCGGGTGACGTAGTCGAGCGCCGCGCCGAGCCCGACCGCGTCGCCGATGCTGCCGGTGCCGGCCTCGAACCGCCACGGCGGCTGCTGGTAGGTCGTGTTCTCGAACGTGACGTCCTGGATCATGTTGCCGCCGCCCTGCCACGGCGGCATCGCCTCGAGCACGGCGCGCTTGCCGAACACCGCGCCGATCCCGGTCGGCGCGAACACCTTGTGGCCCGACAGCACGTAGAAGTCGCAGTCGAGCTGCTGGACGTCGACCCGGGTGTGCGAGACCGCCTGCGCGCCGTCGAGCAGCACGAGCGCGCCGCGGCGGTGCGCGATCTCGATCATCTCGCGCGCGGGGGTGACGGTGCCGAGCGCGTTGGACACCTGCGGAAACGCGACGAGCCGGGTGCGCGGGCCGAGCAGCCGCTCGTAGGCCTCGAGGATGACGTCGCCGCGATCGTCGACCGGGGCGACCCGCAGCCGCGCGCCGACCGCCGCGCACAGCTGCTGCCACGGCACGATGTTGGCGTGGTGCTCGAGGTGGGTGACGACGATCTCGTCGCCGGCGGCGACGTTGCGCCGGCCCCAGCTCTGGGCGACGAGGTTGATGCCCTCGGTCGCGCCGCGCACGAAGATGATCTCGCTGGTCGACGGCGCGTTGACGAACCGCCGGGTCGACTCGCGCGCGGACTCGTAGGCATCGGTCGCGCGGGCGGCGAGCGCGTGCGCCGCGCGATGGATGTTGGAGTTCTCGTGCTCGTAGAAGTGCGATAGCCGATCGATCACCGCGCTCGGCTTCTGCGTGGTCGCGGCGTTGTCGAGCCAGACCAGCCGCTTGCCGCCGTGGACGCGCTCCTCGAGGATCGGGAAGTCGCGCCGCACCGTGTACGGATCGAACGCGGTGCCGCCGAGATCGCGGATCCGACCGCGCTGGGCCTCGCCGCCGGTGTCGATCCGGGACGGCGCGCGCGGCGGTTGCGAAGCCTGGTGCGCCGGGCCGCCCGCAGCCGAGGATCCGATGGGCGCGCTGGAGAGCGAGCCGCGCGGGCTCGCGAACGGCGAGCCCGGGGCTTCACCCGGTCGAGACGAGCCTGCAGAGGACGACGCGCCGGACGGCTGGCCGGCGAACGTCGAGGCGGGGGCGTCGAACCCGTTGCCCCCGAAGCCAGACGGCGCATCGCCGAAGCGCGACGGGTTACCGCCGAACCCCGACGGGCTGCCAGCGAAGCCCGACGGAGCACCACCGAAGCCCGACGGGCACCCGCCGAAGACCGACGGAGCACCACCGAAGCCCGACGGGCTGCCGCCGAAGCCCGACGGGCTGCCGCCGAAGTCCGACGGAGCACCACCAAAGCCCGACGGGCTGCCGCCGAAGCCCGACGGAGCACCACCAAAGCCCGACGGGCTGCCGCCGAAGCCCGACGGAGCACCACCGAAGCCCGACGGAGCACCACCGAAGCCCGACGGAGCACCACCGAAGTTCGACGGGGCACCGCCGAACAGAGACGAGAGATCACCTAGCTGGGGAAGGCCGGCAAACGGCGAGCTCACCGCGCTGGCGCTCGCCAGCCCCGGCGCGCCGGGCGCCAGCGACCCCGGCGGCTGCGCATGGCTCGCCGGCGACGAAGCCGCAGCCGCAGCCCCTGGCGGCTGCGCGTGGCTCGCGGTCGGCGACGCGGGCGCCGCCGCCACCGACGTGGCGGCCCGCCCACCCAGCAGCTCGCTCGCGAGCCGTTCGATCGCTCGCGCGAGCGCACCCGGATCGCCCGCGCTGGACTCCAGCGCCGACGGCGAGGCCGGCACCGCCGCCGTGCCGAGGCCGGGCGACGCGGGCAGCTGGACATTGCTCGCGGTCAGCGCGGTCATCGGCGCCAGCGAGACCGGCGCGGCCAGGCCCCCGAACGAGCCGCCGAACAGCTCGCCGGCGAGCCGCTCGATCGCGACCACCAGCTGGTTCGGCTCGTCGGCGCCCGACGGGCGGATCGGGGGCGCCAGCGCGCCCGCCGCGAGGCCCGGCGTCGCAGTCGCGAGCGCACCCGGGACCGGCGCCGGGGCGAGCCCGGGCACGAAGCCGCCACCCGGGTCGACGACCTGGCCGAGTTGACCGGCGACCTCGTGGGGCGGCGCGAAATTACGATTGTCTGCGGTCATGGGGTTCGGGGAGTTCGGGGAGCTCGGGGAGCTCGGGGAGCTCGGGGAGCTCGGGGAGCTCGGGGAGCTCGGGGAGCTCGGGGAGCTCGGCGGCGGCAGCGCTCACTTGTAGTCGTGGTAACGGTCGACCTCGACGCCCTGGAGCGCGCCGATCGCGTCCTCGGTGAGCACCGCCGAGGAGCAGTACAGCGAGATCAGGTACGACGCGGCGCCCTTCTGGTTGATCCCCATGAACCGGATCGACATGCTCGGGCTGACCTCGCCGGGGATGCCGGGCTGAAAGAGCCCGACCACGCCGCGCTTCTTCTCGCCGGTCCGCATCAGCAGGATGTCGGTCTTGGTGCCGCTGACGTGGAGCTTGTCGCACGGCACGAGCGGCAGGCCGCGCCAGGTCAGCACCGGCGAGCCGAACAGGGTGACCGTCGGGGGTGGCACGCCGCGGCGGGTGCATTCGCGGCCGAACGCGGCGATCGCGCGCGGGTGCGCGAGGAAGAACGACGGCTCCTTCCAGACCCGGGCGATCAGCTCGTCGAGATCATCGGGCGTGGGCGCGCCGCCGCGCGGCTTGACGATCATCGAGTCGTGCACGCTGTTGAGCAGGCCGTAGGCGCCGTTGTTGACCAGCTCGTCCTCCTGCTTCTCCTTGATCCGCTCGACCGCGACGGTCAGCTGCTCCTTGACCTGGTCCATCGGGCTGCGAAACAGATCCGAGATCCGGGTGTGGACCTGGACCGTCGTGGTGACCGTGGTCAGCACGTACTCGCGCGGGTTCTCCTCGTAGTCGATCTCGGCGACCGGGAGGTCCGAGGCGTCGTCCGGGGTGCACTCGACGGCGAAGTCGTTGTTGATGACGCGGTTGACCCGGTAGACGCCTGCCTCGACCGGGGTCCACGGCAGCAGCTGGACCAGCCAGCGCGGGGTGCTGCCGACCCACTGGGGCGGCGTCTTCGTGGTGTTCGAGAGCTGGCGAGCAGCTCCCTCGCTGAGGGTATGCGCAGAGTCGGCGGTGTCTGCCATGGCGTGCCCATGCTGTATCACGCGCGCACGGCGCGCCGATCGCGATGAGCCTACGGTCGCAGCCGCTCCCGGGATCCGGTCGCTGAACCGTGTTCTTCAGCCAGCCGCCGGCCGGTCCGTGGCCTCAACCGCGAACGCAAACCGCGAACTTGAGGTAGCTCGCCTCGGGGAACCCCGGCACGGTCGGAAAGTCGGGCGGCAGCGACCGGCGATCGACGATCTGCAGCCGGGTGCCGGCGTTCATTGCGCCGTCGGCGAGCGCGAGCTCGAGCTCGAGCGCGCTCATCTTGTGGGTCGACGACGCGGCGACCAGGAGGCCGCCCGGCACGAGGACCTCGAGGCTGGCGGTGACGAGCTCGGCGAAGTCGCGGACCGCGCTCCACGCCTTGCCGCCGCGCGCCGCGGCGCTCGCGAACGCCGGCGGATCGAGCACGACCATGTCGAACGTCCGCTTGCGCTCGACGAACCGCGCGAGCACCTTGAACGCGTCGCCGACGATGTGCTCGGGCTTCTCGGGATCGAACCCCGAGGCCGCGAAGTTGCGGCGCGCGCGCGCGTGGGCCTTGGCCGCGACGTCGACCGCGACAACCTCGGTCGCGCCACCGGCGTGGGCATAGAGCGAGATCGCGCCGGTGTAGGAGAACAGGTTCAGCACCCGGCGCCCGGCCGCCCACTGGCGGACCGCGCGGCGGCCCTCGCGGAGGTCGGCGAACAGCCCGGTCGACAGCGGCGCGGTGACGTCGACGACGAACGTCAGATCGTCTTCCTTGACCTCGAGCTCGACCGGCGCCACGGCGCCGCGGACCAGCTCGGCCGCGACCTGGCGTGGCGCCTCGCCGCCGAGCGACTTGAACCGGCGCTGCTCGTAGATCGCCTTGGGGTGGAGCTCGGCCTCGAGCGCGTCGTAGAGGTCGGTGCGCAGCCCCATGACGGCGCTGGTGAACAGCTGGATCACCAGGTAATCGCCGTAGCGCTCGACGACGATGCCGGGCAGGCCGTCGGACTCGGCGTTGATCAGCCGCGCCGAGCCGAGCTTGTCGAGATCGACCAGCTTGCGGCGCAGCGCGATCGCCGCGCGGACCCGGTCCTTGATCAGCTTGCCGTCGACCGCGACGTCGGGCGCGCGGACGAACACGCGGAGCGCGATCGCGCTGTCGCCGTCGTAGAGGCCGCGGCCGACGAACTCACCGTCCTCGTCGACGCAGTCGATCTGGGTGCCGGGTTCGGCCATCAGGGCGCGCGGCCCGATCGCCTCGCGGTAGACCCACGGGTGGCCGGCGCGGACGCGGTGGGCGACGTCGCCGGGGAGCCGGACCGTGTTCTTGCGCACGATCGGCAAGCCACGAGCGGGACGACGTACAGGGCGGCGTGGCTCGGCCATGGCGCGGGCTTTATGGCGCACCTGGCGACAATCTCCAAGCCGGTCGGTATGCAACTTTGTGCGGCCACTGGACGACCGTCCCCGGCAGCGCCGCGGTTGCGGGTCGAGATCCCGCGCCTGGCGCCGTATCTGGTGCTGCCGCTGGGGGCGTGGCCGGGTTGCGGTCGGGTGCGCCTGGGGCGGGCGCTCGCGATGGTTTGGTCGCCTGCGGTCGCCGGTGGGTGAGGCGAGCGAGAGCCCGCACCGACGAGCACGAGCGATTCGCACCGGTTGTCCAGGCGCGGCAGCCGCGGCGTCGTCGAGCGCCGGGGTCGGCGCAGTTCGCGACGCCGGCAACTTCTCACCGCGACGAGACCGCGCCATATTCAGACGACGAACCGATCGCCGGCGGTCACCTACACGTGGGTGTGTGCTGGAATCTCGTAAGGGAGCGGCTGTTTGACGGATCCTGTCGTGACGCGATACCCTTGGAAACCCGTAGTCTTTTTCAGGGAGACTGCCGAATGAGCCGTATTGGAGAGCTGCTGGTTCGCGAGAAGATGCTCTCGCTCCAGCAGCTTCAGCAGGCGCAAGAAGAGGCCAAGCGAACCGGCAAGCGGCTGGGCGCGACGCTGTCGCGCCTTGGCTACGTCAAGGACGTGGAGCTCACCCAGTTCGTCGCCAAGCAGTACAGCCTGCCGTCGATCAACCTCAGCGAGATCGAGATCGACGCCAGCGTGCTGAAGCTGGTGCCGCGCGAGATCTGCGAGAAACATCAGGTGATCCCGGTCCGCCGCAGCGGGCCGACCCTGATCGTCGCGATGGCGGATCCGTCGAACATCTACGCGATCGACGAGCTCAAGTTCCTGACCCAGTACAACATCGAGCCGGTCGTCGCCTCGGAGGCCGCGCTCGAGGCCGCGCTGTCGCGCTACTACGACAAGGGCCCCGATCTCGACCAGATGATGGGCGAGTTCGATGTCGACAACGTCGACTTCTCGGGCTC
>Ga0302323_100003391_pt1 | contig 12948 bp, 14 predicted proteins | sample Fen_T0_3_FD_201950 | JGI IMG/M metagenome (GOLD analysis project Ga0302323, IMG submission 201950) | Peat permafrost microbial communities from Stordalen Mire near Abisko, Sweden - Fen_T0_3 | ecosystem: Environmental > Terrestrial > Soil > Wetlands > Permafrost | place: Sweden: Abisko... | reverse complement strand
GACTCCATGCAGGTGTACCGCGGCATGGACATCGGCACCGCCAAGCCCACCCCGGCCGAGCAGCGCGCCGTGCCGCACCACCTGCTCGACCTCGTCGACCCGGCCGACGAGTTCACGGTGTCGGAGTTCCAGGCCGCCGCACGGGCGGCGATCGCCGACATCGAGGCGCGTGGCCGCCGGCCGCTGCTGGTGGGGGGTACGGGCCTCTACCTCCGGGCCGTCGTCGACGACCTCGTCATCCCCGGTCAGTTCCCCGCGGTGCGCACCGAGCTCGAGGCCGAGCCCGACACCGCCGCGCTGCACCAGCGCCTGCACGTCCTCGACCCGCTCGCCGCCTCGCGCATGGAGCCCTCGAACCGACGCCGGGTGGTGCGGGCGCTCGAGGTGACCCTGGGGAGCGGCCGCCCGTTCTCGTCGTTTGGACCGGGCCTCGACGCCTATCCCGTCACCGCCTACGACCTCGTGGGTCTCGAGCGCCCCGTCGAGGTGCTCAACGAGCGGGTCGCGGCGCGCTACCGCGACCAGGTGGCTGCGGGGTTCGTCGACGAGGTGCGGGCGCTCGCCGCGGCGCCTGGCGGGCTGGGACGCACCGCGTCGCAGGCACTCGGGTACGCGGAGCTGCTCGCCGTCGTCCGGGGTGAGCTCGACCTCGACGAGGCGTTGGAGCTCGCCACCGTCCGCACCCGCCGCTTCGCGCGCCGGCAGCGCTCGTGGTTCCGTCGCGACCCGCGCATCACCTGGTTCGACCTCGGTGCCGACCCCGACCCCGACCCGGCGCCCGTCGTCGAGGCGCTGGTGCACCGCTGGGCCGGCTGAGCCCGGAGGGGTCAGCTGCCGTTGCTGGTGTGGTCGGTCCAGTCGTCGCCGTCCCAGTACCGGTACGTGTGGATGCCGTACGGGTCGTCGTACCAGCCGGCGACGCGCTCGACGACGGGCTGGGTCCTCGGATCCACCCACGCCGGCGTCTCCACGGGCCCGGCCCACGGCTGACTGGTGGACACGAGGGGCGCGTCGCCCGCCCGGTAGGCCTGCGGCGGGAGCTGCAGCTCCGGCACCGGGGCCGGCGTCTTGCGCGGCATCACCGCCACGATCACCAGGCCGATGCAGCCCAGGACGAAGCCGATGGCTGCGCCGAGGATGAAGGGGTAGCCCTTCATGAACCCGATGTAGCCGCACAGGCTGGCGAACACGACGCTGAAGAAGAGCCAGGCGATCAGGACGGTCCCGTTCACCCGTGTCTATCGGCCCCTTGCCGTGTCCCTTGACCCTTGGAGGGCTCGGCCTCCGAGGCAACCGCCAATGTGGTGGGACTCGGGCACCCGGGCTGCGAGACTGGCGGTGATGACGGGATCCGCCACCTTGCACCTCGTGAAGCACCACGGCCTCGGCAACGACTTCCTCGTCCTCGTCGCCGACGAGGTCCCGTCCGACGCGCCGGCGCTCGCGGCGCGCCTCTGCGAGCGCCACCACGGCGTCGGCTCCGACGGCCTGCTCGTCGCCACCCCGGCACCCGATCCTGCACCCGGGGGTCAGCCCGTCGACGCGGTGATGACGCTGTTCAACGCCGACGGCTCGCTCGCCGAGATGAGCGGCAACGGCATCCGCTGCTTCGTCCACGCCCTGGCCCGCGCCCGCGGGCTCGGGCGCGGGTCGCTGCGCGTGGCCACCGGGGGCGGTGTCCGCCGCGTCGAGTTCGGGCCGTCCACCGAGGGGCGCACCGACCTCATCTCGGCCACGGTCGACATGGGCCCTGCCCGTCCCGGACCCGTGGCCGATCCCGCGGCCCCCACGCCCACCACCGAGGTGCTGAAGGAGCGCACGGTCGACCTCGGCAACCCCCACGTCGTGCTGCTCGTGCCCGACCCGGCGCTGGTCGACCTCGAGGTCGACGGCCCGGTCTGGGAGCACCGCTACCCCCACGGCGCCAACGTCCACGTCGTCGCGCCCACGCCGGGCCGCACCGATGCGCTCACCATGCGGGTGTGGGAGCGAGGCGCCGGGCTCACCGAGGCCTGCGGCACGGGCGCATGCGCCGCGGCCGTGGCCGCGCACGACTGGGGCCTGGTCGGCCCCGAGGTCGTGGTGCACATGCCGGGCGGCGACGTGACGGTCTCGCTCGGCGACACCGTGCTGCTCACGGGTCCCTCGCAGTGGGTCGCCGACGTCGAGGTGCCCGCGTGATCGATCCCGACGACGAGCTGGGCCAGGGCTTCGACGAGGGCGAGCTGTTCGAGTTCCCGCTCGACACCGGGGAGCCGCTCGACGAGGCGCCCGATGCCACCCACCGCGGCGCGTTCGGCGAGCACGGCGGCGCGTCGAGCACGTTCATCGAGCGCACCTTCCGGGAGCGCATCGTGCTGGTGGGCGTGGCCACCGGAGGCACGTCGCTCGACGACGTCGAAGCCGGGCTCGACGAGCTCGCCCGCCTCGTCGACACGGCGGGCGCCGATCCCGTCGCCCGGGTCGTGCAGCGCCGCGACACCCCCGACCCCGCCACCTACATCGGCAAGGGCAAGGTCGAGGAGCTGCGCACGGTCGCCGAAGCGACCGACTGCGACACCGTGGTGTTCGACGAGGAGCTCAGCCCGGCCCAGCAGCGCAACCTCGAGAAGCTGCTCGGCCGCACCGCCATCGACCGCACCGCGGTGATCCTCGACATCTTCGCCCAGAACGCCTCCAGCCAGGAGGGGAAGGCGCAGGTCGACTTGGCGCTGCTGCGCTACCGCCTGCCGCGCCTGCGTGGCAAGGGCCAGGGGCTGTCGCAGCAGGGCGGTGGCATCGGCACCCGACAAGGTGGTGGTGAGACCAAGCTCGAGGTCGACCGTCGTCGCATCGTCCGCCGCATCCACCAGCTCGAGTCCGAGCTGCGCGCCATCAGCCGCCACCGCGCCACGCAGCGCAAGGCCCGCAGCCGCAGCCGGGTGCAGCAGGTCGCCATCGTCGGCTACACCAACGCCGGCAAGTCCACCCTGCTCAACCGCCTCACCGACGCGGGCGTGCTCGTCGAGGACCGCCTCTTCGCCACCCTCGACGCCACCACCCGCCGGCTCCAGCTCCCCGGTGGTGAGGCCGTGCTGCTCACCGACACGGTCGGGTTCGTCCGCAAGCTGCCCCACGGCCTCGTCGAGGCCTTCAAGTCCACCCTCGACGTCGTCGTCGAGGCCGACCTGCTCATCCACGTGGTCGACGGCTCCTCCATCGACCCGCTCGCCGAGATCGCCGCGGTGCGCGACGTGCTCGCCGAGATCGGGGCCGACCAGGTGCCCGAGCTGCTGTGCGTGAACAAGATCGACCTGGTGCCGGGGGTCGTCACCGGCGTCGACGGCGCCACCACCGACGGGGCCCGCTCGAGCGCGTCGCGCCTGCTCGACGCCCACCCCGGATCGGTCGGCATCTCGGCCCGCACCGGCCTCGGCATCGACGCGCTGCTCCTCGCCATCGGCGACCGGCTGCGCGCGCTCACCAACGTGGTCGAGCTGCTCGTGCCCTACGACCGCGGCGACCTGCTCGCCGCGGTGCACCGTGAGGGCGAGGTGCTGTCCGAGGCCGCCGGCGACGCGGGCATGCGGCTGCGCGCCCGGCTCGACGACGCGGCCGTCGGCAGGTTCCACGACATCGTGGTCGCACCCGCATGAGCGGATCCGGCGTCACCGACCAGACGGGCTTCACGCCACCCGCCTACCCCTACGACCGGCTCGCGCCGTTGCAGGAGGCCGCCGAGCGCGTGCCCGGCGGCATGGTCGACCTCTCCATCGGCACCCCGTTCGACCCGCCACCCGACGCGGTCGTGGCGGCGCTCGGTGCGTCGGGGCGCGAGCGCGGCTACCCGCCGTCCATCGGCACCCCCGCCTACCGCGAGGCCGCGGTGGGGTGGCTGGCCCGCCGCTTCGGCGTGTCGGTGCCCGTGTCGCAGGCCGCGGCCTGCGTCGGCACCAAGGAGCTCGTCGCCGGTCTGCCGCACTGGTTGCACCTCCGCACACCCGATCGCGACACCGTGCTCTACCCCGCGGTGAGCTACCCGTCGTACGCGATGGGAGCGACGCTGGCCGGCTGCCGGGCGGTCGCGGTGCCCATGGACGCGCAGTGGCGCCTCGACCTGTCGGCCATCGACGAGCGCGACGCGGCCCGGGCGCTGTGCCTCTGGGTCAACACCCCGGGCAACCCCGCCGGCGGCCTCGACGACCTCGGTGCGGCGGCCGCGTGGGGTCGTGCCCACGGGGTACCGGTGCTGAGCGACGAGTGCTACATCGAGTTCACGTGGGACGCGGGCGACGGCGCCGGGCCCCACGCACCCGTGCCCGGCGAGGTGCCCGGCCGCACCATCCTCGAGCACGGCACCGAGGGCGTGCTGGCCGTGCACTCGCTCTCGAAGCGGTCCAACCTGGCCGGTGTCCGCGCCGGCTTCTACGCGGGCGACGCCGACCTGGTCGCCTACCTGTCCGAGCTGCGCAAGCACGCCGGCTTCCTCGTTCCCGGGCCGGTGCAGGCCGCCGCGGTCGTCGCCTTCGACGACGACCGGCACGTCGACGAGCAGCGCGCCCGCTACTGGGCGCGCCTCGAGCTCATGCGGTCGGTGCTCGCCGGCGTGGGCGTCGCCGCCCCGGCGCCGGGCGGTGCCTTCTACCTCTGGGCCCCCGCGCCCGACGGCGACGCGTGGGCGCTCGCCCGGCTGCTGGCCACCGAGGGCGGGGTGCTCGTCAGCCCGGGGGAGTTCTACGGTGAGGCCGGCGCGGGGCACATCCGGGTCGCGGTGGTGCAACCCGACGAGCGCCTCGCGTTGGTGGGCGAGCGGCTGGCCGCCCTGCGAAGCTCTCCGGCGTGAGCTCCATCCCCGCCGCATCCCCCGACGTCGGCCTCACCCCCGACGGCACCGCGCCGACCTCCGGGCCCGGTCGCACCGGCTACGTCATCGGCACGCTGCTCGTCGTCGGCGGCCTGGTGCTGGCAGGCGTGCTGTTCGGTGTCGGGATCAGCCGCTTCGTCGACCGGGTCAACTTCCACCCCGGGCCCCTCCAGCCCGGCCAGACCTCGACGGTGCGGCTCCACCAGGGCCCCTACGTGTTCACCTACGAGTCCGACACGCGCTCGCCCTCCGACCCCACCCGCCCGAACCAGCCGATCCAGGTCACCGACGAGAGCGGCACCGTCATCCCGCTCGCGCCGATGCGGGTCGACCGCTCCCGCTACAACAGCGTGGGCGATCTGTGCGTCTGCTACGACCTGGGCACCATCGTGGCGCCGCACAACGGCCGCTACCACGTGGCGCTCGGCCCGGCCCCGGATGCCGACGGCTGGGTCACCGTGCGGCGCGACGTGCGCTGGGACGACGTCCGCTGGCTCATCACGGGCCTCGGTGGCGCCGCGCTCGGCGGCCTCGTCGTGCTCGCCGGCGTCGTGGTGCTCATCGTCACCGCGGTGCGCCGGGCCCGTCACCGCCGCCCGCCCCCGGCTCCGGGCTGGCCACCGCCGGGCGCCCCGTTCCCCGCGGGTGCGTACCCCGGCTGGGGTGCACCCGGATGGGGTCCGGCGCCGGGTTGGGGCCCGCCGCCGGTGCCGCCGTACGGGTGGGGCCCGCCTCCGGGGACGGCGCCCGGGCCGCCGCCGGTCTGGGGCGCACCGCAGGGCACCGCTCACGGCTCCGACCAGGCTCCGTGACCAGCCGGGATCCCTCACCCTCGCTCCCGACGAGCGGAGCGGGCAGACTGGGGAGCCATGTCCGGCACGCAACGTAGGCGCTCGCGCCCGTCTCGGGGGTCGCGACTCGTCCCGGGCCGCAAGCCCTCCAAGATCGCCACGGCGATCGGACTGGTCTTCCTGGCCGCCGGCGTGTGCCTGGCGGTGGGGCTCGCCGGCGGCGCCTACACCAACCTCGGCGTGCTCCTCCTCTTCGTCGGCGGCGTCACGTTGCTCGTCGACCGCACCGGCACGGTCACGCGCCGCAAGAAGCGGCGCCTCCGCCTCACGCGGTCGCGCAGCTCGAGCAGTCGCTCCTCCAGGGAGACCTGGCTGGCCCCCGTCGAGATGATCGACATGCGCGGCCCGGCGGACGCCTCGGGCGCCGAGGACCTCGACCTCGGTCGGGTCCGCACCAGCACGCGCCGCCGGCCTTCCCGCCGGCGCCGGCCCGGTCCGTCGTAGCGTCCGCGCCGAGGCGCCCACCTTCACCACCGGTCGGGAAACCCCTGTTGGGCCTGCCGCGAGCGCACCGCTACGGTTGCCGCCCATGACCGACCTCGAGGCCCAGATCACCGACCTCTGGGAGCGGCGCGCCGAGCTCGATGCCCACGACCTCGACGCCCGGGCCGTGGTCGACCGGGCCATCGCCCTGCTCGACGCCGGAACGGCACGGGTCGCGGAGCTGGCGCCCGACGGCTCGGTGGTGGTGCACGCCTGGCTGAAGCAGGCGATCCTGCTCCTGTTCAAGCTGTCGCAGATGGAGACCATCGAGCTCGGGCCCTACGAGTACGCCGACAAGATCCCCCTCAAGCACGGCTACCAGGCCTCGGGGGTGCGGGTGGTGCCGGGCGCCTCGGCCCGGGTCGGGTCCTACCTCGCGCCCGGTGTGGTGATGATGCCGAGCTACGTGAACATCGGTGCCCACGTCGGCGCCAACACCATGGTCGACACCTGGGTCACCGTCGGCTCGTGCGCCCAGATCGGCGAGAACGTCCACCTCTCGGGCGGTGTCGGCATCGGGGGCGTGCTCGAGCCGCCGCAGGCCGCGCCCGTGATCATCGGCGACGAGTGCCTCATCGGCAGCCGCTGCATCGTCGCCGAGGGTGCCGTGGTGGGCGAGGGGAGCGTGCTCGGCGCGGGCTGCATCCTCACCGGATCCGTGCCGGTCATCGACGCCGCCACCGGCGAAGAGCTGGGTCGCGGCTCGGTCCCGCCGTGGTCGGTGGCCATCCTCGCCACTCGCCCACGCACCTTCTCCGGGGGCGAGTTCGGGCTGCCGTGCGTGCTCGTCATCAAGCGCCTCGTCGAGGGCGAGCGGCACGACAAGTCCTCGCTCAACGAGATCCTCCGCGGCCACGGCGCCACCGTCTGATGACCGACGCGATGGCCACCGATGCGAACGAGGAGCTCCCCTGCGACCTGCTCGCGCTCACGGCCGACCTCGTCGACCGGCCCTCGCTGAGCCACGAGGAGGGCCCGCTGGTCGACTGGCTCGAGCAGGAGCTCACCCAGCTCCCGTGGCTCCAGGTCACCCGCGTCGCCGACAACCTCGTTGCGCGCACCGAGCAGGGCCACCGTCGCCGGGTGGTGCTGGCGGGCCACACCGACACCGTGCCGCCCAACGGCAACGAGCACGCCCGGATCGAGGGCGACCTGCTGTGGGGCCTCGGCTCGTGCGACATGAAGAGCGGCGTCGCGATCATGCTGGCGCTCGCCCGCTCGCTGCCCGTCACCGCCATCGACGTGACCTACGTGTTCTACGCGGCCGAGGAGGTCGACGCGGTGCACAGCGGGCTCGGCCACCTCTTCCGTGAGCGCCCCGATCTGGTCGCCGCCGACGTGGCGCTCCTGGGCGAGCCCAGCAACGGCGCGCTCGAGGCCGGGTGCCAGGGCACCATGCGCCTCCTCGTCACCGTCGGTGGCGAGCGTGCCCACACCGCCCGCCCCTGGATGGGCCGCAACGCCATCCACCGGCTGGGTCACGTGCTGGCCATCGCCGAGGCCTACGAGGCGCGCGAGCCGCTCATCCAGGGCTGCCAGTTCCGCGAGGCGCTGCAGGCCGTGAAGGTCTCGGGGGGCGTGGCGGGCAACGTCGTGCCCGATGTCGCCTCGGTGGCGCTCAACCACCGCTTCGCCCCCGACCGCTCGCCGGCCGAGGCCGAGGCCCACATCCGCGCGGTGCTCGCGCCCGCGCTCGACGACGGCGACACCGTCGAGGTGGTCGATGTCTACGGCGGTGCGCCACCGGCGCTCGACCACCCGCTCGTGGCCGCGCTGGTCGGCCGCGCCGACCTCCCCGTCGTCGCCAAGCTCGGCTGGACCGACGTGGCGCGCTTCGCCGAGCACGGCATCCCCGCCGCCAACTTCGGGCCCGGCGACCCCACCATCGCCCACACGGCCGATGAGCGCGTCGAGCGGCGCATGCTCGAGTGGTGCTTCCGCGTGCAGCGGGCGCTGCTCACCCAGGGCCTCGACTGACCCCCGGCGCTCGTGTCGGGACTCGAAAATGGCTCGGTAGGCTCCCCGGTCTCGTCCCCCGACCCCCGAGGAGCCCACCATGGCGGTGGAGATCGGCCAACCGGCCCCCGACTTTTCGTTGCCCGACCAGAGCGGCACGGTGGTGTCGCTCGCGGAGGTGCGTGCGACCAAGCCTGTGGTGCTGGTGTTCTACCCCTTCACCTTCACCGGGATCTGCGAAGGCGAGCTGTGCAGCCTCCGAGACGACATCGCCCGCTACGAGAGCGCCGGCGTGCAGGTGCTGGCCGTGGCGTGCGACAGCCGCTTCGCGCAGGCCAAGTGGGCGCAGGAGCAGGGCTACACCTTTCCGCTGCTCTCCGACTTCTGGCCGCACGGTGCCACCGCGCAGGCCTACGGCGTGTTCAACGACGAGAAGGGCTGTGCCATCCGCGCCACCTTCGTGATCGGCACCGACGGCACGGTGGTCGACGCCTTCCACACCGACAGCCTCGGCACGGCGCGCGAGCAGGCGCGCTACGAAGCGGCGCTGGCCAAGCTGTAGCCCGTCGGGCGCTCCGGCCCGTGCCGCCGCACGAGCGCGGTGGCAGGGACCGGAACGCCCCGGGGCTGGTGGGCCGGGACGCGGGCTAGAGGCGGCGGAGCACGGTGACGACCCGGCCGAAGACGGTGACCTCTTCGGGGTCGAACACCATGGGCTCGAGGCGGGGGTTGGCAGGCTCGAGGACCACGTGGGTGGCGGTGCGCCGGTAGGTCTTGACGGTGGCCTCCTCGCCGGGGATGCCCGCGACCACGATGTCGCCCGGCGTGGCGGTGGGGTCGGAGCGGACCACCACGAAGTCGCCGTCGAGGATGCCCGCATCGATCATGGAGTCGCCGCGGACCCGGAGCATGAACAGCTCGCCGTCGCCGGTGAGGTCGGCCGGCACCGGCATGGTCTCCTCGACGTTCTCCTGGGCCAGCACGTCGGTGCCGGCCGCCACCTCGCCCACGAGGGGCACGTGGCGCACCGGCCGGCGCTCGACCGCGGCGCCCGACGCGGCGTCGAAGCGCACCTCGATGGCGCGGGGCTTGGTGGGGTCGCGCTTGAGGTAGCCGAGCCGCTGGAGCGTGGAGAGGTGCGCGTGGACGCTCGAGGGGGAGGTGAGGCCGACCGAGTCGCCGATCTCGCGCACCGACGGCGGGTAGCCCCGGTCGCGCATGGACGCCTCGATGCACTCGAGGACCTGGCGCTGGCGGGCGGTGAGTTGCTGGTTGACCATCGGAGCCCCTTTCGACCGACCGCGCAGGCGCACGAACGGGTGTTCGTGGTCGAAGGTAGCAAAGGTCGCCCCGGAAGGCAAACACCTGTTCGGATTCGGGCTTGACCCGAACGGGCGTTCGTGCTTGGCTGACGGTCGAACGGGTGTTTGGTCGCACCCGGAACCCCCGCCACCCACCCGGTCCGCCGCTGGGTGTCACACCCCCTGAGGAGAATGTCGGCCATGGCTGCGATCGTGCACTTCACCCCCGCCCAAGCCCACGACCTGGCACTCCCCGTCGGCGCCCCGGGGCGCTCCCACCGCCGCACGGGCCCGGCGCTGCGGGTGCTCGAGGGCGGGCGCTCGCCCCGTTCCCTGGCCCGCACCTACGCCCGTCGTCGGGTGGCGGCCCTGGTCCTCGCCCTGCTGGCGCTCGTCGCCGTGGTGGCGCTGGCCGTGGCCGCGCTCGACCTCACCGGCTCGGCGCTGGGCTCCTCGGCGGCCCCCGCCGCCGCGGCCGGCGCCTCGGCCGGCCCGGTGCTGGTGGTGCAGCCCGGCGACACGCTGTGGGGCATCGCCCGGCGGCTCCAGCCCCGCGGCGACGTGACCGGCCTCGTCGACCGCCTCGCAGCCCTCCACGGATCGGGCCCGCTCGAGCCGGGGGACCGGCTGTCGCTCGCCGGTCTGCCGGGTCACTGAGGCCCTCGCGCCGGCGGGGCGCAACAAATGTCGTGCGATGTCGCAGGGATCGGTAGCCTCCGCTCGGTGCGCTGCCCCGCCTGCTCGAGCATCGACGACAAGGTCGTCGACTCGCGCGCCAACGAGGACGGGTCCTCGATCCGGCGACGGCGCCAGTGCCTGAGTTGCGGGCGCCGCTTCACCACCTTCGAGCGCGTCGAGGAGGTGTCGCTGGTGGTGGTCAAGCGCTCCGGCGACCGGGTGCCGTTCGACCGCGAGAAGGTGCTCGAAGGCCTCCGGTCGGCCACCAAGAACCGGCCGGTCGAGGAGGCCCAGCTCGACGAGCTCGTCGGGGCCATCGAAGAGCGGCTGCGCACCGAGGGCGCCGACGCGGTCACCAGCGAGCGGATCGGCCGTGAGGTGCTCGAAGGCCTCCGCGAGCTCGATCAGGTCGCCTACCTGCGCTTCGCCAGCGTCTACAAGGACTTCGAGGACCCGGCCGACTTCACCCGCGAGGTCGGCCTGCTGCGCAAGTCGACCGAGCCCAAGCGGGCCCGCAGCTGACGCCCCGCCGCTAGGCGGTCAAGGCGGCGAGGGCTGCGGCGAACACCTCGGTGTGCCGGTCGACGTCCGCGCGGGTGTGGCTCGACGACAGCAGCGCCATGTTGTGGAACGGCGTCAGCAGGATGCCGCGGTTGAGGCTCCACAGGTGCAGGAAGGCCTCGAGCTCGGGGTCGACCGCGGCCGCGGCCGACGCGCCGTCGCGGGGCGGTGGGCAGAACCAGTACTCGGCCCGGCAGCCGAGGCGCTGCACCGTCCACGGCAGGCCGTGGGCGCCGATCGCGGCGGCCGCGCCGTCGGCCCAGGCGTCGGCCAGCGGGATGGCCACGTCGAAGTCGGCGGCGCGCAGCCCGTTCGAGAGGGCGGCCCGCATCGCCGCCACCGACAGGGCGTTGCCCGTCAGCGTGCCGCCGATGCCGCTCACGTCGATGCCCTCGTCGTACACCACCTCGTCGAGCGCGGCGGCCACCGCCGCGGTCATGCCGTAGCCCGCCGCCGGCACCCCACCGGCGATGGGCTTGCCGATGGTGACGAAGTCGGGCTCGAGCCCGTGCGCCGCGGTGTAGCCGCCGGGCCCGGTGCAGATGGTGTGGGTCTCGTCGATGACGAGCAACGTGCCCGTCTCCGCGGTGGCGGCGCGCAGCGCGTCGTGGAACCCCGGCTCGGGCAGCACGATGCCGATGTTGGTGAGGGCCGGCTCGGCCAGCACACAGGCGACGTCGCCCGCGGCCAGGGCGGCGCGCAGCGCCTCGACGTCGTTGAACGGCACCACCCGGGTGGTCAGCGCCGGGTCGACCTGCGGCCCGAGGCTGCCCGGCCGGGGCACCACGGTGCCGCCGGGCCCGAGGATCACGAGCGCCTCGTCGACGGTGCCGTGGTAGCACCAGTCGAACACCGCCACCTTCGGCCGGCCCGTGAGGTGGCGGGCGAGGCGCAGCACGAAGCGGTTGGCGTCGGTGGCACTGAGCGCGAACTGCCACGTCGGCAGCCCGAAGCGGCGGGCCAGGTCGCCGGCCACCCATGCCGCGTCGGGCGAGGGGAGCATGGTGGTGATGCCGTGGGCGGCCTGGCGTGCCACGGCCTCGGTGATGAACGGCCGTGCGTGGCCACCCATCGCCCCGGTGTCGCCCAGCGCGAAGTCGACGTACTCGATCCCGTCGGCGTCGGTGACGCGGGCGCCGTCGGCCTCGGTGGCCACCACGGGGAAGGCACCGGGCCAGCGGGTCATCCACGCCATCGGCACCCCGCCGAGCAGCCGGGGCCGGGCCTCGGCCGCCAGCTCGGCCGACCGGGGGTGCAGCTCGACGAAGCGGGTCCGCTCGGCTGCGAGCAGCTGGTCGAGGCGGTCCCGGTCGATCACCTCGTGCCCCAGCTGTAGGTCTGCTTCTGGAGGGACAGGTAGGTGAACGTCTCGGTCGAGCGCACGCCGTCGGTGGAGCGGATGGTGTCGTTCACGATCGAGAGCAGCTCGTCGGTGTCACCGCAGACCAGCTCCACCAGCACGTCGAAGCGCCCCGACGTGATCACCACGTAGTCGACCTGCGGGATCGCGGCGAGGTCGTCGGCGACCCGGCGGAGGTCACCCTCGGCCGTGATGCCGATGAGCGCCTGGAGGCCGAACCCCAGCGAGAGCGGGTTGGTGACGGCCACCACCTGCATGGTGCCCGTCTCGATCAGGCGCTGGACGCGCTGGCGGACGGCCGCCTCGGAGAGGCCGACCTGCGGGGCGAGGCGCACGTAGGACATCCGGCCGTCGACCTGCAGCGTGCGGATGATCTCCTTGTCGATGTCGTCGAGGGGGGCGCCGTTGGCGTTGCGTGGGGACATGGGATCACGGCCTGGGTCTCAGGCCCTCTCCTTGGCGAGGCCGCGCAACGTCCCGATGGTGATCAAGATGACGCTCACGAACAGCAGCGCGGTGGCGATCACGTGGACCTGCGGAGGGATCTCGGTCTTCGTCGACCCGTAGATCTGCATGGGGAAGGTGGTGACCGAGTCGCCGGCGACGAACGAGGTGATGATGTAGTCGTCGATCGACAGCGCGAACGACAGCAGCGCCGCGGCGAGCACCCCCGGCAGGATCAGGGGGAAGGTGACCGTGCGGAAGGTGCGGAGCGGTGGCGAGCCGAGGTCGAGCGCGGCGTCCTCGAGCGTCCAGTCGAAGCCACGGATGCGCGCCTTCACGGTGAGTGCCACGAAGCTCACGCAGAACATGATGTGGGCGATGACGACGGTGGTGAAGCCGAGCGTGTAGTTGCGGTCGAAGAAGAGCGTGAAGAGCGAGGCGCCGAGCACGATCTCGGGGGTCGTCAGCGGA
>Ga0302323_100003390_pt1 | contig 12948 bp, 7 predicted proteins | sample Fen_T0_3_FD_201950 | JGI IMG/M metagenome (GOLD analysis project Ga0302323, IMG submission 201950) | Peat permafrost microbial communities from Stordalen Mire near Abisko, Sweden - Fen_T0_3 | ecosystem: Environmental > Terrestrial > Soil > Wetlands > Permafrost | place: Sweden: Abisko... | reverse complement strand
GGACGTGCGCCAGGGCGCGAAAGGCGACGGCGCGGTGGGAAAGGCGACTCTTTTCGGCCAAGTCGATCTCGGCCATGGTCCGGCCCAGCGAGGGGATGAAGAACAGCGGGTCATAGCCGAAGCCTCGGCTGCCGCGCGCTTCGCCAAGCAAGACGCCCTCGCAGGCACCCGAGCGCACGACTTCAAGGTTGCGGGCCACGTCCACAAAGGCGGCGGCGCAGCGGTAACGGGCGGTGCGCTTCCCGGCGGGCACGGCCGCCATTTCATGCAGCATTTTCTCGTTGTTGCGGCCATCGTCGCACGGTTCGCCGGCCCAGCGGGCGGAGCGCACGCCGGGAGCGCCGCCCAGCGCATCGACTTCGATACCGGAATCGTCAGCGATGGCGGGCATACCGCAGACCACGCTGGCCTGGCGCGCCTTGGCCAGCGCGTTGCCCTCGAAGGTGTCCTCGTTCTCCAGCAGTTCGGCCTCGGGCGCCACCTCGTCGATGGTGACAGCCTCCAGGTCAAGGCCGGCCTCGGCCAGCAGCACGGCGATCTCGCGCACCTTGTGCCGGTTGCGGGTGGCGACGACCAGCTTCACGGCTGCTTGGCCTCAGCCAGCGCCTTCTGCTGGTGTGCGAACAGTTCCAGAGCGCCCTTGTTGGCCAGGGCCACCAGGCGCTGGTAGTCGTCCGGCGAGAAGGGCTCGCCCTCGGCCGTACCCTGGATCTCGACAAAATGACCGCCGTCGGTAAGCACGAAATTAAAATCCACGTCCGCCGAGGAATCCTCGGCGTAGGCCAGATCCAGGCGCGCCTCGCCGCCGACGAGCCCGGTGGAAACCGCGCACACCGCCCGGCGCAGGGGATCCTTCTTCAGGTTCTCCTTGTGCACCAGTCGGCGCACGGCCAGGGCCAGCGCGACCCATCCGCCGGTGATGGCTGCCGTGCGCGTGCCACCGTCGGCCTGGATGACGTCGCAGTCTACGGTGATCTGCCGCTCGCCTAGGTTTTTGGTGTTGATGGCCGTGCGCAGGGCCCGGCCGATGAGGCGCTGAATCTCTTGCCCCCGGCCGCCTGGATTGCGCCCCGAACGCGTGTGCGTCGAGCGCGGCAGCATGGCGTATTCGGCGGTGATCCAGCCCTTGCCCTGCCCTTCCAGAAATGGCGGCACCTTGCGCTCGACGCTGGCCGTGCAAATGACCTTGGTCTCGCCGAATTCGACGAGCACGGAGCCTTCGGCGTACCGGTTGTAGTCCGGGGTGATCCGGATCGGCCGCAACTCGTCGGACTTTCGACCATCAGGGCGCATGGCCAGGCAGGATGAAAGGCGTCTGCCCGCCTGTCAACCACAGGGGCGAAGAATCCTGCGCAAGGGTCGTCGATCTGGTAGGTTTGATTTCTACCTGCGGCGCCCGCGCGGCACCTTGAGTCTAGCTTCCTTGGGTTTGTGATCTTCAGCAGCAGCACCATGACCAACGAAGCAGACGCGCTCCTCGGAACCCGGTTGGGCAACTACGCCCTCAAAGAAGTCATCGGCCGCGGTGGCATGGGCGTGGTCTACCGCGCCTCGCACATCTACATCCGCAAGCCCGTGGCCGTGAAGGTTTTGCATCGCCACCTCTTCGACCAGCCGGGCGCCAAGGCACGCTTCCTCCACGAAGCGCAAACCGCCAGTCTGGTGAACCATCCCAACATCGTGGGCGTGACCGATTTCGGCGAGGCCCCCGACGGAACCGTGTATCTGGTCATGGCCGAAGCCCACGGTACGGGCCTTGACCTGGTGCTGGAAGAAGAAGGCACCTTGCCGCTCTTCCGCGCCATCGGCATCCTGGGCCAAGTGGCGCAAGCCCTGTCCGCGGTCCATGCCCGCGGCATCGTCCACCGCGACATCAAGCCAGAAAACATCATGCTGGCCCGCCGAAGCGGCAAGCGCGAATTCGTGCGCCGGGTACGCGACGGCGGCACCTACGTCGAGCGCCTGGAGCCCGAGGCGTGTTTCGATCTTGTCACTTTGCTCGACTTTGGTGCCGCGCGAACGTTGCAGCTGGATTTCCAGACCGAGAGCGAACGCATCTTCGGTACGCCTGCGTACCTGGCGCCGGAAACGGCCAAGACCGGTCACGCAGACGCGCGCTCGGAGGTCTATTCGGTCGGCGTCCTGTTCTACGAAATGCTGACTGGGCAGGTGCCTTTCGAAGGCGACACCGCCGCAGACACCCTGCGCATGCAAATCAGCTGGCTGCCGCAACCGCCGCGCCTGCGCAACCCCAACGTGGAGATCACGGAGGAGGCCGAGCGGGTCATCTTGCGCGCGCTGGAAAAGGATCCGACCCGCCGCCAGGCCAGCATGAACGAATTTTGGGCGGACTTGCAACGCTGCTACGGGGCCATGCGCTGGAGCCGGCCCGAACTGGCCCTGGGCATCGCCGTCGCCCCCCCGCTGCTGCTTACCCAGCGCAAGAGCGACAAGTTCAAGGTCGTGCTGAGCCCCGAGGACGCACCCACGCCCCCGCCGGCCCGCCCCATCGACTTCGGCACCTTCGCCAAGGCTCGCTAGAACCGCACGACGCGCTCGCCAGCGCTACGGCCCCTGGCGAGGCATGCACTGGCGGTAGGGGTAGCCCCCTGGCGGCGCTGGGATCTCGCGGCACTCTTCGGTGCGCGGGCAATCCGGATCTTCGGTGCAAGCCACGCCGATGGCCAGCCAGCCACCGGCGGCGAACACCGCAATCGCGCCAAGCGCCGTGGTCGCCATGCCGGCCGAGGCCATACCGCTGTGATGGCCTCGCTCGCCCACCACCCAGGTCGTGCCACCCGCGGCGAGCAGGCCAGCGCCAAGGGCAGCCAGGGTCTTGGGCCCGGCATAGGGCCGCGCGCAGCCAGCGCCGAGCAACGCCGCGATGGCCAGCAGCAGGGATGCACGTCCGAGAAAACGACCAGTGCCCATGGAACGAGCATTGTAGATGGCGAACGCGCGAAAAGCATGTCTTCTTGGACCACGGGCCGGGCCGGCCTATGCTGCTGCCTGTGCGCCCTCTTCGTTTCACCCTGATCGCCTTCGCCGCCTTTGCCCTTCTGGGCCTCACCGCCTCCTCGGCCCAAGCTGAGGAAGAGCTGCTGCGCGGTCCCCACCCGTTCATCAAGGACAACGAGCTGACGGTCCATGCCGGGTACAGCGCCGGCCTGGGCGACAACATGCGCGGACTGCGCGTGCAGGGCGACTACCTCAACCGCCTGGCGCAAACCCTTTGGCTCGACATTCAGATGGGCGTGGTATCCGGCAGCTGCAAGACGAACCAAACCGTGTGCACGAATGGCAGCGGCAACGGGGTGGACATTCTTGGCGGTGCGGCGTGGAAATTCCAGACCAACTTGCCCATCGTTCCCTACGCGAAGGTCGCCCTGGGGCCCACCTTCCTCTTCCCCGACAACACGCGCAGCGCCTGGGGCTTGCTGGTGCGCGGTGGTTTCGGCGCGCACTACTTCCTCTACGACTGGTTCGGCGTGGGCGCCGAGTTCACCGGTGCGTGGGGGTTGGCGTTCTTTGCTGCCGATTCCCATCGCACGGGATCCCTGGGCAGCGTGGACATCAACCTGGGCGTCGCCGTGCAGTTCTAGGTGGCCCATGGCAAAAGCCACAACGCCGACGGTGAAGGTAAGCGCGCGCGGCCGTGCGCGCGTGGCCAGCGGCCATCCCTGGATCTACCGGCAAGACGTGTTGGCTGGACCCGAGCGCGACGCACGCAGCGACGGCCCGGCCCTGGTGCTTGTCACCGACGAGCGCAACCGCCCGCTCGCCATCGCAACGTGGTCCCTGGAATCGCCCATCGCCCTGCGCCTTATTTCCCCTCTCCCCGCCAAGCGGGGAGAGGGACAGGGTGAGGGGCCCGGCCAGGGTGAGGGGCCGGGCCACGGTGAGGGGCTGCCCGATTTCCTCCAACTCGTGGAAGCTCGTCTCGTACGCGCGCGCTCCCGCCGCACGGGGCTCGCTCTCGATCGCGATGCCTTTCGCCTGGTCCACGGCGAAAGCGATGCCCTGCCCGGCCTCATCATCGACGTCTACGCCGACGCTGCCGTCATGCAGACCACCTCGGTGGCGATGAACGCGCATCGAACGGACATCGCGGCCATGGCGAGGAGAATGCTCGGGGCTCGCATGGTCATTGCCCGCGACGATGGCTCCGCGCGCGACTTCGAGGGCCTGCCGCGCAGCCGCGAGATCCTGTGCGGCGGGGGCAGCACGGAGATCACCTACCGACTGGGCCCCAACCGCCTCACGGCGGATCTGCTCACCGACAGCAAGACCGGCGGCTTTCTCGATCAGGCCGACAACCACGCCCTGGTAGCGTCCCTGGCCCCAGCCGGCGCCCGCTGCCTCGACGCCTTCACCTACCACGGCGGCTTCGCGCTGGCCCTGGCCCGCAAGGGCGGCCCCGTGCTAGCCACCGATGAGGACGCCCAGGCCGTGGCGCGCACCAGCGCCAATGCCACCCGCAACGGGCTCGCCAACCTGACCGCCCGGCAGGCCAATGCCTTCGATCTGCTGCGCTCGCTGGAGGCCGAACGCGAACGCTTCGATGTGGTGGTACTGGATCCGCCCGCCCTGGCCAAGCGCAAGAGCGGCGACAACGCCGCCGAGCGTGCCTATCGCGAAATCATCCTGCGCGGACTGCGCCTGGTGGTGCCCGATGGCCTGGTGGTGGCCTGTTCGTGCTCGGGCCGCATCTCGCGCGAGCAATTCGACCACATCATCGCCGAGGCCAGCGCAGACAGCGGCCGCTCGGTACAGATCCTGGCCCGCATGGGCGCCGGCCGCGACCACCCAGAGCTCGTGGGCGTGCCGGAAACCGGCCACCTCAAGTGCTGGGTGATGCGGGTGCTCTAGAACCAGACGCGCGCACCCAATCGCCCACTGATGGGCAATTGGTAAGAGGTCGCGTGAAGGTAGTTGGGGTTGGGGGTAACCGGTGTCGAGGTCGATGATCCGTCGTTGTTGGCCACAGTGGCTGGTGTGCCAGGCTTTGTCGGCATGACCTGATCGGGGGTGTACAAGGAATCCACGGTCAACACCGTCTTCTGATTGAGGACGTTGAAGATGTCGATGAACGCCTCCACGGAGAGGGAAGTCGAAAGCTTGGTCCGGTAGGCAAGGTGCATATCGAGCTGGGTGACGAACGGTGTGCGGCCCGCCGAGCCGCGCGGAAAGACATAATCGGTATAGCCATAGGGCGCGGTACCCAGAGGCGAGATGGGTTGCCCTGACCTCCCCATGAAGCTGAAGCCAGGCGCGAGCGAATGCTGGCCCCACACGAACCGATAGTAGCCGTCCATGTGAATGAGATGGGGCCTATCGTTGGGCAAGGAACCATAGGTGTTCCTTGTCAACTCGCTGATGTCGTATTGCATGGAGTTGTTGGGATTGAGCTGCACGGGCATGATGCCCGAGTCGTACAGCCCGGTGTAATTGCCCCTGGTGCGGGAATAAGTGTAGGCCCCGGCAAAGAACCAATTCCTGGCAAAGCGTTTCGTGGCGGTGAGTTGGAGCGCTGTGTAGGTTCGCTCCGGCTTGGCAACTGGCGTGCTATCGGGAGGAATGGTCGCGCCAGCGGGCGGATTTTCCAACTGCAAGGGGGGACTATTGTTCGTGAGGTCGGCGCCGCCGTCTTCGATGACCCGGCCGAGCCAGCGACGAATCAGCGAGGCCCCGACCACCAAGTTGGGCCAATACTGGTATTGGCCACCGGCGACGATTTCGTTGTTGTAGCTGCCTTTGATGTTGGGCTGAACCGGAAGGTTGGGGGCGGCGGTGGAGAAGGAATCCACCACTTGGTCTTTGCAGGCAGTCAGACTCCACGACTGTGCCTGACATGAAGGATCGTAGATTGTCGTCTTTGCGCCTTTTCCGCCAAAGGAGCGATTGGCGAGATCCATGGGAATGGATTCGTAGTACTGCCCAAAATGGGCAAATACCTTGGAGCGTCCCTCCTTGGTCGGGTCATAGACCACGCCGATGCGCGGCGCCAACGAATCGCTAATCGAGAGCACAGTGTTGCCCATGGAGTCGGTCAGCCGCTGCGCCTCCCAGCGCAACCCAGCATTCACGGTTAGGTTGGGCAAGGGTAGATAGCTCTCTTGAATGAACGCCCCAGTGTTATACGCGCGGTTCTTGGCTTCATTCGAATCTTGATCGCCGGCGGTGCCATACAGCGTCTGCACTTGAAGGCCGGGCGAGGATGCCGGCATGACCGTGACCAAACCACGCGCCCCATTCACGCCCGAGTACCAGACCTTCTCGTCGTATTGATTCACTTCGTAGTCGAGGCCGTACTTCAGCTCATGCAGGCCCATCGCCGAAAAGACGTTGGTGCTCTTGATTTGACCTGCGACCCGAATCGCCGAGATATCGCTCATCTGCCCGTAGCCACCGGACTGGTATCCCTGCACGGGACAGCTTTGGGGGTCGGTGCACACTGGTGCCACCAGCGGATTGAACTGCGCGAGCGATGGCGAATTGTTCCAGGTCACCTGGTTGGCACCTTCCGCATCCCCGAACGGTGACCGTTGCGAGTAGCCTTCCGTGTGCAAACCCAGGGTGGCGTCGAGGCGCCAATGGCGCTCGAAGAATGCCGACTGCCAGTGGGCCATGATGTCCTGTCGGCTGCTCTGATCGTGCGTCATGCCGGCCAGCAGGTCCATGTTCGCGCCACGCATGTATTCCTGATCCTTGCGAATGCCGACCAGGCTCAGACTTAGGGTCTGATTGGGCCGTATCCTCCAGGTCAGCTTGCCAGCGTAGTTTTGCGTGGTCGACTCGCCGGGAATCACCCGGCTGTAGAGCGGCTGGACAGTGGTCGATCCGTCGGGGTTGGCGACAGAGCGATCCGCGGACTGAACGAAGCTGCTGCGGCCGATCTCTGGCACATAGCCCAGCCAGATGAAGAGCTTGTCCTTGATGATGGGGCCGCCGACTTCGGCTCCCATTTGCGTGGTGTAGACCGGCTCGGTGGCTCCGGTCAGAACGGTGGAGTCGCTCAAGAGCCTCTGCTGACGTCCTGCCATCCACCCCGGCTGGACCCAGGAAAACGCGCTGCCTTTCCAGTCGTTGGTGCCGGATTTCAAGGCCATGTTCACCACGCCACCCAGGGCGCGACCGTACTCCGCGCCGTAACCAGCGCTCACGACTTCGGCTTCCTCAAGAAAAGACACGTGTAGGTTCGTAGCAAGCATGCCGTCGCGCAGTGCCGTGACGTTGAGCCCCTCGAGATAGTAGGCATTGTCCGCCCCAGTGCCGCCCGAGAGCGAAAGCCCGAAATTGCCCAGGTACCCGGCCGCCGCGGGCGGCGTATCGTCATAGGCGCCCGGCGCTTTCTGCATCAGCGAGGCGACATCGGCACCGGCGTTGGGAATGCCATCGATAAAATCCGCCCCGAAGGTGGTTCCGATGCGCGACGAGCCCACATCGATAAGCGGCGCACTGTAGGCGGCGGCAACGGTTTGGACTTCCGCTGGGACCGCCGGTAGACGCATGTTCACGCGAACGGTCTTGTCCACGGACACCATCGCCTCCCGCTCGGCCAGGACTTCGTCGCGATGGAAGCGAACCGTGTAATGGCCGAGAGGCAGGGCGTGGAACTGGTAAAGACCCTTCGCGTCGGTCAGCGCGGCCATATCGCCCTCGGGCCCACTGGCGACCACCGTGACGCCGGCAACCGGTTGCCCGGAATCGAGATCGCGGACCTGGCCCAGGATCGTGCCCTCTGTGGGCGACGCTGCCCGCCCATCGCGGACTGGGGCCAAAGTGAACACCGCGATCAGGGCGAAAACTGACCACGCAAAAGGATGGAGTGATTTCATGCTTGTGGGCTCCTCGGAGCGGGAAAGCCTCGAACTCTAGACAGATCGGCGGATGTCAGCGTCCGCCTTAGGATATTCCTTGTCAAGAACCGGCGCCTGCCACCCCGTGGCACCCGCCGTGAAGCGGTCGAGCAAGCAAAGCGCCGCACCCACGGCCAGGGCGAATTGCTGACTATTCCAGTACGGTTTCGCCCATGAGGTAGCGGTCGATGCCGATGGCGGCATCCCGGCCTTCGGCGATGGCCCACACCACCAGCGATTGGCCACGCGACATGTCGCCCGCGGCGAAAACGCCGGGCACGCTGGTCTGCTTGTTGGCGTCGACGGCGACGTTGCCACGCCCATCGAGCTTGACGCCGAGGTCGGTGAGCAGCCCGGCCTTCTCGGGGCCCAGGAAGCCCATGGCCAAAAGCACGAGATCGGCGGGCAGCTCGCGCACGGTTCCCGGCACTTCCTCGATCTTGGGCGGACCGCCGGCCTGGGCGGCGAAGCGAACCTCCACCACCTCGACGGCACGCACCTGGCCCTTGGCGTCGCCCAGGATGCGCCTGGTTTGCACCTGGAATTGGCGCGGATCCTTGCCAAAGAGCGCGGCGGCTTCTTCTTGGCCGTAGTCCACGCGGAAAATCTTGGGCCACTGCGGCCAGGGGTTGTCAGCGGCGCGCTCCTCAGGCGGGCGCGACAGCAGTTCCAGTTGCACCAGGCTTTTGCAGCCATGGCGTAGCGACGTCCCCACGCAATCGGTGCCGGTGTCGCCGCCTCCGATGACCACGACGTTCTTGTCCTTAGCGGAGATCAATCCAGCTTCGGCCTTCTTGCCGTCGAGCAGGTGCTTGGTGTTCGCGGTGAGGAACTCCATGGCGAAGTGAACCCCTGCGAGCTTGCGGCCCTCGACGGGCAGATCGCGCGGCACGGTGGAGCCGCCGCACAGAGCGATGGCGTCGAATTCCTTGCGCAGCTTCTCGGTGGGGAAGTTCTTGCCCACCTCGGTGTTGGGACGAAACGCCACGCCCTCGTCGGCCAGCAGATTGATCCGGCGGTCGACGATGCCCTTGTCGAGCTTCATGGCCGGAATGCCATACATCATCAAGCCGCCGATGCGATCGGCGCGCTCGAACACCGTGACCTGGTGTCCAGCCCGATTCAGCTCGGCGGCGCAGGCCAGGCCCGCGGGGCCAGAGCCCACCACGGCGACCTTCTTGCCGGTGCGAAAGCCGGGCGGCTCGGCCACCACCCAGCCCTCGGCAAAGGCGCGATCGGCGATGGCGGCTTCGTTGACCTTGATGGTGACCGGCGGCGCGTTGATGCCGAGCACGCACGAGCCCTCGCAAGGCGCGGGGCACACCCGGCCCGTGACCTCGGGGAAATTGTTGGTCCGGTGCAGGCGATCGATGGCCTCGCGCCAACGCCCCCTGTAAACCAGATCGTTCCACTCGGGAATCAGGTTGTGCAACGGGCAGCCGCTGGCCAGACCGTCGATGATCTTCCCGGTGTGGCAGAAGGGAACGCCGCAGTCCATGCAGCGCGCTCCCTGTTCGCGCATGGTGGCTTCGGGCAGGTGCTTGTGAAACTCGCCAAAGTCGGCAACGCGCTCGCGCGGCGGACGGTCTTCGGGGACGGTGCGATTGAACTCGAGAAATCCTGTTGGCTGACCCATTCCTGTTACTTTCCGTGAAGTCGGGCGGCGTCCTTGGAGTTGAGCTCGAAGGCAGCCATTTCAGCCTCTTCGCGCGACATTCCAGTTGCCAGCATCTTACTCTGCGCTTCCATCACGCGGCGGTAGTCGTGCGGAATCACGCGCACGAAAAGCGGTCGGAACAGCGACCAGCTGACCAGCACGTTGTGGGCGCGCTTGCTGCCAGTGAGCTCGCGGTGACGGCGAAGCATGCCGAGCACCATTTCGATCTCGGCGGGATCGTCGAGGGGACCTGTGCCCACCATCTCGGTGTTGCAGTTGCGCCGCAGCTCGCGGTTCTCGTCGAGAACGTAGACGATGCCGCCCGACATGCCGGCGGCAAAATTGCGCCCGGTGGGGCCCAGGATGACGACGCGCCCGCCGGTCATGTATTCGCAACCGTGGTCGCCAACCCCTTCGACGACGGCATTGGCGCCGCTGTTGCGAACACAGAAGCGCTCACCGGCCAGGCCGCGGAAATAGGCCTCGCCACTGGTCGCCCCGTACAGGGCCACGTTGCCGACGATGACGTTCTGTTCGACGACGAAGGTCGCATCCGCGGGCGGAAATACCACCAGCTTGCCGCCCGAAAGGCCCTTGCCCACGTAGTCGTTGGCGTCGCCCTCGAGCGTGAAGGTCACCCCCTTGGGCGCGAAGGCCATGAAGCTCTGGCCGGCCGAGCCCTTGAAGTGAACCTGGATGGTGTCCTCGGGCAAACCCTCGGGTCCATAGCGCCGAGTGATCTCGCTGCCCAGGCGCGTGCCCACGGTGCGGTTGACATTGCGGATGAGTAGATTCGCACTGACCTTGCGCTTTCCTTCAAGCGCGGGCATGCACATCGGGATCAGCTTGCGGTCGTCGAACTCGTTTTCGAGCCCATGGTTCTGGGACATGGTGCAGTGGCGGCCCACGCTGTCAGCGACGTGCGGCTGGTGCAAGATGGCGGTCAAGTCCACGCCCTTGGCCTTCCAGTGATCGATGGCCTGGCGTGTTTCCAGACATTCGGTGTGGCCCACGGCCTCGGCCAGAGTGCGGAAGCCGAGCTGGGCCAAAAGCTCACGCACTTCGGTGGCCACGAAGAACATGAAGTTGACCACGTGCTCTGGCTTGCCGGCAAAGCGGTGGCGCAGCTCTGGATCCTGGGTGGCGATGCCGGCCGGGCAGGTGTTGAGGTGGCACACGCGCATCATGATGCAACCCAAGGACACGAGCGGCGCGGACGCGAATCCGAACTCCTCGGCGCCCAGCAAGGCCGCCACCACGACGTCGCGGCCGGTCTTGAGCTGACCGTCGGTTTCGACTGCCACGCGGCTGCGCAGATCGTTGAGCAGGAGCACCTGGTGGGTTTCGGCCAGGCCGAGCTCCCACGGGCCGCCCGCGTGCTTGATGCTGGTGAGAGGCGAGGCGCCCGTGCCGCCGTCGTGGCCGCTGATGAGGATGACGTCGGCCTTGGCCTTGGCCACACCCGCCGCGACCGTGCCCACGCCGACCTCGGCCACCAGCTTCACGCTGATGCGAGCCTGATCGTTGGCGCACTTGAGATCGTGGATAAGCTGCGCCAGATCCTCGATGGAATAGATGTCGTGATGGGGCGGTGGCGAAATCAGCCCGACGCCAGGCGTGCTGTGGCGGGTCTTGGCGATCCAGGGATAGACCTTCTTGCCCGGTAGTTGCCCGCCCTCGCCCGGCTTTGCCCCCTGGGCCATCTTGATCTGGATTTCCGAGGCGTTGGTCAGGTAGTCGCTGGTGACGCCGAAGCGCCCCGAGGCCACCTGCTTGATGGCGCTGCGCTTGGAATCGCCGTTCGCCATGGGCTTGAAGCGCTCGGGATCCTCGCCGCCCTCGCCGGTGTTGCTGCGGCCGCCGAGGCGGTTCATGGCGATGGCCAGGGTCTCGTGCGCTTCCTTGCTGATCGACCCGTACGACATGGCGCCGGTCTTGAAGCGCTTGACGATCTCCTCGATGGGCTCGACCTCGTCGAGGGGAATCGGCTTGCGCGATGGCTTGAAGTCCATGAGACCGCGCAGGGTGTTCAGGTTCTTCGACTGGTCGTTGATGAGGTGGGCGTACTGCTTGAAGACGCCGTAGTCCTCGGTGCGAACCGCGTGCTGGAGCTTGGCGATGGCCTCGGGACTGAACAGGTGGTTCTCGCCGTCGCTGCGGTAGCGATACTCGCCGCCGGGCTCAAGACCCGGACGCTGCACGGGCCGGCTGGGATAGCCCTTGGCGTGGCGACGACGCGTTTCTTCGGCGATCACGTCAAGACCGACGCCGCCGATGCGCGACGCGGTCCCGGTGAAGTAGCGATCAATCAGGTCTTTGTTCAGCCCGATGGCCTCGAAGACCTGGGCGCCGTGGTAACTCTGCACGGTGGAGATACCCATCTTCGAGATGACCTTGACCACGCCTTTGACCGCCGAGCTGATGTAGTTCTTGCGTGCCTTGTCGGACTTGACCTTGACCACGCCTTGGCGGAACAGGTCGTCGACGGTCTCCAGGGCCAGGTAGGGATCGATGGCGCTGGCGCCAAAACCGATGAGCAGGCAGAAATCGTGAACCTCGCGCGGTTCACCGCTCTCGACGACGATGCAGGTTTGCGTGCGGGTGGCTTCGCGCAGAAGGTGGTGGTGCACCGCCGCGCAGGCGAGCAGTGCGGGAATGGGCGCCATGTCGCGGTTGTGCTCGCGGTCGGACAGGATCACCACCGCGCAGCCTTCGCGCACGGCCGCGGCGGCCTTGTCGCACAGGTTGTCGAGAGCCTCGCGCAGGGACTTCTCGCCGCCCGCCGCGCGAAACAGCGTCGGCAAGGTACACGACCGGAAACCACGGCACTTCTCCGAACCGTCGAGCGCGCGCAGCTGCTCGCTCTCGGCGTTCCACAGCACAGGCCCCTGCACATCGATCTGGTGGGCCGACTCGGGCTGCGGATCGAAGAGATTCCGTTCGGGACCGATGGTGGTGCCCGCGGCCATGATCAGCTCTTCGCGGATGGCATCCACCGGTGGGTTGGTCACCTGGGCAAAGAGCTGCTTGAAATAGCTGAACAGGTTGGGCGAGCGATTCGACAACACCGCCAGCGGCGTGTCAGTGCCCATCGAGCCCATGCCTTCGCCGCCGGTCTCCGCCATGGGGGTGATCAGACGGAGATCCTCGGTGGTGTAGCCGAACATCCGTTGCGCGGTTTCCAGCGCGGCGGCTTCGAGCGGCGGCTTGACCTCGCCTGGAGGCAGCTGAAACAGAAACACGCGCTGCTGATCGAGCCACTCGGTGTAGGGCTGTTCGGTCGAGATCTTCTCTTTAATTTCCTCGTCGGCGATCAGGCGCTTCTGCGCGGTGTCCACCAGGAACATGCGACCGGGCTCGATGCGCCCCTTGTAGGCGACTTCCGCGGGTGGAATATCGAGCACGCCGGTTTCGGAAGCCATGACCACCATG
>Ga0302323_100003389_pt1 | contig 12954 bp, 10 predicted proteins | sample Fen_T0_3_FD_201950 | JGI IMG/M metagenome (GOLD analysis project Ga0302323, IMG submission 201950) | Peat permafrost microbial communities from Stordalen Mire near Abisko, Sweden - Fen_T0_3 | ecosystem: Environmental > Terrestrial > Soil > Wetlands > Permafrost | place: Sweden: Abisko... | reverse complement strand
CCCCGTTCACACCTGTTATGGCTGAATTTATAAAGCCATCGGCAGCTACATTCAGACCAACATGCTTCATAGCTACCATGGCTCTTTTACCGGCATATGACATTCCGAGAGCAGCCTCGATGGCGGATTTTTCATTCGATGACCACTCCCTGTGGATTCTGAGCATATTTGAATCTTTAGAAGATTGTATATATTCCATAATCTCAGTTGAAGGAGTTCCTGGATACGCATACATGCCGCTTAATCCTGCATCCAGCGCTGCCTGGGCAATAGCTTCGTCACCAAGCAATAAAAGTTTTTTCATATATCTTATTAAGTATTATCATTTATGTTAAATCTGGGGGTTACTGAGCTTTTGAATTATTGGTTTATGAATTATTGTTAATAAAGAAATAATTATCAGCATTTTTGAGATACAAATATTGGAATATTTTCGAAACTTTAATATGATGAATAATTTATATCTGTCGCAGGCATCATAAATGGTTGATTGTTAATATCTCTTCTCAACCCACGTTAAAATATAGTTAAATGTTTCACCGTTACACTCAATAATGTTTATTTTGCATCGCAATTCACGCTAATTATTTATTACAAAGCATATAGTTGAACAAATATTTATATACAATCCTGCTTTTCTTAGTTTCGCTTTCTTCTACATGGGGTCAGGTAATTGAGAAGGAGAAGTATGTTCAGGTAAGCGGGATAATTACAGATGAATCGTACAGACCTGTTGCAGGGGTTACTGTTGTATCAAAAAAGCTCAAACGGGGAACTATGAGTGAGAGATCAGGGATTTATTCTATTACAAGCACCCCTGGCGATACAATTTTCTTTCGGGCATTAGGATTTAAAAGATATCATACTATTATTCCTGAAGCTTTCGAGGAAAGGCATTGTGAGGTCGATATAGCCCTGGAAATTGATACAATTCAAATCAAAGAGGTGAATATTATGCCATGGAAAAACTACAGCGATTTTATCAAAGATGTAACCCGCGAACACCCCGTTGATCCTATCATTGAAAACATGAATGACAACATTGCCTCAATTTACGTGGCTATTGCTAATCAGAGCAATGCGAAGATTTCTCCTGAAGCCGGCTACAGATATGTTATGAACCAAAGTTTCAATGCAACTGCAACCAGGGGTCAGTATCCGATAAACAACCTGTTGAACCCGTTTGCATGGTCGAAGTTTATACAGGGGATCAAAAACGGACTTTTTAAAAATCAGAAGTTTACAAAACCTGTAAATGCCAAGGTCAGGAAAAAAGTTAAAAAAGCCAGTAGCGAATAATCCTATTCAGCCATTTTAATAAACCCCACTGTGCTCCATGGAGTTTTTAAACACAAATTCATTGATTGATTTCCTGTGCCTCCTTATTTCATCTCTTTTTAATAATTCCGGAGGAATTGAAGAACCATCTCCCAGATATCCAACTGCCATAACAGCAACAGGTTCAATATCATCCCCTAACTTAAAGTATTCCTTTACTTTTTCAATTGAGTAACCACCCATTTGATGAACAAACACATCGAGAGACTGGGCCTGTAACAGAAGATTGGTAACAGCCATTCCTGTATCATGAAATGCAAACCGGTTTAGTTTTCCACTAAGGGAGAATCTGGTGCGTGCCATACTTATAATAATAGCATAGGCGTTCTTTGCCCAAACCTTATTCCAATCAGTAAGGAATCCTATATAGTCATCAAAAACTGTTTTTTCTTCCCTTGTCGAAAAAACGAAGATCCATGGTTGTTCATTGTTGCACGATGGTGCATAGCTGGCGGCTTCAAACATTGCTTTTATTTTAAATCCTTCAACAGTTGCCGGAGAAAACGAATATGGGCTCCATCTTTCCTGAATGATCTCAAGAATCAATTCTTTTTTCATAAAAATTCATTTAGATTGATTAATTCTCAATAACAAATGTAATAATTTATAATTTCGCATTGTATGGGAAATACTAAAGGTAAACTTGCCGGTATTCTGGGTACTCTAATCCTTCATCTTATTGCAGGCATAATATTCATGTCACTACAATTGATATCCGTACAGAAAAAGTTAGCAAGAGAATATGTAGTAGAGCTAGCACCCGAATCAGATCCAGCACCAAAAAAGGAGAAAATTATTGAGGCACCTGCCACAACAGTTGAAAAAGTTCTCAAGGGAGATGAGGAGATGCTGAATATTGCCAAGAATCTTTCAAGTAAATCGGCAGAAAAAATAAATCCTTCGGATTATATAGATAAGGTAAAAGAGGAGCTTATAAAGAGCGGTAAACTTGGAGCTGATAACTATATAGACGAACAAAAAAAATCCAATGAATCCAAAGGAGATGAAAATCTTTCAATTGAAAAAGACACAACCAGGAAGAAAGTAATCGAGAAACCCACCAAGTCTCAGGAAATGGCTGCCAATTTCAAAGGAGCTACTAGAATTTTTTACGATCTCTTCGGTCGTACTCATCTTTATCTTCCAATTCCGATTTATAAATGTGAAGGATCAGGCAGGGTTGTCCTGTCAATTGAAGTGGACCAGAATGGCGTTGTGCAGAAGGCTCAAATAGTTGACAGAGAGAGTACTGCTTCTGATCCATGCCTGATTGAAACTGCGATAAATACTGCGCTGGTATCAAGGTTTAATCCTGATGCCAATTCTCCCAGGATCCAGATTGGAATGCTGACTTATCAGTTTGTGGCGCAATAAATTAGGCGTGAGGCATGAGGTGTGAGGCGTGAGGCATGCCTTTCCGCACGCCGCAAACCGCAGACCGCGTACCCCATTAGAATAGAAGATTCTCCTTAGAGTAATTGTATGGTTGAATGAGATCCGGTGTATTCCGGTTTAACGATTTCGAATTAATGAGGGGGCTTATAGTATGAGCCCTGATAATTTCTGACGGATATGGTAAAAGCAGATTCATAGCATCGGCTGGTGATGTAGAAAGATCAATCCATCTTTTTTCTCCGTCTCCGCTAAGTATTACAGGCATCCTTCTGCCGGAGTTGTGAATATGAGCCATCAATTCATTGGCTTCAGTTGTGACAATAGAAAAAGTACTAAAAATTTCACCGGAGGTCGTTTCATTCCAGTCATCGTAGATGCCGGCTATCGACATAATTCCATTTTCAGAGTGATATATATACCAAGGAATTTTACCCTCATCGGTATGCTGCCATTCAAAGAAACCTTTAACAGGTATTATGCACCGTTTTGACCGGAATGATGAAGAAAAAGAAGGTTTGGTATCAATACTTTCAGATCGTGCATTAAAGGTCTTAAATCTAATGATGTCTGCCTGGTCGCGGCTTTTCGTCCATGAAGGGATCAGTCCCCACTTTAAAATTTTAATTTTTGAGGGTTCGTCTGAACAGATGGCAGGTAATGAGGGCAATCCGAAGGCGTGATAATAATAACTTGGCCTGTATTTATCCGGGTCGATTAAGGTGGCTCCATACCGGTTTTCAAGTTCCTCCTTAATAAGGTTTACATTTACGGTAAAACACATGTTTACCTGATAGTGTTTTCAGTTAAAGTAGTCTTCAGAGGTATTGGCAGGGAATAGTTGAAAAGGTCATAATCGGGCCATGGTTCTATTTTTGATATTGCCCTCGACATCATATTATTTATGTAGGAGTATATTTCAGGACCATTCCACGCGCTTGAATTAAAGAGTACTACCCAGGATATACCGTCAGACTGTCTTTTCATCATACCAGCGCTACCGGGGAAAGAACCGGTCCGCCACCATGTTCCATCCAAAATTGTCGCTTTCCATCCTACAGGTGCATACCCGTTTTCATTATCAGTCATAAAGCGGATACTCTCATCATTGAGAATATCGGGCCTGGACTTAAAACCATCGACAGCAAGCAATAGCCTCATAAGATCGGGAGCCGTTGCAACCCATGCTCCGGCACCTCCCAGAGCTCTTATATCATTCCCGCCATAACTCGGAGTAACTAACTCTCCAGTTCCATATATTGAAGGTTTCAGTACCACATCGGACGGTTCGTAATAAGTTACTTCAAAAGGAGCTTTCTCTGAAGGAAGATTCCCGGCAATTTTCATATCAAATATGCCTACAGGCTCCAGAATAGTCTTCTTGCAGAAATCCTCATAAGCCATACCTGATACTTTTTCGATTATCAGGCCAAGGATACTGTATCCCAGATTTGAATATGCTTTGCCCGTTCCGGGCGTATAGTGCAGATTTTTTTCCAGAGCAAATTTCACGATAGTTTTTGTATCCACAGGAGGTTTTAATCCCATCTTTTCAGCTACCACCAGGGGCATAAACATCTGATCTCCATAACGTTGTGTCCATCCTGCTTCGTGACTCAGAAGCTCGGCCACATTTATTCGGTAAACCCGTTTATCTTTAGGTTCTCCGAAAAAGGGATCATTAAGGATTCCTCGTGAACCAAAAACACTATCGGTCAGTAACAGCTTTCCTTCTTCCTTGAGTTTCATAATTCCTATTGCAGTAACCAGTTTAGAAATACTGGCGATCCTGAATTGGCTGTAAGGCTGAGTTTCAATTTTTGAGGCAATGTCGGCATAACCGAAACCTCGGGCAAAAATCAGTTTTCCATCTTTGGCAATAGCTATTGAAGCGCCTGCAATTGACCACTTTCTCAGAAAGGCATTTACAGTTTTTTCAACACCTGCAAATTCATTCCCTGATGAGATATTATTTGTCAGACGAATATTATTTGGTACAAGCTTATCAGTAAGGACAAGACTGTTTTCCTGCGCCCCGGGATTAGAACTTACAAATAATAACAGGAGTGTAATCAACAATATTTTACTTTTTCCCATCAACTCCGATTAATTGTTTCTCAGACAAAAATATAAAGTATTCCTTTTCACTCGTCAAGATTAACATAAAAATTTATATTTTGGTTGACAATTCTGTATTTTTAGATTGAAAACAACATTTTACTGACTATTAAACTGAAATTATTGATATATATTATATTATTGATAGTAATTGGCATATGATTTGGATCAGCAAACAAAAACTGACCTGTTTGAAAAATATTAAGAATGCAATAAGATTTATCTCGAAAAAAAGAATCAAAAAATTAACTTTGTACTCAGTACTGTCAATGAGGCAACGATATATGCGGATTCTTTTTATTCTTGCGTTTTTTTTATTAGCCGGTTGTGTATACTCACAGAGTGGTGATACCAATACGGTTGATTATGATACATCCGACTATATACCAATGTTTTACAATGGCGCCATCGACTATAATCTGATGATCGCTGCCTCAAAAGGATATTCATATGAGATTAACCGGCTCGTAATGAAAGGAGCAGATCTTTTTGCAGAAACGAATCAGGGGGTTACTCCGCTCATCTTTGCGGTTTCCAATAACCAGACAAAGGTTGCTAAAATGCTTATTGATTATGGATCGGACGTAAATAAACAGACTTTACATGGTGATTATCCGCTTCTGATTGCCGTAAAAAACCAGAACGCGGAAATTGCCGAGGCCCTGATCAGGGCAGACGCTGACATTGATGTTACTGATAAATTTGGCGTTACTCCTCTTCACTATGCTTCAGTATATGGGTATTTCCAGATTGCAGATATGCTCCTTTATTATGAAGCATCCATTGATAAAAAGTCACTTGAAGGGTACACTCCTCTTCTTGCCTCGATATGGGCCGGGCATGCAGACGTGGCAGATCTTCTTATTCAAAAGGGCGCGAGCATTGAGGAAAGAGATAATGAAGGATTTACACCTTTTTTGATGGCTGCACTAAATGGAGATACATTAATTATGGACCTGCTGTTTAAAAAAGGTGCCGACATTTACGCAACCAATACTTCGAAAAATAATGCACTTGCGCTCACTATAATTGCTGATAGAAGTGAAGCCACAAAATATCTGCTTAAAATCGGGGATAAATGGGCTTCCCAGGGAAATCAGGCTGCCAGTCCATATACAGTAGCTTCAAAATACAGAAGAAAAGATATGCTCAGGATACTACAAGATAGTAAAATCCCGGGAAATATAAAGTTTGAAATTGACCAGGTAGATATTATGGCCTCCAGCAGGTTTTCTGTTCATGATATATTTACAGGAGCAAGCCTTTCATTCAAAGAGCCCTATCTGAATGGAGGTTTTATTATCGGATGCGATGTTAAATTATGGTATACAAGGGTGTTGCTTAAACAATCTGAACATACATACTATCAATATATGGATAAGGGGTCAGTCATGTATGCAGGATTATTTAAGGATTTTGCTCTGACCGATTATGCTTTCAAAGGAAATTTTGAACTCTCAACATCACTGTCTGCTGGCTATGCTTTTGGAAATGAATTAAAAGGTACCAGGATTGCACCTCAGAATAAATTCAAAGTCATTCCGGCCATCTCAATGAAATGGGCAAAGAAGGACTTCTCATTTTCACTTGGAGCCAATTACATGAAATCGGATTTCTATCATGTCGGTCCGGTTTGGATCAGGCTTGGAGCTTGCTACAATATTTATTTTGATAATGTAAGGATAAAAGGGAAAACTTTAAAATGGTATTAATTATTGTATGAGAATAACAGGTAAAATATTTCTGGCGCTTCTATTTATTCTATGCTTCTCATGTGAAGATCAGGGACTTATCGTTAAGTGTCCGGACTGTACTGCAGAGGAACCAAAGAAAACCTATCTCAATGTGAAGCTTGATGATGCGTACTATGGTTATCAAACTGTAATTAATGTTTATGAAGGCGATATGGAAGACAGCGTTCTTTATAGGTCATATACAGTCATTGGCAATCATACTACCATAGATGTAAGCCTGAATAAGAAATTTACCGTCACTGCAACTTATTACATACCTGATGATTATTATATCGCCATTGATTCAGCTACGCCAAGAGTCAGATTTGAAAAGACAAAATGCGACGATCCCTGTTATTTTGTATATGATAAAGACATTGATCTGAGACTGAAATACACTAAATAAGGAAAGCAAAGAAAGGAGTGAAAGTTGCTGGGTACTGGCCTCCTTCGCTAAAGCTTCGTAGGCTAAAAGTTGCTGGTTACTGGTTTCGAATAACAAGCAACAAGCAACTAGTATCAAGTAATAAATTCAACTTTTCTGTAGCCATGAAAAAGAGCTTTTTAATAATATTTCTTATCCCAATGCTGTTCTCGTGTTCTCAGAATGGTAATAAGGTGACTGAGAACTCCATAAGAAAGGGAGTTATGGATCTTACTATAAAGTATGCTGCTGGTAAGTTCAAAGAATCAAAAGAAACTGTTGCAGCAGACGGAGTTGTTACTGTAGCAGATAACCAGGTGAATTTTGTCTCTAAAAGTATATCACAGTTAAAATATATAATTGATCCCATAAATATTAAGGTTGGACTGATTGATGATGATGCTAATGAGGATGCAATAATCACAATCTTTGGTATGAATGGACAGGATCTTCAAACACTTGAACATTTGATTATAATAAAATCTGATGGCAAGTTCATACTCAGCAGGGTTGTAGAATCAAATATGAAAGTCATTGGAATAAAAGACAGGGTTATTACTGCAGAAGTTTCCTCCCGTTCGCTTAATAATCCTTTGCGTGATTGTCACGAATGTAAAGAAGTAGTCAGGTATAAATTCAAATCAGGCGACCTTGTCAGGGTAGAGTAATATAGCACTCTCATCTGTTCTGAACCAGAATTCCATTACTTAAATCAATCTGACGTTGTGGTATCGGATATGTAACATCTTCCGGCCCTACTGTGGCATAAAAGTACAGATTCCGACCCCATGGCATCGATTCCTCATATGTAAGAGCCCTGTTTAATTCTGTCACAGTAATTCCCCATCTGTTCAGGTCAAACCATCTATGTCCTTCCTGTCCGAGTTCCAGCTTTCTCTCCATGCGAAGAGCAAGCTCAGCATTTTCCCTGGTATCGAAAGGATATCCTGCAGCAGGATATTGATTGATAACATAATTACCAGCATTTGAATTATCAGGCATTTTTACAAAACCGGCAGGATTTGCTGCTCTTGCACGAATCAGGTTAATATTAGTGCGTCCACCTGTGAGGTCACCGGTTTCAATCTGGCATTCTGCAATTAATAACAGCAGATCAGCATAACGGATCATACGATAACCATTGGCGGTAAAACCTGTGGTCCAGCTGCTGTGGTCTGTATATTGATCTGTCTGCGATTTTTTATATACCTGCTTTTTGGGGCTGTACGGACCAGCATATGATTGATTACGGATCCAGTCTGAACCGGTATGAACTCCCCAATCCCAATATGGTATGCCTCTTCTGCCGGCTGACCAGTCTAGTCTTGGATCAAGTGGTTTCGTATCCGGTGTATATGGAGCAGTTATTGCAACATCCTGATCATTTTTGACCGGATCAAGATTGTAGGAAAAGTCCAGTAAAGGTAATCCTCCTGATGTTCTGAATGAATTCACAAATTCCTGAGTAGGTTGAAAGAACCCGCAGCAACCACCTGGGGAAGCTCCGGTTTTAAAGGGAAAATTCAGCACCTCGCCATAGCCTCCGTTAAAACCCAATGAACCATCATTAACAGAATACTGAACCGTATAGACCGCCTCAATGCCATTCCTGTTAACGATATCAAATATTTCACCATATGTTGGAGCTAAACCAATTGGTGACCCATCGGGTTTTGTACCATTTTTAGCGTCTGTAAGAAGTGGCAGTGCACCGGCATAGTCATGGTTCATCTGCATCAATGCTTTAGCTAGAAGTACCTTTGCTACGGTTCCGTTGAACCTGCCTATCTGGCCCATATTGTTTGGCAGACTAGTTCCTTCTGCAAGGTCAGCAATAATCCTTGACCTGATATCATCTTTATTACTTACGAGAGAAGGGTCAGCATATTCATCAATATATGGAATCATTTTCCACATCCTCCATGCTTCAAAATGATACCATCCACGCAAAGTCCTGGCTTGTCTGAGATATAATTCTGCTTTGGTCTTACTGATATTTGCTTCAGACACTGCTTCATTTATAACGACTATTGCATTATTACATCTTGAAATCGCTTCATAGACCTCCTTCCATTTTATATTCAGGTATGTCTGGGTTGGGATTTCATTGAAATTTTGAAGAGAATTCTTATCACTCTGGTCACCGGCGTCGGATCCAAAATTAGCTTCCATGCCTCGTATTGAACCAAAAACCCAATTGGAAGAAGCTGACTCCCATCCTCCCACTTCAGATGAAACACCATCAAGCATAGAATAAGCACCGATCAGCAGGGCATCGATACCCTTATCAGTTGCCAGTACAAATTTGTTCAAATCCCCGACTGGCTTCACTATAAGAAAATCCTTCCTGCAAGAACCAGATATTACGAGTGTTACTAGAAGGATAATAAAAGTAATATTACGAGCATTCATATCAGATAGGTTTTGATCGTTAACCAGGAATGAATCTGCAGTTGAATTGATCTACCTAAGATATAAAAAAATCTACTTTTATCTGATTTTTTCAGGATGTTCAAATACAGAAACCTTAGCTCTGTTAAAACCTGCAACAACCAGGGAAGTATCTCCTTTGAACCATAGTAATGATTCTACCATACCCTGCAATAACAGACCGCTTTGTGACGGGGCAAGAACATCAAAAGCAGGTTTTCCCTTTTCCTGTTTCACACCTTTATTCAACAAAACTATCCCTTTATTCGCGTCATAGTATCCTGTTGAGACATCGTAGGTATAATCATTACCACCAAGCACCACATCGGGATATCCGTCACCATTAAGATCCTGTACTATCATTTTCTTAATCGGAGAAACCTGTAAAGCCTGAGGCAACTTCTCCCATCTGAATTTTCCTTTTTCGTTCCAGATAATATAACTTGAAGTTGTATTGACATCAAGTTTAAACTGCAAGCTTTTCAGTATGTTTTTATCAAGCATCTGGTCAATGCTCGTATAGCTGAAAGCAGCATATTCTTTGAACTTCTGTGGAAAGAACCTCGATTGTGAACTTAATTCATCGAGATAATTTATTGGATATTCTTTCATAACACCCATCTGATCGGGATAGTATGCTGTAATCAGCGGATCTATTGTTCCATCCATATCCAGATCAATGGCATACAGGTTTAAAGGATATTTATCACTTGCACTGAAACGATTATTATCGCCGATATTGCCTACAATATAATCCTGGTATCCATCCTTATTAAAATCTCCTGCAATAATTGAGAACCATATACCACGATGATCTTCCAAGCCAGGTATGTTTTGAGGAACGAGCTCTTTTCCATTCATATTCTTCAGAAGCAGTACCGAATTATATTCTCTTGTAACAAGCAGGTCTTCCCATCCATCGTTATCTACATCAGTCCATACTGCATCGGTAACCATGCCCAGGTCCAGTTTAGAGGTGGAATCAACCCCAAGTTTTCCCTTATTATTAATAATAAGCCACGAATGGTTGGCATACGGGAACATTCCTTTCTTTACCCTGGAACCAACGAACAGATCGACATATCCGTCGTGATTGAAGTCGCATGGCCTGACTACTGAAGCAGGAAATGGAGGTATGGGCAGTTCTGTCCTGATAAATTTTCCATTCCGGTTTTCATAAAGATAATGTTTGTAATCACTTTCCTCCCTGTTCTCATATCCACCGGCAACCGCCACAACATCATTATAGCCATCTTTATCAATGTCTACTATTGCCAGATCTGCTTCCGAGAATTCCTTTTGAGTAGTCAATCCATCAAAAGATGCCTCTTCAAACCCATTACCTTTCCTTAAAAAAACTTTTGTAGGCAGTTTATTTGTAGATCCAATAATCAGGTCTTCGCGACCATCGTTATTAAGATCTCCTTTGGCCATGCGTGGACCAATCTGTGAAAACTTATGTGGTATTATTTTCTGAGGAAGTCCGAAATCAATATAATCTGTTTGTTCGTGTAAGTAATCCAGAACATTTTCCTTCTCACTAAACAGCAAATCCTTTTTAATTAAAATCTTACCATCTGAGTGTGATGGACTGGAATCCTTTTCATTTATTTCAACCAGCTGATCGGCAGCAACATTTTTCAGAATCGATGTATAACCGCTCGCCGGCCAGGTGACTTTTATTGAGTCCGCTGAAAGATCATCACCAATACCAAAATGGACGATCGGATCTATTGATGATGAGTAACCCCGTGTAAGAAAGTGCTCTATGAACTGGTATTTTCCGTTGTCCCACAATTCGACCTTAGCACCGATAGCCATCGTATTTCCGAACTTACCTGTCAATTTAATCCTGATAAATCCTGCTTTGTTCTTTGATTTTTCAACGGTTGTATTCCTGAAGATAAAAGCTTCATCATCGATATTATTCGTAACATAGTCAAGATCACCATCATTATCGAGGTCAACAAATGCAGCTCCATTTGAAAAAGCTGGAACCTGTGGCATCCAATCCGTTCTCTTTTTGAAACCAAGAGTACCTGTTTTTGATGTATTTTCAAAGGCAATGACAGGAATTTTTACGGAGGGTGCCATATCAATGAGAGTCTGATCAGAAGCGTAATTCCCTTCTGCGGTTACTTTGAATTTGGTCCAGTCTTTATCAGTCATATCTCTTGGAAAACCATGAGAAACGATGAGATCTTTATATCCATCATTGTTGTAGTCGGCAAATAATGGAGACCAGCTCCAGTCGGTCTGGTGCAAGCCCATCATCTGACCAACCTCACTAAATGGGAGCAACTCTCCTTTCATCAATCCGTTGGACAGATGAAGCATATTCCTCAGATACTGATGCTCATAACCATATTTTTCATCATTTATATAAAAGATATAGCTGAAACCATTAATAGTCTGCTTTTTCTTGTAGTAACTTTCAGGCATCATATCAAGTGTGTACATGTCAGGATACCCATCGTTATTAACATCAGCCATATCATCTCCCATCGAAGATTTTGACTGGTACGACATGTACTTTCCAATTTCATTTTTGAAGGTTCCGTCACCTTGATTTATGTACAATAAATCGTTAGACATGAAATCATTAGATACATATATGTCGGGATATCCGTCTTTATTCACATCACCTAATGCAATGCCCAGACCATATCCTTCATAAACAATTCCTGCCTTTTTTGTCACATCTGTGAATGTACCGTCTCCGTTATTGTGATAGAGTCTGTCATTATTCGGAGCGCTCCCGTCAATCGTTTTCTGACGGTAATTAGTTAACATTCTCGAAGTTACAGTATTATTCAATATATAAAGATCGAGAAAACCATCGCGATCGTAATCAAAAAAGGTTGCATTTGTAGCAAATCCCGTATCAGCAATTCCATATTTTTCCGCCATTTCCGTGAATGTAGGATCTGCTCCATTCTTAGATCCGTTATTGATCCACAGCCTGTTTTTGCGTTTTTGAGGATCCTCGTTTGTCGTTGAAGTCAGATAAATATCAGGCCAGCCGTCGCTGTTGATATCCACAACTGAAACGCTGCTATACCACTGGTTGTTTGTAAGTCCCTCAAAATTCGCAGTGATATCTTTGAATTTAAAGTTTCCAAGATTCAGATAAATCCTGGTTGAGACCTGGTTCCCGGCGAATATAAGATCCTGCAATCCGTCATTATTAAGATCAGCCACTCCCACTCCAGCTCCATTGTATATGTATTCATACTTCATTACATTAAAACTGTCAGTTTCAGTAATTGTGTTTTTAAAATCAATGCCAGTTTGTTTTGAATTTAATAACTGAAATTTAGGAGATTGGGAACAGGAGATCAGCAAAACTGCGGATAATAAGTATATAAGTTTCCTCATAATATTTAATAATAATGGGTTCAATAATTAATATCTGTCTTTTAATCATGCCTCTCCTCATGGGCTATTGAAAAAGATGAAATCCATTAACCACAAAGGTCTCTAAGTATTTACACAAAGGTCACAAAGATCTGAAATATA
>Ga0302323_100003388_pt1 | contig 12958 bp, 8 predicted proteins | sample Fen_T0_3_FD_201950 | JGI IMG/M metagenome (GOLD analysis project Ga0302323, IMG submission 201950) | Peat permafrost microbial communities from Stordalen Mire near Abisko, Sweden - Fen_T0_3 | ecosystem: Environmental > Terrestrial > Soil > Wetlands > Permafrost | place: Sweden: Abisko... | reverse complement strand
GATAGGCCTCGTCCAGCCAGCTGATCGCGTGCGCAGTCGAGACCCACTCCGCGAGCACGTCGGCGTGGCACGTGGTGCACTTCTCGCCCTCGAGCTTCTCCAGCTTCTCGGGACGCAGACGGATCGCGGGAGCGGGCTGTGCGAGTTCCCAGGGCTTCTCGTCGGGCGCGGACCACGCGAGAGCCAGGAAGACGACGGCTGCGCTCGCGATCCCATGAGCGGGCATGGGCATCGGGCAATTCTCCTGAGCCTCCAAGGCTAGCAGAGACGCCGCGCGCGCGCTTCAGTCCTTGCGGAAGAGCCAGTTGCTCTCTTCGGACCAGGCGCTGAAGCGATACAGCGCAACGAGGCGCGCGAGCTCGGTGACCACGCGTTCGGGAAAATCCGCTGCAAGACATTCGCCGCGCGCACCGCTCGGCGCCGCGAAACGGCGCTCGACGAGCAGCGCGTGCTCGCCGGGTTTGTAGAAGCGCAGGAACTCCTCGAGCTTCTCGCGCGTCAGAGAGCCGCAGAGCCACTCCCCTTTCCAGTCCGCGAGGCGCAGGCGGTATCCGCCGAGCGCGTTCAGCCGCTGCTTCCATTCCTCGAAGCCGCCGGCCGCAACGCGCTTGATGAGGTTTTGTCCGTCGTACCAGGCGTCGGCGTGGATGCGCAGCGAGACCTCGAAGCCGTCGCTCTCGATCGCCGCGCACAGGAACGCATTGCGGTAGGCCGCATCGAGATCCTTGCCGAGATCGGAGCCGAGCGTCTGTCGCAGGCGCGACTTCTCCTTCTTCGAGCGCACGAGGTAGGCCCACAGGCGCCGCACCTGCATCTGGTTGAAGCTCGTCGGGTTGTGCAGGCTCGTGCGCGGCTCGAGCACGAGCCCCGAGCCCGCCTTCTCGCGCGCGGCGAAAACCTTGGCCAGGCTGAGCAGCTTGCGACGCGTCTCGAGGCGCTTGTCGTTGTATTGCGGGTCGCGGGAGAGCCCGCTCGAGAGGACGTGGAAATCACCCTCGACGAAGGGCGCCAATTCGGCCCGAACGTCGGGTTCGGGCTCGCTGCGGGGTGCGGAGGGCATACGCGCAGGGTTTGACATACGCCGAGGGGTCCCGCCAGGGCCCACCCGGGGTGCCGGATGGCAGTCGCCCCTTTCACCTCCTCCATCCGTGCTTCCATAATGTCAGGGTCTCTCGGCGTCCGAAAAAGGAACGCCCCCATCCCCTGATGTCCCAGACCTTCGGTCACTTCGTCTTCGACCCCCAGCAGGACCGCCTCGGCGAAGGTCCGCTGTCGGAGGTCTATCGGGCGACCGACCAGCAACTCGGGCGCACGGTGGCGCTCAAGATCCTGCGCGGCAACGCGGAGATCGACCCGGCGGCCGACACGCGCTTCCTGCGCGAGGCGCAGCACACCTCGCAGCTCGTGCACCCGAACATCGCGACCGTGTACGAGTACGGCAAGCACGACGGCACCTCGTTCATCGCGATGGAGTACCTCCAGGGCCGCACCCTGGACAAGCTGATCAAGGACGCGCCGCTCTCCTACGACGAGGGCCTGCGCATCGCGATCGAGGTCGCGCGCGCGCTCGAGCTCGTGCACCAGAACGGCCTGATCCACCGCGACCTGAAGCCCGGCAACGTGATGGTGCTCGAGGACGGCAGCGTCAAGCTGCTCGACTTCGGCATCGCGCGCGCGCGCGACGAGGCCACGATCACGCAGAACGGCATGCTGGTCGGCACGGTGCTCTACATGTCGCCCGAGCAGGTGCGCGGCGACGAACTCGACCTGCGCTCGGACGTCTTCGCCTTCGGCGCGGTCTTCTTCCACACCTTCACCGGCGCGCTGCCCTTCCCGGGCAAGAGCTTCCCCGAGGTCTGCATGGCGATCCTGGACGGCAAACCGCGCCGTCCGACGCAGGTGCGGCCCGATTTTCCGCCCGCGCTCGAGGATTTCCTGATGCGCTGCCTCGAGGCCGATCCGGCGCGCCGCTTCAGCAGCGCGATCGAGGCCAAGGGCGTGTTGCAGGGCATCTTCGACGGCTCGCGCGGGCTGAACGCCCCGCCGCTGGCGCTTTCGGGCACGATCGTGATGCCGCCGCTCGCGTGCAGCGGCGAGGATCCGCAGGCCTGCGACGTGATCGCCGGCGCGCTGCTCAAGGATGTCGCCTCGAACCTCGCGCGCGTGAAGAACCTCAAGATCGCGCGCCTGGAGAGCGAGCGCTTGCCGGGCCCCGCCACGCTCTTCGACTACGTGCTGCGCCTCAAGCTCGAGGTCTCGGGCACCGAGGGGCGCCTGGAGATCGTGCTCGAGCGCTGGACGCAGCAGACCGGCGGCCCGCGCAGCAACGAGCCGCTCGAAGTCTTCCGCGAGAGCGTGCAACACAAGGACAAGAACGACTGGGCCCTGCAGGAAGCGCTCGTGCGCAGCGTCGTGCGCAGCGTGCGCAAGAACGTCTCGGCCTTCGCGCTGCGCCCCGCGGCCGGACCGCGCCGCAACAGCGAGGCCGCGCGCGCGCTGGCCTTGCGCGCGCACGAGATCCTGCACCGCGGCACGACCAAGCACCTGCTGGGCTCGATCACCTCCTTCCGCGCCGCGATCGAGGCCGATCCCTACTGCGCGCTGGCCTACGCCGGCATGGCCGAGGCGCTGGTGCGCAAGTTCCTCTACTTCGACGGCGACACGAGCTACCTCGACGAGGCGCGCGCCGAGGCCGCACGCGCGCTCGCGCGCAGCACCGACTGCGCCGAGGCGCACACCTCGCTCGGATTCGCCTACCACCTGACCAACCGCTCGACCGACGCGCAGCGCGAGTACCGCCTCGCGATCCAGCTCAACCAGAACGAGTGGCTCGCGCATCGCCTCCTGGGCGCCGTGTACGCGCGCCTGGGCAACTTCAAGGAAGCCTCGCCGCTCCTGCGCAAGGCGATCACGCTGCGCCCGGTGCACATCGGTTCCTACGACCATCTCTACGGCGTGCTGATGCGGCTCAACCGCTACGAGGAGGCGCTGCAGGTCGCCGACCTCGGCATCTCCGCCGCGCGCGCGCACATCGCCGAGGTGCCCGACAACCAGGAAGCGCGGCTGCACATGGGCATGCTGCTCGCTCGTGCCGGACGGCAGGAGGAAGCGCGCGAGGCGGTCACGAAGGCGCGCGAGCTCTCGCCCAAGGACGGCTACACCGCGTTCCACTCGGCGATCGTGCTGGCGATCCTGGGCGACCTCTCCGAGTCGCTCGAGGCGCTCTCGACCGCGGCAACGCGCGGGTATTTCATCCAGTCCGAGCTGGCGCGCAACGTCGACCTCGACGTGCTGCGCGCGCTGCCGGACTTCCAGTCGCTGGTTGCCTAGCGCGCGCGCTGTTTGATCCCGCTCGAGACGAGGAACACTCGTCCGGAGTGGAAGCCCTTTACCCCGCTCCAGCCCGAGGTGATCAGGAAGTCGCTCGTGCCGTCGCCGTCGGTGTCGCCGAGGGTCACGGCGTCGAAGCCGAAGGTGTCGCCCGGCGTCTTGCAGGTGTAGGTCGCAAGGCGCTTGCCGTCCGCGCCGGAATACAGGCAGGCCCGGCCCGCGCCGAGCGCCGCGCCGCTGAACTGCCAGGCACCGACGATCAGGTCCGCGTGCCCGTCGCCGTCGACGTCGCCCGCGACCGAGGGGCTCGTGCCGAAGCCCTCGCCCTGCGTCTCGCCGGTCAGCGTCAGCAGACGCTTGCCGTCCTTGCCCGAGTGCACGTAGACGCGCCCGGTCATCGGGCCGAGCGCCGAGTTCTGCCAGTCGGAGGCATACACGTCGAGCACTCCGTCGCCGTCGAGATCACCGGGGACGGAGACGAACATCCCGCCCAGCGCGCCGCCGGTCGCGTCGGAATCGATGGTGAACTTCGGCTTGCCCGCGAGCGCGTCGTAGACATAGGTGCGCCCCGTGTGTTGCGGGCCCGCAGCGCCAGCGCCGACTACGAGCAGCACGTGACCCCCGTCCGAGCGTCCGGTGACGGTGCTGCCGAAGTTGTCGCCTGGCTGTTCGCCCGCGAGCGTGGCGAGGAGCTTCCCGTCCTTCCCGGAATAGACGTAGGCGTGGCCGGCTCCCTCCCCGGGTGCGCCGATGATCACGTCCGCGCAGCCGTCGCCGTTCACGTCGCCGGCGCCCGAGGAGTGCTGACCGAACTGTTCGCCGGACTTCTCGGCTCGGAAACTCTGAAGCAGCTTTCCGTCGCGGCCCGAGTAGACGAAGGCCGTGCCGCCGCCGGGCGCGCTCGCGATCACGTCGGGGATGCCGTCCTTGTTCGTGTCGCCGGCGCACTCGACGCCGGTGCCTAGCTGGCCGCCGCTCTCGCCGTCGGCGCTCCAGAGCAGCTTGCCGCTCTTCGTCGAGTAGGCATAGATGCGGCCGCCCGCGCCGTGCGTCGGTGCGGAGGTGACGATGTCGGCTACGCCATCGCCGTCGACGTCGCCGAGATTGCGCGCGATCCAGCCGAACTGGTCGTTTGCGGCCTCGCCGTCCCACTCGCGCAGGATCTTTACCGGCTCCACGAACGGCTCGGCGAAATCCTTGGCGCTCGGGCGCAGGGCGGCGAAGCGCGCGTCGTCCTTGAGCTTCGCGAGCGCGGGATCGAAGTCGATCTGGGTCATGTCGATCTTGCGCGAGTCGCGCGCCTTGCCGAGGCACTCGAAGGCCTCGTCCGTCCTGCCCGCCAGCGCGTGCACGACGCCCAGTGAGTAGAGCGGCATCACGAATCCCGGCTCGACTTCGAGCGAGTGCTCGAGCGCACCTGCCGCGAGGTCGTAGTCCTTGAGCGCCTGTTCCGCGCTCGCGAGCATGCGCCAGGCCCGGCCGTTCTTCGGCTCGCGCTCGGTCAGTGCCTCGAGGATCTTCGCGGCGCCAGCCGGGTCCTTGGCCTGCATGCGCGCCATCGCCGCCGCGAGCGTCGGGGCCGGTTGCGGATCCTGGAGACAGAGCGCGAGTGCGAGTGCGGCGAGCGGGTTCATGGCCCGGTTGTACGGCGGCCTGCGCGCGGGCCGCCATCGGGCAAAGGCGGAATGACGCGACACTGACACGCCGCGGGCGGCCTGTGAGCAGAAGTGGATTTCGGGCCTCTCCGGGGGCAGGAAGGCCCCTCGCCATTGTGGGCTTGGCGGCGGGCCCGTATCCTATTCGCCCCCGATCCTCGCCCGAGCCCTCCTCATGTCGCACAAGAAGCCCATCCGCAACATCGCCATCGTGGCCCACGTCGACCACGGCAAGACCACGCTCGTGGACACGATGTTCAAGTTCGCCGGCACGTTCCGCACGAACCAGCACGTGCAGGAGCGCGCGATGGACTCCGACGCCCAGGAGCGCGAACGCGGGATCACGATCCTCGCGAAGAACACGGCCATCGAATACCACGGCACGCGCATCAACATCGTCGACACGCCCGGCCACGCCGACTTCGGCGGCCAGGTCGAACGCACGCTGCGCATGGCCGACGCCGTGCTGCTGCTCGTGGACGCCGCCGAGGGCCCGATGCCGCAGACGCGCTTCGTGCTCAAGAAGGCCTTCGAGAACGGCCTCAAGGCGTTGGTGATGATCAACAAGGTCGACCGGCCCGACGCGCGCTCGGGCGAGGTGCTCGACGAGATCTTCGACCTGTTCGTCGAACTCGGCGCACGCAACGACCAGCTCGACTTCCCCGTCGTCTATGGCTCGGGCCGCGACGGCTGGGCCGTGGACAAGCCCGACAACGAGCCGGCCGACCTCGAGCCGCTCTTCCGCATGATCCTCGATCACGCGCCGGAGCCCGAGCTCGACTACGAGGCGCCGCTGCAGTTCCAGGCCGCGACGCTCGACCACGACGACTTCCTCGGCCGTATCGCCATCGGGCGCGTCGTGCGCGGCGTGATCAAGAACGGCGCGCGCTACGCGCTCTGCCACGTCGGCCGCGACAAGGCGCCGATCGCGGCGGTCAAGGGCCTGCACCGCTACGAAGGCCTCGCGCGCGTGCCCGTGGACGAGGTCAAGGCCGGCGACATCGCGGTCGTGGCCGGCATCGACGAGATCATGATCGGCGACACGCTCTGCCCCTCCGAGAACCAGGAACCGCTGCCGACGATCAAGCTCGACGAGCCCACGATCTCGATGGAGTTCTACGTCTCGAACTCGCCTTTCGCGGGCCAGGACGGGCAGTTCGTCACGAGCCGCCAGATCCTGACGCGCCTCGAGAAGGCCTGCCTGCGCGACGTTGCGCTGCACCTTGCGAACTCCGAGGGCAACGACGGCTACGAGCTCAAGGGCCGCGGCGTGATGCACCTCGGCGTGCTGATCGAGAACATGCGCCGCGAGGGCTTCGAGTTCTCCGTGGGCAAGCCGCGCGTGATCCTGAAGACGCAGGACGGCCAGCGCATGGAGCCCTTCGAGCGCACCGTGATCGACGTCCCGACCGAGCACGCCGGCAAGGTGATCGAGTACTTCGGCCGCCGGCGCAGCGAGATGACGACGATGGAGCCGATCGGCATCCAGACGCGTCTCGAATTCCTCGTGCCCTCGCGCGGCCTGATCGGCGCGCGCACGGCGCTGATGACCATGACCAAGGGCATGGCGATCCTCAGCCACATCTTCGACCAGTGGCGCCCCGACGGCGGACCGATCCCCACGCGCACCAACGGCGTGCTGGTCGCCGACCGCACCGGCCGCGCGGTGCCGTACGGCATGTTCGCGCTGCTCGACCGCGGCACGTTCTTCGTCGAACCTGGCTCGCAGGTCTACGAGGGCATGATCGTCGGCGAGAACAACAAAGACGACGACCTCGACATCAACGTCTGCCGCGAGAAGAAGATGACCAACATCCGCTCGGCCGGCAACGACGAGAACGTGCGCATCCCGCCCGCTCACGTCATGTCGCTCGAGGAGAGCCTCGAATACATCGAGGACGACGAGCTGCTCGAGGTCACGCCCAAGACCCTGCGCCTGCGCAAGCGCAGCCTGACCGCGGTCGACCGCCTCAAGGCCGCGCGCAAACAGGCCAAGGCCGGCGCATCCTGAGGCCCGGCCGCGGGGGCGGCAATTAATTCGGGGCACGCGGGTTGCATTGCGGGGGCGAACCAACCGAAAGGTCCCCCATGAAGTTCGTCTCGCTGGCCCTCGTTCTGCCCGTTTCCGTGTCACTGGCCGTGAATGGCTACTGCCAGTGGCCGCCCGTGCTCAATCCGAGCTCGAGTCACGCAACCACCGCACATTCGTCCGCGGGAGGCCACATCAGCCCCACGGGCGCCGGCGACACGGCACCCTCGTCCTCGGGCGGCGCGCATCCGGCGGCTCCGGGGGGCAAGGGACCTGCGCCGCAGCCGGCGACCCCGAGCGGCACGGCCCAGGGCAGCGGCGGTGGCGGCGGGGTCGGGCCGAGCCCTGTGCCGACGACCACGACGCTGACGATGACGAACGACGACAGCTGGTACCTGTGGTGGGAATTCAACAAGGCCGAGTTCCTGCGCCCGAACCGGCTCGATCTGCTCTCGGCACCGGCCAGCGGTGACGATGCGCTCGGCGCGCTGCAGCGTTTCGCCGACTCGTTGCGCATGGCGCTCGGGCCGGCGCTGCTCGAGGCACTGCACGAGGGCGATCCCGCGCTGCGCGCGACCGCCGCCGTCGCCTACGGCCGCACGAACGGCGCGAGCGCCATCCCCAAGCTCGTCGAGCTGCTCGGCGACGCGCACGTCGACGTGCGCCACGGCGCGATCCTGGGTCTTGGCGCGACGGGCGCCAACGAAGCCGCCACGCTGCTGCTCTCGATCGCCAAGGACGGCACGCTCGCTGGCGAGGGCCACGAGCGCATCTCGCCTTCCGCCGAAGCACACGCCTTCGTCGCGCTGGCGCTCGGTCGCAAGCGCGGACTGCCGGCCTTCGTCGACACGCAACTCGCGCTGCGCGTCGCCGGCCGCGCGAAGTCCGAGCGCGAGGCGATCGGCTGCGCGGCGATGATCTACGCGCGGCTCGCGCCCTGCCCCGAGTTCGAGGCGCTCGCCGCGACGATGGCCGCCGACGAGGGCGAGGTGCCGATCGTGCGCTGCCGCGCGGTCGAGGCGCTCGCCACGTCCGTCTCCGACAAGACGCTCCCGCGCCTGCAGGCGCTGCTCGTCGGCCCGCGACTGGACTTGCGGCGCTCGGCCGCGCTGGCGCTCGGCGAGTTGCCCGCGACCGAGGCGCTTCCGGCGCTGACGGCGGCCTACGAACAGGAGTCCGAGTCGCTCACGCGCGGCTTCATCCTGACCGCGATCGGCCGCCGCGGCGGCGACACGGCGCGCGAGTTCCTGCTGCGCGCGCTCGCCTCCAATCCCAAGTCGATGCACGCCTGGGCCGCGCTGGGCCTGGGCATCCTGGGCCGCAAGACTCCGAGCGCGGACATCGGCAAGGCGCTGCGCGAGGCCGGCGAGCACGAGGCCAACCCGCAGAACAAGAGCGCCTACTGGATCGCGGCCGGTCTCTTGCGCGACGAGGAGTCGCTGCCACTGCTCGAGAAGGCGCTCGCGGAGGCCTCCGATCCGCGCAACCGCATGTACGCCGCCACGGCGCTCGCGCTGCTCGATGGCGACGAGGCGCACCGCGTGCTGCGCGCGGACCTCGTGCTCGACAGCTCACCGCTCGTGCGCGCCTCGATCGCGCAGGCACTCGGCTGCATGGGCCGCGGCGAGGATGTGGACGCGATCGCGGGTTCGCTCGACACGCTCAACGATCCGGACTTGCAGGCCATGGCGGCCACGGCGCTGGGCTTCCACGCATCCTACGACGCGCTGCGCAAGCTGGCCGACATCGTGCGCTCGAAGGACAGTTCGAGCGTGCGGCGCGCGGCCGCGATCGAGGGTGCCGGCATGGCGCTCGGACGCGCGGCCCCGCTGGCGTTGATGGACGTGGGACGCGATTCGAACTACACGGTCTTCAACGAGTGGGGCACGGGCCTCTACCGCACCACGCTCTGATCGCTCAGGGCAGCACGCCCACCAGCACGCGCGAGCTCTTCTCGCCCTCGTGCCAGACGCGATGCACGGCCTTCGTGCAGTCCGACTCCTTGGCCTCGTACATGTTCGGCAGGTAGACCTGCGGGTTGCGGTCGACGAGCGGGAACCACGTGCTCTGCACCTGCACCATCATGCGGTGGCCCTTCTGGAACGTGTGCAGCACGTCCTGCATCGGGATGCGCACGAGCACCGGCACGTTCGGCTCGAAGGGCTTGGGCTCGCTGAAGCCGTCGCGGAAGCGGCCGCGCAGCACCTCGCTGCGCACCATCATCTGGTAGCCGCTGGCACTCTCGGACGGGTCGATCCACTCCGGGCTCTGCGCGTCGTTCGGGAAGACGTCGACGAGCTTCACGATCCAGTCGCAGTCGGTCTTGTCGGTCGAGACCCACAGCTGCGCATCCAGCGGACCGACGAGCGTCAGGTTCTCGGTCAGCACGTCGGTCTGCCAGCTGAGCACATCCGGCCGGCGCGAGGCGAAGCGCTGGTCGTCGGTCATGTACTCGCGCGTCATGCCGATCGCGACCGACTCGGTGAAGGGCACGGGGTGCAGCGGGTCGCTCGTGAACTCGTCGTAGCCCTTCGCAGGCTCCGACTTCTCGTCGACCTTCTCCACCACGAGCCTCCCGCCCGCCGCGAAGCGCAGGAAGCGCCAGGCGCGCTCGCGCGGGGGCCACTTGTCGAACTGGCGCCAGTGGTTCGTGCCGGTCTCGAACATCGTCGCCTCGACCGGCTGGCCGTCGTTCTTGCTCTTCAGCACGCGGTTGAAGAACGCGAGCTCGAGCTTCTCGCGGTAGTACGCACCCGTCTTCTCGCCGAAGGAGACGTTGCCCAGGCGATCGCCGTCCGAACGCGACCAGCCGCCGTGCGCCCAGGGCCCCATCACGAGCATGTTGTCGACGCCGGGGTTCTGCTCCTCGGTCGCCTGGTAGATGTGCAGCGCGCCGTAGAGATCCTCCGCGTCGAACCAGCCGCCGACCGTCAGCACTGCCGGCGCGACGTGCTTCAGGTGCGGCTGCAGGTTGCGCGCCTTCCAGAACTCGTCGTAGTTCGGGTGCTTGACGAACTCGTCCCAGAACTTCACCTCGCCCTTGAACCAGCGCTGGTTCGCCTCCGCTAGCGGCCCGACGTGCAGGAAGAAGTCGTAGCCGTCGCGCGTGCCGTGGTCGATCCCGGGCAGGCCCTCGGTCGTGGGCTTGGGCCGCGGCCGCCCGAAGCCCGAGAGGAAGTTGAATGCGTGCGGCAGGAAGAAGGCGCCGTTGTGGTGGAAGTCGTCGTACCACCAGTCGGCGATCGGCGCCTGCGGCGAGACCGCGGCGAGGCTCGGGTGCGCATCGATCATGCCCGCCGCTGCATAGAAGCCGGGGTAGCTGATGCCCCACATGCCCACACGCGTGTTGTTGCCGGGCACGTTCTTCACCAGCCAGTCGATGGTGTCGAAGGTGTCGCTCGATTCGTCGGTCTGCTTGCCGGTCTTGCCCTCGACGATCGGGCGCATGTCCTCGAACTCGCCGCCCGACATGTAGCGGCCGCGCACGTCCTCGTAGGCGACGATGAAGCCCTCCTTCATCGCGGGCTCGCTCGGCCCGATCGTCGTCTTGAACGCATCCGGCCCGTACGGCCCGACGCTGTAGGGCGTGCGGCAGAGCAGGATCGGGTACGTCGGCGCGCCCTTCGCGCCCGCGTCCTTCGGCGAATACACCGCCGCGAAGAGCTCGACGCCGTCGCGCATCGGGATCCTCACCTCGCGCTTCGTGTAGTGCTCCTTGGCATACGCCGCGGGATCCGCAGCCGGCGCGGGAGCCTGCTGCGCGAGAACGGGAAGTGCGAGGAAGAGCAGCGTGTGGAACGGAGTCATGCCGGATTTATACCCGGACGGCCCTGACGCAGCTCCTCGAGTTCCTCCAACGTGCGCGGCCAGTCGCCGTGCAGCAGCTTCGAGAGCGCACGATCCGCGAGGAGGCGGCCCTGCGTCTGGCAGCGCGCGCAGTAGTTGCACTCGTTCGCGGCGTAGACGATGCGCTGCACCTTCTCGCTGCACACGGGACAGGGTTGCCCGAACTTCCCGTGCACCGCCATCTCCGCGCGAAAGGCGGTCACCTTCTCCGGCCAGCGCGCACGCGCCTCCCCCACGAACTTCGCGACCCACTCGCCGAGCACGCTGCGCGTCGCTTCGAAGAGGCGCGCATGCTCGTCGGCGTCGAGGCGCGATGTCCACTGCAGCGGCGAGAGCCGCGCGCGGTGCAGGATCTCGTCGGAGTACGCATTGCCGATGCCGCTGAAGAGGCGCGGGTCGGTGAGCGCGCGCTTGAGTGTGTGGTTCTCGCGCGCGAGCGCGGCCTCGAACTCGTCGCGCGTGCACTCGAGCACCTCGATCCCGCCGCGATCGTGCGCCGCCAGCGAGCGCTCCCCGCGCACGACGTGCAAGCTCGCGCGGCGCTTCGTGCCCGCCTCGGTCAACACCAGCGTCCCGCGCTCGAAGTCGAAAGCCGCCAGACCGAGCTTCCCCGGCAGCTTCGCCCCTCTCTCCAGCCAGCGCAGCCGCCCCGCGATCATGAGGTGCAGCACGAGGAACAACTCCCCTTCGAGCGCGATCACGATGCGCTTCCCCAGACGCCGCACGCCGAGCACGCGCTGTCCCTCGCACTCCCCGAGCGCAGGCTCGACCGTGCGCAGCAGGAATGGACTCGCGAGGCGCACGTGCTCGAGCTTCGTCCCCTCGACGCGCAGCGCCAGGGCCTCCCGGTACGCGCTGATGTCGGGCAGTTCGGGCATCCAGGGATCGAGCGTAGCGCGGGGCACGCCCGGCGGGCACGCCGCACCCGCCGATCCGGTACAACCTTCGCCGCATGCGCCTGCGACGCCACCTCTGCCGAGCCCTCCTCGCCTGTGCGCTCTTGGCCGCGCTCGCGGCCCTCTTCACGCTCTACGCTTCGCGCCGCGCCGAAGCCGAGTTCCCCGCGCGCGGGAAGTTCGTCCGCGCCGACGCGACGACGCTGCACTACCTCGAGGCCGGCAGCGGCAAGCCCATCGTCCTCCTGCACGGCGCTTTCGGCGCTTCTCAAGACTACGCTGCAACTCTCTTCCCGCTCCTTTCACCGACGCACCAGCTCGTCGCCTTCGATCGCCCCGGCCACGGCTGGAGCGATCGCGTCGCCGGCGGACCCAACACACCCGCGATCCAGGCGCGCGCCATCCACGCCGCGCTCCGTGAACTGCACCTCGAGCGTCCCGTCCTGCTCGGCTTCTCGTACGGCGGAGCCGTCGCGCTCTCCTACGCGCTGCAATTCCCGCGCGAACTCTCCGGCCTCGTGCTCGTCAATCCGGCCGCGCATCCCTGGCCCGCCGGTCCGGATGCCTACACCTCGATCCCGCGCATCCCGCTCCTCGGCCCGCTCTTCACGCACACCTTGGCGACGCCCATCGCCCTCTTCCAGACCCCCTCGAGCTGCGCGCATTCCTTCGCGCCCGTCGCCGTCGCGCCCGGCTTCGAGGACACCTCGCCCATCCGCCTCGAGCTGACGCCGGCGCGTTTCGCCGCGAACTGCGAAGACCTGCACGACCTCGTCGGCTTCCTTGCCGAACAGTCCCCGCGCTACGTCGAGATCCAGACGCCGACGCTCCTGCTCGCCAGCGTGGAGGACGAAGTCACCTCCTTCGCGATCCACTCGCAGGCGCTCGCACGCGAAATTCCCGGTGCAAAGCTGATCACCTTCTCCCCCGCTGGACACCAGGTGCTCTACTCACGCAGCGGGGAGGTCGCGCGCGACGTGCTGGATTTCCTGGCCGAGCACGGCCTCTAGCAGCGCCCGGACACAGGCAGACCCCAGGTCCGCTTGATCGCCCGCCGCAGTCGGTTAGACTGCTGCGCGACTTCGCGAGCGGGCGTATCTCAGTTGGTAGAGAGTCAGCTTCCCAAGCTGAATGTCGAGGGTTCGAACCCCTTCGCCCGCTCCAATAAGCTCGCGTGTGTCAAAGAGTTACGCGCGTTGCAG
>Ga0302323_100003386_pt1 | contig 12960 bp, 11 predicted proteins | sample Fen_T0_3_FD_201950 | JGI IMG/M metagenome (GOLD analysis project Ga0302323, IMG submission 201950) | Peat permafrost microbial communities from Stordalen Mire near Abisko, Sweden - Fen_T0_3 | ecosystem: Environmental > Terrestrial > Soil > Wetlands > Permafrost | place: Sweden: Abisko... | reverse complement strand
CCATTGACGGCCGCGTGCCCGTGAAGCTCCAATGGTCGCGCGAGGACGATATGCGCGCCGGCAAGTATCGCCCGATGCACTTCCATCGGCTTGCGGGCGGTGTCGACGCAGGCGGCGACATCGTGGCGTGGACGCAGACCATCGTGGGCCAGTCGCTCGTCAAAGGCACGGCGCTCGAGCAGTTCATGATGAAGGACGGCATCGATTCGTCGTCGGTGGAAGGCGCCGGCACACCGTACGCGATCGCGAACCAGAAGATCGACGTGCATCACCCCGAGGTCGGCGTGCCCGTGCTGTGGTGGCGCTCCGTTGGTCACACGCACACGGCGTTTGCGACCGAAGTGTTCCTGGACGAGCTCGTCGCAGCGGCCGGTAAAGATCCGGTCGAGGTGCGGCGCGCATTGCTGAAGGACCATCCGCGCCATCTCGGCGTCCTGAACCTGGCGGCCGAGAAAGCCGGTTGGGGCACACCGCTACCGAAAGGCCGCGGGCGCGGCGTCGCCGTGCACGAGTCGTTCGGTAGCTTCGTGGCCGAGGTCGCGGAAGTCACGGTGAAGAGCGACGGCACGTTCTCCGTCGATCGCGTGGTGTGCGCGGTGGACTGTGGCATTGCCGTGAACCCGGATGTGGTGCGCGCCCAGATGGAAGGCGGCATTGGCTACGGGCTCTCGGCCGCGCTGCGCGAGCAGATCACGCTCGTGGGCGGCGCCGTGCAGCAGTCGAACTTCACGGACTACCAGCCGCTGCGCATCAACGACATGCCGGTAGTCGAGGTGCACATCGTGGCGTCGACCGAGGCGCCGAGCGGCGTCGGCGAGCCGGGCTTGCCGCCGCTCGCGCCGGCGGTCGTGAATGCGATTCGCTCGGTGACCGGTAAGGCGATCCGGCGGTTGCCGATCGGAGATCGCGTTCCGGTCTAGGCTCATCGCGCGTGACGCGAGTGCACGAGAGCGCCTTCGGCACGGGGTCAGTCGCCGCGTGCGGCCTGCAATCGTTGGCGTAGCTCTTCGAGCTGCGCCGGCGTGCCAACAAATAGCCGGCCAGGGAACGGCACTGCCGGTGCGATCAGCGTGCGCAGGATCTCGCCGGCGCGGTTGCCGTTCAGGCCTGCGCCGGCCAGGTACTGGAGGCGCAGATTGCGGTCGGTGTTGATCGCGGCGCCCGGCAGCCAGGCGGCCATGTCCGAGGCTTGGCCCGCGAACGTGCCGATGAGATGGAGCGCCGATTCGAATCCGACCTGGCGTAGCGAGCTCGCGACGCCGGCGTAGGCGCCGGTACCGAGCCGGGCCTCGAGCCGTTCGACGTCGATCGGCGCGTCGCCTGCGCGGCCGAGCAACACGGCGTCGTACCCCCTGCCGTCGACGCGGTTCGCAAACAGCGCGCCGTTCGGGAACACGCTGAAGAACGTCGCGATCTGGCTCTGCACGGCGGCTAAGTCCGTCTCGTACAGCTGCACGAACGCGGTCACGACACCGCCGTCATTCAGGCGGGACCTCGCGAGCTGCCAGAACTCGCGCGTGTATAGCGTCGCGGCGCCCTTGACCCACGGGTCGAGCGGATCCGACGTGATCGCATCGAACTTGCGGCTCGTCGTCGCGAGGTAGTGGCGGCCGTCGTCGATGCGAATCTCGACCTTTGCGTTCGTGACCACGCCGAAGTTGGGCTCGGCAAAGAACCGCGCGGCGAGCGCCGGCACGAGCGGCTCGATCTCCGCGACCACCACACGCTCGACAGCCGGGTCGATGCTCACGGCGCCCGCCGTGATGCCGGCGCCCAGCCCGATCACGAGCACATCGGCCGGCTTCTCCGCCACGAGCGTGCTCATGTGCCCGAGCATGCGCTGCAGGCGCAGATCCTGCGGGTACGTCGAGGCCTGCGTCTTGCCGGCGTTGTGATACGTCAGCACCCCACTCGGCTCGCGCGTGACCGCCACCGACGCCGTGAGCCCTTCGCCGACATACACCACGTTCGCGCCCGCACCGCGCGTCGGCAGGAAGCGGCCGTACGCCACGAGCGCGGGCGGCAGCGCAGGCACGGACCACGCGAACACACCGGCGAGCGCGGCCGCAGCGACGGCTGGCACCGCACGCCCGCGTCCTGAGCCCGTCGAGAGCCAGAGCCCCACTCCGACAGCGGCGGCAAGCACCGCCGCGAGCTGTTGCGCGTGCTGGCCGCCGACGCCGGGAACGAGCACGAACGTCGTGAGCAGCGCACCTGCAATCGCGCCCGCCGTGTTCACGGCGTAGACGTGCGCGACGGCGCGGCGCGAGTCCGTTGACGGCGCGGCGACAGCAGCGAGCGCAAGCGGAAACGACGCGCCCCAGAGTAGCGCGGCCGGCAGCACCGCGAACGCAATGCGCAGCACGTCGAGCTCGAGCGCGACGCTCGCGGACGTGGGCAATTCAACATCGAGCGGCCAATACGGCAGCGACCGCGCGATGACGTAGGCGGCCCATGCGATGGCGGCCGCCAACAGCCACTGGCACGCAGCCAGCGCACGGCGCGGGTCGAGTCGCGCACCGAGCGCGGCGCCCGCGCCGCTGCCGGCGCCGAGCCCCAGCAGGAACACGGCGAGCATCAGGGCGAATGCGTACACCGTGCCGCCGATCAGCAGCGCTATATGGCGCGTCCACAGCACTTCGGCTGAAAGCGCCGTGAAACCGGACACGCCCGCGGCGAGGTAAATCGGCCATGAAGAGCGCTGCGGCCCACGTCGCTGCGCGGCTTCGACCGGCGGCAGCGCCGGGCCGCGCAAACCCCACGCGACGATCGCCACCGCCACGTTCAGCAGCACCGCGACGGCGGTCGCGACGTAAACGTCGTACGCACGCAGCAGGTAAAACGCGCTCAGCAGGCAGCCGACGACACCGCCGAGAATGTTCGCGGCGTAGCACACGCCACGCCAGGCGCTCGCGTTTCGCTCGCCGTCCGCGCAGCGCGCGACGGCTGGCAACGTGGCGCCCATCAGAATGGTCGCCGGCAACAGGCACACAGCGGCAGTAACTGCCCGTAGCACGAGATCCGCAGTGCCGGAAGCCGCCACGTAGAGATGCCCGATGCCCGGAATGAGGATCAGTGCCGCCATGCCGAGCAGGCCGACACCGAGCTCGAGCGCGGCGTACACGCGCAACGGCGATCGAGCGACCGCCACGAACCGCGGCAGCCACAGACTGCCGATGCACATACCGCCCATGAATGCCGCGAGCGTCAGCCCGAGCGAGATCGCGGACGCGCCAATGACGAGCCCGAGCTGTTCGAACCAAACGATCTGGTAGATCAGCGCCGCGCAACCGCTCGCGGCGAAGAGGAACGGCAACACGCGCAGCGCTCGTCGGTCAGGCGCTGCGGCCGCCGAACGCTCGTGTGCGGGCTCGGTCACTAGACGAAGACGCCGCCGACCTCGAACAGCCGCTCCACCTCGTCGATCTGCCGCCGATCGGCGATGAACAGGATCACGTGGTCATCGGCCTGGATGCGCGTGTCGTGATGCGCCATGAGCACGTCGTCGCCGCGCACGATCGCGCTGATCGTCGCCCCGCGCGGCAATTGAATCTCTTCGATGAGCCGTCCAACGACCCGCGACTCGCGCGCCTCGCCGTGCGCGACGGCCTCGATGGCCTCGGCCGCGCCGCGGCGCAGCGAATGCACTTTGACCACGTCGCCGCGGCGCACGTGCGCCAGCAGGCTGCCGAGCGTGATCTGCTGCGGCGAAATTGCGATGTCGATCGTGCCGGATTCGACGAGCTCCGCGTACGCGGGCTTGTTGATTAGCGCCATGACCTTGCGCGCCCCGAGCCGTTTCGCGAGCATGGCCGAGAGGATGTTCGCTTCCTCGGCGTTGGTGACGGCGACGAACACGTCGGCGCTGTCGATGTTCTCCTCGAGCATCAGCTCCTCGTCCGCCGAGTCGCCGTGCAGCACCACGGCGCGTGCAAGCTCGTCGGAGATGCGCCGCGCGCGCTGGAAGTCGCGCTCGATGATCTTGACCTGGCAGATGCCTTCGATCGCGCGCGCGAGGTCGAGACCAATGTTGCCGCCGCCGGCGATCACGACTTTGCGGATCGGGCTGTCGAGCTTGCGCATCTCGCGCAGCACGGTGCGCGTGTCCTTGCGCGCGGCGATGAAGAACACCTCGTCGCCCTCTTCGACCACGGTATCGCCGTCGGGCAGGATGCCGCGGCCGCCGCGGTAGATCGCGACGACGCGGCATTCGATGTTCGGGATGTGCTTCGAGAGATCGCGCAGCGGGTGGCCCACGAGCGCGCCCTCGCGGTTTGCACGCGTCGCGACGAGCCGTAGCTTGCCGTCGGCGAAGTCGAGCACCTGCAGCGCACCGGGGTTGCGAATCAGCTGCTCGATGTAGTCCGTCACGAGCGACGCGGGGCTGATCGCTACGTCGACGGGAATGCCATCCGGGCCAAACAGCGCTTCGCGCGCCATGAGCGCGCGAGCGCGAATTCGCGCGATGCGCGTGGGCGTGCGGAACAGGGTGAACGCGATCTGGCAGGCGAGCATGTTGATCTCGTCACTGCTCGTGAGCGCAATGAGAATGTCGGCCTCGCGCGCGCCGGCGCGTTCCAGCACGTCGGGGTGCGAGGCATTGCCAACGACGGTGCGCACGTCGAGGCGGTCTTGCAACTCGCGCAGGACGTCGGCGTTGCGGTCGACGATCGTGACTTCGTTTGCCTCCTCTCTAGCGAGGCTGAACGCCGCCGTGCTGCCTACTTGCCCTGCGCCTAGGATAAGAATCTTCATCGGCGAAGCAGTCTACATCAGCTCTAGGTTGGCGTAGGCGAGGACGAGCCACTTTGTGCCGTCGCGCTCGAAGTTCACCTGCACTCTTGCGTGGGCGCCACTGCCTTCGGCATTCAGGACGATGCCTTCGCCGAAGCGGCCGTGCCGTACACGCTGACCCAAGCGCATGCCGCCCTGGCTCGACGGCATCTCTGGCCGCCTGTACAGCGGGCGCGACACGACCATCGCAGGCCGCACCTCCTCGAGCAGCTCGGAGGGAACCTCGCGCAGAAACCGCGACGGGGTCGCGAAGGATTCGACGCCGTGTAGCCGGCGCTGCTCGGCGTGCGTGAGGTACAGCTCGCGTCTCGCGCGCGTGATGCCCACGTAACAGAGGCGGCGCTCTTCCTCGAGGCCCGCCGGATCGTTCAGCGAGCGCTGGTGCGGGAAGAGGCCGTCCTCCATGCCGCAGAGGAACACGTACGAAAACTCGAGTCCCTTGGCCGAGTGCAGGGTCATGAGCTGCACGCTGTCCTGGTATTCGTCGGCCTGGCCGTCGCCGGATTCGAGCACCGCGAACGACAGGAACTCGTCGAGCGGCGGCAGATCGGTTTGCTCGCCGCGCATGACCTCGCGCGCGGCGTTCACGAGCTCTTCCAGGTTCTCGACGCGCGCTTCACCGCCGGCTTCGGTGTTCTTGCCGTGGTGCGCCGCCAGGCCGCTCCTCTCGATCACGCGGGAAACCTGCTCGTGCAGGCTGTCCGTGCGCGAATCGGCGTCGAGCTTGTCGATCAGCGCGAGAAATGCCCATAACGCCTCGGCCGCGCGTTTCGCGAGCACACCGTCGGCGATCAGCGCGGCGGCGGCGCGCCACAGGCTCGTGCCGGCCGCGCGTGCCTGCTCGCGCACGGTCTCGACGGTCCGGGCGCCGATGCCGCGCGGCGGCGTGTTCACCACGCGTTCGAACGACGGATCGTCGTCGCGATTCGCAACGAGCCGCAAGTACGCGAGCGCGTCCTTGATCTCCATGCGCTCGAAGAACCGCAAGCCGCCGTAGACGCGGTACGGAATACCGGCCGCGGCCAACTTCTCCTCGAACACACGCGACTGAGCGTTCGAGCGGTAGAGCACGGCGCAATCCGCTCGCTTGTTACCCTGCTGAATGTAATCCTGGATGCGGTTGACGACGAACTCGGCTTCATCGCGCTCGTTGAACGCGGCATACACCTTGATCGGCACGCCGGCAGCCCCGTCGGTCCACAGCGTTTTACCGAGCCGCGAGGAGTTGTTCGCGATCACAGCGTTCGCGGCGTTCAGGATGTTCGCGGTCGAGCGGTAGTTTTGCTCGAGGCGCACGAGCTGTGTGCCGGGATAGTCCTGCTGAAACTTGTGCAGGTTCTCCACGCGCGCGCCGCGCCAGCGATAGATCGACTGATCGTCATCGCCCACGACAAATGGTTTTCCGGTAGGGCCCGCGAGCACGCGCAGCCAGCGATACTGGATGGCGTTCGTATCCTGGAACTCGTCGACGAGCAGGTGCTGAAAACGCTGCTGGTACTGCCGCGCGAGATCGGCGTTGTCGCGCAGCAGCTCGAGGCTGCGGATGAGCAATTCGCCGAAATCGATCAGGGACGCGGCCGCGCAGGCTTGCTCGTAGCGCGCGTAGAGATCGATCATCTGCCGGCGGCCCGCGTTGCCCTCGTCGCGCAGATCCTTAGGTCGTAGGCCCTCGTCCTTCTGCGCGTTGATGAACCACTGAATCTCCTTCGGCACCCAGACGTTCTCGTCGAGCTCGAGTGAACGCACCATGCGGCGGATCATGCGGTGCTGGTCGTCGGAGTCCATGATCTGGAAGCCCTGGGTCAAACCCGCTTCCCGCCAGTGGATTCGCAGCAGCCGGTGGGACAGGCCGTGGAACGTGCCGATCCATAGATTGCGCGTCGGCACGCCGAGCAGCGCTTCGACCCGGTCGCGCATCTCGGCCGCGGCTTTGTTCGTGAACGTCACGGACAGCACGTGCTGCGCTGCCACGCCTTCCACGCGGATGACCCACGCGATGCGGTGCACGAGCACGCGCGTCTTGCCGCTGCCGGCGCCGGCCAGCACGAGCGTCGGGCGATCGGGCGCCGTGACGGCCTCGCGCTGGGCGTCGTTCAGGGATTCGATGATGTCGGTGACGTCCACGGCAAAGCGCGCTGCGCCCGTAAGGCTACGGTGGCGCGACGCTCACTGCGGCCAGAAGGCCGGCACGTAGTGATCGACGAGCAGGAACGTGAAGAGCGCCATCAGATACGTGATCGAGTAGCGGAACGTCACCATCGGCAATTCCGGGCGCGGTGCGAACTTGAGCTTCAATGCGTAGTACAGGAAGCCCAGGCCGAGCAGCAACGCACCGACGAGATACAGCTCGCCGCTCATGCCGGTGATGTACGGCAGCACGGTCACACACAACAGCAGCACCGTGTAGTTGACGATGAACGATTTCGTGATCTCCTCGCCATGAGTCACTGGCAGCATCGGAATATCCGCGCGCTCGTAATCGCTGCGGCGCGCGATCGCGAGCGCCCAGAAGTGCGGCGGCGTCCACGTGAAAATGATCAGAAACAGCAACAGCGCGTAGCCGTCGACGTGGCCCGTAACGGTGGTCCAGCCGAGCACCGGAGGCGCCGCGCCCGCGGCACCGCCGATCACGATATTCTGCGGCGTGGCGCGCTTCAGCCACACGGTGTAGATGATCGCGTACCCGATCAGGGAGACAAACGTGAGCGCGGCTGTCAATGCGTTCACGAGCAGCGTGAGCATGCCCAGGCCTACGAGCGCCAGCGCGAACGCGAATGCGAGCGCGTCGCGCTCGTGCACGCGGCCCGCGGGCAGCGGCCGGCTGCGCGTACGCGCCATCTGCGCGTCGATGCGTTGGTCGATAACCTGATTCACGACGGCGGCGGCAGCGGCCGTGAGCCCAATGCCAAGGCTACCGGCGATTAGCAGATCCCACGGCACCATGCCGGGCACCGCGAGGAACATACCCACGATGGCCGTGAACACGAGCAGCTGTACCACGCCCGGCTTCGTCAGAACGTAGTAATCGCGCCAGCGCGGAGCGCCGGCAGCGCTAACGTTGCCTAATTCTTTGGTTAGCATTGATGACAGCCAGAAGCAGGAGCGCCGCGGCACCATTGTGTGCGACGGCTACGGCCAGCGGCACACCGAACACCACGATACTAACACCGAGGCTCACCTGGAGAAGCACCAGGCCGAGCACCGTAAGTCCATCGGCCCGGGTGGCGGCGTCGCGCGCGAGCCGCCAGCCGAGCAGCACGATCAGCACGAACGCGACGAGGGCGCCCAAGCGGTGCGTGAAGTGAATCGCGACGCGGGCCGGGTGGTCGAGCACACCGCCCTCGTAGGACTGGCCGAGCCCGCGCCACAGCACGAAGCCGTCCTTGTAGTCGGCCAACGCCGGCCACCACTGGGTCTGACAGGTGGGGAAGTCGGGGCACGCGAGCGCCGCGTAATTGGAGCTCGTCCAGCCGCCGAGAAAGATCTGCAGGACCAGTGCCGCCGCCGCGGCAAGCCCAAGCGTGCGCAGCGCCGGTGTCGGAGCGCTGGCGCGTGTCGTTCGCCAGCGCCCGAGTGACGCCAGCAGCGCCAGCGTCGCGAGGCCGCCGAAGAGATGCGCGACGACGATCAGCGGCTTCAACAGCAGCGTCACGGTCCACATTCCGAGCAAGGCCTGAAAAACGATGAGCCCCACCAACGCGACGGGGCGGCGCCGCGGCTGCGCGGGATCCTTCCGGTTGCGCCACGCGATCGCCGCAAGGGCGACGGTCACCAGCACGAGCCCACCGGCGAGGTAGCGGTGGATCATTTCGCGCCATGCTTTCGCTTCGTCGAGCGCGCGCACGGCGCCCTGGGGGCCGAGCTCCTGCAGCGAGGTCGATTGGTCCGGCACCACGAGCCGGCCGTAGCAGCCCGGCCAATCGGGGCAGCCCAAGCCTGCGTCGTGCAAGCGCACCCACGCGCCGAGCATGACGACCACAAGCGCCAGCACCGCGCCGAAGCGCGCGACTCGGACGAAGAGCGTGTTCATCAGCCTGTTTCGGATCCGGCCAGCAACCTCTTGAGGTCGCGTAATAGTTCTTTTTGTTCGACGCCGACGGGATAGCTCAGAATCACGCTACCTCGCGGGTCGGCCACGTACACGCGGCCGCTGCCGATCCGTTCGGGACCGAGCGCTGCCGCTATGCGGCGACCCGAATCGTCGTCGAGTCGCTGCACATTAAGCTCTAGGTCGGCGGGCAGTGGCGGCGTTTCGCCCGAATGCCACAGCGCCAGTTGCACGCGCTCCTGGTCCTTGCCGAGCGCCTGCTGGACGCGTGAAAGCCTGTCCAGCAGTTGCGCGCATTGCTGCTCGCATAGGGTCATTCTTGCATAGATCAACAGCCAGCGGGACGCGCCGGGCGCCGCCGGAAACCACTCCGGCGGCAGCTGCACCGGCGCGCTCAAAAGCTCGCGCTGACCCGGCAATTGCGGCAGCCAGTCGCGGCCCCACGGGCTGTAGTACACGAGCGTCGCGACCGCAAACGGACCGAACACCGCAAGCGCCACGAACCACGGAACCAGCGCCTTATGTCTCACGGCTGGCGCCTCAACATCTTGATCGCGAGCGTAACCGCGGCACCGAGCGCGCCGACTCCGAGCAGTAGCCATTGGCCGGCATAGACCAGGTTGCGCTCCGGGCTGACGCCGGGCGCTTGCCAGTCACGAGCGTAGCCACCGGGCTCCGCGGGGTCGAGCAACAACTGGTAGTCGAACAACGGTTGACCCAGCTCTGCGGCGAGCGCTGCCATGGTCGGGTACTCGACCACCGCCACGCTTTCCGCAATCGGTGTCAGCGCCAGCGCGGCCGGCTCACCGAGCCGAATGCCGGGTTGCGGCAGGTGCTCGATCCGCCCGGTGATCGTCCGCGGCTCGGTCGAGGCACTCACATCCGGCAGCGTGCGACGATCGGACCCACTGCCGACCCAGCCGCGATTCACGATCAGCCTGCGAGTCGAGCCCTCGACGCGCAGGGGCGTCAGCACGTGATAGCCCGCCACCCCGTCGTGCAGCATGTTGTCGAGTAGGAACTGCGGCGCTGCGACGTACGCGCCTCGTACCTCTACGCGGTGAAATCGATTGGAGTCCGTCAGTAACGCCGGCAGGTCGCCCAGCAGCGTCGCGTTGCCGCCGGCGGCGAAATGCTCCGCCAGGGCGCGGTTCTCGTCCGCCCGGCGCAGCTGCCAGGCGCCGAGTGAGCCGCACAACGCCCCGACCAGCGTGAGGCCCACGATCGCAACCGCCGTCCGCGCCCTGTGTCGCGCAGCGGTCACGCTAGAATGCCCGCCACCGCACAACCGCCGAGGAACCGAACGTGGTCGCCGTCATCTTTTTCGCCGCCATCCTCGCGAGCTTAGGTCTAGCGCTGTTTGCGCTGTTTCGCCGCGGCGACAATTCGCAGCTCATGCTCCGCGCGCTCACGATTCGCGTGAGCTTGTCCGTGCTGTTCTTTCTGCTGCTGCTGCTCGGCTGGTATTTGGGCTTAATCAAGCCTCACGGTCTCGGCGGCTAACGAGCCGCTCGGGGTTACAGCCAGTAGACGAAGAAGAACAAGCCGAGCCACACCACGTCGACGAAGTGCCAATACCAGGCCACAGCCTCGAACGCGAAATGCCGTTCGGGCGTGAAGTGGCCGCGCAGCACGCGCAACCAGATCACCACGAGCATCAACGCGCCGAGCGTCACGTGCAAGCCGTGGAAGCCCGTCAGCATGAAGAAGGTGCCGCCATAGACGCCGCTGTCGAGCCGCAGATGCAGCTCGCTGTACGCGTGGATGTACTCGAACGCCTGGAAGCCCAGGAACACGAAGCCGAGCACGAATGTCGCCGCGAGCCAAATGATCAGCTGCGTGCGGTGCTTCGCTTGCAATGCGTGGTGCGCGATCGTGAGCGTGACGCCGGACAGCAGCAGGAGCGCAGTGTTCAGGGCGGGAATGCCCCACGCTTCCATACGCTCGACGTGATGTCCCTTGGGGCCGACCGACGGCCAAGCGTTCTCGAAATTGGGCCACAGCAACGCGTTCGTAAAGAAATTGTCGCCTTCGCCTGCGAGCCACGGCGTGACGAGCACGCGTGTGTAGAACAACGTGCCAAAGAAAACGGCGAAGAACATCACCTCGGAAAATATGAACCAGCTCATGCCCAAGCGGAATGACGAATCCACCTTCAAGCTGTACATGTGGCGTTCGTTCTCGCCGACAACGACGCTGAACCAGCCGAAGATCATCGTGAGCAAAATCACGAAGCCCGAGAGCGCGATCCACGGGCCGGGCGCGAACTGGTTCAGCCACAATGAAGTGCCGGCCAGCATGGTGAACAGCCCGATCGAACCTACGATCGGCCAGCGCGTACCGTGCGGCACGTAGTAGTTGGGAGTCGTCGCGTGTTCCATGGCGGCTCTAGTCCTTGATTTCGGAAACGTCAAAATAGGTGTACGCCAACGATAGCGTGTCTATGTCGTCCGGCAACTGCGGCGCGACCATGAACGCCACCTTCAGCTCACGCTCCTCGTGCGGCTGAAACTGCTGGCTCGTGAAACAAAAGCACTCTGTCTTGTTGAAGTACTTCGCTGCGGTGCCGGGTGCGATGCTCGGCACCGCCCGCCCCGTGAGCTCTCGCTCGCGCAGGTTGCGCGCAAGGAAGTGTGTTTCGTACATCTGCCCCGGATGCACGTCCAAGTGGGTGACGTCCGGCGCGAACTGCCACGGCGAGCCGCGCGCGACCGAGCCGACGAACTCCACGCGCACGGTGCGATTTACATCCGGCGCCGCGACGACGACGGTCGCCGCATTCGCAGTCTTGCCGTTCAAGCCCGTGAGCACGCAGAACACGTCGTACAGAGGGACGAGCGCGAAACCGAACGCGAACATCGCGAGCCCAATGCTGGCGAGTTTCACCGGCAACAGTCGATCGCGTGTACCCGACATGATCGTGCGCGCCGCCTAACGCGGCCCCTCGATCGCGATGTAGACCATGAAGCCGACATAGAACGTCAGCGCGAGCAGACCGAGCACCCAGCCGTTGCGACGCACGCGCGCGGCGCGCAGAGCATCTTCGGCGGCGTTGTGACTCGCGTCCGCGTTCGTCGAGTTGCGAGGCGTTCCCGTGCTCACTTGATGACCGGCGGCTCGTCGAACGTGTGATGCGGCGCCGGCGACGGCACCGTCCACTCGAGGCCATGCGCACCTTCCCACACCTGCGCCGTGGCCTTCGGACCGCCCTTGAAGCACTTGACGACGACCCACACGAAAATCAGCTGCGACGCACCGAGACCAAACGCACCGATGCTCGAAATGAAGTTGAAGTCGGCAAACTGGGTCGCATAGTCCGGGATGCGGCGCGGCATGCCCGCCAACCCCAGGAAGTGCTGCGGGAAGAACGTGACGTTGACGAAGATCGTCGTGAGCCAGAAGTGCCACTTACCGAGCTTCTCGTCGTACATGTGGCCCGTCATCTTCGGCAGCCAGTAGTACGTGCCCCCGAATACGCCGAACAGTGCGCCCGGCACGAGCACGTAATGGAAGTGCGCGACGACGAAGTACGTGTCGTGGTACTGGATGTCAGCCGGCACCATCGCGAGCATCAGGCCCGAGAAGCCGCCGAGCGTGAAGAGGAACAAGAACGCGAGCGCATACAGCATCGGCGTTTCGAAAGAGAGAGAGCCCCTCCACAGCGTCGCAGTCCAGTTGAACACTTTCACGCCGGTCGGAATCGCGATCAGCATCGTGCTCAACATGAAGAACAGCTGGCCGCCGAGCGGCATGCCCGTCGTGAACATGTGGTGCGCCCACACCACGAGCGACAGGAACGCGATGCTCGCGGTGGCGTACACCATGGCCGCGTAGCCGAACAGCGGCTTGCGCGCGAACGTGGGGATGATCTCCGAGACAATGCCGAACGCCGGCAGGATGATGATGTACACCTCCGGGTGGCCGAAGAACCAGAAGATGTGCTGGAACAGCACGGGGTCGCCGCCGCCGGCCGCCGAGAAGAAGCTCGTGCCGAAGAACCGGTCCGTGATCAGCATGGTGACGCCGCCGGCGAGCACGGGCATCGCGAGCAGCAGCAGGTAGGCCGTGATCAGCCAGGTCCACGTGAACATCGGCATTTTGAGCAGCGTCATGCCCGG
>Ga0302323_100003384_pt1 | contig 12965 bp, 11 predicted proteins | sample Fen_T0_3_FD_201950 | JGI IMG/M metagenome (GOLD analysis project Ga0302323, IMG submission 201950) | Peat permafrost microbial communities from Stordalen Mire near Abisko, Sweden - Fen_T0_3 | ecosystem: Environmental > Terrestrial > Soil > Wetlands > Permafrost | place: Sweden: Abisko... | reverse complement strand
CGGACCAGACTCGCCGCCCGAAGTGAATTCGGGCGCCGCTGTGATGCGCGGGGCTCCCGCCCCCCGCGCCCCTGGACCAGGAACTTGCTGGCCTCCGACGATACGCAGCAGCATTGCCGTCGAGTCCCGATCGGTGCTACGCTCGGGCATCTGGCGACCAACTGGGAACGCTGCGTACCGAGAACTAGGACGTAGAGCACCCAAGACGGCCAGCCCCCATCCGGCCCGGAGGTAGGGATGAAGAAGATCGAGGCGATCATCAGGCCGCACCTGCTCGACGCAGTGAAGAACGCGCTGCAAGAGATCGGCGTCATCGGCATGACAGTCAGCGAGGTGCGCGGTTTCGGCCGACAGAAAGGGCACACAGAAACCTACCGCGGCACGGAGTACCGCGTCGATTTCCTGCCCAAGGTCAAGATCGAGGTCGCGCTTCCGGACGCAGCGCTCGAAGCGGCCGCGGAGACGATCGCGCGCACGGCGCGCACCGGCAAGTTCGGCGACGGCAAGATCTTCGTGACCAACCTGGAAGACGTGCTGCGAATCCGCACGGGCGAGCGCGGCGAGCAGGCCCTGTAGTCCGAGGTCTGCCATGCGGCGCTACGGCATCTGGCTTCTCCTGGGCGTGGCGCTAATCTTCGGCGTTTACCGCGGCTGTGGCACGCACGGTGGCCGGGCGGCCGGCCGGCCCGGTATCGTGACCGGCGCGGATGGCGTGGCGCGCTACGAAGTCGACAAAGGCAAGGTCCAGGCATACTACGACCACTGGGGCCGGCTCGAGCGCCTCGAGGTCGACAGCAACGGCGACGGCAAGCCGGATCGCGTGTCGCACCACATGGGCAAGAAGCAGCCCAGCCTCATCGACATCGACACGGATTTCGACGGCCGAATCGATCGTTGGGAGTACTACGACGACGCCGGGCAGCTCACGAAGATCGGAGCGTCACGCCGAGGCGGCGCCCCGGACATGTGGGCGGTCTTGGATGTCCAGGGCAAGGTCGTGCGGCGTGAGTACGACGACGATCACAAGGGCAAGGTCAACCGTGTCGAGATTCTCGATGGCGGGCGCGTTGCGCAAACCGAGGTCGACTCCGATCGCGACGGCCGCATCGATCGCTGGCAGCACTGGTCGCAAGGCCGACTCACCAGCGAGGAGCTCGACACAGACGGTGACGGTAAACCAGACCGCGTGCTGTTCTATGGGAGCGACGGCAAGCTCTCGGGCATGAGGCGCTTGACCACGCGGTGACTGCGGTGCCTCAGCGAGCGGAGCCGAGACCTGACGCTCCGGCGCTTCGACCAGTGCCAGTCGACGACCCCTTGGGACGAACCGCGCGCTGGCTCGTGCTGTTTCTCCTCGTCGCGGCGCCCTTGGCAATGGGGTCGGTTCATAAGCCAGCCTTCATTCCGCTGCAGATCATAGCCGCTGGCGCGGGGCTACTGTCGTGGTGGCGCCCAGCCTCCCGCGATGGCGTCAGCGCCACTGCGCCGCCCGGGGCTCCGCTGCTGCTGGCCTTCTTGCTCGTGATCCTCATCCAGCTCGTGCCGCTCCCGCCGCTGCTGCTGAGACTCGTGAGTCCAGGGACGTACGCGTTCCACGAGCGCCTGTCGCTGCTGGCGCTCACGGCTTGGCATCCGATCAGCGTCGATCCGGCCGACACCAGCCGTGGTCTGGCCTTCGCGCTGACGTTTGCGCTGCTCTACTCCGCCGCCGCGCGAGAGTCCGCGCGGCGACACTGGGGCCGGCAGGTCGTGTCAGCCGTCGTGGCCACAGGATTCATCATGACCGTCGTCGCGCTTGTCCAGGCCGCCAGTGCCACACCGGGCAAGATCTACGGTCTGTGGCGACCACTCGACGACTGGGCCGTGTTTGGGCCCTACGTCAACCACAACCACTTCGCGAACTACATGGTCATGGCCACGCCGCTGAGCCTGGCTTTGCTAGCGGAGTCCCTGGCGAAACTGTCCGAGGCCTGGCGTGTCAGACGTTGGCTCGTGGTCGGCGATCCGCCGGCGTCCCACGCGCTTGTCCAGTTCGTCGTGACGCTGACGCTGCTCGTCGGCCTGCTCAGCGCGCGCTCCCGCGGCGGTATCGCTGCCAGCCTCGCGGCCCTGTTGTTGCTGGCTCTGGTCCTCAGGCGCAGCCGCTCAGCCGCGTTGATCTTGGTTCTGCTCCTCTCAGCCACGGTGTGGTTCGTCGACCCGCAGCCTGTCCTGGACTCGCTGCACACCCGCACCTTCGCGCAGACCCGCTGGCCGTTCTGGAGAGACGCCCTGCGAGCCGTGCCGCACTTCCCGCTCCTCGGCGCAGGGTTCGCCGCCTATGGGACCCTGTCGCCTCACTATCAAACGGCCCTCCAAGACTACTGGGTGGCAGAAGTGCACAACGACTACATACAGGTCCTGATCGAGACGGGCCTTGTCGGCGCCTGCGCCGTCGGCGGCCTGCTCACAATAGTTGCCCGCGGAGCCTTGCGTGCCAGTCGTCACGCGATACTGGGCGCCGGCCTCTTTGCCGCGCTGGCCGGCTGCTGCCTGCACAACGTGGTCGAGTTCGGCTGGCAGATCCCGGCCAACGCTGCCACTTTCGTCGTACTTGCGGGCGTCGCCATCGGCGAGAGCCGTGCCAACCACAAGACCCGTGCCAGCGGCGGCGCCCGTGAGCCTTGACGCTACGCAGAGCGCGGATCTAGAATCGCCTTGTCCGTCCGACAAAACGGCCTGGCGCTAGAGAGGCCGCTGGAGCCCACCGATGGCCGACAACGCCTCTTCGAACGTCCCTTCACTGACAGTGCTCGGCGGCGACAAAGCAGGTAGTCGATTCGTCCTCGATGAGCCCGTAGACAACATCCTGGTCGGCTCGGATCCTTCGTGCCGCTTCTGCATCGCGCTGGCCGGGGTGAGTCCAGTGCACGCGCGCATATGGGTCGACGACACGGGGATCACCGTTTACGACACCAACAGCCCGCGCGGACTGTATGTCAACGATGAGCGCGTCACGACTCAGGTCCGGCTGCGGAACGGAGACGTGATCTGGCTGGGACCGCCGGGGGACGAGCAGTCGGTCATGATCCAGTGCCGCGTGCCGGCCAAGGAAGCGCGGCCCGTGCCGACGCCCGCGCCGGCGGTGACGGACGCAGCGGTGCCCGAACCTGGCGCAGCTGTGCCGCTCGTGGTGCCCGAGGGCGGGTTCTCAACAGAGGCCGAGACAGTCGCCACGCCGCAAGCCGCGGCGGCGAGCACGCCGCTGCCTCCACCGGCCTCGCTCCTGCCTCCCCCGGCCCCACCGGCCCGCAACGAGTTCGAAGACGACATGGGCGAAGCGACAATCCCCATGCCGCGCGCGCAAGCAGCCACGCCAGCGCCCAGAGCCACACCCGCTCCGGCCTCAGCGCCACCGCCGGCCCGCCCGCAATCGTTGACGCCGCGACCCCAGACGCCGGCGCACATGCCCCCAGCGCCTCACCCCGGAATGACTCCGGCGCCGGCTCGACCCGCGTCCCTGACACCGGTGCCGCGGTCGCCTGGTCGGCCGGCAGCCCATCGGCCCGCGGCGCCTGCGCACGCACCGGCGCAGGCGACTCAGCCGCGACGCGCAGGCCGAAAGGGTCGGCTGATTGTCGTGATAGGGCTCGTCGGCCTTGTAGTGCTGGCAGCGGTTCTCGCTGGCGGTCTGTATCTGTTCCGCGAGCGGCTGGCCCGCCTGGTCCGTGCCACCCCGTCTCCGGAGGCGACGGCGACCGATCCGTTCGCTACGCCCACGCCAACCGGAATGCCCGTGGCAAATGCGACGCCCGCGGTCACGCCCAGTGCCGAGGCCACAGCGTTCCCGACGCCTGTCGAGGTCGTGATTCCGGTCAAGCCGTCAACGCCCTCGCCCACGGCAACACCGACCAAGACGCCGACACCCACCAAAACGCCCACACCTGGCAAGACGCCGACGCCTGCCAAGATGTCGGCGCCCACGGCGGCCGCATCGGCTGAGGCGCTGCGCGCGCAGCAACAGACCGCGCAGGTCGGCGGCCTGATCGCTCAGGCAGAAAGCGCATACGCGTCACAGCGCTTCGAGGCCGCCATCGGATTCTACGACGAGGCCCTGCGCATCGACCCGCGAGAAGCACGCGCCACTGCGGGCCACCAGGCTGCGACCGCGGCCGCCTTCTGCTGGAAACGTTCGTTCGTGCCTGGCCGCACGGTCGTGAAAAGCGCCAAAGGTGGAAGCGACTCGAATCTCCAGGGGTTCGAGTCGGCCGACGTCAAGGTCGCGCGCGCGCCGGACTACTCCGGCCTGGTCGAGTTCGTAGTCAGCCCTGCGCGTGTGAAGCCTGGCGACGGCTATTCAGTCCGCATCAACCTCACCAACGACGGCAAGAAGGCCTTCCGGATTACCAGCGCTTCGGTGACAGCAGTAGTCAACGGCGAGCGCTCGCCTGTGCCCACGACGGCGCCGGCCGGTGACGTGGCCCCGCGCCAGGCCAGCGCGCTCGCGCAGCTGGGCGGCAGCTGGCCGGAAAGTACCCGTTCGTGGACGCTGGAGGTCACAGTCTCGACCACCCACGGCGATACCTTCTCAAACCAGGTCAGCTGGCGCTAGGACGCTGGGCCGTGGCCGGGCGTCGGCACACCTCGCCCCGCGCACGGGACGAGACTTCTCGGCACACCCTCGACGGCCCGCCGCTAGCGGAATGACGTGGGCGTCGGCGGCGCCGCGGTCGGACTCGCGGTGGGCGGTGCTGTCGGCGTGGGCGTGGGCGCCACGGTTGGCTCCACCGTCGGAGTCGGTACGGGCGTCATGGTCGGCGTGGGCTGCGGATTGAAGACGGTCACGACAGCCGTGATGCCGGTGGCGGCTGCGCTGCTCAGCACAAGGGCCGCTGTTCCCACTGTCAGTGCCAGGCTGCCGGCAGCGAACCCGACAGGCGCCATCACTGTGCCTGTCGCGGCAGAGTAGATCGTCACTTCGCCAGGCGGGCCGATGGCGGCCAGCTTGCGATCCTGAGGACAGTCACTCGGCTGGCTGACCACGATGGCCTGGATCTCCGGCGTACGGCTCTCGTCCAGCTCGGTCGTGGCAGCCCAGATGTAGTAGGTAATGGGACTGGCGGCCAATGTCGGACGAGGCAGCTTCCAGATGAACTGACCCTCAGTGGCGGCACCCTCGACGTAGAAATAGTCGTTGCCGCGCGCCCCTTTGAAATAGGCCCGCGCGCGCGCGACGCCGGGGGCTGGCTCGATCTTGGCATCGAGCAGCGGGAACTCGCCCGCGATGAAACACCCCACCGGCTCGTGTTCGATGCGCGCGCCCACAGTTGGAGGAACCTGCCCCGGGGCGGCCTCGGTACCTGGCTGGCTCGGGGCCGCGGTAGCGCCTGCCGCCGGGGCACCTTCCTGCTCAAACGCGACAGGCAGGGCCACGAGGTCCACGAGCGTCGACGCGACCTGGGCCGACGCCACCGTCACGACCCGCGGCGCCCGCGCCACTGCCAGGCCGGCCCGACCCTCGGTCGTGAGCGCGTAGCGTCCAGCCGCAACGTGCGCTTCGAACGCGCCGTCCGCGCCGGTCGTCACACGCTGCACAGCCCCGCTGTCGAGGTTCACTAGGGCCAGCTCGGCCCGGGCAAGCGCACGTCCACCGAGGGTCACGAAACCCTCGACAAGCCCCAGGCTCGCCCCGGCGTGCAGGTTCAGCGGCGGCCCGATCAGCATCGCGACAGCGACAACGGCGGCAGCTCTACGCATGGCCAGCCCCCTTCCGACTGTTTCTCTCGGTCAATCCTAGACCCCCATCCGGCACGATTCAACTCCGCGCTATGAGCTGCGTCGTCCGCGCTCCGGCGCCCCCTCGTCCGTGCGGCCGCCGGGCCGGCGGCTCGCCCCTTCGGCGTAGTAGCTGCGGTAGTACTCACCGTAGTACTGACCGTAGTAGTAGGCGTTTCGCTCGAGGTCCACCTTGTTCAGAACGACGCCGACGAGCTTGCCGCCCACGCTCGTGACTTGGTCGATGGCGCGCAGGACTGCCGGCCGGCCGCTGGACTCGGCCGCGACCACGAGCACGACGCCGTCCACCACGGGACAAAGCACGGGCGTGTCGGCCATCGCCAGCACGGGCGGGGTGTCAATGATCACCCAGTCGTAGTGGCTACGCAGCGCGCGCAGGATGTCCTTCATGCGCGCTGACCCGAGCAGCTCAGCCGGGTTGGGCGGCACGTAGCCGCAGGGCAGTACCATCAGGCCCTTGTAGCGAGTGGTGTGGATGGCCTCGGTCGCCTCGCTCTTGCCAACGATCAGATCAGTCAAGCCCGGCGCCTTGTTCGCACCGAAATGCTGGCTCATCGACGGTCGCCGCAGGTCGGCCTCGACGGCCAAGACGCGCGCGCCGGTCTGCGCCAGAGAGGCGGCGAGGTTGACCGTCGTCGTGGTCTTGCCTTCTCCTGGATTGGCGCTCGTGACCACTATCACGCGACCGGTGGATTCCGCCGAGGAAAAGACCAGGTTCGTACGCAACACGCGATAGGCCTCGGCCACGGCGGACTTCGGGTTGCGCAGGATGAGGGGCGACGGTTTCGGCACGTTCTTGTCGGTGCTGCGCGCACCCACGTCCGGAACCACGCCCAGGAACGGCAGCCCCAGATGCTGCTTGACGTCTTCCGGCGTGCGCAGCGTGTTGTCGAGATGCTCGAAGAGCAACGTCAATCCGATCCCCAGGCCCAGCCCGATCAGAACGCCCACGCCGAGGTTGATGTTCCGCCGCGGCGCGATCAGCACGCCGCGCTCGGCCTTCTCGCTGATGCGCACGTTCGTCGCGCGCAGCTCGCTCTCCAGCCCGGTTTCCTTGCTGCGGTTCAGAAGGTCGCGGTAGAGCTGCTGGTTGCTGTCGACCTCGCGTTTGAACACACCATACTCGATGGTCTTGCGGTTGACGTCGAGCGCGTCGCGTTTGAGCGCATCGAGGCTGGCCTGGAGATTGTTCTCCTGCTGCCGCGCTGTCTGGTAGGCGTTCTCAACCGACTTGACGACGTTGGCGATCTCCGCGCGCAGCTTCTCCTCGGTCGCGTGAATTTGCGTCCGCACACGCACCATGTCGGGATGCCGCTCGCCGTAGACGTCTGCGAGGCGCGTCTGTTCGCGCTGCAGGCTCGCCAGCTCTGTCTTGAGACCTTGCACGACGCCGTTCCCCATTACCAGCGGGAACGCCTCCAGCTGCGCCGTCGACAAGGAACGCATCTGGTCGAAGAGCGTCTCTTTGTTGATGCGCTCGGTGCGCGCGTTCAGCACCGCAGCCGTGAGCGCCGTCAGCTTCTGGTCGACGAGCCCTTGCCGTTCCTCGATGTTGACGAGGCCTTCGCGCTCGCGGTAGGCCTGCAGGGTGCGTTCGGCATCCGCGACCTTCTGCTTTTGCTCCGCGAGCCGCTCTCCCAGCCAACCCGTGGCTTCGCTCGAGGTCTCGAAGCGGTAGTTGCGGATGTGATCGATGTAGACCTCGGCCAACGTGTTGGCCGCCTGGGCTGCCAAGTCCGGGTCGTAGGCGGAGAAGCGCAGGTTCACGAGGCGCGTCCCCTGCACTGGCTCGACCTTGAGCCGCGAGCGAAACGCAGCGACTGCCGGGGGCAACGTCACCCCGTCCTTGTCGATGAGCGCCTTGGGTGTCTTGCCGAGGACGCGCACCTGGACGCGCTCGATCGGCGACATCAAAGGGCCGGTCTTGAGCTCCGCGCTCCGCTGGAACCCGATCTGCTCCACGACGCGTTCGGCCAAGGTGCGACCGCGCAGTATCTGACATTGCGTCTGGTAGTAGTCGAGGCCGGCCTGCCCCATGTCGACGACCTCGCGCGAGGTCAGGACGTTGGGGGCGCCGCGATCGATCTGGATCGACGCGGTAGCCTGATAGAGCGGCCGCGTCGTGTAGCTGTAGATGCCCGCGACCACCAGCCCAGAGATGACACACGCTCCGATCAGGCTTCGCCGTTTGTGAAAGACCGCGAGATATCGGCGCGCGTCCTGAAGCAGAGCTTGCTCGTCCATCGCTCCCCGAGAGCCCCACCGGGGCGGTCCGTGTATTGTAGCCTAGAAGAAGCGCTCCGGCACGACGATCGTGTCTTCCGGCTCCACTGGGTCGGTGGACTTGACCTTGATCTCCTGCCTCTTCCCAGCCACGACGCGCACGACCTTGACGCGGCCGGAGGAGCCGCGCGGCGTCACTCCGCCGGCAACAGTGAGCATTTGCAGGACGGTCGCGCCGCTCTCGTAGCGGTAGGCCCCGGGTCGCGAGACCTGACCGCTGACGTAGACCTGCGACGCACGCGGGACGTGGATCGTGTCTCCGAGCTGAAGCAGGATATTGGCGTCGGGTTTTCCGGCGCGCAGATCGGCCAGGCTGACGTGGATCGTCTCAGCCCCAGGTGTGGGTGTGGGCTCGGCGCGGCCGGCCTCTGCGCCGGCCTCTGCGCCGGCCTCGGGCGTCGCCTCCGGCGTCGGCTCGCTCGCCGGCAGCCGCCCCCCGTGCGGAGGACGAATGACGAGCACCTCGTGCCCCGCCGCTGTCGTCGGGCTGCCAACCTCGCCCAGCAAGGCGAGCAGAGAACGATCAGCCTTGAGGGCATAGATGCCGGGCCGTGCCACCTCGCCGGTCACGTAAACGCGCTGACTGCGGTACTCGGCGACCGTGACCGAGACCTCCGGCCGCTTGAGGTACCCGTCGGCCAGGAGCGTGGTCACCTTTCGCTCGAGATCCCGGGCGGTCATGTCCGACGCCTTGACCTTGCCGAGAATGGGAAACGTCAGCATGCCCTCGGGATCCACCGGCATCTGACCTGACATGTCGGGTTGACCCAGCACCAGGACGCGCAGGATATCGCCCGGCCCGACCTCGTAGGTCTCCTGTGCGCCGGCACTCGAGGCGATCGCCAACGCGGCAAGAAGCACGGACAGGCTACGCATGGGGACCATTGTGTAGGCTCAAGACCGCGGCGTCAATCAGGGGTTGTAGCGCATGCTCAGCCCGACCAGCAGCCCCTTGATCCCGAAGTACGAGATTGTCGACTGTCGCCTCGTATAGCTGGCAGCCACACCCAGCCGCAAGTGCCCGCGGAAACGGTAGCCCAGATCCCCGCCGACCTCGTCGGCGGTGTCGTGGCGCGTACCGGCGTAGGTCTGGCCGTCAGGCAGAACGAGGCTGAGACGGGCGTCGTCCCAAAGCCGCGTACGGCGCACGAAGGCCTGAAAGTTGAGGTCGCCGACAAGGTCCTTGTCCAGGCGCGCCCCATAGGTCTCGGTCAGGACGGTCGGGGCCTCCGGGCTTGCGACCAGCATCGAGTACGAGTAGTCGCGCCGGTAGGAAGCGCCGAGGTGCGTCTTGACCGAGACGTTCAGCAGCGCGTCCACGTCGCACACGAAATGCGGTCGTGACGCGGGGCCGCCCTGCGGCCGGACCCATTGGACGCCGGCCATGGCAGATCCGGAGATGAGCGCAGTGGGATCGGTCCTGAGCCCTCCCATGAGCCGATCCCGGTTGGTGGTCCGGGTTGTGAGCAGGGGGAACCGATCCAGGACATGCTCGTAGGTCGCAGCCAGCGAGGTCTTGACCGTCAGCCCATAGTCCAGGTCTGCACCCAGCCTGTAATCCTCGTGGTTCATGGTGTTGCGCAGGTTCACACCATACTGCTCGGCGCCGGCGTCCACCTCGCGGCGGTCATGTTGGCCGCTCAATAACAATCGCACGCGACCAACCAGGGTGCGCTTGAGGCTGGCCCGCTGCATCGTGTCCTTGTAGAGCACGCGCTGGTCGACCTCGAAGCTGGGCCTGGAGCGCTGGCGGTCCGTCGCAGCCTCCAGTGCCAGGCTCGTGCGGTTGCCATTCCATTCCGCGCGACCGTTGGCTGCTCCCATCAACCGCCTTTCGGACGCGGTGCGCAAATAGAACAGATAAGTCAACGCGCCGCTGCCGCGCAAGGTGAGCGCGCGCCACAAGGGCAGGACGAGATCGAGACCCGGCCCCCCGGACGCGGTCATATCCGCGCGCGGCCCCGTGGGCGTGTAGAACGTGTTCGTGTCCAGGCCGATCGTGCCGATCTTGAATGTCGGCGTGAGGTAAAGCGGTCCGATCCGATAGCGGCCCGGGCGCGGTCCCGGTGCCTGAGGCTCCTCTGTTGGCGCCTCGGGTTTCGGGGCAGTCCCCGCCTCCGGCACCGACGCGGCGGGCTCGGACGGCGCCTCGCTCGGCTCAGCCGGCGGGGACGCTTGTGACTGTCCCCAGGCCATGCTGCTCGCGGTCACAAGCACGGCCCAGGCCGCAACCACGGCGACTGCCCTGCCCACGCCGCCGTGCGTCTGGCTGGGCCTGTCGATACCTACGCGCATCGTCTCCTCACCCTCCGCCGAACCTTGCCCTGAGCAGCAGCAGACCAAACACCACCGGCAGGGCCAGGCAGGTGCGCCACTCCTTGTTGAGTTGCACACGCTGCCACGCAAAGCGCGAGCCCATCGGTCCGCCCGGGCTGAGCCGCGGCACGAAGCGCGGCACGGCCTTAGCCCACTCGGTGTGTTCGTGGGGAAACTTCTCGGCCAGGAAGGCGGCCTCGGCGCGGATCGCGCGCGGGTAGAACAACAGAAAGTAGAGCCCGGCTCCCAGCGCGACCCAGAAGCTCAAGGAGGCGAGCACGAAGCCGATCGCCATCAGCGTGCTGCCCAGATACAGGGGATTCTGCGTGTGAGCGTAGGGACCGCCGGTGGCGAGCCGCTGGGTCTTCTCGATGTGACCCGAGGCCCACACGCGCAGCGCCTCCCCAACAAGGGAGAGCACGAGCCCGACCAGCACCCACGCGGGCGTCGGGCGCGCCAAGAACAACGCGACAGCACCAGCGACGTAGCCCAGGCGCACACGCCATCTAGCCGGCAGCAACGGCCCTCCCCTCTCGCGCCACGGCCAGGCGCCGCGCCACGGCGCGCGCCACCTCGTCCGGGTAGATCGCTTTCATCACGCCCGCGTGAATCCGGCAGCGCCGCTTGTGACAGGGCGCACACAGCGGCGCGCGGCGCACCACGACGTCGTCCTCGCCGAACGGACCGTTACGCGCAGGATCCGTCGGGCCAAAGAGCGCAACAACGGGTGCCCCGACCGCGCAGGCCAGCTGCAGCGGACCTGTGTCGGCAGCCACCACCACGCGAGCGCGACGCGCCAGCTCCACATAGTCGAGCAGGCTCGTCGGAAAGCAGCGTAGCGCCGCGCCACCCGAGGCAGCCACGACACGCTCGGCCAGCATCTCCTCGCCAGGGCCCCAGGTCACCAGCGGCGTCAAGCCGCGCTCCTTCAGCAGGCGCGCCAGCGCGCCGAAGCGGTCCGCCGGCCAGAGCTTGCTCAGCCAGCCACCGCCGGGGTTCAGGATGGCGAAAGCGCCGAGATCCATTTCCTTGCAGAGTCCCTCGACGCGGGCCGCCCGCTCGGTTGCAAGCGGCAGTGGAAAGGCGCGCGATCCGACTGCGTCGATCGAGAGCGCCCGCAGCAGCGCCAGATTCTTGTCGATGACGTGCTGTGCGTCGTGCGCCAAGTCGACCTGCTCGTCGACCAAGAAGGCGGACGCTGGTTCGCGCCGCCAAGTCGCGGCGTATCCGAGCACGCGGGTCGCTCCCGAAAGCCGTGCCCACAACGCGGACTTCCAGAGACCCTGGAAGTCGAGCGCCACGTCGTACGCCTGTTCGCGCAGTTGACGCATGACGCGCCGCGTAGCACCGATGTGCAAGAGGCTCGGACGAGCGACGCGCATCGCATGCGTCAGCAGAGGATGGTCCTCCAAGAGCTCCGCCGCGCGCGACTCGAACATCCAACCCACTTCCCAGCCGGCACCTGTGAGCGCGGCCAGGGCCGGGAGCGTGTGCACCACGTCGCCGATGGACGAGAGCCGGACGATGAGAGCCTTCACCCTCGTACCCGTGCGAAGAGAGAGCGCGTGTCGTGGTCCTTCGGGTCACCCACGATCGCCACGCGGCCGCCGCAGGCACGCACGACCTCCCGCTCAGGCACTGTCTCCGCGGTGTAGTCGGTGCCTTTGCAGTGGACGTCCGGCCGCAGGGTCTGGATCAAGCGGGTGACGTCCGCCTCGCGGAAGATCACTACGTGGTCCACCGCCCGGAGCGCGGCCACGAGCGCTGCACGGTCGGCCTCAGGCAAGATCGGCCGCTCGGGACCCTTCAGACTGCGGACCGACTCATCCGCGTTGACGCCCACGACCAACACGTCGGCCTGGCCCCGTGCCGCCTCGAGGTAGCGCACGTGCCCTACGTGCAGCACGTCAAAACAGCCGTTGGCAAGAGCGACGCTTTGGCCTGCCTGACGTGCGGCAGCCACACGGCTAGCCACCTCGTCGAGTGAGGCGATCTTCGATCGAGCGCTGCGAAATGACGCCTGTGTCACGATCCCTCGGTTCCCACGGCGCCTCATTTTCGTCAGATCCGGGCCGCACAGCAAATCGGCCCAGGCGCCACTCACGCTGCGACGCCTCAGTCGATCCCTTTGACCACGTAGAGGTCGTCCAGGAAACGTGCGTACGAATACGCATAGCCGCGTCCGTCAGGCGTGAACCGGACAGATGGAAAGCCCTGGAGGCCGTCCGCGTCCTGAACGCGGATCTCCAAGAAAGCCCGCACCTGGCCGGCAGACACGTCGACCTTGAGCACGCGCAGGGGTTGCTGGTCCATGCGGTAGACCAGCAGCGAACGTCCGTCGTTCAGCCAGCGGATCGGAACGCACCCGGGCGGCAGGAATGGGAGCTGCTCTACTCTGCCGTCCTCCGCAGAGTAGAGCGTCAGGCGCTCGTCCAGCCCAATTGCGGCGATCCACTTCCCGTCTGGCGAGATAGGAAACCCCTGCAGGTGGCTAAGCAGGACGCGTTCCGAGCCCAGCGGACGCGGGATGCCGCCGGGGAAATCCTGCACGAAAAGGCGCAAGCCGTGGCTCGCCTCGCGGCGAGCCACCA
>Ga0302323_100003383_pt1 | contig 12966 bp, 7 predicted proteins | sample Fen_T0_3_FD_201950 | JGI IMG/M metagenome (GOLD analysis project Ga0302323, IMG submission 201950) | Peat permafrost microbial communities from Stordalen Mire near Abisko, Sweden - Fen_T0_3 | ecosystem: Environmental > Terrestrial > Soil > Wetlands > Permafrost | place: Sweden: Abisko... | reverse complement strand
ACCGCGGCGTAATAGGCAGTGGCGGCGAGACCCGCGGTGTCGTGACTGTGCAATGTGAGCGGCACACCGACGCGGCGCTTGATTTCCTTAACCATCGCGTAGGCGATCTGCGGCGAGATAACACCCGACATATCCTTGATCGCAACGGAATCGCAGCCTTCCTTTTCGAGGGCGACGGCCATCTCGACAAAAGCTTCGACGGTATGCACGGGGCTGGTCGTGTAGCAAAGTTCACCGCGGGCGTGCTTGCCATTTTTCTTCACGGCCTTGATCGCGGTCTTGAGATTCCGGATATCGTTACACGCATCGAAAATGCGCATGACATCCATGCCAGCTTTCGACATGGCGGAAACGAACGCCTCGACGACGTCGTCAGGGAAGCTCGTATATTGGACGATGTTTTGGCCGCGCAGGAGCATGATCTGCGGCGTCTTAGGTGCGGCTTTCTTGAGCGCGCGAAGGCGATCGAAAGGATTCTCGCCGAGGAAGCGCAGGCAGGAGTCAATGGTCGCTCCTCCCCAGGTCTCCAAGCCACCGAACCCCAAACTATCGAGGATCGGAGCAGCGGGCAGCATCTGAGCTGTCGTCATACGGGTGGCCGCGAGGGACTGATGTCCGTCACGCAGCACTGTATTATTAAAAACAACGGTCTCGCGCATAAAATTAGATTTAGGGATTCATCGTATCCAATGCGTCGGAGAGCGGCTGCGCGTTTGTTGCTTTTTGTTCGGCGGCTGGAGGAGCGGCTTGGTAGGCACCGCGGCGCACTTCGCGCTCGGGCAAATCGGACGTGTCGATGGGTTTCTGCGGGTCAACCGCCAGTTTGGGCGGGGGCGGGGGCGGAGGCGGTGGCGCGCCAGCATAAAATACTTTGAGTTTGTCGACCTCGAACCAGCTTTTGTCCGCGGGCCGTTGCGCAGGCTGCAGAACCTCGCGGGCGATGACGCGGCGGTTACGTCCGTCGTAAAGCATGAGGCCAGAACCATCGCCACCACCTACGGGAACGGCGATCAGCGCATCCACGGAATTTTGCTGATAAGGTAACAACAACCGCTGGCCATCAATCAAAGCCTCCGCCACCTCGTCGGAACTCGCCGGTTTCACCCGCGCGACCGATATAGCCGGGGCCTCAGACGGCTTGGCGACATTCCAACGCCGCGGAAGTTTGCGCGGGTCGCCGTAGAAATACTCATCGGGCGAGAGTTTTTCGCTGGCGGGTGCCGCCATCATCGCCTTCTCGATGGCGAGGGCGGCCGCGGCCTTTTCGTCGAACTCCAGAGCGACGCCGCGACGAAGATTCCAATGCCCCGCCACCACAAGCAGGAAGATCAGGGACCATCCGGCCATTGCTCCAAACCAAGCCGGCAGAACCAAACCAGGCCGAGGCAAAGGCGGTGGTGCGGGATTCAGTATGAGTTTGGCGACGTCAGCTTGGAGGGTGGCAAGTTCACGGCTGATCGCCGCGGCGGTGGGTGAAACCGACTCGCCTTCCAGCGCCGCAGTTGCCTCTTGCAGGCAACGGCCCGGCGCCGTGCGGAAATTCCAGGGTTGGGCTCCAGCCATTTTTCGTCGCAACAAAAAGTTCAATCCCCGGCCGGTGGCGTAACGCAAGGCCGCCCCACCCGCCACGGCGCCCAGAATCCACAAGGGCAGTTGAGCCCCGGTTGCGAAACCAGCCGCAAGGCCGACGCCGATCCAAATTCCCAATACAATCTTCCAGGACCCAAAAAGAATATAACCGGCCTTCAGCGCGGGGCGAAGCCGCAACCAAAACAAACTGGTGGCGAGCCTCGTTCCTCGGAGTTTCAACGCCTCGTAACACTCGCGATTCCACTCCTGATGGGTGACGAAGGCGTAGCGTTCGGGTTGCGCGGCGGTTGAAGCCAGCAATACCAGCTCGGGATGCGAGAGATTGGGTTGGGTTAACAGCTGCTGAATCTGTTCCTCGCGACTATGCGCAAAGCGCTGTCGAAGACCGGCGCGCAACTCCAACAACTTTGCCTCGGGCTCCATCGCTAGCAGAAGCAGCCGGGCGAAATCCGCCGGTTTTTCCAGACTGAGCCATCCGTCCATCTGCGCTTTTGTCACCGCTTCACCCGACATCGTGCCCGCTAAAGTCGAAAGCAGGCGCGCCGCATCAGGATCGGCCTTTTCGATCATCTGGATGTAGGGCCGCGCCGTGAGCGCCTTGACCAGAAATACACCTTCCGCAACACCTCCGCGCGCAAACAAACCCTTGATGCAGGCAACGTCGACGCGCTGGCCGTAAAGGGTGAGTTTCGCATCCTCGCCCCCGAGCAACAACCATGCAGCTGAGGCAATTGCGGCCTGGATCGCCTCCGCGGGCAGATTTTTCCAGTTCGGGATCTGCATGAACTTGTGCAGTTCATCGATCCGCGCGCGCACCCTGCTGTATTCCGGACGGTCTCCGACAAACGAAATCAGCGTCAGCGAATCGTCCTTGTCGAAAAGATTCGAAATTCCATCGATCCAGTTTTCCTCATGCGAAAAGAAATCCGCGGCTTCTTCGATCGTGAAGGAGCGATCCTTCCAACCAAAAAGTTCTTCATTCCGGCCGAGCTGGTAGCGGTCCTTGACCGGCTGCTGCTTCAACCAACGCAAAATCTCGTCCGTGCCCCAACGACCACTGCGGGAACTCGTCAACAACCCGCGAAACAGATCGGTGAGCCGCTGGCTCATCGGCGGCATCAGCTCGACCGCACCCGCGCGCGGCGCCCGAGGGTCGCGCTCCAACAACAACGCTTCCGCCCGGCTCCGCAGCTCCGGCGTCGGACGGCTGACATCGCGGTTGGTCACGATGTTCAAGATATGCTTCCCCAAAACCAGCTCCTGTACGATGCGGCCGAGTGACCACCAATCCCAAGCCCGCAAACCCGCGCCAGGGGAATGCTTCGCCAGCCCCGCCGCCTCAGGCGGAGCGTAATACGGATCGACCGGCACGGGGATCAAGCCGGGCTGATTGTAAGTGGTGGCGTGCCCCAGCCCGCCGACCGTAACATGCAGACCGGCCTCCTCTGAAAGAATATAGATTGTATCAGGCCGTAGGTTCAGGTGGACCACACCGCGGTCGTGCAAGGTAATGAGCACATCGCTGAGTTGCTGGACAAGAGTCTGCACGTCGTCGAGCGACGCCTGTCGGCACACCGCCCATTCGCGCAACGTGGTGCGCGGCGCCGATCGTGAAATCTCAAAGCGGTATCCGTTATCCTCATACGAGTCGATTCCCTTGATCAGGCCAGGCTGCTCGAGCGACCGTAGCTCGGCCCACGCCTGCACGCGCATCTCGGTTTGCTCGTTGCGGGGGAGCACCTGGATCTCGACGTCCTCCAGCATGCCGACATTAACCGCGTGATAACACCAGCCTGCATCGGATTCGATTTGATCACCGATCTGGTACTCACGCCAACGCTGTCCAACCACCAAAGGCGAACGAAAGGGAGCCGAAGGCTGCCCGTCCGCTTGGAGCGGAATTTCGGGGGCGATCGGATCGTCTTGCGCCGACAGCGGAGTCAACGCCGGCGGATCAGTTTCGTCGGGCATATGCGAAGCGTTTTTACCAATAACGACTCCGATTGTGCCCGGTTTAGGGGAGAGATTGGAGTGCGACAAATCCCAAGAAACTCAGCTGAACCACTAATTTACGCCGAAGATCCCTAGGCGCTGTACAGAAATTGGAGATGGCCGGCTTTGATTTAGATACATCCGCGATCGAGAGCATCGTGCAGAAGAGGTGGTGCGCGTTGTCCCGAACGCGCAGTTGGCTCGGGCAAACCACAACATCGAAGAGCCCGCTCGGAAATCGGGCTCCACCTTCTGACAACGCGCTTCGGAGCGTGGCGGTAGCTAATTCCTGTACAGCTCCTTATCCCGTAGCCGCTGCAATTTAGCGGCGTTCATCCGAGGAGCGCGAAATTCCGCGTCTAAATTGACGCGGCTACGTCATTTTTTGAATGCTTTACGTACTGCAAGCCAGCCCCATGCACCGACGAGGAGAAACCATCGTCACGCAACGCTCACTGCCGCAGCTTGCCCGCGGCTTTCTCCGCTAAGAAAGAACTATAGGCTTTTTCGATCCCTTCGCGCAGGCCGATCCTGGCCTTCCAGCCGAGGTTGGTCAGGCGAGAGACGTCCATGAGCTTGCGCGGTGTGCCATCAGGTTTCGAAGCATCCCAAACAATGCGGCCTTTGAAGCCGGTCACCGTGGCGACTGTCTCCGTCAGTTCCTTGATCGTCACGTCGGTACCCGTGCCCACGTTGATCCAATCAGGCGGATTTTCGAGGTTCAGGAGAAAAGCGCTGGCATCGGCCAGATCGTCGACGTGCAGGAACTCGCGCATCGGCTTGCCCGTGCCCCAGGCGACGACTTCGGCCAGGCCGGACTCTTTTGCTTCGTGAAAACGGCGGATCAAGGCGGGCAGCACGTGGGAATTCTGCGGATGATAATTGTCCCCCGGGCCATAAAGGTTGGTCGGCATGCCGGAGTGGAAAAGCACGCCGTATTGTTTCCGGTAATACTGGCAGAGTTTGAGCCCGGTGATTTTGGCGATGGCGTACGCTTCGTTGGTCGGCTCCAACGCGCTGGTGAGCAGGCAGTCCTCGGGCATCGGCTGCGGCGCGAGCTTCGGGTAGATGCACGAGCTGCCAAGAAAGAGCAGGCGCTTCACACCGGCCTTGTAAGCGCCGTGAATCGTGTTGGCCGCGATCGCGAGATTTTCGAAAAGAAATTCAGCCGGATAGGTATTGTTGGCATGGATACCTCCAACTTTGGCTGCGGCGATGATGGCGACGTCCGGTTTTTCGGCGGCATAAAACGCCTCAACCGCGGCCTGGGACGTGAGGTCGAGTTCCTTGCGGGTACGCAGCAAGAGCGTGACGCCCGGCTCGCGCTGGTAGCGGCGCACGATCGCGCCGCCCACCATGCCATTGTGACCAGCGATGAAAAGCTTCATGCGCGATTAATCTCGGGATACCACGGGGAGCCTGGCAATCTGCGCCTCTCGTTTGGCCAGCTCGAGGTCATGGTCGATCATGAGCTCAACCAGTTCCTTGAAGAGCACCTTTGGCTCCCAGCCAAGCTGCTTTTTAGCCTTGGCCGGATTGCCAATCAGCAGATCAACCTCGGCGGGCCGCTCATAACGCTGATCGTACTTCACGTACTTTTCCCAGTCGAGACCGAGCCGGCCAAAAGCGACTTCGCAAAATTCACGAATGCTGTGCGTCTCGTTTGTCCCCACCACGTAGTCGTCGGGACTATCCTGCTGCAACATCATCCACATCATCTCGACGTACTCCTTGGCATAACCCCAGTCGCGCTTGGAATCGAGGTTGCCCAGGTAGAGTGAATCCTGCAGGCCCATCTTGATGCGCGTCGCGGCACGGGTGATTTTGCGGGTGACGAAAGTTTCGCCGCGGCGCGGTGATTCGTGGTTAAAGAGAATGCCGTTGCTCGCGTGGAGATTATAGGACTCGCGGTAGTTCACCGTGAGCCAGTAGGCGTACATCTTGGCGCAGCCGTACGGCGAACGCGGCCAGAACGGCGTCTTCTCCGTTTGAGGCACTTCCTGAACTTTGCCGAACATCTCCGATGAGGAAGCCTGGTAATAGCGGCATTTCTTAATCAGGCCGGATTCGCGGATGGCCTCCAGAATGCGCTGCGCACCGAGACCAACGACGTCGCCGGTGTACTCCGGCACATCAAACGATACTCTCACGTGCGACTGCGCTCCGAGGTTGTAGACTTCGTCGGGTTGGAGTTCGTAAAGCAGTTTCACCATCTGCACCGAGTCGGCGAGGTCGCCATAGTGCAGGTGCAGGCGGACGCCGTTCACATGCGGGTCACTGTAGAGATGATCGATGCGGCTGGTGTTGAAGGTGGAAGCGCGGCGGATGACGCCGTGAACTTCGTAGCCTTTGGCCAACAATAGCTCAGCGAGATAGCTGCCATCCTGTCCCGTGATACCTGTGATAAGCGCTTTTTTCATTGAAGGGGTAATGTTAGGGAGTGGAATCCGCCCGGGGCAAGCGCTTCACGTGACTTTTGTGTATTTTGATGGATTCCCCGATACAGCCCGCGAGAAACCGAACGGCTGCAAGGCGGGCTTGTGCTAGTCGTGAACCCGCGAATAAATTGACCCGATGCGAATCACGCTCATCGCCGCGCAATCGCTCGATGGCTTCATCACCCGGCACGACCAGCCGGGGAGCGATTTCGCGTCCGCCGAAGACCGGGAGTTTTTTCGCGACGCGCTGCGCGGATTCGATTGCTGCGTGATGGGGGCTACTTCCTATCGCGAAGCTTCCCTAACAATAAAAAAGCACCTTAAGACCGAACGACTCCGCATCGTGCTCACGCGCAATCCGGACGTTTTCGCGAATGACGTCGTGCCGGGCAGACTCGAGTTCACCAACGCGACCCCGGCGCAACTGGTCGCCGGCCTGGCCCTTCGCGGTTGCCGCACCTGCGCCCTGCTGGGCGGCGCTCAAATTAACAGCTTGTTTGTAGAGGCTGGACTGGTTGACGAAGTATGGCTCACGGTTGAACCTCTGCTCTTTGGCTCCGGCACGCCCTTGCTTGCCCGGCGCACCGGGATCGAGCTGGCACTGTTCTCCAGCCAGAGCCTCAGCCCCGATACACTGCTGTTAAAATACCGCGTCAAAAAATGAATCTAAGGCAGTGCCATTGGGCAGTGTACTTCCTCTTTTGGGCGACTGCCGTGGTTTTGCTCGGTGCCGTGGCGGGAGCGATTGGGTTTGTTCTGCTTGGACCGCTTTTCGGCAGCGCCGAGCCACCGCTGCGCCACGCCATCGCCGGAGCACGTCACCTCGGATTCATCGCCCTGATCTGGGCTCCCGGGATCGCGCTTGTGCTGTGCGTCATGCGCGTGTACCGAAACAAGCAAAAACAGTAAACCAGGGTTTCCTCGTTGCTCGCGTCTAGGCTTGGAATAAATCTTTCTCTTTATCTTTATCACTCTCTTTCTCCCGTCGGCCTAGCCGGACAAAAGATAAAGAGAACGAGAAAGAAGAAAGATCTCAGGGTGAGCGGCGTGTCTCGACCGAACGGCGTAGGCCCGTAATCTTCTCATGCGCTAACCGCCTTCACTTTGGCCGCATCACGTAGAGTTTGTCCCCACGACGGACCGGTTCCGAAACCTTGAGGGCGACACTGATGCCCGCCGGCGCTTCTGTGACGACTTGTGAGTTGATCTGCAGTGATTCCACTTTTTGCCGAAAGAAGCCGGTTGAGGTTCCTTCGATAAAAAGTTCGTCCCCCAGTGCAAACGGCGTGTCCTGCACGGCGATTTCCGCCACCGAAAGTCTCCTGAAATAGTTCACCACGATGCCGACAAAACGTTTCTTCAGCGGCGAGGCATTTTGCGGACCGGCGTTCCACTTCCCGATGGGCTTGCCGCAATAAAAGCCAGATGAAAAACCTCGGTTGTAGACCTCTTCAACGCTGGTGAGTAGTTCGGTTTTAAACGCCGAAAAACGTTTTAGCCAGTCGCGCTTGCCCCGGTTCTCCGCATAGAAATCCAGCGCGCGCCGATAAGCGCTTACGACCGTCGAAACGTATTCGGGGCCGCGATTTCGCCCCTCGATCTTCAGAGAGTCGACTCCGGCCGCGATCAATTTCTCGATGAACGGCAACGTGCAAAGGTCCTTCGGGCTCAGAATATAGTCCTTGCCCAGCGTCCACTCCTGACCGCCCCGCTGCTCAACGATGCGATACTCGCGCCGACACTGCTGCGAGCACTCGCCACGGTTGGCCGATTTTCCCGCTTCGAAATTGGAAAGGAAACAGCGCCCGCTCATCGACACACACATCGCGCCATGGGCGAACACTTCGATTTTCACCGCCGCGGCCTTTTTGCCGAGCACCTTTCGCAGCGTCGTCTTGATTCTGCGGATGTCGGTCAGCGAACATTCGCGAGCCAGCACGAAACGCCGCACCCCGAGCGAATAAAGAAATGCAATCGATGCTGAATTCGCGACCGACATCTGCGTCGACGCATGCACCTCAAGCTCGATTTTTCGTGCGGCGGCGAGCACCGCAAAATCGGAGCTTATCACGCCGTCCACCTGGGCCGCTTTGGCGGCTTTCAACAAACGCTCCAGCTGGGGAATTTCACGCTCAAATACCAGGACATTGAGAGTGAGATAGGTCCGAACCTTTTGCTCGTGGCAACGCACCACGATTTTCGGAAGGTCGCGCAGGGTGAAATTCTTAGCCGCCGCCCTCATGTTGAAGCCACGCACGCCAAAATAGATCGCATCCGCCCCGGCATCGAGGGCGGCGTCGAGACTTTTCCAGTCCCCGGCAGGAGCGAGTAATTCAGGAATAGAGATCTTCGGCATGGGTCAGCGGCTACTCTGCCGGCTCGGGGCCTCACCACAATCTCTGTTTCCACGGCAGCCGCCGGGCATAAACCGTGTGGCCATGTAAGTTTATTAAAACAATTCATCGCGCCAGTCTGCCCGAGTCGCTTTTAGTTCTGCCAACTAGTTTGTAACGTATTACGTTACAAACGACGCCATCGAGCATGTCGCCGCCTAACACCATCTGCTATTGGCCAAGCTCCAGAGTTTGTAACGTATTACGTTACAAACGTGCCGGTCACACCGGCTGCGGACGGCGCAGTTTTGTCGTTCCTGCAGGGGTTATTGCGATACTCTTGCCGGGCCTCACTCAGATCGCAAAATCCGTGCGGCCTGACGCCTCGTGCAGGCCGCATTCGCGCTTCACGCCACCGAAGCGCGTATCCTCTTCCTTCATACCGTCGAGCAGCTTGCTGGTGCTGTGCCAGTCCCCGACCGAGACGTAGCCCTCCTCCCACAGCGGGTGATAAGGCAGGCCGTGTTCGGTGAGATAGCGATGCACCTGACGATTGTCCCAGTCGGCGATCGGGTGGATTTTGGTGATTTTGTTCTGTTGTTGCACCACCTTCACCGCCTCACGCGTACTCGATTGCGAGCGGCGCAGGCCCGCCAGCCAGGCCGTGGCGCCGAGTTCGCGAATGGCGCGATCCATGGGTTCGACCTTGTTGACGAAATTGTAGTGCTTGAGGCCATCCAGCCCGAGCTCCCATTGCTTGCCCGACAACGCTTCTTGCTCCGCCGCCGTCGAAGCCGGCACGTATTTTTTGAGGTTTAGATTGAGACGTGCAGTGAGGTCGCGGGCAAAGCGATAGGTCTCCGGGAAAAGATACCCCGTATCGACGAAGACCACCGGAATCCTCGGCGCGATCTGCGTTACCAAATGCAGCATGACCGCCGCCTGAATGCCAAAACTGGTCGTAAGTACTAAACCGCTGCCGAATTTCTGCACTGCCCAACGCACTCTTTCTTCCGCGCTGGCAGGTTCAAGATCAGGGTCGGCAGCATAAAGGGAGGCGTTACTCATGGAATTTGTGCCGTTAAAATACTTAGGACATGTCCTAAGTAAAGTTAAATGGCCGTGGTATCCTTTGAAGGATTATTTCTAATTGAAATGCTGAGGTTTACGAACCTATCGTCATTACGCCTTCCTGATCGACGCTAGCCCATTGTTTACGAGTTATTGCGCGGCACCGAGGCTTTCCCCGCCGGTCTACTGGCCCTCCTCAACGCCAAAAGCGCCTCATAACGGGACGCGGCAAATTCCCCTATGAACTCGGCACTGGACCTCCAATCTATCACCGCAAACAACGCTGCTCCCGGCGGGCCGGATCCATGCGAAAACCTGCCTCTGGTGAGGGAACGGCTGACGAAGTTGTTTAAGTTTCTCAAGGCTTACTCGGATCTGCGTTATCCGCCGGTGCGTGAAATCGACCAGCAACCCGGTGTCATCTGGTTGGGCAAATTGCCCGCACATTCCGCGGTGGAGTTATTCCGTGATGCGCCCAAGACGGAGGAAACGTTTGAAGACAACGACATCGTTCTTCGCCTCCAGCGCCCGACGACAACACCTTGCCCGGAGCCGCCCTCACTATTAACGGAATGGCTCATGCCGGGATGGGATGATTTCTCGGGCCAGGCCGAGGCCATGAGTTCGCGCAACCTCGCCAGCTCAGCGGGCGTTTCAAACGCCGAGCATTTTCACGCCGATCCGCAACGGCCAGCCGCCTTGCGTCTGTGGCACGAAAAACGTTCCCAGTGGCAGACCAGCGAGCGGGCCGCGCGTGAAGCGCTGAAGCATTTTGAAACCGCCTATGCGTGGTACGGCGCGCAGGAACGCGAAGGCGAACGCATCGAGTTGCTCCTGGGCGATGGTCTGCTCACTTGCGAAGACCTCCACGGTCAGTTTCGTCACCCGATCCTGTTGCAAAAGCTGGAGCTCGAATTTTATCCGGAAAAGCTTCAGCCCGAGTTTGTCTTCCGCAAGCGCGAGCTGCCTTCAGAGCTTTACCTGGAATTTCTTCAGGCCCTGCCCAACACCAACTCCCAGCAAATCGCCCGCTGCATCGAGGAACTAAAGAAAGCGGAATTCGCCCCACTCGGCGACGAAGAAACCGCCAGCTTCTTCCGCCAGCTCATCCAGGGGCTCTTCCCGAGCCGCGGGGTGTATATCGACTCGAATCATCCGGCCTCCGAGTCTGTTTCTGCCTCTGCCAACCCGAACGAACCCGCTCCAACCTTGAAACGTCAGCCGGTGATCTTCATGCGAGAACGCCGGACAGGGCCGGAAAGCATTTTTGATTTGTTGCTGGAAGACATCTCCACCCGGACCGACTTTCCGCCTTCACTTCTCCAGATTCTCGGTTTGGAAACGGGCAGACTGGAGACCGCCACCGAACTGTTCACTACCGATATCAGTGCTGGAAATGAGGATGAAAATATTCTGCTGAGCAAACCCGCCAATCGGGAACAGCTCGAAATCGCCAAACAGCTCGAAAAACGCGATTGCGTACTGGTTCAGGGCCCCCCCGGCACCGGAAAAACACACACCATCGCCAACCTGCTCGGGCATTTTCTGGCGCAAGGCAAACGCGTGCTTGTCACTGCCCATACGCCCAAGGCGCTGCGCGTGCTCAGGCAAAAGGTCGTCGAGCCACTCCAACCGCTCTGCATCAGCGTTCTTCATAACGACAAACAAAGCCAGGAGGACCTCCAATCGGCGGTGCAAAAAATCCACGTTCGGCTGAGCCAGGACAGCGGTCTCCTCGAACGCGATGCCCGGCATTTGCAGGCTGAGCGCACGCGCATTCTGGAGGCACTGGGCCTAGCGCGGCGGCAGTTGCTCAACGCCCGGCAGGATGAGATCCGCGACGTGACCGTCGGTGAAAAATCCTGCAGGCCCATTGATGCAGCGAAGCAGGTCAAGGAGGGTTTGGGGTTTGCCGATTGGATTCCCAGTCCGGTCGAACTGAGTGCGCCGCTTCCCCTCGCGCACGCCGAAATCGTCGAGCTCTACCAAACCAACGCCCGGGTCTCGGCGGATGACGAGCGCGCGTTAAATGCGCACCGCCCCGATCCGTCCGCCCTGCCCTCGCCGCGTGAGTTTAAGGAAACGGTCGTAGCACTAAATTTACTCACTGAACAGAATCTGAGGCTGCGCGAAGATCTTTGGGACAACACGCGCGGTACACATGAGCCGGCTGAATTCGATCGCATGCTGGAGCTGGCTAGCAAAACCATCGATTTTATGCGCGATAGCGCGCGGTGGCAATTGCTCGCCATTCAAGCCGGCCGCGACGGTCGCGACGCGCGCCTCGAATGGGATTCACTGGCACAAAAGATCGAGGCCACATGGAAAGAAATTCAGGAATGCCACCTCCTCGTGATGGAACATGGGCCGATGTTAGCCGACACCCGTGAGCCGCATGAGTTATTGCCCCTGGTGGAGGAGATCATCCGCTACCGCGAAGCTGGCCACAGCATCGGACTGATGTCGCGGCTCACCAAGCGTGCGTGGCATGAATTTCAGGAGAAGGTTCGCGTCAACGACCGGTCACTGAATCTCAACGACCTCGCCCAACTGCGAGCGGTTCGCGCGCTTCTGCGCATGCGGCTGCTCCGAACCGAACTGGTGCAAAGGTGGGCGCGCCAGATGGCATGCAACGGCGGGCTGCCCTGCGCCGAGCTGAGCGACCAGCCCGAAAACGTCTGCAAACAATACGTTCCGCTCATTCAGGCCAGCCTCGACTGGCATTCCACCATCTGGCTGCCCCTCGAAGCCGAGTTTTCCCGCTTGGGATTTCGCTGGTCGTTGTTCTTGAACTCCACGCCACCGGAAGCCGGCGAAAACGCGCAACTTCGCCGCATTCGCAAAGCCATTTTGGGTGAACTAGGCAACATCCTCCAATCACGGAGCCGCTGGTTGCGCAACCGTCAGCTCAGGGACAATCTTCAGATCTGGCTGCAAAAGGTTGCGCATACGCCGCAACCCGCGGCCCGTGTCACTCTGCAATTGCGGGAGGCAATTCAGGGCTATCAGGTTGTCGACTACGCGGCGGCGCACAATGAGCTCGCGCGTTTAAAAGGTCTGGAACCGATGCTCACCCGCCGAGCCGATTTACTGGATCGTCTGACGCGATCGGCGGCGGCTTGGGCTTCGGCGATCGAGAATCGTCTGCCGCGGCATGCCGATTCGCAGCCACCCGGCGATCCTCGGGTCGCCTGGGAATGGCGTCAGCTCAACGACGAGCTGGACCGCCGGGCGGCGGTATCACTGGATCAACTACAACAGCGCAGCGAGCGGCTCGCGCAGCAGCTGCTCGAAGTCACTGCGGCCCTGGTCGAGAAACTCACCTGGCTGAAACAGATTCAACAAACGGACAGCGCGCAAAAACAGGCGCTGGGCGCATTTGCCGCGATGCGAAACAAACTCACAAAAACCGGCAAGGGTGTGCGCGACGCCGAACTCCGCGCTGCCGCGCGCCGAGAAATGTCCTCGGCGAAGGATGCGGTTCCCGTCTGGATCATGCCCCTGGTTGAAGTGGCAGAAACGTTTGATCCGCGAAAGACCCG
>Ga0302323_100003381_pt1 | contig 12973 bp, 8 predicted proteins | sample Fen_T0_3_FD_201950 | JGI IMG/M metagenome (GOLD analysis project Ga0302323, IMG submission 201950) | Peat permafrost microbial communities from Stordalen Mire near Abisko, Sweden - Fen_T0_3 | ecosystem: Environmental > Terrestrial > Soil > Wetlands > Permafrost | place: Sweden: Abisko... | reverse complement strand
GCGCATCGCGAACAGGATGACGTAGATCTCCAGGGCCCAGGCGGCGAAAGAGGCTAGCAGCGACAATCCGAGGGCGCGTCGGTCGCGCACCGCCGACAGGCCAGTGCGGGCGTGCGCGACAAAACGCCCGACGAGCGAACGCACGTTGACCGGGCCCTCGGCGCCAGGTGTGTCCGCGACCGTCGCGCTCTGCGGCCGCAGGAAGAGCACTGCCAGCGTGGCGAATCCGAAGACCACGACAGCCAGGATGATGCCCGGCCGCAGCCAGCTCGGGATCTCGAACAACAGCGGCATGGCCGCTATGCCCGCGAACATGCCGACCCCGTTGATCAAGTGATCGAGCACGATTGTGCCGAGCAAGCTCACGCGCGCCAAGCCCGAGCGCCGGCTGAGCCACTCGGCCCGCGCCAGCTCGCCGGCTCGTGCGGGCACGAACGTCGAGACCGCGAATCCGACCATCATGGCCTTGAAGGTCTCGAGCCACGACACTCTGCGCGAGAGCGGGCGCACGAGCGCGAGCCAACGGCCGGCCATGGCGTAGATCGCGACACCGTTGACCAGGGCCGCCAGCAGAATCCACAGTGGATTCGCGTTATGGAACGCGTGCCTTAGGGCCCGCCAGTCCACGCCGTTCATCGCCCAGGCGCCCGCCAAGATCAGAAGCCCCAGCGCTGCGACGCGCACGGTCCAGGGCCGCCGCCGCCGAGCAGCAGCGGTCGGCTCCACCGGCTCCTCGCTCTCCTCGGCCTCTGCGACCTTGGAGACCGCCGCCTCGACAGCGGAGAGCGCCCTTCCGACCACGGCCGGTGTCCTGGCCGCCAGTAGCAGCGCGCGGCCATCGTCCGAGGACTCGTAGGCACGCGTGACCAGGCGCGTCACCGCCACGGCCTCGTCCAGCGGCTCGCATGAGGTGTCCCCGCGCCGCACGCGCTCGACGAAATCACGGAACAGTGGCGCAAACCAATCCGAGTGCGAGGAGTCCTTGCTCATCCCGTCGTCGAACGAGACCTCCTCGGTCGTCTTCCCTACGACCACCGTCACGCGCCGATCGTCGCCGACCAGCTCGCCCTGCTCGCCGACGAAGCGGAAACGGATCTCACGTCGGTGCGCGGCCCAAGTCAGGCGCACGTGGGCCAGCCGGTCGCCATAGTCCAAGACCACAAAGGCCGAGTCCTCGACGTCGTAGTGCGTGTGCAGGAGCGTGCGCACCGTTGCCAACACGGAGGCCGGGTCGCCGAGCACGCTGCGCAGCTGGTAAAAGATGTGCGCGCCGTGATCGAAGAGGATGCCGCCGCCCGCCAGGCTGCGGTCGGTGCGCCAACTCGGAGACCAGTTGGCGTTGCCCGGATTGGCCTCGGTGCGCAGGACTTCGTATTCGGCGAGGTAGATGCGGCCCAACCGGGAGAGCAGGCCCTTGACCGTCATCCAGAGCGGCGAGTAGTGATACTGATGGCAGGGCACGAAGGCGACCTTGGCGCGCCTGACCGCCTCTGCCATGGCCTCGGCGTCAACGAGCGTGGACGCAATGGGCTTCTCGCAGATGATGTGCAGTCGGCGCGCGGCCAGCGCCTCGACCAGCGCGCGATGCGTGAAAGGCGGGGTGCAGACGTCGCAGAAGTCCAGCGCTTCACGCTCGATCAAGTGCTCGGCCTTGTCGTAGAGCCGCGCCGCAGGGAAGACCGCGCGCGCCTTTTCCAGGTTTTCCGGTGAGAGGTCGGCGACGGCTACGATCTCGACGTCCTGCGCCAGGCCTTCGCTCTGCCATTGCGGTGCATGACCGTGCAGAGCGATGTTGCCGGCCCCGAGCAGGCCGCCGCGCAGTTTCACCGCCAATCCCCCTGGCGGGCCAGTCCGGCGAAGACCTCGTCGAGGATCCCGAGCGCGGTCTCGGCCGTGGCCTCATCGATCGTCAGCGGCGGGTTCACGCGGAAGAACGGGCTGTAGACCATCGAGATCAGTCCACGCGTGAGGCCTTCCTGGAAGAGGCGTACGCACACGTCCTTGGCCAGCGGCACCTTGGTCTTGCGATCCTTGACCAGCTCGACGCCGATCAGCAAGCCCTTGCCACGCACGTCGCCGATGAACTCGTAGCGCTCCTGCATCTCACGGAAGCGCCGCAACATCAGATCGCCCACGCGCGCCGCGTTCTCGACCAGGCCCTCTTCTTCGATGACGCTGACCGAGGCCAGGATGGCTGCGCCGGCCATCGGGTTGCCACCGTAGCTCGAGCTCGAGCCGGAGGGCGAGCCCCACGGCTTGGCCTGGACGATCTCAGGGGTCGACGCGAGACCAGAGACCGGGAAGCCCGCACCAAGGCCCTTGCCCATGGTGATTATGTCGGGCACCACGCCCCAGTGCTCGCAGCCGAACCAGCGTCCGGTGCGACCGAAGCCGCAGATCATCTCGTCGCTCAAGAGCAGTGCGCCGTTCTCGTGCGCGATGTCGCGGATGGCCGGCATGAACTCCGGCGGCGGGATCACGTTGCCGGCCGTGCCCTGAATCGGCTCCATCAGGATCATGGCCAGGTCGCCGGTGGTCGAGTGGCGGATCGTCTTGCGCACGAACTCAGCGCACGCCAGGCCGCACGACGGGTACGTCAGGTCTCCCAGCGGGCAGCGGTAGCAGTAGGCGAACGGCGCGTGGTGAGCACCCGGCGCGAACGGACCCAGGTGGTTCTTGGTCCCGTCGCCGATCAACGCCAGCGTGCCACCGGTCTTGCCGTGGAAGCCGCCCCAGAAGGAGAGGAACTCGAACTTCTTGGTGTGCGACTTGGCCAGGCGCATGGCGGCCTCGACCGCCTCAGTGCCGCCCGAGTAGAGCTGGATCTTCGACAGGCCAGCCGGCGTGTGCGACGCGACCTTCTTGAGCGCTTCGGCGCGGCGCGGCGTGGTGATGGATCCGACCGTGATCTCGTCGATCTGCGCCTTCAAGATCTCGCGGTAGCGCGGATGCGCGTGGCCGAGGGCGTTCACGCAGATCCCGGCAGCGATGTCGAGATAGCGGTTGCCGTCGACGTCCTCGATCAGGCAGCCATCGCCGCTCGCGGCGGCGATCCCGGAGAGGGTGGCGATGGATTGGATCCCCGGCGCGAGGAAGGGCGCCTCGGCCTGGACCAGCGCGCGGCTCTTCGGGCCCGGAATCTCAGTCGTGATGCGTGGTTTCTGATTCTTCAACTGAAGCTCCCTACGTTCAAGAAGTCGCAATTGTACAGCCTAACTGGGCAGCGTGGTGAGCCCAGCAAGCGCCAAATATGCTATAGAAGACACAGTTATGCTGCGCCGTCGACGGCGCACGCGGCCAGGTGCTACACGGAGGAACACGATGAGGCACAGCAGCAACAGCGCGAGAATTGTGCGGCGGATGACCTTCACAGCGACCGCTGTGGTGGTCTGCCTCGCCCCCGTGTGGGTTCTGGGACAGAGCCGGGTCACCCCTGCGCGGCCGGCGCCGGACCTCAGCACGGCCATTGCGCAGGTGGCCAAAAAGACCATCCCGGCGGTGGTGCACATCGAGGTGACGCAGCGCCAGGAGATCGTCGAGCAGCCCTCGATCTTCGACAGCGATCCGTTCTTCCAGTTCTTCCTCGGCGGACCGCAGGCGCCGCGCAAGTTCAAGCGCGAGCTGCGCGGCCTGGGCACGGGCATGGTGATCGACGAGCGCGGCAACGTGCTGACGAACAACCACGTCGTAGCGGGCGCGACGCTGATCGAAGTGGTCATGGCGGATGGCAACCGCCACAGGGCGACCCTCGTGGGCCGCGATCCCAAGACCGACTTGGCGGTGGTCAAGATACCGGCCGCGCCGTCTCTCCCGCACGTGACGCTCGGCGATTCCGACAAGGCCGAGGTCGGCGATTGGGTGATCGCGATCGGTCACCCGCGCGGATTGGACCAGACCGTGACCCAGGGCATCATCAGCGCCAAGCACCGCCGCGGCATCACCGACCCCACTGGCTATCAGGACTTCATCCAGACCGACGCTGCGATCAACCCAGGCAACAGCGGCGGTCCGCTGCTCAACCTCTACGGCGAGGTCATCGGCGTGAACGCCGCGATCGCCACAGAGTCGGGTGGGTCTGAGGGCATCGGTTTTGCCATCCCGAGCAACATGGCGTTGCACGTCGCACGCGCCCTGATCGCCAGTGGCAAGGTGGAGCGTGGCTGGCTGGGCGTGACGACCGACGATCTCACGCCCGACCTGATCAAGAGCCTGGGCCTGCCCTCGCCCAAGGGCGCGTTGATCGCGGGCGTGTCGCTCGGCGGTCCGGCAGAGCGCGCCGGGCTCAAGCGCCGCGACGTGGTGCTGAGCGTCGGCGGCCGACCGATCGAGGACGGTGGCGATCTGCGCAACGCCATCGCCGGCGTTCCGGCTGGCAGCGATCTCGCGCTCACGGTCTGGCGCGCGGGCGCCAAGCAGGAGATCGTCGTGCGCACCGGCAGCATGCAGGAGGCCACGAGCCGCCTGGCAGGCACTGTGCGTGAGCGCCTCGGCGTGAGCGTGCGCGCGGTCACGCAAGCGGAGGCCCGGCGTTACGGCATCAGCGCGGGCGAGGGCGTCGCTATCCTGACAATCGACCCAAAGGGAGCTCTGGCGCAGGCCGGCCTCGAGGCGTTGGACTTGCTGCTCGAGGCCAACGGTCAAAGCCTTGGCGGCGTCGAAGGCTTTGCGAACTGGGCCGCGGCGCTGCGCTCCGGGCAACAGGCCACGCTCTTGGCGCTCGATCACCGCACCGGTCAGACCGGCTACGTGCGCGTGAGCGTGCCCTAAGGCGGGGCGATGATTCGCTGCCCCACGCGTACCTAGGCCGTGCGCAGCGGGCCGTAGGTCAGTTGTCGGGATGCTGTCCTGTCGCCAAGGACCGGCTGGCGGGGAAGTACTTCTTCAGCCAAATGAAGAAGGCGCAAGTCGCGGCGCCGAGCACGGCCATTAGCCACGCCATGGTTTGACCGCCGAACAGGCCCAACTGGCGAACGGCTTCGATCTGCTCCGGCGGGTAGCCCATCAGCCGATAGACCTCCAGAAAATCGACACGTGCAAAGGTCACGGTGGCCGAAACGGAGGCGATGAGCGTGAACGCGAACGATACCCAGAGAGCGACGCGCTCTAGGCGGCCCAAACCCCATGCCAGCCACAGGGAGATACCGGCGCCGACCAGCGACAAGAGCGTCGCCGGCCGGCCGGAGACGAGCTGGCCGAAGAGCGGAACCACCGCCCGTCCGTCAGCGACTGCGGGCACGACCAAGACCGCGCCGAGCGCGAGCCAGAGCGCCGTCGTCAGCACGGGCAGAGGGCAGGCGTCGGTCCAGCGCGGATGTGGGTCGCGCGTCTCGAATGTGGCCTGAACGTTCTTGCCCTGGTAGAAGAGGATCATGATGCCCGGGACGACCACAAAGAAGACTCCAACGATGCACAGGACCACGAGGGCCGCCACAAGCCCCGCTGCGCCTGGAGCCAACTGCGCGAGCGTCTGCGGCAAGATGACAGCCAGCAAGCCGATGACGGTCACTCCGGCGGCCAGCCAGCTCCAGGCCAGGATCAAGAGCAGCGTGCGCGCCCAGCGCCGGCAGAGTGTTGAGCCGACGCCAAGCCACACCAGGCCAATGGCCAGCAGTAGGTAGAAGCTCAGGCCGAGGATGAGCGCCTTTGGGTCTGTGTCTGGCGTAACGACGCTGGTGGTGAGCAGCATCAGCAGCACCACGAGACCACAGAGTGCGCCCATTGCGATCTCGGTAATGCCGAACGCGATGCACGCAGCGCGGCGATCCTTGTATCCGGCGGGGGTCGGCGGAGCGGAAGAGGTGCTCATCGTGTGGTCCTCCGTGGGCGCGTCCGGTCCGCGTTCGAGTATACGGCACATCATCGAGCAACCCGCGTCTTGTCGATCGCGCATCTCGCGCCAGACTCTGCTCGCGACCACCTCAAAATCGCCTCCAACCGGCCAAGCGGCGGCGTCCGTAGAAGGAACAAAGGACGAGTGTCGTCCGAGGAGAACGCATGAGCCAGCCGCTCAAGGTGGTCCCCAAGTCCCTGGAGGGCGAGGTGCACCACCCCTCGCAAGAGGTCGTCGGCAACGCCCGCGTCCGGGAATACGAGGAGCTGTATCGACGTTCTATCGCCGACCCGGAGGCCTACTGGGGCGCGCAGGCCGCGGAGCTGGATTGGTATCGCAAGTGGGACCAGGTCCTGGATGCGAGCCAGGCCCCGTTCTATAGGTGGTTCGTCGGTGGCCAAACGAACATCGTGGCCAACGCGATCGACCGCCATCTGCGCACGTTCCGAAAGAACAAGCTGGCGCTCATCTGGGAGGGCGAGCCGGGCGACAAGCGCACCTTCTCCTATTTCGCGGTGAATCGCGAGGTGAGCAAGCTCGCCAACGTGCTCAAGAGCATGGGTGTGCGCCGGGGCGACATCGTCACGATCTACATGCCCCGCATCCCGGAACAGGTCATGGCCATGCTGGCCTGCGCCAAGATCGGTGCTGCGCACAGCGTGGTCTACGGCGGCTTCAGCGTCGAGGCCCTGGCCGAACGCATAGAGGATGCGCAGAGCCGCGTGCTGATCACGGCTGACGGCGGCTGGGTGCGAGGCAAGATCGTGCCCCTCAAGGACATCGCTGACGAGGCCCTGGCGCGCCAGGCGACGATCGAGAGCTGCATCGTCGTCAGGCGCACAGAACAGAAGGTCTACATGGAGTCCGGCCGCGACTACTGGTACCACGACCTGATGTCGCTGCCCATCGCCAGCCCGATCTGCGCCACGGAGCCGGTCGATGCCGAGGACATGCTCTTCATCCTGTACACGTCTGGCACGACCGGGCGGCCCAAGGGCGTGGTGCACACCCACGGCGGGTATATGGTCGGCACGTATGCCACCATGCGCGACGTCTTCGACGTCAAGGACGACGACCGCTACTGGTGTGCCGCTGATCCCGGTTGGGTGACCGGTCACAGTTACATCGTCTACGGCCCGCTGCTGAACGGCGCAACCAGCTTCATCTACGAAGGGGCGCCGAACTATCCCTACCCCAATCGCTGGTGGCGCATGGTGGAGCAGTTTGGGATCACGATCCTGTACACGGCCCCGACCGCCATCCGCGGGCTGATGCGTTTTGGCGATGCTTGGCCGAACCGGCACGACCTATCGAGCCTGAGGCTGCTGGGCTCCGTGGGCGAGCCGATCAATCCAGAGGCCTGGCGCTGGTATCACTCGGTCATCGGTAAGGGGCGTTGTCCGATCATGGACACCTGGTGGCAGACCGAGACCGGCGCGTTCATGATCACGCCGCTGCCGATCACGCCCCTCAAGCCCGGGTCAGCCACGCGCCCCTTCTTTGGCATCGACGCGGCGGTCGTTGACGAGCAAGGTCAGCCCGTCAAACCCGGCGAGGAGGGCTACCTCGTCATTCGCAAGCCTTGGCCAGCGATGCTGCGCACGATCTACCGCGATCCCGAGAGGTACCGCGAGCAGTACTGGGGCAAGTTCGGAAACATGTACCAAGCGGGCGACGCCGCACGCATCGACAACGACGGCTACATCTGGATCATCGGCCGCATGGACGACGTGCTGAAGGTGAGCGGCTATCGGCTGGGCACGGCTGAGGTGGAGAGCGCGTTGGTCAGCCACGCGTCTGTGGCCGAAGCCGCGGCCGTCGGGCTGCCGCACGAGCTCAAGGGCCACGCCATCCATGCCTTCGTGGTTCTCAAAGCCGGCGTCGAAAAGAGCGAGACCCTGGCCGAGACGCTGCGCCAGCACGTCGGCCACGAGATGGGGCCCATCGCCAAACCGGACACGATTCACTTCGCCGACAGCCTGCCGAAGACGCGCAGCGGCAAGATCATGCGGCGCGTGCTCAAGGCGCGTTTGCTCGGCCAGCCCGAGGGCGATCTCACGACGCTCGAACAGTGAGAGTCCGACAGTGGGCCTTGCTTAAGCCGGGCGCAAGATCGCGCCAGTCGAAACAAGCGGGAGAAGCGGTGCGTCCGACGAGCGGAGCGGACAAAGCCGGCCTAAGGAGACGGAGCGATGCGAATCGAATGGCTGAAAGGGACAGGGGTGGCCTTTGGGCTGAGTGCGGCGCTCGTGCCGTGGACGAGCGCGCGAGCGGCTGATTCCAAGGAGCAGCCGCACCCGAGCCTGTCTGGCCGATGGCAGCTGGTGCCGGACAAGAGCGACGATCCTGGAAAGGCCGTCGATTTTCTAACGGCCGAGCGTCTGCCGGGCGGCGATGCCAACGGCCAACCTGGCTGGGGCGGCCGGGGTGGTATGGGTGGCATGGGTGGTGGCGGCCGGGGTGGCATGGGCGGCGGTGGTATGGGCGGCCGTGGCGGCATGGGCGGTGGCGGTTGGGGTCGCGGCCCGCGCGGCGGCATGGGCGGCGACTTCACGCCTCCCACGCCAGAGGAACGCGCGGCGATGCATGATGCTGTCCAGGGCGCCATCGAAGGCGGTCCTACTATGGAGATCGCCGAGACTGGCGCTGATTTGACGATCCAGTTATCAGAGGGCCACCAGCGCCACTTGACCACTGACGGCAAGAAGATCCAAGTGTCCCATATCGTCCAAGAGGCGCAGTGGAAAAAGGGGCAGCTGGAAGTGAAGACCGAGACGCGCCGGGTGAAAATCAAGGAGACCTGGTCTCTCGGGCCAGAGCCTGACCAGCTGAGTGTCGAGGCGCGCGCCAAGCGCGGGGATACGGACGGCGAGCTGGTGCTGAAGCGCGTCTATCGCAAGGTGACGGAAGCTGCGGCGACGTCCGCGCCGCCAGCGCCTATGCCGCCGCCACCGGCCGCGGCGCCGCCTGAGCCCGGCACGTAGCTGCCGATCGAATGGTCATCACACCCGCGATCTCGTCGCCAACACCGAGTCGAGGGCGCCAGCCAACTCGGTGTGGTTGAAGACGTAGCCGTAGCGCTCGGCCACACGCGGGAAGACACGCTGCGAGGCGGTCAGGACGTCGCTCATCTCACCGAACGCGGCGCGCAGCATCATGCGTGGCACCGGCAGCAGCGCCGGCCGATGCAGGGCCAGGCCGAGGGCGCGCGTGAACTCGCCGTTCGTCACCGGTCGCGGCCCGACCGCATTCACGGGGCCGCGAATTCGATCGTCGCGGCTGGCATGCAGCAGCAAGCCGACAACGTCCTCGACGTGCACCCAGGGCATCCACTGCCGTCCACCGGCGAGCGGGCCGCCCAGCCCCATGCGGAAGGGTGGCAGCATCTTGGCAAGCGCTCCGCCTCCGGGCGCAAGGACGATTCCCAGGCGGACACAGACGACACGGACGCCGAGCTGCGCCGCCGCTAGCGCCTCGCGCTCCCACTCGGCGCACACCTCCGCTAGAAAACCGCGGCCTACGGCGGACGTCTCATCCAGCTCTTCGTCGCCGCGGTCGCCGTAGTAGCCCACCGCCGAGGCCGAGACGAGGACGCGCGGGCGGCGTTCCAGCTTCGCGATCGCGGCCACTAGATGGCGTGTGCCCAGAACGCGGCTGTCGCGGATGCGACGCTTCCTCTCCGCGGTCCAGCGTCCCTCGGCCACGGGCTCGCCGGCCAGATTGAAGGCGATGTCGACTTCGCGCAGGGCGGCCAGGGGTGGCGGCCCGGTCTCGGGCTTCCAGGCATGCGCCTCGACCGCGCCCAGCCGCGTGCCGGCCCGCGCAGGATCGCGCGTCAGGATAACGGCACTTTCGAAATGCGGGAGCAGCGCTCGCCCGATGAGGCCGGTGCCGCCGGTGATCAGTGTGCGCATGGCGCCATCGCAGACCTACACGTGATTGCGCAGCATCAGCTCGGCCGGGTAGGGGGAGAGGAAGACCTGCCGAGCGAGGTAGTCGACGTCGTACTTGCGCACGTAGTGCTTGATGAGCGTCAGCGGAACGACGAGGGGCGTGAGAGAGCGGCGGTAGGCCTCGATCGCCTCCAGCAGCTCCGCCTTCTCGTCTCTGGTGAGCTCCTTCTTGAAGAAGCCGAGCATGTGCTGCAGGACGTCGATGACTTTCTTCTTTGTGGAACGTTGCCTGAGGGCGGCCACGAAGCCGCGTTCGTACTCTGCGAAGAGGTCATCGGTGCGGTGTGTCTTCGCCGAGGCCACAAGGCGGCCGAGGGCCGCATGTCCGGTGCGGCCGTGCGCGAGCAAGAGGAACTTGTGGTCGGCGTGGAACTCGACCAGCCGCCCGCGGTCCATGCCGTCGCGCAGCAAGTCGAGCCAGCGCCGGCGGCAGAAGACGCGCTCGACGAACCACTCGCGCAATTCGGCATCGTGCAGGCGGCCCTCCTCCTCGACGGGGACCAGCGGGAAACGCTCCATGAAGGCGGCGGTGAAGAGGCCGGCGGCGGAGCGCTCGGACATGCCTCGATCGTTGTAGACCTTGACGCGCTCCATTCCCGAGCTGGGCGAGTCCTTCTTGCAGACGTAGCCGCACAGGTCGACGGACGCCAGCTCGCCGAGCCGCGCCTGGGTGAAGCGCTGCATTGGCTCGGTGAGGTCCGCACCGCTGCGGCTGATGAGCCGCGGAGCCTTGGGATCGCCTACGAGGTGCATGGAGGGCCGGGGCGTCGACAGGCCGCAGTCCACCTCCGGGCAGACGCGCTCCCATTCGACGAAGGGCCCGAGCATCTCCACCAGGAAGGCGTCGTACTTGTGCTGCCCGTCGTAGCGCACGTTCTCGCCGAGCAGGCAGGCGCTCACGAGCAGACGGACACAGCCAGGCACGGCGGCAGTTTGCGCCCTCGAAGGCGGCGTGACGGAGGGCGCGTCGGAGTCGCTCTCGGTGGGAAGAGTCGTTGCGGGGCGGATGCGTTTGACCACGGCCGCACCTCGATTCAATGCCAGAGAAAGCCAAGCCTACGCGGCATGGGAGCGGGGCGCAATCGCGTGTGGCAGCGGCGGAACGGCGAGCGTGCTCGCGCGCTGGCGGGTCGTTTGGTCATTCCGCGCTCGGAGAGGGTTGTGGACGGACGAGCTATCCCGGCTGCGCAGCGACGCGGCATTCGGGGGGCGCGACCTCAGATCTCGGCCAGCGATGGTGCTGCCGGCTGGTTCTCCACGAAGACGCGATGTAGCTCTTGCACGGATGCCAGCAGGCGCTCCTGCGAGGTGACCAGCGAAATCCGGAAGCCTGAGGTGCTGAGCGAGTGCAGCGGAGCGTCGAGTTGCTGCAACACGTGCAAGGCGCGCTGAACGTTGCGCGTGTCGCGGTTGACCCCGATGCCGATGAGCGAGACTGCGGACAGGCCGTCGACGATCTCGATCTCGCCGCGACCTGCCGTCAGGAGCGCCGCGCGCGCGCGTGTCCAATCAGGGAGTGCAGAGGTTGTAACGACAAACGAGCCGACGGACGCGTCGCCCGTGCCGGCGCCGCGCTGACAGCGCAGCTCCTTGATCGGCATCTCGCTGGCCTCGACTGCGGCGAGGATCTCCAGCACGCGATCGAGGGCCGCGGTGCCCGAGAGGCGCACCCAGGCCACCTCGCGCTCGGAGACGACGGAGTGCACGCCGTGCTCCTCGGTCGGGGTATCACGTCGGATGACGGTCTCGCGACCCGGAGCGAACGCGGCGCGCGCGTAGATCGCGATGCCGGCGCGCTTGGCGAACTCGACTGCAGCGGCGTGCAGGACCTTGGCGCCTGCCAGCGACATCTCCTGCATCTCCTCGTAGGAGATTTCCGGCAGGTGACGTGCGGCGCTGACCTGGCGTGGATCGGCGCTATAGACGCCATCGACATCGGAGTAGATCTCGCAGCGCTCCGCGGCCAGCGCGGCAGCAAGCGCTACGGCGGTCGTGTCTGAGCCGCCGCGGCCGAGGGTGGTGATCTCGCGCCGATAGCTCACGCCCTGGAAGCCGGCCACGATGACGATGCGGCCCTGGGCCAGCTCGTCCTCGACGCGCACCGGACGGACCTCGATGATGCGGGCGTCGGTGTGGCGGTCGTTGGTCAGGATTCCGCACTGGGAACCTGTAAGGGAAACGGCTTCGCAGCCCAGCTCGCTGACCGCGATCGAAAGCAGCGCAGCGGTGATGCGCTCACCGGCGGTCAGCAGCATGTCCAGCTCGCGCCGCGGTGGCGCAGGCGCCAGCTCCTTGGCCAGGGCGATGAGATCGTTGGTCGTCTTGCCCATGGCGGAGACGACGACCACGACGTCGTGACCCTCGGCCTTGCATGCCACGACCTTGCGAGCCACGTCGCGGATCTTGGCAGGGTCAGCGACCGAGCTGCCGCCGTACTTCTGGACGATGAGCGCCATGCCAGATTCATACCACGGCCCGCGGTTACAGTCGCATGCCGCATGGGGTGTGAGCGTTCGCCATACCTCGGTTGGCATACAATGCCCGAGCGCGAGCGATTGTGCGCCTCGTCTGTGAGGTGCTGCGCCAAGGAGGCTGTGATTTCCGAGCGTGAGTCGCACGAGGAAGGCAGACGCGTCGAAGCCGTCGCAAAGCCGCCGCTCAGGATCGGACTGGTCGGGTACCTGGTCGAGCTGTGCCTGCCGACGCTTCTCGTCGCAACCGCGCTGCTGGCCGTGGCCAGCTACCTGCGCTTCTGGAACCTCGGCAGCGTGGTCGGTATCGCGATCTTCGGCGTGCTGCTGGTCATCCTCAGTCTGTTCTTCAGCGCGCGCATTGACCTCATCACGCTCGAACGACGTCGCGCGCGTGGCACGCGCCGGCTGCTGAACCGGACGAGCTCGGCCGCGCGTCTGGTCAAGCTTGCGCTGGGTGGGGTGGTCATACCGGTCGCGCTCCTCATCGTGGCCAACCAGTGGGACTTGGGCGGCCACCGCACGCCGATGTCTCTCGCCGTGCGCATGGCCATACAGTGGCGGCTCGCGGGGACCGACAGCTCGCGCGCCGAGCAGATCGGCGACCTGGTGCTGCACTCCGACAGCGCCGCAGTCAAGGCTCAGGGGATGGCTGCGCTCGCGGCCCTCAACACGCCTGAAGCCCTGAAACAACTTGTGCGCGTGCTCGACGTGCATGC
>Ga0302323_100003379_pt1 | contig 12984 bp, 12 predicted proteins | sample Fen_T0_3_FD_201950 | JGI IMG/M metagenome (GOLD analysis project Ga0302323, IMG submission 201950) | Peat permafrost microbial communities from Stordalen Mire near Abisko, Sweden - Fen_T0_3 | ecosystem: Environmental > Terrestrial > Soil > Wetlands > Permafrost | place: Sweden: Abisko... | reverse complement strand
AGCCCTGTCGCGCGTGTCGTGGCCGCGGGTCGGTCGTCGACGACCCGTGCCCCGACTGCCAAGGGTCCGGCCGGGCCATGAAGTCCCGGTCGATCCAGGTCCGGGTGCCCGCCGGGGTCAAGGCCGACCAGCGGATCCGGGTCAAGGGGAAGGGCGCGCCGGGTGAGTTCGGCGGTCCAGCCGGCGACCTGTTCGTCGTGGTGCGGGTGAAGCCGCACCCCGTCTTCGGGCGCAAGGGCGACCACCTGACCGTGACCGTGCCGGTGACCTTCCCCGAGGCCGCGCTCGGTGCCACGGTCAGCGTCCCCACGCTCGACGGTGAACCCGTTCGGCTGAAGGTCCCGGCTGGAACGCCGTCGGGTCGGACGCTGCGGGTGCGCGGCAAGGGCGCGCCCACCGCGAAGGGCCGGCCCGGTGACTTGCTGGTGACGGTCGACATCGCCGTTCCGCAGAAGGTGAAGGGGGCGGCCAAGGACGCGCTCGAGGCGTACGCCGAAGCCACCGCCGAGCACGATCCCCGCGCCGACCTGATCACCGCCGCCGAGCACGAGTGAGGAGCAGCACCATGGCGCCCGTGAACCGTCGCCCCGACGAGCTCGACGACTCGCCCGTGTACGTCATCTCCGTGGTCGCCCAGATCACCGGGCTGCACGCGCAGACGCTGCGCCAGTACGACCGCGTCGGCCTGGTGTCACCGCAGCGGACCCCAGGTGGTGGTCGCCGCTACTCACGCCACGACATCGACCGGCTGCGCCGGATCCAGGTGCTGTCGCAGGAGGGCATCGGGTTGGCCGGGATCAAGCTGATCCTCGACCTGCAGGCCGAAGTCGTCCGGCTCGCCGACCTGGCCGGCAGCCTCGAGGCGGAGCTCGACGCCGTGCGCCGTGCCGTCGGCGACGCAGCGGTCCGCGACGCACGGGGCGGTAACGCGCTGCTCCCGGTGCTGCGGCCCAGAACCACCGAGATCACCGTCTGGAACCCCGCCCTCTTCCGCTGAGCCGAGACACCGCGGCGACGACCTCGCCGCTCTTCCCCCGGAGTTGACTACGTGGACCCGAAACTGACCACCCGCAGCCAAGAGGCCATCAGCGACGCCGTGCGCCGCACGACGGCGCTCGGCAACCCGCACGTCGAACCGGTCCACCTGCAGCTCGCGCTCCTGGCCCAGGCCGACGGCACGGCGCGACCCCTGCTCGGCGCCGTCGGGGACGACCCCGACGCCGTACAGCGGGCAACCGAGGGCCTGGCCCAACAGCTGCCCAGCGCGGCCGGCGCCACCGTCGCGCAGCCCGGCCTCTCCCGATCGTTGTACGAGGTCGTCGAGGTGGCCGGTCAGCGTGCGCAGGAGCTCGGTGACGAGTACGTGTCCACCGAGCACCTCCTCGTCGGTCTGGCCACCGTCGCCTCACCGGCCCGCGACGTGCTGAGGGCTGCCGGTGCCGGGCCGGACGCGCTCCTGGACGCCTTCCAGCAGGTGCGCGGCCACGCGCGCGTGACCACCCCTGACCCGGAGTCCACCTACAACGCACTCGAGAAGTACGGCGTGAACCTCACCGAGCGGGCCCGCGAGGGTGCTCTCGACCCCGTGGTCGGTCGTGACGCCGAGATCCGTCGGACGATCCAGGTGCTGTCGCGACGCACCAAGAACAACCCGGTGCTGATCGGTGAACCCGGTGTCGGCAAGACCGCGATCGTCGAGGGGCTGGCGCAGCGCGTCGTGGCCGGCGACGTGCCCGAGAGCCTTCGCGACCGCGACATCGTGGCGCTCGACCTGGCCGCCATGGTGGCTGGCGCCAAGTACCGCGGGGAGTTCGAGGAGCGGCTCAAGGCCGTGCTCGAGGAGATCAAGGCCAGCGCCGGTCACGTGATCACCTTCATCGACGAGATGCACACAGTCGTGGGGGCGGGCGCGGGGGGCGACTCGAGCATGGACGCGAGCAACATGCTCAAGCCCATGCTGGCGCGCGGTGAGCTGCGCATGATCGGCGCGACCACGCTCGACGAGTTCCGCAAGTACGTCGAGAAGGATCCCGCGCTCGAGCGCCGGTTCCAACAGGTCTACGTCGGCGAGCCGAGCGTCGAGGACACGATCGGCATCCTGCGCGGCCTGAAGGAGCGCTACGAGGTGCACCACGGGGTGCGCATCACCGATGCCGCGCTGGTCGCTGCCTCGGTGCTGTCCGACCGCTACATCACCTCGCGGTTCCTTCCCGACAAGGCCATCGACCTCGTCGACGAAGCGGCGTCCCGGCTGCGCATGGAGATCGACAGTCGTCCGGTGGAGGTCGACGAGATCGAGCGGGCCGTCATGCGACTCGAGGTCGAAGAGCTCGCCCTGGCCAAGGAGGACGACCCGGCGAGCTCCCAGCGGCTGGAGAAGCTGCGGGCCGAGCTGGCCGACCTGCGCGAGGAGCTGTCCGGCCTGACCGCGCGGTGGCAGCGCGAGAAGGGCGCCCTGACGTCGATCTCCACCGTCAAGGAGGAGATCGACGCGGCCCGCACGGAGATGGAGCGCGCCGAGCGCACCAACGACCTCGGGCGGGTGGCCGAGCTCCGCTACGGCGTGCTGCCGTCGTTGGAGCAGCGGCTGACCCAGGCCGAGGCCGCGACCGCTGCGATGCAGGCTGAAGGCACCATGCTCAACGAGGAGGTTCGTCCCGACGACATCGCCGAGGTCGTCTCGGCGTGGACCGGCATCCCGTCCGGCCGGATGCTCGAGGGCGAGAGCGCAAAGCTGCTGCGGATGGAGGACGAGCTGGGGCGTCGCGTCATCGGTCAGGTGCGCGCCGTGCAGGCGGTGTCCGACGCGGTCCGCCGGGCCCGAGCCGGAGTCGCCGACCCCGACCGACCGACCGGTTCGTTCCTGTTCCTCGGCCCCACCGGTGTGGGCAAGACCGAGTTGGCCAAGGCGCTGGCCGACTTCTTGTTCGACGACCCGCACGCGATGGTCCGCATCGACATGAGTGAGTACGGCGAGAAGCACTCGGTGGCCCGACTGGTGGGGGCGCCTCCGGGCTACGTGGGCTACGAGGAAGGTGGGCAGCTGACCGAGGCGGTGCGGCGCCGGCCCTACAGCGTCGTGCTGTTGGACGAGGTGGAGAAGGCACACCCGGAAGTCTTCGACGTGCTCCTGCAAGTGCTCGACGACGGACGCCTGACCGATGGACAGGGGCGGGTGGTCGACTTCACGAACGCCATCTTGATCCTCACCTCGAACCTCGGGTCCCAGTTCCTGGTCGACCCGACCCTGAGCGTCGAAGCGAAGCACGACGCCGTCATGGCCGTGGTGCGTAGCGCGTTCAAGCCGGAGTTCCTGAACCGGCTCGACGACACGGTGATGTTCGACGCGCTCAGCGAGAGCGACCTGGCCCAGATCGTCGACCTCCAGGTGGCGGCGCTCGATCGAAGGCTGGCCGAACGTCGCATCCGACTCGACGTCGGCGACGACGCGCGCGCCTGGTTGGCCCGCGAGGGCTTCGACCCCGCGTTCGGGGCGCGGCCCCTCCGGCGCCTGGTGCAGTCGGCGATCGGTGACTCGCTGGCCCGGCTGATCATCGCCGGTGACGTCAACGACGGTGACGTCCTACGGGTCGACCTGCGCGACGGTGCGCTCGAGCTGAGTCCCGTCCGGGAGTGACCTCCACACGTCGAACGTCGGGACGTTCGCACCTGCCGGGGCGGGCCCACCAGGGCTGACGCTGGAGACGTGCGGACGCCAGAGCGTGTGGTCACGTCGTCCACCACCTCGCCGTCGTGGTCGCGGTGGACGTTGGCCTGCGGCCTTGCCGAGACCGTGGGCATGGCAGCCGCTGCGCTGGCCGCGGGGATCGGGTTGGCGTGGGTGGGCGAGCCGCACAGCCTCCTCAGCGTCGGCGCGACCATGAGCCTGGCCGTTCTCGGCGGGGTCGTCGAGGGTCTGGCCGTCGGGATCGTCCAGTTCCACCTGCTCAGCCCGTGGCTGCCGCAGCTCGCCGCCCGTCGGTGGGTCGGCGTCACCGTCGCGGCTGCCGCGGCCGGCTGGTTCCTCGGGATGCTGTACCCCACGCTCTCGTCGTGGCTGTCGTCGGACGCCGCGACCAGTTCGTCGACCACGGGCGGTCCGCCGCTGTGGCTGATGCCCCTGGCCGGGCTGGCCCTCGGCGCAGTCATGGGGGTCGGCTTCGGGGCGGCCCAGATGTGGGCGCTGCGCGGCTGCGTGGCGCACCCGGGCCGATGGGTGCCGGCCAATGCCCTGGGCTGGGCGGCAGCGCTGGCCGTGATCATGACCGGAGCAGCCGTGCCGAGTGGACCCTGGCCGCTGGTCGAGCTCCTTGCGCTGGGCATGGCGACCGGGATCCTGGCGGGTCTTGCCGTCGGTGCCGTCACCGCACTCTTCCTTCCGTCCCTGGACGATCCGACGCCGCTGCCGACGTCTCGGGTCAACCACCTGGTCAGCTGGTTGCTGCGCAGCCCGGCGCATCGAGTCCTGTCCGGAGCGGTCGTGGAGCTGCGCCTGATCGGGCGCCGTACCCGGTCGATCCGTCCGGTGCCGGTGCAGTACGCGCAGTCAGGGGACCGTCTGGTGGTCTGGCCGGCACACGCGCCCGAGAAGCTGTGGTGGCGCAACCTCAGCGAGCCTGCGCCGGTCGACGTCGTGCTGCGCGGTGAGGTTCGCTCCGGCATCGGTCGGGTCGTGCCGGCCGGCGGGCTGGACCACCCGACGGCTGCGGCGGCCTACTGTCAGCGGTTCCATCGAGCAGACGTCGCGGCCGGCGACGTGCTGGTCGTCGTCGACCTCGTCCACGATCAGCCGGACAGGTCAGCGCCGCGCAACCGCTCCAACGCCTGATCCAGAGTCTGCGCAGACTTCCCGAACGTCCAACGCACCATGGCACGCGCCTCGGCATCTTGGTCTGCGTAGAAGCCGACACAAGGAATCGCGACGACGCCGGCACGCTCGGGCAGAGCCCGGCAGAACGCGGTTGCGTCCGACCAGCCGAGACTGCGCACGTCGGTGGTCACGAAGTAGGTGCCGCTGGGTCGACTGACCGTGAGACCCAGCTCCGTGAGACCGGAGCAGAGCACGTCGCGTTGCCCGGCCAGTTCACGTCGGTGCTGTTCGACCCAGACCTGCTCGTGGTCGAGGCCGTGCGCCACTGCGTACTGGAGGGGCCCACCGCTGACGAACGTCAGGAACTGCTTGGTCGTGCGCACGGCGTCCACGAGGGCAGCGGGTCCGGTGGCCCAGCCGATCTTCCACCCCGTGAACGAGAACGTCTTGCCTGCACTGGAGATGGTGAGCGTCCGTTCGGCCATTCCGGCCAACGTCGCGAGGGCAACGTGCGGGCGGTCGAAGGTCAGGTGCTCGTACACCTCGTCGGTGACGACGAGCAGGTCGTAGTCGTTCGCGACGCGGGCCACGGCATGCAGCTCGTCGGAGGTCAGCACCGCACCCGTCGGGTTGTGTGGCGTGTTGAGCAGGATCAGTCGAGTGCGAGGTGTGACCGCTGCGCGCAACGTCGCTTCGTCGAGGACGAACCGGGGGGCGTTCAGCCGAAGCGGTACGGGACGTCCGCGGGCCATCCGGATCGTCGCGTCGTAGGAGTCGTAGAACGGTTCGAGGGCCACCACCTCGTCGCCGTCGTCCACCAGGGCCAGGACTGCGGCCGCGATCGCCTCGGTCGCACCCGTGGTCACCAGCACCTCGCGGTCCGGATCCAACGCGATGCCGTAGTTCGCCGCCTGGTGCCGCGCGATCGCGTGACGCAGCTCCGGGACCCCAGGACCGGGCGGGTACTGGTTGCCTCGCCCGTTGTGCAGCGCTTGCACGGCGACGTCGACCATGGTGCGGGGACCGTCGACGTCGGGGAAACCCTGGCCGAGGTTCACCGACCCGGTGCTCGTCGCGAGGGCCGACATCTCGGCGAAGATCGTGGTGCCCAAGCCACGCAGTCGGGGGACCAGAGGGCCTTGAGCGTCCGCCATGAGCCCCACGCTAGGGCGTGCCGCCTCGGTGGCTGGACAGCGGCGTTCCGGCCCCGGGACCAACGGCGGTACCGTCCCGATCGAAGATCGTGCCAGGCTGCCTGCGTGAGCACTGCACTGATCACCGGTGGCACGGCCGGAATCGGAAATGCGTTCGCCCGTGCCCTGGCCGCGCGCGGGAACGACCTGGTCCTGGTGGCGCGCGACTCGGTCCGCCTGGAGCAGACCGGCGACGAGCTCCGTCGCCTGCACCGGATCGAGGTCGAGGTGCTGCCGGCCGACCTGAGTGTCCGGTCGGAGCTGGCTCGCGTGGAAGCCCGGCTGCAGGACCGGGATCGCCCGATCGACGTGCTCGTGAACAACGCCGGCTTCGCTCTGGACCGGTCATTTCGCGCCTCCGACGTCGAGGACGAGCAACGACTGCTCGACGTGCTGGTGGTCGCGTTGATGCGACTGACGCATGCGGCTGTTCCCGGGATGGTCGGGCGCGGCCATGGACAGATCATCAACGTCTCCAGCGTCGCGAGCTTCCTGCCCTTCGGCACCTACAGCGCCGCCAAGGCGTATGTCACGTCGTTCTCGCAGGGGCTCGCCATGGACCTGGACGGCACGGGCGTCCGCGTTCTCGCCTTGTGTCCTGGGTATGTCCGAACCGAGTTCCACGCGCGGGCGAACATCGCGCCGGCGGCGCCCGAGTGGTTGTGGCTCGACGCCGACGAGGTCGTGGCTGACGCTCTCCGCGACGTGCGCAAGGGGAAGACGATCAGCGTCCCGAGCCTGCAGTACAAGGCGATCGCGGCGGGCACCCATCTCGCCCCACGGTCTGCCTTGCCACGCATCGAGCGGCTGCGCCGGAGGAAGCCGGGCGGATGACCGGACCTCGCGACCGGTACGTCGACGCCCTGCGCGCCGCCAGCCTGTTCGTCGTGGTGATGTGGCACTGGGTCTTCAGCGTCCTCGTCTGGACACCCACGGGGCCACACCTGTCGAACCCGATCGGCACGACCCACGGGCTTTGGCTGCTGACCTGGGTCTTCCAGGTGATGCCGGTGTTCTTCTTCGTCGGAGGTTTCGTCAACGACCTCACCTGGCGGTCGACCACCGCGGCCGGGCTCGGTTACCGCGAGTTCGTCAACCGTCGGCTGCGACGGCTCGTCGGGCCCGCGGCTCTGGCGCTTCTGGCCGGGCTCCTGCTGCGCTCCGTGCTGCTGCTCGTGGTTCCCGAGGCGCGTTGGGTGGGCACGTCGATCATCGCTTTGCTCAGCCCGTTGTGGTTTCTCGGTGTCTACGTGGGGCTCGTGGTCTTGACCCCCGTGACCGCTCGCCTGCACGAACGGTTCAGTCCGATCGATCTCGTTCTTCTCGCTGCGCTGGTGAGCGGGGTCGATCTGATCCGTTTCCACTTCGGGATCGGATGGATCGCATGGGCGAACTTCGTGCTCGTCTGGGTGTTCGTCCACCAGCTCGGCTACGACTACCGCAAGCTGCTCACGCTCAACGGCAACGCGCAGGCGGCCCTTGCCCTCGGCGGCTTCTTCGCGCTGGTGCTGTTGACCAACTTCGGCGTGTACCCGCGCTCCATGGTCGGAGTGCCGCAGGAGTCCATCTCGAACATGGGGCCGCCGACCGCGTGCATCGCGGCCCTCGGAGTCTTCCAGGTCGGCCTGGTCCTCCTGCTCCATCCGGTGGGTACGCGGCTGCTCGATCGGCGTCGAGCCTCGCTGCTGGTCGGGTGGATGACCGCCAACGCGATGACGATCTTCTTGTGGCACACCTGGGGCTACGCGGTGGCGTGGAGTCTGTTGCGCGCGATCGGAGTTCCGGTGCCGAGCACCACCGACGCGCCCTGGTGGTTCGAACGTCCGTTGTTCCTCGTGCTGCCGGCCCTGTGCACGATTCCGTTCTGGTGGGTGTTCCGCCGCTTCGACAAGGGTCTGCCCACGGTGGCCGCCCTGCTGCAGGGTCTTCCACCGGTGGCCCGGCGGAGCTAACCGCGCAGGAGCTCGGTCATCGCCTGGGCTACGGCCTGCGGGTGGCTGATCGCCGCAAAGTGCCCCAGGCCCAGGCTGCGCGTGGCCCAGCCGCGGCGTCGGGCCGTGGCGGCCGGCTGGTCGTACGGGGCACTCAGCTGAAGGTAGGCAACCGGCGCGTCCGGCCAGTCCTCGGCCAACGGGAGCTCCTCGGTGAAGTAGTCCAGTCCGCGCGGTCGTAGCCCGGCGAGCAGGAGGGCCCGATCGCCGGGATTCGGGATCTCCTCGGCGAGGTCGTCGGACGCCCAGTCCGGGAACCGCTCGCCCGCGGCCAGGTGGGCCTGCAACGTGGCGGCGAAGTCGGGATCCTCGATCCGCATCAGGTCGAGCCGGTTTCGGGCGTTCGTCGGGCGGGGAAGGCCGGCGTCGAGGAACAGGTACCCGTGCGCCGGATGCCCCGCGGCCCGTCGGGCGAAGGCCACCTGGGCCAGCAACGGACCCGCGCCGCTGTGCCCGACCAGGACTAGCGGCTCGCCCGCGGTTGCTTCCTGGTCGACGTCCAGGGACGCGTGCAGCTGGCTGGCTGCCCGGGCGACGTACCGCTGCGCGTAGGGCGGGGTGTCGTCGTCGTTGACCGACGGGACGACCACCCGCCAGCCGTGCTCGCCCAGGACTGCGGGCAGCTGCCCCCAGGCGTCGGCCGAGGTGAGCGGCGAGTGCAGCAGGGCGAGGACGGTCACGCCACGTCGCGTCGGGTGAACGACCAGATCGCCGGCAGGCCGACCAGAAGTGCGTACAGCAGCAGCACCGTGAGCCCGTGGATGCTGGACAGATGCACCACGTTCGAGTACATGGATCCGTCAGCAGCGGTCTGCTCACGTCCCGGGAAGTCGACGCCGCCGGGGCTCAACCACGCCCCGATGTTGGGTCCGAGCAGGAATCGGAACGGCTCGTACTTGTTGAGGACGACCTCGGTGATGCTCTCCACGATCGCGAAGTAGACGAAGGCGACACCCAGCGAGGCGCCGGTGTTGCGCACCAGCACCGAGATCGCGTAGCCGAGCGTGACGGCGATGATCGTGAGGACGAAGCCGCGCAGTGACCAGCTCAGCACGTCGTGCCACGCGCCCGAGTCCATGCCCTGCCAGGTCCCCCGCAGCGACGCGGTGACCGTGCCGAGCACCAGGGCCAGGGCGAGTGACACCACGCCGAGCAGCACGACGTCGATGACCACCGCCAGCCACTTCATGAGCAGGAGGCGGAACCGTCGAGGTTCCCAGAGCAGCTGCAACGCCATCGACCGCGACGACCAGTCCGCTCCGCCGGCACTGGCCCCCATGACGAAGCCCAGGAGCGACAGCCCGACGAGCACGGACAGCGCCACCGGCGCCAGCAGGTCGGCGGCGACGTACGGCGGCTTGCTGCCCGCGTATGCGATGGCTCCGGGGCTGACCTGCACCCCCGCCAACGACGACTTCGCATGCGCGAAGAAGGCGATCACGCTGACCACCACGATGCCGCCCAGGAACAGCAGCGCCAGGATGCGGAAGAGCAGGCGGTGCGAGACGCGACCGATCTCCGATCCCAGGAGGGCGAGCAACGGGCCGGCCGCGCGTGGGGCCGCCGGATTCGCTGCTGCAGTTGGGGTGGTCTGGGGGGTGGTCATGATGCCGCTCCGTCGCCGGTGAGCTCGAGGAACACCTGTTCGAGGTCGACCTGCTCGGGCATCAGCCAAGCCAGGTAGCGGCCCGACTCGGCCAACGCCCGGGTGATGGCGGTCCCGTCGTCGACGTTCGACACCAGGACGCCGTGGGCGCCTTGGTCTGCTGCGGCGAACCCCGCCTGAGTGAGCACGGCCGCCGCACCGGGCCCGTCGGACACCCCGAGTCGGAACGCCCGGGTCGAGTGGGCGGCGAGTACGTCGCTGACACGGCCCGACGTCACGAGCTTCCCGCGCGAGATGATCGACACCTCGTCACAGATCTGCTGCACCTCGCTCAGCAAGTGCGACGACAACAAGATGGTGGTGCCGGAGTCACCCAGCCGTCGGAGAAGATCGCGCACTTCCTTCATACCGGCGGGGTCGAGTCCGTTGCTCGGTTCGTCCAGGATCAACAGCTGCGGCTGCTTCACCATCGCCGCGGCGATGCCCAGCCGCTGTCGCATGCCGAGGGAGTAGCTCTTGACCCGGTCGCCGGCTGCGTCAGTGAGCCCGACCACGTCGAGCAGCTCGTCGACCCGAGTCGTGGGCAGCTTCTGGGTCCGCGACAGCAAGGTGAGGTTCAGCCGGCCCGAGAAGTTCGGGAAGAAGGCCGGGCTCTCGAGCAACGAGCCGATGTCACCGATGATGTGGGGCAACCGTTTGGGGACCGGCTGTCCGAAGATGCTGAGGCTGCCCGAGTCCGCCCGTCCCAACGACAACAAGCACCGCAGCATGGTCGTCTTTCCCGACCCGTTCGGGCCGAGAAACCCGTGGACGCCCCCGGTACCGACGACCAGATCGAGACCGTCGAGCGCCGTCTTCGGCGGCTTGCGCCATCGACGGTAGGTCTTGTGCACGTCGTGCACCTCGATCACGTTCACGGCGCCACCTCCGTGGAACAACCAACCACACACAGCGTCGACGCCGGGAGGCCGTACCCTGCGTGTCGTGACCTCACGCGACGCGTTGCTGCAGCAGATCAAGGACAAGGCCGTCGTCCACGCAAAGGTGGTCCTGTCGTCAGGGCGCGAGGCGGACTACTACGTGGACCTTCGCCGGGTGACCCTCGACGCCGATGCCGCGCCACTGGTCGGGCAGGTAATGCTCGACCTCACCGACGACCTGGACTACGACGCAGTCGGCGGGCTCACGTTGGGCGCGGATCCGGTGGCGACCGCGATGCTGCACGCCGCCGCGGCCCGTGGTCGGCGGCTCGACGCGTTCGTCGTGCGCAAGAGCGAGAAGCAGCACGGTCTGCAACGGCGGATCGAAGGTCCTGACGTGGCCGGCCGTCGGGTGCTCGCGGTCGAGGACACGTCGACCACCGGCGGGAGCGTGCTCACCGCGGTCGAGGCCCTTCGCGACGCCGGCGCCGAGGTGGTGGCCGTCGCCGTGATCGTCGAGCGGGGTGCGGCGCCCAAAGTCGAGGCGGCCGGGCTGGCCTACCGCAGCGCCTACTCGCTGGCCGACCTGGCCCTGGACTGAGGCCAGCCGGGCAGGTCCAGATTCACCCGGGCGAGCCGTCGTGCCCGCGTGGGCCCGGCGGCTACCATCGAAGCGGCACCCGGGCGGTGCCGAAGCAGTCCTGACGCCGATCACGGGAGTTCGCGGTCATGTGGGTCATCTGGGTGGTCCTGGCGATCATCGTGGTACTCGTCATCTGGACGATCGCGGCGTACAACCGCCTGATCCGGCAGCGCAACGTCGTGCAGGAGTCGTGGCGCCAGGTCGACGTCGAGCTGAGCCGACGCCACGACCTGATCCCGAACCTGGTGGAGACGGTCAAGGGCTACGCGGCCCACGAGCGCGGCACGTTCGAGGCGGTCACCAACGCCCGTGCCGCGGCGTCGTCGCCCAACCAGTCGGTCGCGCAGCAGGCCACGAACGAGAACATGCTGACCGGTGCCTTGCGTCAGCTGTTCGCGGTGGCCGAGCAGTACCCCGACCTGAAGGCCAACCAGAACTTCCTCGAGCTGCAGCGGTCGCTGTCGGAGACCGAGGACCGGATCGCTGCGTCACGGCGCTTCTACAACGCGAACGTGCGGACGTTCAACACGAGCATCCAGTCGTTCCCGTCGAACGTGGTGGCCGGCACCTTCCACTTCAAGGAGGCCGAGTACTTCGAGGCCGACGACCCCGAGGTGCGAGCCGCGCCCAAGGTCGAGTTCTGACCCCTGACCCCTGACCGCCTCGCCTCGGCCCGCCTCGCCCGCCCGCCACTCCGGCGTCGATCTTGGACTTCATGGGTAAGTTGATCATCCCAGGTCAGCATCTTCTCCTTGATCAACAAGGGTGGCTGCTCGAGGGCGCCCACGGCTCCGATCGCTGACGGCTCCGATCGCCGACCGGCGCGGGCTGGTCAGCTCGTGGGGGTCTCGCCGCTGCGAGGGTTGCGGCTGCGGCGCAGTTCGAAGGCGATCGGCACGACCGAGAGCACGACCATCCCGACGACGATCAGCTCGATGTGCGCCCGGATGAACGCCACGTTGCCGAGGTAGTAGCCCAGCAGCGTGATGCTCGTTCCCCAGAGCAGCCCACCGATCACGGAGTAGATCGTGTAGCTGCGGAAGTCCATGCGGGCCACGCCGGCCATCACGGTGATGAAGGTGCGCACGATGGGCACGAACCGGGCCAGGACGATCGCCCGTCCGCCGAAGCGCTCGAAGAAGTGGCTTGTCCGGTCGACATACTCCTGCCGGAAGTACTTCGAGTCGGGCCGACGGAACACCGCGGGACCCGCCTTGCGCCCGATCCAGTAGCCGACGAGGTTTCCCGCGATCGCCGCAGTACAGATGAGGACGACGACGGCGGCGATCGGCGTCGCGATGAAGCCTGAGGCGACGAGCAGGCCCGCGGTGAACAACAGGGAGTCGCCCGGCAGGAAGAACCCGATCAGCAGCCCGCACTCGGCGAACACGATCGCCAGGATCGCCAGGAGGGCCCAAGGGCCCAATGAGTGCAACGTGGACTGTGGGTCGAGCAGGCCGGCGACGCTGGTCAGCATGGCGGACACAGTAGAGGGCGAGCCTCTTGGTGCTCATAGGGTGGCAAGGTGCCCGACGAGCGACGCCACCGTCTCGACGAGGTCGGTGTCGGTCCGCACCCCGAGCCTTGGCCCGACGACCCACGACTCGACGTGGAGCTGCTCGCCAACGGGGACGCCCGCAACGTGGCCGACCGCTATCGCTACTGGACGGTCGACTCCGTGGTCGCCGATCTCGACCGGACCCGTCATCCGCTGCACGTCGCGATCGAGAACTGGACGCACGACTTCAACATCGGGTCGGTGGTGCGAACGGCGAATGCGTTCAACGTCGCCGGCGTCCATGTGGTCGGCCGACGGCGCTG
>Ga0302323_100003377_pt1 | contig 12990 bp, 10 predicted proteins | sample Fen_T0_3_FD_201950 | JGI IMG/M metagenome (GOLD analysis project Ga0302323, IMG submission 201950) | Peat permafrost microbial communities from Stordalen Mire near Abisko, Sweden - Fen_T0_3 | ecosystem: Environmental > Terrestrial > Soil > Wetlands > Permafrost | place: Sweden: Abisko... | reverse complement strand
GAATGATCTCGACAAATTGACGCGCGACGGCAATGTGATCATATTTTTCAACCGCACGTTTGCGCCCAGCTGCGCCCATGCGCTTGCGGAGTTCCGCATCGTTGAGGAGCAAGCGCATGTGGTCAGCGATGTCTCTGACGCTCGCGCGATAACCCACCACGCGTGGCGTGGCGAATTTTAGCCGATGCCCCGGTTCGAACCCCGACTCGTGCCCCACGATGGTTTCGTTGACGGAAATCTGCTGGGCGACGCCTGCTAAAAACGCTGTTTCGCCGTGAACCAGCGTATCCAACATCGCCATCGCGTTGATACCAATCACCGGCTTGCCGCACGCACCAGCTTCAATCTGTGGCATACCAAATCCTTCCAACCGGGACGGCGCAGCGTACACGTCGCATGCCGAAATCAGGTACGGCATAAATTGGCGAGATGCCCTGCCCGACGAGAAGATGACTTTCTTCGCAATCCCCAGACTATGCGCCAGTTGCGCGTCCTCGGAATTCTGGAGATCGGTGCGTGGCTGCGACCACACTTTGCAAACATATCGCCATTCGGGCACTTCGTCCTTGAGCGACGCCAGCGCCTCCATTACCTCACGCGCACCCTTTGACGCTGCGTCGCCACCGACGGTCAGGATCATGAGCTGGTCTTCCGTAACCCCCAATATTTCGCGCACTGCCTGCACTTTGGGCTCGGTGGCTCCATGAGGAATGAACGTCTCTGTTTCACAACCCACCGGCAAGACGACGATGTTGTCACCGCGCACTCCGTCGCGAACATAGACTTCTTTTACCCAATTCGAGGTGACGAGCAACAGTGGCAAGGCACTCAAGACATCTCGATAGTTCGCTATGTATCCGTCGGCCACTAACCATGGTACAGGCAGAATCCCAAACTGCTGCGCGTGCAGAACCAAGTCGGGAGTCATACCCCAATAGCCCACGCCAACGACCACGTCGGGCTTGAACCACTTGAAATACCATTCCTTCTCCACCGCAGACTGCACGTGAGCAGCACGGACATCGACGCCAATCGACGCCAAACCTTGGTAGAGTAGGTCCCCCTGGGTCGCGAGACCTCCGGGCGGTGGTGGGTAGTCATACAGCACCAGTATCTTCATATTCTAAGTCTCCCGCGTTCAAGCCACGCCCAAGCGTCGTCGGGTACGACGAGTCGCCAAAATGCTTCCCGTCGCGGCGTGGTCCGCACTTCCCAGCTGTCTGGCACAAAGCCGTAAATTTCCGTCAAGAGATTGCGCTTCATCGTCCATACGTCATGCGACAAGTCTACGATCACGTCGGCATTCTCGTCGGCCCTTGGCAAGCGGCGACCACCTTGATCCTCATACGCAAACAGCCAAAGCTCCCGAGACTTGATCTCACCGCATGCCCATAGCTCGAGCACATTGCGCGAGACCTCTTCGTGTCGGAGATGCCGCGTATACTCACCCGTAGGCGCATGGGTTAGGACCAAGTCGGTGGCGCCATTGGGCACTTGTGCGAGCAACGTCAATCGGACATCTTCAGCAGCCAACGGCTCTGCGGCGGGGCCATCATCCAGATCCGCCATGGAGCCACTTGCCCCGAGTCGCTCAAGCAGTCGCCGAAATTTCGGTGCGCGCTCGGCGTCTCCACCTCGACACAGCGTGCCAATCCAGACTTGCCACCGACCTTGGGTGAGCAGCGTGCCACCCGCCCAGAGCGTTTCATCGTCGGGATGAGCCACAAGCACAACTACTTTGGCCCGCTCCAACATTGGAAGCGCCGCTACGCCAACACAGCTGGACCCCTCGTGCTGACCACCATCGACACAGGTCACTTTGCCTGCTTTTGGCCATTACCGTTGCCCGTACGCCGCGGGCCGCCCACGGTAAAATATAGTTTCGCAAAAGCAGCTAGTTGAAGATCAGTCGGATGAGCGATGGTCTCCACACCCAAGATCCGCGGATCGATCGAGTGCTCGTTCTTGTGCATGTAGTTCACGAATTCTGTCTTGGTTTCCGACGGACCGACGACCAAGATCTCGTCAGCAATGTCGAGAGCACGTGCAACGCGATAGAAATAGCTGCTCACTTTCTCGGTGCAAGATGCACCATCAACAGACTTCGCACCATCAACAGACTTCGCACCATCAACAGACTTCGCACCATCAACAGACTTCGCACCATCAACAGACTTCGCACCATCAACAGACTTCGCACCATCAACAGACTTCGCACCATCAACAGGGTCATCTGCGACACGTGCACGGATGGTTGATTCCTTTTCGAGGCCACGGTCCATCCGTAGGATGCTCGCCTCTTGTTCGTCGATCCAGACAATGGCTTGATGACAGGTCATACAAATGACAATCTTACCGTCTCCCAATTCCAAGCATCGGAGAACTTGAACTTAGTGCGTGATGATGGACGTTTCACCTTGCCTTGACCCTGAATGAGACTTCACCAGTTGGTCGAGACTTGTGAAAGATCCCATGCCCAATTCGCTCCAGGCCTAGACAGTTCTTCTTTCAAGCAAGTCACCATCTGTTTCCAATGCGGGAATCGTGCCAATGTGTGCACGACCTGTGCGCCACCAAAGTTACCTCGTTACATGGGGACTCCATTCGCAATATGCAAAGCCGCAAGGCGTGACGCAAACTGCCACCCTTGGTTTATCCGAACGCTGCGCCTTCTGAAGTCAGTTCGCAGCTTGCTGTCGCTCCTTTGGGTTTGGTTGGCATTCTGCGAATCGACTGAGCCACGGGCCCGGTAACCCGCGGCATTCTCACGGACCTTGCGCCATTGCCGCCTCGATTCGGGAAAACTTGGCTCGAGTGTTCGCTGGCTCGAAACGTGCAAGCGATGTGTGCAAGCTCACTTGCAGCCGTCGATTCACGGTCGATATCGCAGAGCAAGTATCCATGATTGGAGATTCTCATGACTACTTCGGAAAAGCGTATAGGCAAATTTGAGTCCCGACTGCGACATTGGGGCACCAAGCTCGATGAGCTCGTGGCCAAAGCCGACGAAGTTGATGCAGAAGTGAAGACCGACTATCAGCACCGGCTGGACGAATTTCGAGCGAAGCATCACGCCGCGCAGGTGAAGCTGGGAGAGTGTACTGCCGCTGGGAGCGAAAGGTGGGACCAATTCAAGGTTGGCATCGAAAGCTCATGGTCAGAGCTCGAAAGCGCGTTTAGGGAGTTGACCCATCCATCGAAGCGTCACTCATGAAGCGGTTCGTTGAGCCGGGCTGTCAACGTGGGCGGTGTGCGAACGCAATGCTTCCGGCGGCAGAGGAATAGCCAGTATGCCTTCAATCGCGCCACAGATTCCCGAACCCGTCAAGCCCGAGCAGCGCCCACCAGACGCCAGAATCTCCGGTGGAATGGCAGTTCTCTTTGGCGCAATATTGACGCTAATGTGGCTTTGGAAGGGCACCTCCACCGCAACGACGGAAATGCCGGTTCCGTACTCCGTGTTCTTCGATTGGGCAAAGTCAGACAAGTTGACATCTGTCGTCCTAGACGGTGAGGGGGTTGATGGGAAGCTGAAGGCCCCGGAATCAGTCGACGGGAGAGAGCTCCGAACCTTCCACGCGAACCTTGCGCCCAATGACACGAGCCTCTTGCCGTTGTTGCGTGAGAAGGGGGTGCTGATCGAGGTCAAGAACCAACAACAGCCGTTCGGCGTTCAGCTCGCTCTAACCTTTTTGCCTTGGGCACTGATCATTGGTGCGTCGATTTGGATGTCGCGACGCGCCAAGAGCATGTTGGGTGCCGGAGGACCTTTCGCCTCGTTCACGGGCAACAAGGGAAGGAAATTCGACAAGGCGACATCCGTCAAGACGACCTTCGATGACGTTGCTGGTTCGAAGGCTGCGAAAACTGACTTGGCCGAGATTGTGAACTTTCTCAAGGAGCCCGAACGCTTTCGACGCCTTGGCGGCAAGGTTCCACGCGGTGTGTTGTTGGTTGGACCACCGGGTACAGGCAAGACCCTTTTAGCACGGGCTATTGCTGGGGAGTCCGGTGTGCCATTTTACTCGATAAGTGCCTCGGAATTCATCGAGATGTTCGTGGGGCTTGGGGCCGCGCGTGTTCGCGACCTTTTTCGCGAAGCGAAGAAAAACGCGCCCGCTATCGTGTTCATTGATGAAATCGATGCAGTTGGGCGTGCACGCGGCTCTGGCCTCGGTGCGGGGCATGATGAGCGGGAGCAAACGCTAAATCAGCTACTTTCCGAGATGGATGGCTTCGAAAGAAATGACTTGGTAGTGGTCGTTGCTGCCACCAATCGCCCCGATGTACTCGATCCAGCACTGTTGCGGCCCGGCCGATTTGACCGCCGCATTCTAGTCGATCGACCGGAGCTGGCTGCCCGAGTTGCGATTCTAGTGGTTCATTCGAAGGGCATGCCCTTAGGTGATGACGTCAACTTGCAACACGTCGCAGAAAATACCGTTGGCTTCTCAGGCGCCGATCTCGCGAACTTGGTCAATGAGGCGGCGTTGTCGGCAACACGCCAAGCAAGGGACAGCATCCTGAGCGAGGACTTTTCGGCCGCTTTCGACAAGATCGTTCTGGGCGACCCGCGAGAAACCAAATTGGACAGCAAGGAGAAGAACCGAGTTGCGGTTCACGAGTCAGGCCATGCACTAGTCGCTCACTACTCCCCGGACACTGACCCGCCCAATCGAGTCAGCATCATTCCACGGGGTATGGCGTTGGGTGTCACCCAGCAAAGCCCCAGCATCGATCGCCACATCATGGCACAAAGTGAACTCGAGGCGCGCCTCCGTGTCCTCATGGCGGGATATGCGGCCGAGCGCGCGGTGTTAGGCAGCGTCTCAACGGGCGCCGAAAACGATCTCAAGGAGGCAACTCGCCTTGCCACCCACATGGTGGCCCACTACGGCATGAGCGAGCGCCTCGGTCCCGTCTACTACGACCACGATGCTGAGCACGCCTTCTTGGGTCAACGGATTGCGACCGAGAGCGGTACAAGTTCGACAACCATCTCTGTCATCGAGGAGGAGGCGCGCAAACTCCTCGGCCGAGCACTTCGAGAGGCGGGTGACGTCATCGCGGAACAACGGGGCCAGTTCGACGTCTTGGTCGCTGCGCTCCTGGCACATGAGTCGCTCGAGCGTGACGACCTTGCGAAGGTCTTCGCACCACTGAGCAGTTGCCTTGGTGCATAACTCAGTTTCTGGCGATTCGGATCCCAGGTCCGGTTTCAGGATCAGTCCACCCTGTAGCTCTCGGGCATTCCCAGTGCTGCCATCCTGTTCAGGCTCCTGCATCCAACTCTTGATTCTACCCGCTGCCCCTGATGCGTTCGACTTCGCATCGTAGTTCCGATGATGGACTTGCAGCGGTGCGTGGTGTTTTCAACCATGTTGCGCTGGCTATATCCGGACTTCTTGTGCCACCGCTTCGCACTCAGGCCAATTTGTGATCTAGTACTTACCCTTGACGTATTTGGCTTGGCTGCGCTTGAACGCGGTCATAGACAACTCCAAAGTGCGAGAATGAAGTTATCCTGCACGTCGCTGCAAGGTCTATGCACCAAGGTGCCACGAGTGACGTGATGATGCGCTCTGGAGCTACGTCACTTTCTTCCATGGGCAGCAACCGTGCGAGCTCGGTGCTTAGCCCCAGCTCTTGCAGCGTCGCCACGACCACCGCGACGTCCAGGTAGCGAAGGATTGCCTGGGGTTTGCGGAGCCGGGCCGTCTCAATGGCCGGCTCCGCAGTGGCCGCGGTCACGGGCGCTAGGCGTTCGCCAATCCGATTGGCAGAGAACGCGGCTTCGAGATTCTCAAGTTGAACGGGATCCGAGACACGGCCGAGGTTGGCGACAACCCGATGAACGGGTAGTCCGCCTTCGCGGCGGAAGTGCACGCGTCGCGCGTCGCGAGCCACGCCACTTGAAATCCCAAATTGCGGCAATTTTCTACGAAGACGCAGGCAGGTGACGGTGGCATTGGTAACTTCTTCCGCTACTCGAACTCCGCGCACTCCCGATAAGCGCACGTCCGAACCCCGCCAATCTACAAGCCTCCGCCGTGGCGGTCTGAACCAACTTCCGTCATGCACATCCGTAACCCACTTCACAAAGCTGCACAGCCTAGGTCTGGCCCCGATCCAGGCTCGCTGGCTTCACGCAGAACAGCCACATTGCCCCCAAGGCGCTGTTGCAAGGTTCGAAACGACGTGCAAAGTGGTTGAAGGCATCGTGTTGCCATGAAACCAATTTCTATTGACTCGCTTTCCCGCCTCTGTGCGGTCACCTCGCTCGTCACTTCAGTTGTTGCGGCCTGCACCCCCCCGCAGTACTTCACCGGTGAGCCCCATGAACTCGGAGGGGCTACGTCCACTAAACCGCGTGGAGGTGAAAATTCTGGCGGTGAATCGGGTAAATCCTCGAGCGGAACCGATGCCACAACTGGCGGGACCAGCACGACCCGATCGAGCAGCACCTCTGGCTCGGCAGGATCGGTCACCGGTGGGGGCGCTGCACCCACGGGCGGCGGAACAAGCTCGAATCTCGGCGGTTCTGCCATCGTATCAAGTTCCGGTGGTGCCATCGCGGGTGGTGCGAGCGCCGCGGCTGGTAACAGTTCGAATAACGCTGGCGTCGGTGGCACTGGCTCCGTAGGAGGTTCAGGTGCAGGGGCCAAGACCGCCGCGGGGGGCTCCGATTTCGGCGGCACGGGAGCCACCGCTGCAGGCGGTACAACAACAGCTGGCGGTACAAGTTTTGTAGCCGCAGGACGCTCAGGTTCAGGGGGCAAGCCCGTCGCGGGTGGCTCCGATTTCGGCGGTACGGGAGCCACTGCTGCAGGAAGTACGACAACAGCTGGCGGTACAAGTTCCGTAGCCGCAGCTGGCGCCTCCACCGCCGCAGCCGGCACGAGTACGGGTGGGGCGGCAACGGACCCCGATTTGGTGCTTTGGTACAAGTTCGACGATACCGCAGGCCCCGCAGTGCTCGACTCTTCAGGGAATGGTCGCAATGGGAAGTTGGAGACACTCGGTGCCGGTACCGCGGAGTACTCCACCACGCATCAAGTGGGCACCGGAGCGCTCGATCTGTCGAGCAACAGTGCAACAGTCGGGGCGTACGTGGACATGCCGTCGAGCTTGCAAACCATGGGCGCAACTTCGGCACTCACGATAGCAACGTGGGTGCAGCTCAAGGCAAACCCAACAGCTTGGCAGCGCGTTTTTGACTTTGGCGTTTATGGCGCCGAAACTTCATACATTTTCCTGACGCCCATGCACAATCGTTCAACTCCAAATGCGCCCCGGTTCGCCATGTCGGCGTCCGCCAAAGAGAACGAACAGGGAATCGTCATGACAACCCCAGAGGTACTCACCACCGGGGTCTGGCATCACTTCGTCGTCGTACTGGCCGCACCTGCAACTTACACGGGAAAGCTTTTCATCGACAATGTACTGGTTGGCACGAACTCGGCGATGACTTTGCATCCGTCCGATCTTGGCGCTACCTCCGACAATTGGCTGGGCCGCTCTCAATACCCGGGGGACAGCCTCTTCAATGGATACCTGGATGACTTTAGGGTCTACAAGCGGGCCCTAACTGCATCCGAAATCGCTACGCTCTACGCCTTCCGGTAGCGGTATCGTCGCCCTCCGGGAGCCCGCGGGACGACGACGCCCTTTTTGCGCCAAGTCTAACAAGGTGGCCAGAACGACTGAGCGCTTCCAAAGCGAAGCTTTCCCGCTCGGTCACCTGTCGACTGTTCGCTGGACACCAGCACTCCTATTCGAGGAAGTACTCATTCCCAGTCGGGCGCGGCTACCACTTACATCCTGAACACCGTCCTGTGGTAGAGTCTGCGCCGTCATGACTCGAACCCAGGCATCGCACATTGGCACGATTATCGCGGGATACGGTCTTGGCGTGCTGCTCACTCTCAGCTGCGGTGGGTCAGACAAGGCCAAAGCTTCGAACGATGCGGGCGGCGCAGATGCAGGAAGCGGATCCGACTTTCCTAATATCGTCGTTCCGGATGTCCGCAAGGAACAGATTGGCGACAACGTGTTCGATGAGAGCCGTGTTCAGTCATACTACCTCACCCTCTCGGATGCAGAGTACGCCAAACTGATGGACTTCTCGACGCTCCTGAAGAACCAGTGGGAAGTCAACGACGATCGATACGTCGAGGCCTCGGTCAAGGTGGGCGACGTCGAGCTGCCCTCGATTGCGCTTCGCTTCAAGGGCAACTACTCGATCTGGGGATGCGTGGATTTCGCCACCAAGAAGCGAATCGAACGGATCGAACCGTTTTTCGGTGGCATTGATGTCTGCCAGCGTTTCTCACTCAAGCTCGACTTCGATCGGTACGTCGATCGCTTCCGGTTGGATGGTTTGAAGAAGCTGAATCTACACGCGATGGCTGCCGATCCGAGCATGCTCCGGGAACGGCTCGGCTACTCGCTGTTTCGAGACATGGATATCCTTGCTCCGCGCGCAGTGCACGCCCGCGTGTTCATCAATGGAGAGTACCAAGGGCTGTTCGCCGTGGTGGAAGAGGTTGACGGTAGGTTCGCTGCCAAACGGTTCCCCACCACCGGTGATGGCAATCTGTTCCGGGATCTCTGGCCGTCTACCACGGACGCTTCCGCGAACACCGTGATGGCCGCCCTCAGGACCAACGAGGATCCCGCAATCGCGGACGTGTCGGATTTCTTGGCCTTCAAGAACTTTGTTGCGAGCTCCACCAAGGCCGACTTCGCAACCAAAGTGGCACCGTACGTCGACCTCGACTACCTCGCACGCTACATCGTCGTCGATCGCGGGATAAACAACTTCGATGGCGCGTTGGCATTCTACTTCGGCGCTGGCTGGGGACCGAATAGCGGAAACCACTTCTGGTACGACGTTGGGGCGGGACGCTTCGCGCTCATTCCCTGGGATTTCGACAAGACGTTTTGGTATCCAGAACCCAATTATTGGTCTGACAATGCGCCCAACGGCAAGAACATCGTTCCGAATTGGAATGTCATCTCCAACAGCTGCGATGGCCACACCGTCTATTTCGATGCTGTGACCGTCGCCAATGGTGTTAGGACGGAGGGGAGCTACGGCGTTCGGGAGATGGACTGCGATCCATTCTTGAAGCTGCTGCGCGGAGCAATCTACGACCGGCAGAAAGCGATTGCCGACGCGTTCATTGCCGGGCCTTTTTCCGAACAGAGCGTGGCGACCAAGCTTGACGTGTGGCGCGCCCAGATCGCGGACGCCGTGAGTGAAGATCAGAAGGTTGACAGCGCCAAGTGGCAGAGCGCGGTTGACGACCTTCAGGCAAAGTTGCCCAATCTCCAGGAAAACCTAAGCTTGATGATGAGCGGATTGATCAACGAGTAGGGCACACTGATGGCTTGGCCCTGAAGCCTCCCCTCAAATTTTCCCGAAGATCTTGCAGCATATGGCTTGCTGACGAACGATGCGACCGAAGGCTTCCATTGGCGGCCGGGCCCTGCTTCCCGGCATCGGGTGCGAGGAGCTAAGCTCGTGGCCCGCCAAATCCTGGCGGGCCAATGATGACGGCCGACCGCGCTATCAGGTTGCGCGGTGGCCAGGGTTAGTCAGTAGAGCCGTGCTCTCGAGGAGCGAGACTCAGGTCCGCTTCGATCACCTCGCCGGTTGCGATCGCCGCCGCGATCGGCGGCGGAGAAGAGCGAGGCCTGCGAACAGCGCGACGCCCGAGGCCCAGGAGGGCTTGCCGGTGGCCTTGCCCGGAAGTACGCAACCACAGCTGCTCTCCGACGGCGAAGCGGAGTCCCCAGTGGCTCCGCCCGCGGCTTGACGGGTGCCGCCCGTCGAGGAATTTGACGTTCCGCCGCTCGGTTGTCCCCCGCGAGCACCCTGCGCATTGGTCCCGCCAGCGGCGTTTCCTCCAGTGCTCACTAGCCCGCCGGTGTTCGCGCTCCCGCCGGTGTTCGCGCTCCCGCCAGTGTCAACGCTCCCGCCGGTGTTGGATCTCCCGCCGGAGCTGGACCTCCCGCCGGTGTTGGCGCTTCCACCGGTGTTTTGAGCACCTCCCAGGTTCGGACCTCCGGCGCCGCCGCTGCTTACCGAAGAAGTTCCGCCACGAGCCGCGCCTCCGCCAACCCCGCCACCACTGGCGCCACCCTGGGCGGTGCCGCCTCCAACACCTCCCGCTCCGCCGGTTCCCCCGGGATTGGTCGTCCCCGACCCGACGAACTGCCACCAGTTGAAATTGAGGAGGCTGCCCGAGCCACCCGTAAACACGAAGAAGAGGTCGTGCACGGCGCTGGCGCCGCTGATGGCACACGATTGGGTGGCCCAGGTCTGAGTGCCGCCCGTGCTCGTGATCGCACAGGTTCCAACGAGTGTGCCGGTTTGACTGTCGAGGCGGACTTCGATTTTGCTGTTGCTCGCGGTCGTGGCGACCCTTAGGTCCACGGAGGTGGCGCCGGCGCCAAAGTCGGCCCCCTTTACCTTGATGTAGTCGCCATTCTCAATGGAGGTCACATCGATCCCGCCCTCGCTGCAAGTCTCGGTCCTCACATCCCAAGCCCAAGCGATGGTTTCAGCCTCCGTTTTCACGTACGGGTCGAGCGTTCCGACCTGAGCCGGGCCCGTCTCGCTCCAGAAAGGCAGTTTGGAGATCGTGCCGTCCGCATTGTACGTGAACTTCTCCACCGAGACCGAACGCATCTCCTTATTTCGCGCACCTGTGCGCTTTTCCTGCAATCTCCAGTTGAACCCAAAGACGTAAGAGCTCCCCTTGAACTCGATGATCCCTGGATGGTTTCCGTTCGCCTGCGAGTTCCCGTCCATGATCGAGTTCTTGTACGTCCACGGCCCCGTGGGAGATGTGCTCATCGCATAGCCAATGCCCTCAGGACAACACGTGGAGGCGAACGCGAGGTAGTAGTTGTCGCCTCGCCGGTAGAACCATGGGCCCTCTTGATAGGTCTGGAGCTTGGCAATCTTCGTGAAAGTGCCGGAGTAGGAAATCATATCCGTGTTCAGCTTGACGTAGTAGCAATTGGGGTTTCCCCAATAAAGATAGGCTTGCCCGTCATTGTCGATGAACACTGTCGGATCGATGTCGTCACTGGTGCCCGTGCTGACTAGACCCTTGCCGAGCGCATCCTTGAAGGGGCCGAAGGGGCTGTCGGCGACGGCGACAGCGATGGTCCTCGCGCCGCTAGTGCTTACGATCGGCGCGTACAGGTAGAACTTGCCGTTCCTCTCGACCACTTGCGGCGCCCAGGCACCGTTGTCCTGAGCCCACGAGAATGTCTTATTGGGGGCTTTCGTCCCAGCGATGATCCCGTGGTCGGTCCAGTTGGCCATGTCCGTCGACGTGTACAACATCCAGTTGTACATGTTGAAGTTGCCGAGTGCGGTGGAGGTGTCCTCGTCATGACTGGTGTACAGGTACACGGTGTCCTTGTAGACCATCGGTGCCGGATCGGCGGTGTACTTGGTTTGAACGACCGGGTTGTCAGCGAAGCTCACTCCAGTCCAACAAAGCCCAAGCGATCCCCACAGCAAGCCAAACAGGTAGTTCTGTGCAATCTTCATTTCCATTCTCCGAATCTCAACTGCGATGACGAGCGCCACCCTGGCCGAGCCCGCTTCACGTCCTAGCCTCGGTCTGCACGGCGTTACTCACTTGGCGGTTACCCCCACGTCGGTTCGGTCGTACTTGACGGGCGGCAATGAAGAAACTGTGACCGTGTTGCGTTCTTCGGGTCATGACTACGTCTCGGTAATTGGGCACACAGAAGACTGTCCGCAGCGCGCGATCCGTGGAAGGAATTGTGCGACGGGTGACGTTTTGTTGTCGCCGCAACGACTCACGGCTCGAGCGCAGCGTCGAGGCGCAACCGCGACAAATTCTGCGACGTATCGACCGACCGGTAAAGGAGGCGATTCCACAGAATAGCGATCGGAAAGCGACCCAATTGCACGGAAAGAATTCCGCAGTGCCACAACGTTTGGTTCGCCACCCGATCATCGCGTGGCATCGCCCACCGCCAGTCGGCTTCCCATCGGCCGCGCCTGCGCTTGGTCGACCGCGCCTTCTGGATTGGCAGAAAAATCCAGATAACCCTAGGAATCCTGGATCTGGATGGATACAAAGTGGGTCGGGTCAGGTTACCGGACCCACTCGATGGCCAAGTACAAACCCTACGACTTGAACCAGACGAAGATGGCTATGGCAGAGGGTTATTGCGGGAAAGCGCGCCCGGGTTTGGTCGGTATCAAGCAGGCGGTTTGATGTGTTGGTTGATGCATCGTGACTTCGGCCCTTCACATTCGTCACGGGGGTGGTTACGGGATTGGAACGATCCTCATCGAGACCCACCCCGTCACTGGAGTGCCCTCGTGGTCACCAATGGGTCTGAAGCGAAGGCTTTCCAGCCGTGGACCGAGACGCCGGCTTGATTGTGGTTCTCTTGGCCGCCGAATACCAAATGTCGCGAAAGACAGTGTTGACCCGAGAGCTGGGCAAAGCTGTGCAGCCCCTTGAAGAAACCCGAATTGAGCGTAGCTCCGGATTTGATCTCGATGGCGTGAAGGTTCCCCCCGTCTTGAATCAAGAGGTCGACTTCGTTGCCTTGGTGATCTCGGAAGAAATACAGATCTGGGACGAGGCCGCGGTTTGCTCGAGCCTTGAGCACTTCCATGACTACCCAATTCTCGAAGATGGCTCCGCGCAGCGCGTGGGTCGAGAGTTGTGACGCATCCCGTATGCCAAGGAGCCAGCAAAGCAGTCCCGTGTCGACGAAGTAGAGCTTGGGGGTTTTGACGATCCGCTTGCCGAAGTTCTCATGCCATGGCGCTAGCCGAACGACGACGTACGAGGCCTCAAATACGTCCAGCCACGTTTTTGCCGTATTGTGACTCACTGACGCATCGGCCCCAAGCGATGAATGATTCAAGAGCTGGCCTGCACGTCCGGCACAAAGACGCACGAAACGGGAGAACGCTGCGAC
>Ga0302323_100003376_pt1 | contig 12992 bp, 15 predicted proteins | sample Fen_T0_3_FD_201950 | JGI IMG/M metagenome (GOLD analysis project Ga0302323, IMG submission 201950) | Peat permafrost microbial communities from Stordalen Mire near Abisko, Sweden - Fen_T0_3 | ecosystem: Environmental > Terrestrial > Soil > Wetlands > Permafrost | place: Sweden: Abisko... | reverse complement strand
CAACAACGGGATCGACGGCCGCTTGGCCCACAGGTTCAGGCCGATCGGCGTGATGATGGTTGTGCCGAGGGCGACGAGGATCACCGCGGCATAGAGGCTGCTGTTGATAGCGCCGCTCTTCAATCCCAGGCTGGCGGCGACCAGCGCGACCTCGCCTCTGGCGACCATTCCGATGCCGACCAGCCCGGCCGCGCCCTTCTGCAGGCCGCCGGCGAGGGCACCCAGGCCGCTGCCGATGATCTTGCCGAAGATGGCTACGCCCAGAAGCGCCAGGGCAAACGGCAGAACCGGTCCGACGGTGTGCAGGTCGGCCGAGAGACCGATGGTCACGAAGAAGACGGGCACGAGCAGGGCCTCGCCGACGCGGCCGATGCCGTGCTGCAACTCCTTGGCCAGCGGCGAGCCGGCGAGGGCAAGCCCGGCCACATATGCGCCGGTGATCGCTGCCAGTCCGCCCAGAGTCTGGAAGGCCCAGCCGACGGCAAGAACGAAGCCGAGCGTTGCGGCCAAACCGCCGCCCCGAAGGTGAAGGCGCTCGACGACCGTGGAGAGATGGTCTGGCAGCCACCGCAGCGCCAGGGCGGCGATCACGAGGGTTGCGACCATCGGTAGCAGGGCGGCGACCGGCGAGTTGCCGACGGTTGTGTCGGCGACCACAAGGCCGAGGATCATGAGGCCCAGGATGTCGTCGATGACGGCGGCGCCGAGGATGGCCGTTCCGGCCCTGCCCGATAGCAGGTTCATCTCGTGGAGCACCGCGGCGGTGATGCCGACGCTCGTCGCGGTGAGGATTGCCCCGCAGAACAGGGCGGCCCGAATGTCGAATCCGGCTGCTGCCGCCAGCGCCGCGCCGCCCGCGAACGGCAGGATGACGCCGCCGAATGCCGCATACAAGGCCACGAAGCCGACCGACCTGAGGGCGCGGATGTTCGTTTCCAGACCGGCCGACGCCAGGATGGCGAGGGCGCCGAGGTCGGACAGGGCGGTGATGGTCGGGCTGTTCTGGACGACTCCCAGCAAGCTGGGTCCCAGGATCAATCCCGCGGCAATCTGACCGACGACGCGAGGTTGCCCGAGAACGTGCGCAACCGCCGCCCCCAATTCGGCGCCGACCAGAATGAGGGCAAGTACGAGCGCGATGTCGTTCACGTCGAGCCTCCTCTGGGTACGGTTCGCCGTTCCAGGTCGGAACTGGCGTACAGGGAGGCTACCGGGGCCGAGCGGACGAGTCAGTGCCGCAACTGGATCGAAAGGTTGGCGGTTCGATCAACATTTGGTTGCGAGATTCCGGCTCCGGCCGAGGAATCGCAACTCCGGCGTTCGTTTGGGCAACTCTCCATTTCCGCCCGAAAACGGCCAGCTGATGCACCGACCGGCCGCGCGGCCCCGTCCTGCCGTGGCATCATGGGCGAGGGCAAAGAGCGGGCGTATAAGCCGGTCGACCGACCCGGCCACGTCCCGAGGAGGGAGTTCGTTCCGGTGGGGTTGGGCATGGGTTCCGGCACGGGGCGGGCTGTCGGGCTATCCGGGAAGGGGGCACGCCGTCTGGCATCGGTGATGCTGGCCGTCGGCGTCGCGGGCGCCTGCGGCCAGTCCGGCGGTTCCGATGCCACCGTCCGGCAACCTTCCGGTGATCCCAGTTACGCATCTGCGCCGGTCGTCACGGCGTCGGCCGTGCCTTCGCTCGAGATCACGCCGCCTGCTTCGACGGCAGCAACGACACCGCCGCGTCCTTCGGCCACCCCGACCGGCCCAGTCGTGCCACAGTTGCCGGCTTACTTCCGCGGTTGGATGCCCGACGACAAGGCGCTTCTGGATGCGGACGGCGTGGTCATGGAGTACTACGACAACGCCGGCCTGGGTCGTCAGTACAGCCCCACGGCCGTGGCCCAGGCCGCCCTGGGCTATTACAACCGCTGGCTCGTGGACACGGACGCGGCGAAGAAGGCGGCGGACAGCGCCGCGTTCATGACACAGGTCAAGTGGCTCCTGGCGAACCAAACCTCCGACGGCCGCTGGTTGTTCAAGTTCGCCTGGGGGCGGCAGAAAGTCCCGTGGTGGTCGGCCATGACTGAGGGTCTGGCGATGAGCGTCCTGCTCCGCGCCTACGGGCTTGCCGCCGATCCGGCATACCTGACCGCGATAAGTCGAGCCTTGACAACCTTCGGGCGTAGCGTGGGCAAGAGCAATGGGGTCGTTGCGCCGGTGGTCGTCAAGCCCAAGAAAGGCAAGTCCAAGACCTACTTCGTTTACCAGGAATATCAGCCGGGATACGTCCAGAACGTCCTGAACGGTTGGATGTTCTCTCTTGCCGGGCTGTACGAGACGGCGACCTACCTCCATGACGGCGTTGCCCTGGCGGCGCTGACGAAGCCGGACCGCGGCTATGCGGCAGTCAAGGCCTTGCTGATCTATTACGACACGGGCAACTGGTCACGCTACAACATCACGGACCCGGCCAAGGAGCAACTGACGAGGTTCTCGACGCTCACCTACCACAACCTGGTCATCGGCCAGCTCCGGTATATGACCAAGATCTCCGGCGATGGGACCTTCGCCAAATGGGCCGACCACTTCCAGAACTACTGGACGGCCTGCAAGGCCAAGGGCAAGTGCCCGCCACCGAGTGGCTGATCTGGTCGCGACAGCCGCCTAAGCCGCCAGATCCCGCCTGTCGAAGGCGACGAGCGACACGATCAGAAAGAGGGCCGCGACTCCCACCAGGACCGCGCAGTCGCCGATGTCCAGGCCGTTGCGGAGCGGATCGTGGGCGGCGTAGTACTTGAACAGAGACAGAGGCCGGATCGCGTTCAGGCCGTCGACGATGTTCGACAGGGCGTCGACCAGGTACATGGCGATCATCAGGGCAACCGTGATGCCGATCGACGCCGCGCGGTTGCCGGTGGCCGCCGAGATCGCGAGCGCGATCGCGCCGAAGGCCAGGCCGAGCAACACCACCAGCGCCAGAGCGGCCGCCAGCGATGACGCCGGGAGATCGCTGGCGCTCAGGGCAGCCCCGACGAGGGCGAAGGCCCCCGTGGTCACCGCCGTGACGACGCATGCGATCACGAGGGCCAGTGCCTTCTCCAGGATCAGCCTGGATCGCGAGACGGGGTAGGAGAGCAGAACGTCGATCGTCCCGCGCGACTCCTCGGCCGCCGTGAAGCCGCTGGCAATGCCGGCCGCGAAGGCGATCATGGCCGCGGGCAGCATCACCGAGAAGAGCTCGAAGTGGAGGAAGCCGATCAGCGTGCTGGCGTCGCCAATCTGCGATCCGAACAGCTTCGCCATCGGTCCCATCTTCGCCAGCAGCGAGTTCATGTCCATGATCTTGGAGTAGGTGGGGAACAGAAGGGCGAAGTAGCCGATCATGGCTCCGCAGCCCAGCGCAACCCAGAACGTGGGCCAGCGCAGGTCGCGAAGCGTCTTGGTGAAGACGTTACGCAGCAGCATGGCCCGCCTCCTCTCCCGTCGCCGCCGGCTCGCCGGCGCCGTAGTACGCCATGAAGATTTCCTCCAGGCTGGTTTCGATGCTCCGCAGGTTGCGAACCTCGAATTTCGCGGCGGCCTTGACCAGCGCGTCGAGACTCCCCATCACGGTGCAGCGCAGGATCCCGCCGTTCAGAGTCAGGTCGCTGACGCCGGGCAAATCCGCGAACGCCCTGGCATCGACCGATCCGCCGAAGTCGATCTCGAGCTTGCGGAGGGCCCGCTCCTTGAGGACCGCGATCGATTCCACCGCCAGCAGCTTGCCCTCTCGGATGATCCCGACCCGGTCGCACAGGTGCTCGACCTCGGGCAGCTGGTGCGACGAGATGAAGACCGTTCGGCCCTCGCTGCGCGCTTCTTCACACAGGTGCTCGAATTCCAGTTGGATGAACGGGTCAAGCCCGGCGGTGGCCTCGTCGAGGATCAGCAGCTCCGGTCGGATCATGAAGGCGGCCACCAGACCGACCTTCTGCTTGTTGCCGCGCGACAGGCTCTTGATGCGCTTGCCAGGATCCAGCTCGAGGCGCTCGATCAGGCTTTCGCGGTAGGCCGCGTCCACCTTGCCCTGCAGATTGCCCAGGTAGGTAAGGAGCTGGCGGCCCGTCAGATCGTCGTAGAGCGACAGCTCGCCGGGGACGTAGCTGACCCGCCGGTCGATGGCGAGGCGGTCGCGGTGGACGTCCAGACCGAGAACCCGGGCCGAACCGCTGGTCGGGCGGATCAGATCGAGCAGGAGCCGGATGGTGGTGGACTTGCCCGCCCCGTTGGGCCCCAGGAAGCCGAAGATCTGGCCGGCATCCACGACCAGGTCCACGTCGACGATGCCGCGCGCACGGCGGCCGTACCACTTGGTCAGCTTTTGGGTTTCGATGGCTGCGGTCATTGGGCGACCCCTCGGGCGGTCGCCTTGGCGACCTCTGACGCGGTCGCTTCGGCGGCCTTCTGGCGGGCGTCCTCACGCGCCGCCGGTCGTTCCAGTTCCCATCGTTCGAAGAGCTTGGGCAACTCACGTTCAAGGAATGCGTACATGTCGCGGACCTCTTGCAGCGGTTCAGGGTTGCCGTCGGGGGAGAGCAGCTCAAGGCCGTCGCCGGCGAGTTCCTGCAGCCGTTGCAGGAGCTCCAGCCGCCACAGCATCATCCGAGCCCAGGCCCCGGCCTTGATCACGAACCGATCCCGGCGGTCGCCGGCCCGCACCGTGCGCTCTACGAAGCGGTAGTGGATCAGGAGCCGGGTCATGTTGCTGATCGAGCCCTTACTTGCCTCGAGCGTCGTGGCGAGGTCGGCGGCGGTGGGGCCGTCCAGCGGGCCCAGCAGGATGGCGCCCAGCACGCGGCCGGCCATTCGCGGCAGGTGCATCGAGTCGAAGACCAACCCGATCTCCTCGACGAACCGTTCCGCCGAGATATGAGAACTGCGTTGCCCTCGGGCTCTCTCCAGCAGGTCGTCCATCGCCAGCCTCCAGGAACGCGACCGGCCGCGGTCGGGGCGGCGGCCGCCATCGCAAGCGACGATACGTCGATCAATGAGTTCAGTCAATACTGAACTGAGTGTTCCAACACGAACATAGGCCATCTAGCAGCCCCAACCGAGCCAGGGAAACCCCCCGAGCGTGGCAGTACCGACGGCCGCGGGACCCTGCCGTGGGTCACTCCCCGAACGATTGGCTCAAGCCGGGAATACACCTACACGCACTCCCTGCCGAATGCTTCGGACCTGATCGCAACACGAGTCCAAAGCCGAGCCTGCCGGTGGACCCGCACTAGCCAGACAGGTAACCCAAGGAATGGCCACATGTCGATCGCCAGCTATCCCGTGCAGGACCGTCGGGGGGCGGGCCGGGCTGCGGCGCCGCCGAGGCCGGCACGGGTCGTGACCCACGCCCTGATAATCCACCAGGCTGAGATAGTCCGCCTCGGCGTCTCGACGATGCTGAGCAACGGTTCGGCCTGTGAAGTGGCGAGCGCGGCCTCCGTCTACGAGGCCTTCCGCCTCGCCTCCGACGTCCACCCGCAGCTCGTGCTGTTCGACTTCGTTCCCACCGAGGGACCCGAGGTCTGCCGCCTGCTGGCAGCCCTGTGGCCCCGCCCCCGGCTCATCGCGCTCGTGACGCGCGGCCGCGAAGTCTCGCCCAACGACTGCCTCGCCGTCGGAGCCGACGCGGCGATGCTCATGGACAACGTCAATCGCGACACCTTCCTGGTCGTGGTCCGGCGTGTCATGGATGGCATGGGACCCCTGGTCGCGGGATTCCCGAGTGTCAACGAAACCCTCGAGGCATCTCTGGTCGACGAAGGCCCGGTCTCGCTGCTCACTCCGCGAGAGCGCGAGATGCTCTATCTCATCGGTCAGGGCCTGTCCAACCGGGAGATCGCCGAGTCGCTCGTACTCTCCGTCAAGACCGTTGAGGCGCACCGCGCCAACCTCAGCCGCAAACTGAACGTCCGATCCCGGGCCGGCCTGATGCGCCTCGCCCTGACCGGCAGTCTGGCCTGAGTCGATGATCCCCCTCACGCGCCCGGACGGCACGACTGTGTTGATCAACCCGGATCGCATAGAACTGGTCGAGGAGACTCCCGACACGGTTCTCACCCTGGCCGACGGCAAGCACATGCTCGTCCGTGAAACCGCTACCGAAGTTGCGACGCGATTCCACTACTACCAGCGCTCGCTCCACGTGGACACTCGCTTCGGTGGCCGCCGCGCCTACGACCCGCCGCCCGAACACGACCCGGCGCTGTACGAGCATCCCAACCGTGCACGCCTGCGCGTGTACGGCGAGAACCCCAAGGGCTAGGCGCAAGTAATGGACGCAGGCATCGGCATCATCATTTGTCTGGTCGCCATGATGGTGGCCGACGTCCTCGACGGCGGCTCGCCGGCCGCATTCCTGAACCCGTCGGCAATCCTGCTCATCTTCGGCGCGACCTTCGGCGCCACGATGGCCTCGACTTCGGTCAAGCAGTTCATGACCTTCCCGAAGTTGATCGGCCTGAGCATGAAGCCGCGTGTTAGCGACATCACAACGATCCGGGCGATGCTGGTCAAGTTCGCCGAGCGCGCCCGTCGAGAGGGCCTGCTGGCGCTCGAAAGCGACGTCGAAGCGGTCGAAGACCCGTTCATCCGCCACGGCCTGCAGATGGTCATCGACGGCTTGGAGCCGGACACGGTCGAAGAGATCCTCGACATCGAGATCGAATCGATGCAGGCCCGGCACATGAAGGGCATCGACATGTTCGCCAAGATGGGCGGCTACTCGCCGACCTTCGGCGTCCTCGGCACCGTCATGGGTCTGGTCAGCGTGCTGGCCAACCTGGCCGATCCGTCGGGCCTGGGCGAGTCGATCGCGACCGCCTTCATCGCCACTCTCTTCGGCGTCGGCGCCGCGAACATCCTGTGGCTGCCGGTTTCCGCCAATCTCAAGGGCAAGGACCAGGCCGAGGTCAAGGAACGCCGCCTGGCCCTGGCCGCAATCCTGGCCATCCAGGCCGGTGACAACCCGCGCATCGTGGCCCAGAAGCTGCGCGCCCACGCCGGCGATGAAGAAGAGAAGCCCGCGGCCCCCGAGGCGAGCGCGGACGCTCCCGCAGTGGCGGAAGCCGCGTAATGGCCAGGCGCAAGCGCGGCCACGCCGAAGGCCCTCACGACAACGACGAGCGCTGGCTCCTGACCTATTCGGACCTGATCACTCTGCTGTTCGTGCTCTTCGTCGTCATGTACGCCATCAGCACGACCGACGTCCGCAAGCTCACCGTCCTGGCCCAGTCGCTGTCGGCGGCCTTCAACGCAGACGTTATGCAGGGCCAGCAGGCCATCAGCATCGACAACGGTCAGGACACCAGCGTCCAGCAGGACACCAGCGCGTCCGGGACCAGTCCGGTCCAGTCGGACCTGCGCGCCATCAAGGCAGCTCTAGAGGATTACGCCATCGGCCAGGGGCTCGGTGGCGAAGTGGAGGTCGGCATGGCCCCGCAAGGGATCGTGATCCGGCTCAACGACGCGCTGCTCTTCTCCTCCGGCCGGGCCAGCCTCGACGCCCACGCACTGACTCTGGTCCACCAGGTCGTGACGATCATCAAGCCGCTCACGAACCCGATCAGGATCGAGGGCAACACGGACGACTCGCCTCCCGACGGGATCCTGTTCGCGAGCAACTGGGATCTCTCGACGGCCCGGGCCCTCGCCGTTCTGAAGGCCATGGTGTCCATGCAGATGGACCCGGCCCGGCTCTCCGCGCTGGGCAACGCCCAGTACAGCCCGATCAAGGCCAATACGGACGACTCATCGCGAGCCAAGAACCGCCGAGTCGACATCGTAATCATCTACCCAGCGGACAACGCTTCATCGCCAACCCCGATGGCGCTGCCGTCCTTCTGATGAAGTATCTGGAGTATCGCCCGTGAAGCTCCCAATTCCGCGAGGTCGCCGAGCCATCCTGGTGCTCGGTCTGCCTCTGGGCCTGGCCGCCGCCGGCGCGCTGGTCTTCACTCAAATGTCGGCCACGCCCAAGGCGCCGCCGGCCATCCCGGACCCGGGCCCGGCCCAGTTCGGACCGATGCTCGCCCTCGACACAAAGGTGATCAACCTTTCCCTGGCCACGCCGGGCGGCTACAAGTACGCCAAGATCGGCCTGACCATCGAGATGAGGCCGAGTGCCGAGAGCTTCTACAAGCTTCACGGCACCGAGCGCACCAAGGAGGAGACGACCGAGCTCGCCCCCTTCAAGGACGGCGTTCCATTGCTGGTCGATGCCGTCGGAGCGACTGTGGCGGCCCACGACTCGAGCACGCTGAACAGCGCCGATGGACGGGCCGCGCTCAAGGTCGAGTTGCTCGCCGCCGCCAAGAAGATCCTCGGTCCTGAGAACGTGATCGATGTCTTCTTCACCGATTTCGTGATGCAGTAGGCAGGGCAAACGATGCTGTCGCAGGCCGAAATCGATGCGCTCCTCGGAGCAGTGGCGGATGGGTCGCTGCCAACCGAAGACCAGCCGCCGTCCCTCAATGCGGACGGACGGATCGTCAAGACCTACGACTTCCGTCGTCCGGCCAAGTTCTCCAATGAGCAGCTGCGCACCCTTCAAGCGATCCACGAGAACGTCGGCCGCATCGCCGCGGCACGGCTCTCGTCATTCCTGCGCGGTGGGGTCGTGATCCAGCTGGCCGGCACCGACCAGCTGATCTTCGACGACTACGTGACCCAGCTGAGCCTGCCCACGGAACTGGTGGTCATGGCCAGCACCGGATTGGGCGGCCCATTCATGATCGACCTCGACATGGGCTTCGCCCTGGCGGCCGTCGATCGCCTGCTGGGCGGGCCCGGCCGCATCCCCAACGACCGCCAGGAGCCGACACCGATCGAGGCGGACTTGATCGCCCGGGTCGTGGCTCACCTGCCGCATGCCCTCAACGAGGGCTGGTCGCACCTCCAGACCCTCGACGTGATGGTCACCGAATCGGCCTTGACGCCGATCCTGCTGCGCATCGCCGCCCCCGCCGAAGTCGTCGCGGTGATGACCTACGAAGTCCGTTTCGCCGGCCAGACCGCGCCGATGACGATCTGCTATCCGTACGCGAGTCTCGAGCCGCTCCTCCCCAGGCTCGCGGCAACGATGTGGTACGCGCAGCGGCGCGCCGTGTCGGGCAGCTCCGCCGTGCGGGAAATCCTCGAAAGCGAGGTCCAGTCAGTAGAGATCCCCATCGCCGCCACGTTCAGGGCGGTGGACATACCGGTCGAAGCTCTCTCGGAGCTGCGGCCCGGTGACGTCATCAGGTTCGACGAGCGTTTCGACGAGCCTGTCCAAATCGCGATTTCTGACCAGGCCCAGGCGTGGGCGATCCCCGGTCGAGTTGGGGACCGAATCGCGCTCCGTCTGGTGAGTCCGCTTGCCCCCATGGAGGCCTGACATGAGCTGGGAATCCTTCGACTGGAAGCCAGCGGACGGCGCCTCCCTCGGCGCCGGCGCATCGATCCTGCCGCTCTGGCCGATGCTTCGTTCCGCCATCGCCGAAGCCATCTCGGCCGAGGCGCAGTGCCCGGTCACGATCGGCGACCTGACTGTCGGGCACGTGCCCTTCAGCGAGGCACCGACGCCGCTGGATGCCGCGCGCTCCTTCGAGTTGCTCGGAACCGACCGGCGAGGAGCCTGGGCCGCACTCGACCCGGCCAAGGGCGACCAGATCGGCGGTAACGCATACACCGCGCAGCGACTCCAGGAACTCGTCCTCGACGGCATGGACAGCGCCTTCGAGCAGATGCTCGGCGAAGGCCTGGGTCTCGGCAATCCCGTCGTAGCGCCCGCGCCGGACGCGCCGATGCTGCTGCTGCGGATCACTCTCACGTCTATCGACAATGAAGAAGTAACGCTCATCTCCGCCTACGACGATGCCGTCGCCGGCGAGCTCTCCGCCCACATCGTCGCCCTGCAAGCCCTCTCGTCCGAGGTTGCCTCGACCCCGGCGCCGGCCCCGACTCCGGTCGCGCCGCACGCCCAGGAATTCAAGTCGGCGGCCCCGGGGCGACCAGCCACGGCCGGCCCGGCGGCGGCCCCGGCTCCCGGTGGCAACGGGGGCGGCCAGTCGTCACTGCCGGCCAACGTCCGCCAGGCGCAGCTACCCGAGCTGGTGGCGGGACCCGCCGGCCACTCCGGCTACAACATCGATCTGCTGCTGGGCGTGACCCTTCAGGTTGCGGTCGAGATCGGGCGCACCACCCTGCCGATCAGGGACGTGCTCGCCCTCACTCCCGGCTCGATCATCGAACTCGACAAACTGGCCGGCGAGAAGGTGGACATCCTGATCAACGGCCGACCGATCGCCCAGGGCGAGGTCGTGGTGGTTGACGAGAACTTCGGCGTCAGGATCACCGACGTCGTCGCCCGGCAGCAGCGTCTCGCCCCGACGGGACGTTGACGATGACCGTGACCGGCCGTCCCGCCGCCACGTACAGCCCCATGGCTCATCGTGTCGCGGCGCGCCGGAACATCGCGGCCGGCCGCATCGTGACGATCGTCTGCCTGGCCGCTCTGGCCGCGGTGGCCCTGATCGGCACGCTCCATCCGCTATCCGCCGCCGTCGGCGGAACGCCCAGTGCCGCGGCGACGATCAGTCCCATGGCGGGCGTCGGCAGCGTGTGGGGCTCCTCGGACAACTCGGGCGGCATCAACTGGATCGATCTCATTGCCAAAGGCACGATCGTTCTGGCCCTCCTCTTCATCACGCTGCGCGTTCTGAGCCGGAACGGCACGGCCGTAGGCAAGCGCGGCGGGAAGATGGAAGTCCTCGAGTCGAGGACCCTCGCGGCCAAGGCTTCGCTCCATCTGGTGGCCATTGGGGACCGTCGCCTGGTAGTGGGATTGACGCCGAGCGGCATGGTCTCGCTGGCCGAACTGGACGCCGCCGAACTCGAGACCGCAGACGCGGCCGACGACACTGCCGCGACGGCCGCCCCGGCGCCGACCTTCGCCTCGTCGTTCCTTTCGGCGTCATGGCCGCTGAACATAGTTGCTGCCCGGGTCGCCGGTCTGCTGGGTGGAGGCCGGGTCAAGTGAACCGCCGCCGCCTATTCCTGTTCCTGCTCCTGGCTCTCACCCTCATCGCCGTCGCAGGTTGCACATCGACCACAGGGCAGTCGGACATCTCGGTCAAGGTCGGCGACGGCCAGGCCTCGAACGGCAACAGCCAGTTCGCGCTGTCGGTTCAGCTGCTGATTGCCCTCACCGTCCTGTCGCTGGTGCCGGCGATCTTGATGCTCGCCACCAGCTTCACCCGGATCGTGGTCGTCCTGTCGCTGCTGCGCAACGCGATCGGCATCCCGAACCTGCCGCCCAACCAGGTGATCATGGGGTTGTCGCTGTTCCTGACGCTGTTCGTGATGACGCCGACGTTCACCGAGGCGAACAACAACGCTCTTCAGCCGTTCCTGAACAACACCATCGATCAGAACACGGCCATCCAGCGCGGTATCGATCCGTTCCGCACATTCATGCTCAAGGAGACGCGCCAGGAAGATCTGCAGGTCTTCATCGACCTGTCCAAAGAGCCGCGCCCGGCCACCGCCCAGGACGTCTCGCTCGAGGTTCTGCTCCCGGCCTTCGTCGTGAGCGAGCTCAAGACCGCGTTCACGATGGGCTTCCTGCTCTACATCCCGTTCCTGATCATCGACCTCGTGGTGGCCTCCGCGCTCATGTCCATGGGTATGGTCATGGTGTCGCCCACACAGATCGCCCTGCCCTTCAAGCTCCTGCTCTTCGTGATGGTGGACGGCTGGGTACTCGTCGTCCAATCGCTGGTTCGGAGCTTCGGGTAACCATGACCACTCACGACGTCGGCGCGGTTCTGCAGCGAGCTCTGTTCGTGACCCTCATGGTCGGCGGCCCGATCGTGCTCGTCTCGATGGCGGTCGGCCTGGTCATCTCGGTCCTGCAGGCGGCAACCCAGATCAACGAAGCCACGTTGACCTTCGTCCCCAAGCTTCTGGTCGTCGCTCTCATTCTGATGATGTTCGGTTCGTCGATGGCCGGTCAGCTGACCGACTTCACGCGCTTCGTCTTCGACGCGGCGGCGCAGGCCAACCGATGACGGTGACCATGTCCGGCGGCCAGGTTTCGATGCTCTTCCTGGTACTTATCCGCTGCCTCGGCCTGGTCTTCACGGCGCCGATCTTCGGCCACCACTCGATTCCGACCCTGGCCCGCTTCGGCCTGGCCGCGGCGCTGGCCATCGCCCTGAGCAAGACCGCCGGTGTGGCCGCCGGGTCCATGCCCATCATCCTGGCGGCCCCGATCGAGCTCTTCATCGGCCTGGCCATGGGCTTCATCCTGTCGATGGGCTTCGCGGCCATCGAGGTCGCCGGCCAGGTCATCTCGATCCAGCTCGGCCTGAACCTTGCGTCGGTCTTCAGCCCGACCGATTCATCGAGCTCGACGGCCCTCGATCCGTTCTTCTCGGTGCTGGCCGGCCTGACGTTCCTGGCGATGAACCTCCACCTGGCCGTCGTCCAGACGCTGGCCCACTCCTTCCTCGTCTATCCGGTTGGTGGCGGCTGGCCGGCCGACCTGCCACTGGCCGGCGCCCAGACGATCTCGCTGGCCCTCGAACTCGGTGTCCGGGTAGCGTTGCCCGTGGCGTTGGTTCTGCTGCTGACCGAGCTGTCGGTGGCTCTCCTGGCCCGCGCGATCCCGCAGATCAACGTCTTCATCTTCGGCCTGCCGCTCAAGATGCTCGTCGGAGTCGCGGTCCTCGGGGCGGCCATGCCGAGCCTCATCAGCGGCGCACAGGCCATCTACCGCTTTGTCTTCAATGCCGCCTCCGGCGGCACAGTCTCGACGTAGGGCGCGGCGATGGCAGGCGAGAAGACCGAAGCACCTACTCCTCGGCGGCGCGAAGAAGCGCGCGCCAAAGGCCAGGGTGTCGGCCGTTCGTCCGAGATGACGATGGGCCTGACGCTCGGCGTCGGGCTGCTCGCGCTCTCGTCGCTGCTTCCGAGCGTCGGCAAGACGCTGG
>Ga0302323_100003375_pt1 | contig 12995 bp, 12 predicted proteins | sample Fen_T0_3_FD_201950 | JGI IMG/M metagenome (GOLD analysis project Ga0302323, IMG submission 201950) | Peat permafrost microbial communities from Stordalen Mire near Abisko, Sweden - Fen_T0_3 | ecosystem: Environmental > Terrestrial > Soil > Wetlands > Permafrost | place: Sweden: Abisko... | reverse complement strand
CATCAGAGAGGAAGTCCGCCGGACGTAGCATTACGCTCCGTGCCATCGACCAGACTTGCCTCGGACTACCGGCTCCTGCGTCGGTCACAGACCGATTGGGGGCCGAAGCACTCGGCGCCTACCTGCAAATGCTGGGCGCTTTCGGCGAACTACGCTCCACCAACCTCGCCATGCGCGGTGGACATCTCTTTGCCGAATACAGCGGCGTGGTCGGCGAGCATCCCGAAAGCCAGCCGCTCGGACAGCGCCGCAATGAAGCCGTCGCCATCACCCGCCACCGCAAGCTGCTCCTGGTGTGGTCGTGGATTGCGCCCAGCGCAGCCGAATTGCCCACCCTGCCGAAGACCAGCGTAAGCTTCGAAGGCGACGCGCCTATCGACCTAGTTGCCGCCACTATCGCCGCCCAACACTGAACACGATAAACTCTCGTTGGAACCCTCGACGATGACCACTTCCTACAACCGCATCGCCGGACAGAGCGCCGAACGCCTGGCCGCCTTGAGCGACGGTGTCTTCGCCGTGGCCATGACGCTGCTGGTGCTCGATCTTCGCGCCCCCGCGGGGGAGGCGATTCACAGCGAGCACGATCTCTGGCGCGCCCTCGTAACCCTTGCACCCCGACTGGTGATGTACATGATGAGCTTCATGACCCTGGGCATCTTCTGGGTCGGACAGCAAACCCAACTCAATCACCTGCGCCGGTCCAATCGCAGCCTGACGTGGATCCATCTTGCGTTTCTGTTCGTAGTCACGATCACGCCGTTTTCCACCGCCCTGCTCGCCGAGCACATCGAATACCGGCTGGCGTTGGTCGCATATTGGCTCACCATCTTCCTGTTGGGCGCGACGCTCTACTGGAGCTGGGTGTGCGCTCTGGGCTCCGGCCTGGTAAAGGACGACATGCCCCCACAAACTTCCGGCGCCATCAAGCGGCGCATCGTCGTGGGCCAGTCACTGTACGCCTTCGGAGCGCTGCTGTGCGTGTTCAGTCCCTACTGGAGCATCGGCTTCATCGTCCTGGTGCAACTGAACTACGTGATCGCTCCGCGCCTGCCATTTCTCTCTCGTGAGTGATATGCAGTAGCCTTCTCCCGTTTGGCATCCTGGGCAAGACGGCCACAGGGAGGCCAGCCGCCCGAAAAGTAGTCTGACTTTGGCTAGGGCGGGGTGTTTGAAGTCCAAGGCTTGAGACTCGAAACTGCCGTTCGGATCTCCGCTTGACCTCCACTCCGCGCTGGGATAGCCTCGCAGGGAAATTTCCGCACCTACACCACAAGGAGGCTGTACATGGTACCTCTTTCCGCTCTCTGGCTCCCCATTGTGCTGTCGGCCGTCATCGTGTTCATCGCCAGTTCGCTCCTGCACATGGTCCTGCCGTATCACAAAAGCGATTACCAGAAGCTTCCCGACGAAGACAAACTCCTCGCCGCTTTGCGCGCCGCGAACCTGAAGCACGACCTCTATGTCTTTCCGTACTGCACTCACAAAGACATGAAGTCACCCGCCGCCGTTGAAAAGTACAATCAAGGGCCGGTCGGCACGATGACAATCCTCCCCAACGGCGCACCCAACATGCCGCAATATCTCGGCAAGTGGTTTGCTTTCTGCCTGATCATCGGTTTCTTCGTCGCTTACCTCGCGGCCCACACGCTCGCGCCCGCCACCCACTATCTGGAGGTCTTTCGCGTCGTCGGCACCGCGGCTTTCCTCGCTTATGGCCTGGGAAACCTCAGCAACGGCATCTGGAAAGGCCAGCCTTGGAGCGTCACCATCAAGGAAGTTGTCGATGGACTCGTCTACGGCCTGCTGACCGCGGGGACTTTTGGCTGGCTCTGGCCACGCTAGACACCAGTCTCATCAAGCTGTTCTGAGAAGGCATGCGTGGGTGGCATCCTTCCCCTGCTCTTGGGAAGGATGCCACTCGGTGTCTCACAATGTGGGAGTTTAAGTTCCGTCATCCTAAGCGCAGCGACCACAGGGAGCGTGGTCGAAGAGCCTGACATTGTTCTCCAAGAGCACCCGGTCCCGCTCTACTTCTTCGGCCTCGACTCTGGCGGCGTCATCCCATTCGCGCGGTAATAGGCCACCAGCAGTCCGTAGTGTTCGCCGTTGTGTTCCATCACGCTCAGCCACGGCTCAATCGATTTGGCGAACGTCGTGTCGGGCAGTCCCTTCAACACCGCTTCGGAATCCCCGAACGACTTTTCCAGCAGCGCCACCACTGACGCCTTGTCGGGGTACTTCGCGGCATCGAGCTCGTCCCACTTGGCCTTCTCGCCGCGGCCAATCTTGGCGGCATAAACGTTGCCAGAAGCGAGGTGCACCAGTACCGCGCCAAACGAGCGCATCTCTTTCCGCAGTTTGTAGTCGTAATTCTCGGCTGGCCAGTCGCGGGCCATCTCGAGGATCTTGCGGTCAACGTCGTTGAAATTGTCGCGAACTTGTTTTGCGACTCCCGGGGTGGCGGTCTGCGCGAAGGCGGGCATCGACCCGAGCGCCAGCATCGTTATCACACCGAGGGCGAACAGCAGAACTACCGGCTTACGCGTCATGGGAAGTCCTCCAGTCGAACCGACGCAGCATAACAGAAATAGTTATCGCAGAAACGCATTCGCTTCGTGCGACTTTCACTGGCCACCGACCACAACTCACCGAGCTACTCTCCCTCGTACGCCTTCTGCAGCGTCGCGATGTCGAGTTTCTTCATCTGCATTATGGCCTGCATCACCCTGCCCGCTTTCGCCCGGTCTTTGTCGCCCATCAGCTTGCCCAGGATCGTCGGAACGATCTGCCACGACACGCCAAACCGATCGGTCAGCCAGCCGCACTGTACTTCCTTCCCGCCCTCGGAGAGCTTTTCCCAAAGCTCGTCCAGCTCTTCCTGCGTGTCGCAGTTGACGAACAGCGAAATTCCCTCGGTAAAGGAAAAATGCGGTCCGCCGTTGATCGCCTGGAACTCCTGGCCCTCGATCTCAAAGGTTGCATGGAGAAAGTTGGCGGGCGTTCCCGGCACCTCCCCGCCCATGCGAACGAGGTTCTTGATCTTGGCGTTCTTGAAAACGGAGACATACAGGTTCACGGCCTCTTCAGCCTGGTCGTTAAACACCAGAAACGTGACGATCTTTTGCATGCGGCTCTCCTCCCTTGGCAAATTGGTTTAACTGTATAGCACATACGTCGCATTTCGGGACAAAGAAATCGCCGGGCTAGCAGGCTCCTTACCAGCTGCAATTGTGCGCAATTCATTGCGATCTTTGAGTAGCCGGTTTCCTGGCTCGGCACAAACGTGGAACCATCCTGCCAAAAAAGCGCCGGAGCTTGGGGGCTCCGGCTAAGTGCGAGCAACTCGGGAGAGTTGAGGTGTGAAAACCGTCGCCTTCCTGTCCGCGACGGCTGTTCGTTCTGGATCGATCACGCAGCGCGCTTTCCCCTACGCCAACCGTAGCCGATCAAGCTTGCCAGTCCGCTGCCCAGCAGGGTAAGGGTTCCGGGCTCGGGACTCGCCGTGATTTCGCCAAACAGTCCGTGGTCCTCGATTTGATCAGGACCGGGGATGCCTGCGGTGAAATACAGGCTGGTTTTGCTGCCACCGTTGCCGCCGTTGCCGAACGTGATGTCCCACAGGCCCATGTTGACCAGCGGATTGCCGTTCGAGTCAAGCAACTGCCCCAGCAGGTTTCCGGTGGCGGGATCGAACGCGTTGATGGTGCCGTCGCCGAAGTTCCCTACCAGCAGGTCACCGCTGAACGGCCCGAACCCTGCGGGCGCCCACGCCATGCCCCACGGGGAGTTCAGAGGGCCATGGGAGACCAGGCGTTGCACGAAGTTGCCGTCGGTGTCGTACACGTCGAGGATGCCGTGGCCCGGGCCCGCCACGTCGTCGTGTCCGGTCGGATCCTGCACCGCATAGGTCACATACACCCGGTTGCCCACAGCTTCGATGTTAAATGGGGCGTACCCGGCGGGAAGGGTTGGATCGGTGAACGAGCCCGACAGCGTGGTCTGGGTGAAACTGCTGTCGAACACGTTGATGGCATTGTTGTGGAAGTCGGTCGCGAACAGGAATGTGCCGGAACCGTTGCTGCCGAGCGCGAGGCCCTTATAAACCGAGCCTGCTCCTGAATTGTCAACTTTCTGTACTGCATTCGTTCCACCCGACCACGCTGCGATGGTTCCGTCCTCGGTTGCGAAGATGAAGCGCGCGCCGGCAAAGTTGGCGGTGTTGGGGTTGAACACCTGGCCGGTAGGCGCCGATCCCGTCGGAGGAATCGTCACCACCAGGCCCTGTTTCACGCCACCGCCGTTATAGATTGTCGAGAGTCCCGTTCCATTGTCGGAGACCCACATAGGACTCGTAGGCGAGAACGAGATTCCCCAGGGATTCACTAGGTCGGGGTCCAGGAAGGAAGCGACCCCGGGTAAATCGGAGACCAGGTTGTGCTGGACATAACTGGGTGCGGCATATAGCAGCCCCGGAGTTGCCACCACCATGGCTAGGACCAGCGGCATCACGCTCATACAGAGGGCCCACTTCTTGGAACTCATTGCATGTCCTCCTTGGAGTTGATCGACGGATTTGATTGACGAAGATCGACCTCGCGAATGTAGCTGCCACAGGCATGCACCGTTGTCACGGCGCTGTAGATAAGTTGTCAACATAGTGTGACCGTGAATTCACTCACCATTCCATGTCACAGATTTGTGAACACTTCGTTGACTCACAACAACAACTGGTATAGCTCTTAATCTCACGACATCTCCTATTTGGGCTGAAGAGCAATGGACAAGGTTCTCGCCATCGAAGACGATCCCGCCGTGCAGCGCGCACTGGTGCGCACGTTCGAATCCGCCGGGTTTGACATCACCATTGCGCCCGACGGCAGCTCCGCCATGGACGTGTTTCGCGCCACCATGCCTCGCGTCGTGATTCTCGACTTACGCCTGCCCGGCCGCCCCGGACAGGACATCTGCCGCGAGATCAAACGCGTGGCTTCGACCGTGCCGATCCTCGTGCTCAGCGCCGCCAGCGACGTGGTGGACAAGGTGCTGTTGCTGGAACTCGGCGCCGACGACTACGTCACCAAGCCCTTCAGCCCGCGCGAGTTGCTGGCCCGCGTGCGCGCTTCCATCCGCCGCCTTAACCAGGCTCCCGACAAGGGCGACACGTTCTCTTTCGATGATGTCGAAGTCAACTTCACCCGCATGGAACTCTCGAAGGCGGGCAAACTGGTCCCGCTGACTCCGCAGGAGTTCAAGATGCTGCGCTTCTTCCTCAACAACGAAGAGCGGGTGGTTTCCCGCACAGAACTGTTGAATGAGGTCTGGGGATATAACAGCTATCCCACCACGCGCACGGTGGATACCCATATCCTGCGCCTGCGCCAGAAGCTCGAGAAGGACCCCGGCGAGCCCGTGCATTTTCGTACCATCCATGGCACCGGCTACAAATTTGTGCGATAAAGCTAGGACTACAAGTCGAGGAGATCCTCCATCCGGCTTAGAACCAAATTTCTGATCGCCATGCTGCTCACCTCCGCCGGGCTCACGGCGGTGTCGCTGCTGATCGTGCAGCGCAGCGTGGAGAACCAGGTACGCCGCAACTTGCGCACGGACCTTGCCAACTCGGTCGAGACTTTTCGCAGCGTCCAGAAGGAGCGCGAGAAGTCACTCGCCCGCTCGGCCGAGCTGATGGCCGACTTGCCGGTGTTGAAGGCCTTAATGACCTCGCGCCACGCTCCCACCATCCAGGACGCCTCAGCGGAGTTGTTCCGTCTTTCCGGCGGCGACCTCTTCGCCCTGGTGGACCAGTCCAACCAGATTGTCGGATTCCACGCCCGTTCTCCGGGAATCACTCTCGACCAGGCGCAAGAATTGCGCAACCGTAAAACTGCCCCCGAGGATTCGCAACAGTGGTGGTTCGCCGGAGGACATCTCTACGAAGTGTTTCTGGTGCCGATCTATTTCGGGCCCAGCGCGAACAACTCAGTCCTGGGGACCGTGGCCATCGGCTACGAGATCAACCAGGCAGTCGCCCACGAAGTGGCGCGCGTGGCGGCCGGCCAGGTGGCCGTGGTGTGCTCCGGCAAGGAAGTGGTCAGCACCATCGACTCCGCGGATGTAGCCCAACTGCAACAAGCACTGGCGGCGCATGGCGCCTCCGCCTGGCCGCTCGACCTGAAGCTGGGAAACGAGACTTTCGTCGTGGCCGCGCTCGCGCTCAATGACGGCGCGCCTCCCGTCACCATGTTTGTCATGAAGTCCTACGACCAGGCAGCTCGGTTCCTCAGCCACCTGCGGCACCTTTTGCTAGGTGTCGGTCTGGGCGCGGTGCTGCTCGGCAGCCTGCTCGTCTACCTTCTCGCCAGCACTTTTACACGACCGTTGGAACGTCTGGTGGACGGCGTGCGCGCCCTGGGCAAGGGAGACTACGCGTTTCCACTCGATTTGCGGCAGAATGGCGAAGTCGGCGAAGTGACCAAGGCCTTCGCCGGCATGCGCGAGGGCCTGCAGCACGCACAGCAACGGCTGCTCCACTCCGAGCGGCTCGCAACGATCGGCACCATGGCCAGCTCCATTTCGCACGACTTGCGGCATCCCCTGACTGCGGTGCTCGCCAATGCGGAGTTCCTCGCCGAGCCTGACCTCGAACCGAGGCAGCGCGAAGAGCTTTACCTTGAGATTCGCGTCGCGGTGCATCGCCTCACCGATCTCATCGACTCCCTGCTCGAGCTGTCGCGCCCCGCCGAAGCGCTCAACCTTACCGAGACGGTGGTCGAGCATTCCATAGGCCGCGCCATCGAGTTGATTCACGCCCATCCCGAGTTCCACAAAGTCACGGCCGGAATCATCTCCACCGGCACGCACTTTGCGATGTGCGATCCCCGCAAGATGGAGCGCGTCTTCTACAACCTGCTGCTGAACTCGTGCCAGTCGGTGCAGACGCGCGGCGGCCACGTCTCGGTCACAGTGGAGAACAGACACAGCCATCTGGAGATTCGCATCATCGATGACGGCCCCGGCCTCGACGCGTCGATACGCGACAAGGTGTTTCATCCCTTCGTGAGCCACGGAAAGGAAAATGGCACGGGCTTGGGCCTGACCATCGCGGAAAAGATCGTGCAGGACCACTCCGGCCAGTTGGAGGTCGAGCAGTCAGCACCAGGATGCACCGTGATGCGCATCACCTTGCCCAGCGTGACATCAGTGGGCACCGCCAGCATGCACCGCGGCCACGATGAGGCGTAGGGATTTTAAGTCCCGCGGGGAGGGCAGTTCTTCTCGCATACACGGCCCACAATTTCATTACAGAGAGGTGGCACATGAAACTCCTCCAGTCAGCGCAACTCATCGTGTTGCTCACCATCAGCTCGGCTGCCCAGGCGCCCAGCGACGCCAACGTGACCACGTCGTTGAACGAGCTGCAGTCCGAGGTCCGCGAACTCAAAGACCTGGTGCAGCAACTCAAGCAGGAAACCACCGCCTCCCGCGCCGAGATGACACGCCTGCGCCAGGAACTCGAATCCGAACGCGCCAATCCCACGCCGGTGGACGTGCGTGTTGGCCATCTCGAAGATGACCAGCAACTGCTCTCAGGCAAGGTCGATGAGCAATACCAGACCAAGGTTGAGAGTGCGTCGAAGTATCGCGTGCGGCTCAACGGGATCGTGCTGTTCAACCTGTTCAGCAACCAGGGCACGGTGGATAACATGGACGTCCCCACCCTCGCCTATCATCCCGGCGCACTGGACTCGTCCGGCTCATTCGGCGGTACGCTTCGCCAATCAATTTTCGGCTTCGAGGTGTACGGCCCGCAATTGATGGGCGCCAAAACCAGCGGCAACGTCAACTTCGATGTCGGCGGCGGCTTCCCCTACATTTCTAACGGGGTGAACGCCGGACTGGTGCGCCTGCGCACCGCCACCATGCGCCTGGCCTGGAAGAACACCGACGTCGTCGTCGGACAGGACCAGCTCTTCTTCGCACCCAACTCGCCGACCTCGTTCGCTTCCCTGATCGTGCCTGCGCTGTCCTACTCCGGCAACCTCTGGGCCTGGACGCCGCAAATGCGCGTCGAGCACCGCATCGCTGTGTCGGAAAGATCCACCTTCACTCTGCAGGGCGGAATTCTCGATCCGCTGACCGGCGAGCCTCCTTATTACTACACCTGGTATCGCACCCCGCAGGCGGGTGAGCGCGCACGCCAGCCTGCGTACGCCGGACGCATCGCTTACTCGCATCCCGTCGTAGGACACACCTTCACCATCGGCACTGCCGGTTATTACAGCCGCGAAAATTATGGCTACGGACGCGACGTCAACGGCTACGCCGTTATGGCCGACTGGAGCCTCCCACTCGACCGCTGGTTCTCGGTCAGCGGATCGTTTTATCGCGGACAGGCCATCGGCGGACTCGGCGGTGGCATCGGACGCAGCGTGCTCTACAGCGGCCCACTCATCGATCCCAACAGCACGGTGCTGCCACTCAACACCGTGGGCGGATGGGCGCAGCTGAAATATCGCGCCAACTCCACCCTCGAATTCAACGCTGCATTTGGGCAGGACAACCCATTCGCCGCCGACGTGCGCGCATTCGCCGACGCCCAGAGCTACGGCGATCCTACGCTCACGCGCAATCAGGCCATGTTTGCCAACGTCATTTACCGGCCGCGATCTGACCTGCTCTTCTCGCTGGAGTATCGTCACCTGAAGACCTATTCGATCTACAACACCGACAACACCGCCGGGCAGGTAAACCTCGGCATGGGAATCTTGTTCTAAGGAGCGCTTTGACGGGACACCGACAATTCGTGCTCGCCCTGCTCGTCGTACTTGCCGCACTCGCAGCACGCTCCGATGCACAGGGCGTGACCGTCACCGGCCGCGTTACCTACTATGGCGCCGCGAATCCACCGGGCGGCATCTCCGCCGTGGTGTGGCTGGCGCCCATCGGACAGCCCTCCACCGACCCGGTCAAGCCGGTGGATGCCGTGCTGCGCCAAAAGAACAAGGCATTCGAGCCGCACCTGCTGGTCGTGACCAAGGGCTCAACCGTGCAGTTTCCCAACCTCGATCCCTGGTTTCACAATGTGTTTTCGCTGTTCAACGGCAAGAAGTTCGACCTCGGACTTTACGAGGCAGGTACCACTCGCACCGTCCACTTCGATCGCGAGGGCGTGTCCTACATTTTCTGCAACATCCATCCGGAGATGAGCGCGGTAGTGGTGGTGGTGGCGAGCCCATACTATGCCGCGGCAGCGAAAACCGGCGAGTTCTCGATCGCGGGAGTGCCTCCGGGTCGCTACACGCTGCACGTGTGGAGCGAGAACTCTCTCCCCGAAACCCTCGAGGCCTTATCGCGCGAGGTGGAAGTCAACGGCACTACGCATTCCGTCGGAACCCTGCGCATCCGCGAAACCGACACCGCCAAGGCGCCGCACAAGAACAAATACGGTCAGGACTACGAACCCCCTTCACCCAGCAATCCCGTGTACACCCAGCCATAGTGGGCAGGGGCATCTCGATCAAAATGCTGTCATCCTGAGCGGAGTCGAAGGACCCCTACAGAGGCCCAAAGTGCGCGCCACCATTTGGCGCTAGATTCAGGATGCCTGCATTCCTGCTATTGTTTCCACTCCCGGGGTGCCCAAGCAACATTCGCCTCCTCCGCTCATTGACAACTCGTCTCCGCCACCCTACCTTTCAGTGCGGGAGTGTCCCATCGTGTGCAATCGCAAGTTCCAGCTCGCGGTCTTTCTGGTCTTCATTCTCCTTCTCGCCACCGGCTTACTCTTCTCGCAAGCCGCCCCACCGTCCCTAGGACTTTTCCAGGACCACGCTGACGTCGGCACCGTGCTGCACGCCGGCTCCGCGCAATATGACGCCGCGCATGGCACCTATACGGTCGCCGGCAGCGGCGAAAACATGTGGTTCACCGCCGACGCCTTTCAGTTTGCGTGGAAGCGGGTGTCTGGCGACATTGCGTTGAGTGCAGACATTAGCTTCCCCGAACGCGGAGGCAACCCGCATCGTAAGGCCGTGCTGATGATCCGACAGAGTCTCGATGCCGACTCCGCTTATGCCGACGTCGCCCTGCACGGGGAAGGCCTCACGTCTCTGCAGTTCCGCGATGCCAAGGGCGGCGCTACCCACGAGATCCAATCCAACATCTCCGCACCTGGCCGCCTGCGACTTGAAAAACGCGGCGACTTCATCTATCTGTTCCTTGCCTTAGCGCCGGGGGAACCTATGCGGCCTTCCGGTGCGTCCATCAAGATCCCGATGCAGGGGCCGTTCTACATCGGCATCGGCGTTTGCTCGCACGATAAGGACGCCGTCGAGAAAGCTGTTTTCTCCAACGTCGAGATCGCCACGCCCGCTGCCACCGCAGCGCCTTCCGACCTCTATAGCACGCTCGAGACGGTGACGGTCAGTTCCACCGACCGCCGCGTCGTTTATGTCGCTCCCATGCACTTCGAGGCACCCAACTGGAGCCCGGACGGCTCCTACTTCCTCTTCAACAGCGACGGCCACATCCTGCGCTTGCCCGTCGCCGGAGGCACTCCCACGACCCTCGACACCGGCACCGCCAATCGCTGCAATAACGATCACGGCATTTCGCCTGACGCGCAGTGGCTGGCGATCAGCGACGGCTCGCAGCCCGACCAGCAGTCAAGCATCTACATTGTGCCGATCGCAGGTGGAACCCCTCGCCGCGTTACTCCGAACTCGCCGTCGTACTGGCATGGCTGGTCGCCCGACGGCAAGACCCTCGCCTACTGCGCCCAGCGCAATGGCGAGTTCGACATCTACACGATCCCGGCGGCCGGTGGCGAAGAAACCCGCCTCACCACTGCCAAGGGACTCGACGACGGTCCCGACTATTCACCCGATGGCCAGTACATCTACTTCAACTCCGAGCGCACCGGACGCATGCAGGTGTGGCGCATGCACCCCGACGGCAGCGCGCAGGAGCAGATTACCTTCGACGAGTTCAACAACTGGTTCCCGCACATCTCGCCCGACGGCAAGTCGATGGTCTTCCTCTCCTATGAGAAAGACGTCACCGGCCATCCGCCCAACCAGGATGTGCAACTGCGGCTCATGAACCTGGGCGACGGAACGATCAAGGTCCTCGCCAGACTTTTCGGCGGACAGGGCACCATCAACGTCCCCTCCTGGTCGCCCGACAGTCTCAAGGTCGCTTTTGTCAGCTATCAACTGCTCCCCGCGGAAGCTGCTGCAGGCAAGTAGACGTTCCCTCGGCGCCCCGACTGGATTTTCCCTAAACGGGTACAACATCACAGATTGCGTTCTTGAGTCTGGACATCGGCCGGCGATCCCCGCAGACTCTCAGCGGGTCCTGTGGAATCGGTCCACTGGGTTTCGAGTCGGCTCGTCATTAATAAGCAAAAAGGAAGGAATCAACCATGCCTACCATGACTGCTGTAGAAAAACTGGTAGTTCCCCAACCCGCGAACATTCCGCCTCTCACCTGGGTGAGCGGCAAGATCGAACAGCTTCTGCTCCAGGACAAGGAGCGGTTTTACGTGGTCGGAGTCAATGACGGCAAGAAGACCGTCTTCGCGCGCTTCGGCGACCCTTACACGGGAAAGAGCGATGTCCTCTCGGCCAGCAACACCATGTATGCCCTCATTCAGCAGGCGTACTTTCAGAATCAGGGCGTTGAACTGGGAGTCCGGGACTTTGGATTCGATCCCCAGGCTGGCATTGAGCGGATCATCATCGACCGGGTAACGGTCCACCACATCTAGTCAGCGGCCCGGCGGGTCGCTCGTGCCATCAGTTCTTTGCCGAAGGTGGAGTGGCCCGCTTTCCTGGACGTCCTCTCAGCTGTCGAAGCCGCGCCACCGCGCAAGGATCTCCGCCCCCACCGCCTTCAGCAGCTCTGCCGCCTTCGGTCCCGGATCGCCTAGGACTTGGAAGCCCGTCATGTCTGAGTTCTCGAGGAGTTTCGGCACCAGTTGCTGCACGACCGGACCCAGCACATGGGACAGCACCGCATCGGCATCGGCGTACGTCTCAACCAGGCGGCACCGCTTGCGGTCGCCGCTCAAGTGCCAGTCGTACCCCAGGTTGCCCGGCTCCTGTCGGCTGCCCCCGACCATCCTATGCACAACATCTTCGAACCTGTCGAATTTCCCCTCGTGGATCGCGAGATCGACGATGAAATACACCTTATGCTCAGCCATGCTCAACATCTCCTTTGCTTTGCTCGAAGGCCCCGAGGAAGCCCGACTCAATCGCGATTTTTGGGAAACCCTGCAGCGAGGGCGCCACGGTGAGCGCACCCGAATCCACCATACCTAATATGGGTTGGCTGTCCAAGTCGATTTTGCAGGATGGGGCCGGGCGGTCCGTTCAGGCTTGGTTTGCTTGGAAAAGGTCACGAAATCAGCGGGCTTCGACCCTGGACATCGAAGCTGATCCCTCGCGGAAGCCCCTTCTCGCGTGCCTGGGCGGCTCACGTTGCGAAGCTTCCGCGGTGGACCCTTAACCTCTATCGGACTTCTACTGCCTCCCTTCCTGCTAGAAGCGCCGCCGCAGCCAGTTGGCTGCGAAGATCGCGCCCGATCCCAACAGCGCCAACGTTCCGGGCTCCGGCGTTGTCGGCGGTGGCGGTGTGCCTCCGAAGCCGTCGAGATACACATAGCCGGCATGGCCGCCATACGGGCAGTCCGAGCCGAGCAGGGTCAATGTAAAGTCATGCCCCTGCAGGGCGGTGACATCCAGCTGCTGAACCTGCCACGCCGTGTAGTACCAGCCCCAGCTCGACCGGGTAAACAGGGGGCCGTTCGTGGCAGAGTTATACGACACCAGGTACAACACATTGCTCGTGGTGTCGTCGGTAAGTTTGAGTGTGAAGTTGTCCGAGTCGGTCGGACCATGCGACTCCTGCAACACCGCAGCCCACGCAAAGTAAATGTAGGGATCGGTGTAGTTGGTTACGCTCTGGCTGATGACCGAGACACTGTAGTT
>Ga0302323_100003374_pt1 | contig 13001 bp, 12 predicted proteins | sample Fen_T0_3_FD_201950 | JGI IMG/M metagenome (GOLD analysis project Ga0302323, IMG submission 201950) | Peat permafrost microbial communities from Stordalen Mire near Abisko, Sweden - Fen_T0_3 | ecosystem: Environmental > Terrestrial > Soil > Wetlands > Permafrost | place: Sweden: Abisko... | reverse complement strand
AGCGGTGACGATGTCGGCGCCCTCCTTGAACGGCTGCTGGAAGTACGGGCCCACGAGCCCGAGGACATGCGCCATGTCGTACATGAGAACGGCGTCGATCTCGGCGGCGTCAAGGAACGTGCGGACCTCATAGACCGGCTCGGGGTGCAGCACCATGCTTTTGCCGAGGATGATGAGCTCCGGGCGCTCCTTCTCGATGAGGTCGAGGAGCGCCGGCAGGTCGGCCTTGTACGGGTTGTCGGCGAGCACCGGGATGTCCGCGACAGCGGGCATCTCGGTGCGTGGGTCACGGGCCACGTAATCGCGCAAGGCGCCCATGGGCTGAGCGCTCAGGTGCCCGCCCTTGCCGATGTGGTTGTTGACCACCTTGCGGATGCGCCGCGGCTCCGCCTTGCGGTCGGCGCGGTTGAGGTAGTCGACCAGGGCGCTGAACACGGCGGAGTTGGCCATCTGGCCGCTGATCACACGAGTCTCGACCTCGGGGCAGCCCAGGTAGGCGCGCAATTCGTCGGCGAGCAGGCGTTCGACCTCGTGGATAAAGCCGGTGCCCTGATAGTAGAAGACCTCGAGGTCGTAGAAGGCCTCGGTCTTCTTGTGCTCGGCGTAACGGAACGAGGGGTCCATGATCGAGAGCAGCCGCGCCATGGGCGAGGTCGTCATCTCCGAGGGGATGAGGTCGATGCACCGGTCCTGTCGCCAGACGTGGTTGTCGACGGCGCCGGCGAGCAGCCGCAAGGCCTTCTCGCCGGCCTCTCCGCCGCGCGGCTCGCTCAGCTGCGGCGTGTAGTCCCACACGATGGCGCGGGCGCATGGCGGAGCGTCGCTGCGCAGGTGGTAGGGCACTACGAGTCCGGGCACGCGCTTGCCGCGCACGTCGACATCAACTGCGTCGTCTTCGAGGGCGCGGCTGTCCAGGTATGCCAGGGCGATCGAGCGCAGATCGTGATCCTCAGTCTGCATGGAGCAGAGCCCCTCACCCTCGACGCCCCAGTACGGGACGGCGGTGCCGCTGGTCACCCAGCCGAGGAAGTCACCGGCGTCGGGGCGAGACACCGGAGCGCCCTCGCGGGCGATGCCTCGGCCGGTCATGGCCACCGGCCGTGTGAGCCGCGGCAGGTCGGCGAGGAGGGAGTAGTCGCGGCTGAGGAGGCGCGCGTAGGCCGCGTGCTGGCGTTCCAGCGCGGCGCGGCCGACGAACTCGCCTTTACGCGGGCTGAAGCTGACCGCGAACGAGGCCAGCGGGCAGCTCATGATGGGGATCTCACGGCCCTCGGGGTCAAGACCCAGCTCGTGACCGTAGAGCGGCAGGCCGGCCTCCAGGCGCAAGGTGTCACGGGCGCCGAGGCCGACGGGCACGGCGCCCGCCGCTACCAGCGCATCCCAAAGCGCCGGCCCGATCTCCGCGGCCAGGAAGAGCTCGAAGCAGATGGGCTCGCCGGTGTAGCCGGTGCGGCCGATACGCACGTCGATCGCGAGCGAGGAGCCGCCGTCCGGGTCGGGTACGCGCAGCGTCGCCTCGCTCAGCTCGTTGCGCCGCGGCTCGGGCAGGGAGCCGGCCTCGATGAGGCCGGCGAGGATGTCCCGCGCCGCCTTGCCCTGCAAGGCCAGCATGGCGGTCTCGCCGGTCTCGTCGGTGAGCTCCACGTCGGGGAAACCGGGAAGGTGCTCCTCGAAGTGCTCCCAGTCCTTGACGCGGTTGGCGGCGTTTACCACGAGGGAATATTCGCCCTCGGCGAAGCGGTAGAGGTAGGCATCGTCGACGGCGCCCCCCGTCTGGGTGGGGACGATGGTGTACTGCGCCTGCAGCGGGTCGAGGGCCTCGGCGTTGTTGGTCAGCACGTGCTGGAGGAAGGGCCCGGCGCCGGGGCCGCGCAGCGCGAAGCGCCCCATGTGACTCACGTCGAACAGCCCCGCGCCGCTGCGAGTGGCCAGGTGCTCGGCGAGGATCCCGGTGGGATACTGCACCGGCATGTCCCAGCCGCCGAAGTCGACCATGCGCGCGCCGAGCGCCACGTGACGGCCGTGGAACGGGGTTCGGTTCAGGTGGCTCGTCGGCTTCGCCTGCTCGCTCACCCCTCCGCCCACGCCTTCAGCTTTCCGAGTCCTTCCTGGATGCGCGGGACATCGATGCCCGAGTAGGCGAAGCGCACGTAGCTCTCCTTCTCGTCGGGTAGCGCGCGGCCGAAGTGGAGCCGGGTGCAGAAGCTGACGCCCGTGTCGTGCAGCGCTGCCCGCCGAAGCTCGTCGTAGGTGGTGAAGCCCTTTCGCTCCATGAGCTCCGTGACGTTGGGATACAGGTAGAAGGTCGACTCCGGCGTGAAGCAGTGCACGCCGGGGATCTGGTTCAGCAGCTCGACACAGGCGTCGCGGCGCTCTCTGAGGACGCGGACGATCTCCCGCGGGCCCGACTGGTCGCCGGTGAGCCCCTCGATGGCGCCGTACTGGATGAAGTGGTTGGAGCACGACTCGTCGTTGACGTTGAGCTTGGCAATGACGTCGACCAGCAGAGCCGGCCCCACGGCCGCGCCCAGCCGCCAGCCGGTCATGGCGAACTTCTTGCTGAACGTGTACAGGATGACGCAGCGCTCGGCCATCTCCGGCAGCGACGCCAGCGACCGGCTGGCGCCGGAGTAGCGCATGTCCCAGTAGGCCTCGTCGCAGAGAACCACCAGGTCGTGCCGCAGGACGAACTCGGCGACGCGTTCCAGCTCCTGCGGCGAGCTCTCCGCGCCGGTCGGGTTCTGCAGGTTGTTGAACAGGAGCAGCCGCGTATGCCGCGTGACCTGGCGCTCGAAGGCGTCGATATCGAGCTCGAAGTTCTCGCCGCCCTCGACGTAGCCGTAGGGCAGGGCCTTGCCGCCGTGGAACTCGATCATGCTCTCGTAGATGGGGTAGCCGGGATTGGGGTACAGGACCTCGTCGCCCGGGTTCATGAGAGCGAGGATGAACTTGCCGATCACCGGCTTGCCGCCGGGCTGCACGGCGACGTTCTCGGGGCCGTACTTCACGTCGTGGGAGGCGCTGACATCGGCGGCGATCGCCTGGCGCAGCGGCAGGATGCCAGCGTTGGGGCAGTAGCCGGTGTGGCCGTCGGCGATCGCCTTCTCGGTGGCGTCGACGATGTTCTGCGGCGTACGCAGGTCGAGGTCGCCCAGGTGGAAGGGATACACGACGTGGCCTTCCTCGCGCCAGCGGGCGGCTTCCGCCGAGACCGCGAACGCGGTCTCCGTACCCAGCCGCTTCACTCGTTCCGCAAGGTCGCTGTGGCGTCCGAAGGTCATGTCGTCGTCTCCTCGGTCGCGATTCTGGGCCGCATCGGCAAGAGCTGCGCGGGGCGCTCGCCCGGCAGGTCTCCGGCGAGCACCCAGGGGCGCCATCCGCCGGGGCCGATGACCTTGCAGTGCCTGTCGGTCATGTGTGCCTCACCCCTTGACAGTCAAAGGACAGAGTGATGTCGCCATCACCCTGTCCGCCGCGCGCGATACTTACGCCTGCTTCAGGGGCCCGTCCGGCCGCGTTCCGTTTGCCTGAGAGTTTCGGCGGCACTCTGGTGCCTCTTTGCCCCTTCGGCGCCCGCCGGCGCCGAAGCGTTGTGGGCTCTCGCGCGGTCATCTGCCGGGCGTCCTTGGTCCCCCGCAGCGTAGCACCCGGCGGCACAGGGCTGCAACGCCGGGCGGGCCAGCGACCCGGTCCGACACCGGTCAGCCGGCCGGTCAGGGCTGCTGCGTCTCGGCCCCCATAGACGGCGGGTGTATGGTCTGCTGAAGGGACGCACTTTGCAGATACCACGGAGCAGAGGAGTCGCCGTGCCCAGCCGAGATGCGTTCAACGACAACTTGACCATGCGATTCGTCAACGAGCTGATGAACTCCTGGGCGGTGCAGCTCATCATCGCCGCCCTCGTCGTCGGCCTGGTGATCGTGGCGTTCACGCGCGCCTCGCGCATCTTCGATGATGATCGCACTCGCACGGCGTTCCGCATCGCCGTCACCGCTTTGGGTGTCGTCGTCGTGCTGCAGGCCGTGATAACGGCCATCCTGGGCCTAACGCCGATCGTGCCAGTGGTGGTGATCGAATGGGTCTGGGTGGCCACGATGTTCTTCTACTGCATCGTGCGCTTCCTGTCACGGCAGCGCAGCGGCCCCGGAGACCCCGAGACGCGGCGTCGCGGGGCCGCTCTCGACGGTTCGATCCGGCGGCTTGAGGACGAGCGCCGCGACAAAGGAACCGCCGGCGAGGCAGACTGGCCGGTCGCGCCGCGGTAGCTCCCCCGCCCGCGCTTCGGTAGACTCCAGCCGTGAGCGAAGCAGCCGACAGCCCCCGCGCCGACGAGGAATCCAAGCCGAAGCGCCGGCCGCGCGTCTTTAGCGGGAGTCAGCCGTCGGGCACGCTCCACCTCGGCAACTACCTGGGCGCCATCCGCAACTACGTCGCCATGCAGGAGACCCACGATTGCATCTACTGCGTGGTGGATCTCCACGCCATCACGGTGCGCCAGGAGCGCGCTGAACTGCGCCGCAGCACGATCGATGTGGCCAACATGTTCCTCGCCTCCGGCGTCGAGCCCGAGCGCTCGATCGTCTTCGTCCAGAGCCACGTGCCGGCGCACACCGAACTGATGTGGATCCTCAACTCCGTCGCCCATATGGGCGAGCTGCGCCGCATGACGCAGTTCAAAGAGAAGACCGCCGGCGGCGAGGGAGAGAGCGTCGGCGTGGGTGTGTTCGACTACCCGGTGCTCATGGCCGCCGATATCCTGCTGTACCGAGCCGACGCTGTGCCGGTCGGCGAGGACCAGAAGCAGCACGTGGAGCTCACGCGCGATCTGGCCGAGCGCTTCAACAACGCCTTCGGCAAGACGTTCGTGGTGCCGGAGCCCATCATCCGCACCGAGGGCGCGCGCGTCATGAGCCTGGACGACCCGGCGAAGAAGATGAGCAAGAGCGCCGGGTCCGAGAACAGCTACATCGCCCTCATGGACCCGCCGGACGTCATCCGCAGGAAGATCCGGCGGGCGGTCACCGATTCGGGCAGCGAGGTGCGCGGCGGCCCGGACAAGCCCGCGCTCACCAATCTGCTCGACATCTACAGCGCGCTCGCCGGCGAGCCGGTGGACGAGATCGTGCGGCGCTACGAAGGCAAGGGCTACGCCGACCTCAAGTCCGACCTCGGCGAGGTCGTGGTGCAGACGCTGGCGCCCATCCAGGCGCGCATCAATGAGCTCGAGGCCGACAAGAGCTACACCCTCGAAGTGCTCAGAGTCGGCGCGGAGCGCGCCGAGGGCATCGCCGCGCGCACGCTGGCCAAGGTGCGTGAGCGTGTCGGTCTGGTGCCGCGACCGTAGGCGCCGGGGGCGCCGGCCGCCGCGGCCCGCCGACGGTCCTGCTGTAGGCACTCGAAAGTAGAGCTCGCGACCGGTAGACTAGCGCCTGCAGCGCATCCCCCGGAGGGATCATGATCTCGATCGAAACGATGAAGTTCCGCACCGCCGAGATGATCGGCGACGATCTGCCTCTCGTGTTCTGGCGCGGCAGGGGCAGCATCGTCGGCTCCGACGAGCGCGCCCTTTCGCTGCTCGTGCGCGGCGTGCGCTGCGACTACACGTGGGAACGCGTCACGACCACCTGGAAGCGGCTCCTCGCGAACCACACCCTTTCTGTCGACGAGCTCGGCGGCGCCGCCGACGCGGTCGGTATCGTGAGCCTCTTCGCCGAGATGCAGGGTGACGGCCTGCGGATCATCGACGCCGACGGCCTGTTGGTGCTCGACGAGCCGGCCGACACACCCGTGCATCAGTACGCCGACATGAGCCGGCCCACCTCATGGGCGCCGTGGCGTCGCAAGATCCACGGCGGCTGACACTCTCGTCGCGCTTGGCGGTGCGCGGCCGACCGTGATCCGCCTCTCCAAAGAACACCGCGTGTTCGCCTTCTCGGGTGACACTGCTCCGGCGCTGCGTGTGCCCGCCGGCACGACGCTCGAAATCGAGACCGCCGACTGCTTCGACGACCAGGTCCGGAGCCCCGGCGACGTGCTTGCCGAGGTCGACTGGGAGCGGATCAATCCGGCGACGGGGCCGGTGTACGTCGAGGGCGTCGGCCCCGGCGACGTCCTCTCGGTCTTCGTCGAACGCATCGACGTCGCCGATCAAGGAGTCATGGCCGTGGCGCCGGGCTTCGGCGTGCTCGCGGAAGGATTCAGCGAGCAGGTCAGCCGCATCGTGCCGCTCGTGGACGGCGCTGCGCGGATCGCCGATGGTATCGCCGTTCCCCTGCGGCCGATGATCGGCGTGATCGGGGTCGCGCCGGCAGGCGGGCCGGTGCCTACGGCGTCTCCCGGCGCGCACGGCGGCAACATGGACACGCGGCTCATCGGCGCCGGCGCCGTGCTCTACCTGCCGGTGGCGCACAGCGGCGCCCTGTTCGCCGCCGGCGACCTGCACGCAGCGATGGGCGACGGCGAGATCTGCGGCACCGGCGTCGAGGTCGCGGGCAGTCTCACGCTGCGTCTCGACGTGCGCCGTGACCTCGAGATCGCCGGACCCGTGGTGGACACGCCGGAGCTCGTCGCCACCATCGCCTCGGCGGAGACTCTCGACGCCGCCGCCGACGCCGCCACCCGGCACATGGCGGCTCTGCTGACGGACCGCCTCGGCCTCACATTGGAGGTCGCGACCATGCTCATGAGCGCCGGCGGCGAGCTGCAGGTGTCGCAGATCGTCGATCCATTGCGCACGGCGCGTTTCGCACTGCCCAAGGCCTGCTTCGCGGGCTTGGGCGCCGATCTGGTCTGAAGGCCGCTTCGGCGGCTGCGGAAAAGGAGACGTGAGATGGCAGAAGGCTACGGCGCACAAGGGATGGTGGGCCGCCTGCGCCGCGTGGTGATGCGCCGGCCCGGCGAAGCGATGGCCGCCGCCGATCCTGCGGCGTGGCACTACACCAGCGCCATTGACGTCGGGGAGGCGCGCCGCGCACATGACGCCTTCGCCGACGCGCTTCGCGCCTGGGACGTGGAGGTGCTCTACCACGACGAGCCGCTTCCCGCGCACAGCGACAGCGTGTTCGTCTTCGATCCGGCGCTGGTCACCGACCACGGTTCGCTCCTGCTCAGCATGGGCAAGCAGGCGCGCCGTGGCGAGGAAGAGCCGCTCGGGCGAACGCTCGAACTCTGCGGAGTGCCGACCTACGGGCGACTCGAAGGCGATGCCCGGGTCGAGGCCGGCGACACGATGTGGCTCGACCACGATACGCTGGCCGTGGGTCGCGGCTTTCGGACGAACGCTGAGGGCGTGCGTCAGCTCCGCGCCCTGCTCGCGCCACTCGGCGTGACCGTGCTCGACTACGACCTGCCCTACTTCAGCGGGCCGGACGCCTGCCTCCACTTGCTCAGCCTGATCAGTCCGGTCGACACCGACCTCGCGGTCGCCTACCCGCCGCTGATGCCGACCGGGTTCTGGGCCGAGCTCAAGCACCGTGGCGTGCGACTCCTCGAGGTCCCCGAGGAGGAGTTCGCCGGCACGCAGGCGACCAACATCCTCGCCGTCGCGCCACGGCGCTGCATCATGCTGGGGGGGAGCCCGGTGACGCAGCAGCTCCTCGAGATGGCGGACTGCGAGGTGGTCACTTTTCCCGGCGAGCCACTCAGCTTCAAGGCCGAGGGCGGCCCGACGTGTCTTACGCGGCCAGTCCTGCGCGACCCGGAATGAGGGGCGCGGCGTGAGCCGGCCGGCTGCGGGATGCGCTCTCGGCGCCGAGCGTCGCGTCCTCGGTGCACTCGACTTCGACGGCCTGGTCGCGTTTTTGCGCGAGCTGATCGCCATCCCGAGCCTCGACGCCGAGGAGACCCCGGCGCAGCGCCGCCTGGCTGCGTGGATGGAGAGCGCTGGTCTGGCGACCGACCTTTGGCCGATCGACTTCGACGAGTTGAGCCGCCACCCCGACTGGTGCCACGAGGTCGATCGCGACGAGGCTCTTGGGGTGGTCGGGTGGTACGGGGAGAAGGCGGCCGGCGGGGCTGCCGCAGGCCGCGACTCCGGCCGTGACCTGCTCCTGAACGGCCACATCGACGTCGTGCCGGCCGGCGACGAAGCTGCTTGGACGACGCCGCCCTGGGACCCGGCCGTCAGGGATGGCCGGGTCTACGGACGCGGCGCCGTCGATATGAAGGGCGGCCTTGCGTGCGCACTGTTCGCGGCAAAGGCGGTCCGCGATGCTGGCGTTCAGCTGCGCGGCCGGCTTTCGGTGGCCAGCGTCGTCGGCGAGGAAGACGGCGGCACCGGCACACTCGCGACCATCCTGCGCGGCCACACGGCGGACGGTGCGGTCGTGATCGAGCCCACCGAGCTGAGCGTCATCTCCGCGCAGGCAGGCTCGCTGATGTTCCGCCTCACCATCCGTGGCCTTTCCGCGCACGGCTGCGTGCGCGAGGAAGGCGTGAATGCGATCGAGAAGTTCTGGCCGCTGTTCGCGGCCCTGCGCCGGCTGGAGGCCGATCGCTGCGGGGTCGCCGCGGGTGGACAAACGCGGGTCGCCGGCGACCCCGGCTCGTCGCTGTTTGCGCGCCATCGTCTGCCGTGGCCGATCGAGGTGGGTACGGTGCGCGCCGGCGATTGGGCCAGCAACGTGCCCGACACGCTGGTCGCCGAAGGCCGCTATGGCGTCGCCGTCGGCGAGACCGTTGGTGCGGCCCGGCGCGTGTTCGAAGAGGCGATCGCCCGTGCCGCCCCGGCCGACCCCTGGCTGGCCGCGCATCCGCCCGAGGTCGAGTGGTGGGGCGGCCGCTTCGACCCCGCGGTCACCGACCTCGACTCCCCGATCGTCACCTCGGTAGTTGACGCGGCGGCGGCTGTGACCGGCTCGGCCCCCTCGATCGAGGGCGTCACCTACGGGGCCGACATGCGACTGCTCGTCAACGTCGGCGGCATCCCGACCGTCCTCTTCGGACCCGGTGATGTGCGCGTCGCGCACATGGCCGACGAGTACGTGCCGATCGACCAGCTGCGCGCGGCAGCGCAGACACTCATCCTGACGGCACTTCGATTCTGCGGCGTCGAGGACTAGACTGGGCCGGCTGGCCGTCGACCTCCTAGCTGGTCGCTCGGCGTGTTGCCCGCCAGCCTTGGAGAAGACCTAGTGAATCTGCCCGACGGATACGTGCTGCGCCACCCTGAGCCGGACGAAGCGCCGGCGGTCCAGGCGGTCCTGGACGCCGCCGAGAGCGCCGACACCGGCGTGCGGCGTCGTCACGAGAACGACATCGCCACAGACTGGATGAGCCCCACTTGTCTTCTCGATCAAGATTGGTGGGTCATCGTCGGTGCCGCCGGCACGGTCGCCGCAGCCGGCTGGGTCTGGCCCCAGCCGGCCGGTGAGATCATGGCCGATCACTACGTCCACCCCGACCATCGCGGCCTCGGGCTCGGCGAAGTGTTGCTCGACACCATCGAAGCGCGCGCCGCCGGACTGCCGCCACTCAAGCCCGACGGCAGTATGCGTCATCTGGTCGTCTGGTGCGAGGACTCGGACACGATGCGTCGCGCCACTCTGGCGCGCCGCGGCTTCGCGGCCGTCCGGCAGTACTTCGAGATGGCCGTCGACCTGCGTGGCGAGCTCTCTTCGCCGGCCTGGCCGGACGGCATCGCCGCCCGCGGCTTCGTGCCCGGCCGCGACGACCGAGCCGTGTATCAGGTAGACCAGGAGGCGTTCGTCGAGCATCACCTCTACGAGCCACTGGACTACAGCGAGTGGCGGCTCTTCCACGTGGAGGCCGTCGATGGCGATGTCACACTGTGGCAGCTCGCGTGGGATGCCGACGAGCTCGCCGGCTTCGTGATCCCGATCGAGAGCGAGGGGGACGCCGTGATCGGGGATCTCGCCGTGCGGAGACCGTGGCGTGGGCGCGGTCTGGGGCGTGCCCTGCTGCTGGCCGCGTTTGCGACGCTTCGCGAGCGGGGCCTGACCGTCGTGCGCCTCTACGTCGACGCTCAAAACGTGACCAACGCTGTACGCGTGTACGAGGCGGCGGGCATGCACGTCTCCCGCCGCTTCGACATCATGCAGAGGCCGCTGACCTGATCGGCCGGCGGCGGAGGCTCCGTCTCCGCCGGCCGACAGACACGATGCTCCGTCACGAAAGAAGGGCCGGGGCGGCTCTCGCCGCCCCGGCCCTTCGCGCTCCCGGCAACGGAAGCGCCTCAGGGGCTCTGCGCTCCTGCGTCAGTTGACCGTGACGACGTCCTTGCGCGTGATCGGCATCTTGCGCACGCCGCACTCGGCGATGAAGGCGTCGCGGACCGTGCGCGGAAGCTCCTCGGGGCAGATCATTCCCTTGTCGGTGATCTTGCCCTCGACGATGAACTCGGCGTAGATGCTCGACGGGGTGCTGGTGCCGTAGCTCACGCAGGTGGCGCCCGGGATCTGACCGTTCACCCACTTGATGTCCGGCGGGAAGATGTTGTAGCCCACACTGGCCGGCTTGCCGTTCTTCTCGCCGATGCAGTCGACGGTGACGACGCCATCGTCGGTGATCTCGCCGGCGAGGGCGAGCCGGGCGAGCTCATCCGCCGGCGGGTTGGGCGCCAAGGTGGCGACGTAGAGGTCGATGGGCCGCACCTTGGTGCCGTCCTTGAGCGTGACCGGCACCTTGCTCACCATGCCCGAGCTGACGAAGGCGAGATCGGCGTCGATGCCTTCCTCGTCCCCGCCCATCTTGAAGTCCACGTAGCGCAGGCCCTTGTCGCCGTACTTCTTGGGGAGCAGGCGCGGCAGGGTGCTGACCTCTTCGTGGTCGTGACAGATCACGGCGCCGAGGCCGAAGGGCTCCGGGAACTCGTAGTGCTCGCGGCGGCCGAAGATCTCGACGCGCTTGTACTCGCCGTCCTCGAACAGGAGCGGGGGCTGCGCGCAGTCGGTATAGAAGGTCTCCTGCGACCACACCTGCAGCGGCACTGGCGAGTCGAACCGGGCGAAGTCCTTGATGCGGATCTCGAAGCACTTGTCGAGGTCCTCGTAGCCGCAGGCGGCGAACGTGTTGGTGACGCCGGGGTCCATGCCGGTGCTCAGCAGTGCCAGGATGCCCTGCTTGGCGAACTCGGGGGCAAGCGTCATCTGGTCGAGGTAGGCCTCGTCGATGGTCTGCGACTGCGTCTGGCCCTGGGCCATGTCCTGGTAGGCGGCGCCGCACTTGAGGCACGCCGTCATGATCGACTTGTTGAACTGCGGGATCACGGCGTTGACGATGAGCTTGCAGCCCTCGCCGGCCTTGGCCACGGCGTCGCTGTTTGACGCGTCGATGAACAGCGCCTTCGCCTTGCCGTTGCCGACCTGACCGGCGACGAACTGGGCGCGCTTCTCGTCGAAGTCGGCGACCACGATCTCGGTGACGGCCGGATTGCGGCCCAGGTGCCACGTGATGACCTGACCCTGCATGCCGGCGCCCACGATGAGTACCTTCATCTTGCGACTCCCTCCTCGAGACCCGCGCTCCGGTGCCAGGGGGCTCCAGCTGCGCCGATCGGCGGGTTACTGTGATCGCGCCCGGGCGGGCGCGAAAGACCATGACTTCCGGCTCCCGTTCTACCAGAATGGCGAGCACCGTACAACCGTCACCGCAACGATTCTCGCAGCATCACTGCCGATCGTCAGCGCTTGTCGTGCAGAAACAGCCCTGGTCAGTCGGCTTTCGTGCCGCAGCCTGCGCAGAACTTGGCTCCAGGCTGCAGCTTGGCGCCGCACTGCGTGCAGTGCTTCACGGCTTTGAGGTCCGCGCCGCACCCGGCGCAGAACCTGGCGTTGGTCGCCTGGGGCGCGCCGCAGCTCGGGCACGAGGCGGTGATACCCTCACGCCAATCGGCGTCGGTGAGGTGCTTGTCCTCCTCGGCCATCTTGGCGTGTGCCCACACCTCTTCGACCGACTTGTCGGCCTGGGCGGCGGCCATCTCGACGCCGAGGTCGGGGGCGCATTGCTTGCAGAGCCCCTTCTTCTCGTTCCAGCATTGCTCGCGGCACATCCAGGCGCTGCAACGGGGGCACTGCACGAACTTGGGCCGGATGTCCTCGGACGCTTTGCGGAATGCTTTGTCGCTGGCCTTCTCCCAAGCGGCCGACTTGGCCCTCTGGGCCACGTTCGCCGCCTGGCCGAAGATGCCGCCGAGCATGCTGCCGGCGCCGTCGAGTACGTTGGTCGCGGTGCTCAGCTCGAAGGTGTCGAACTCGGTGCGATACCCGTTGCCGCAGCGGTTGCAGCGAAACTCGAACTGAAAGCCGTTGTCGGTGCTCAGGTCGCCGTAGTTGTTGGTGAACTCGATCTCGCCTGCCATGCCGGGCGCCTCCGTTGCGTGCTCGCCTGCGATCCGTGCTCGAGTATACGTCGCCCGTGGTAGAACTGGGGGTGAAACGGACCTCGAGACGGAGGCAGCGTCGTGCACGAGCTTGGCATCACTCAAGGGATCATCGATCGCGCCCGCGAAGCGGGCGAGGCGAACGGCGCCCACAGGGTCACCGACCTGTTCCTGACCATGACGCCGGCGGCCGATTTCTCGCAGGACTCCATCGAGATGTACTTCGAGATGCTCGCCGGCGAGGACGAGTTCTTCTCCGGCGCCAAGCTTCACTTCGAGCACAAGCCCGTGGCGGCTACGTGCCTGAGCTGCAGCGATGAGTTCACCACCGAGGAGCCGCGGCCGGTGTGCCCGCAGTGCGGCTCGCTCACGGTTCGGCTCGACCCCGATGCGCCCATGGTCCAGCTCACCGACGTTGGCATCGACGACGGGACCGAGGGGTAGAAACGTCGGCCGGTCGTCGGCGCGTCACGCGCCGCGAGGCGCCGGCGGCGCCGGCTCCAGGAAGAACGACGTGATCGCGGCATGCCCGGCTGCCGTTTCCAGGCGGGCGATCGGGCGGGCGATTGCGGTCGCGGCCAGGTAGGCGCCTCGTTTGGCGAGAGGCGGGGGCCCGGGGGCCGGGGGGGGGCCCCGGCCCCCCCCCCCCCCGCCCCGGGGTTTT
>Ga0302323_100003373_pt1 | contig 13002 bp, 8 predicted proteins | sample Fen_T0_3_FD_201950 | JGI IMG/M metagenome (GOLD analysis project Ga0302323, IMG submission 201950) | Peat permafrost microbial communities from Stordalen Mire near Abisko, Sweden - Fen_T0_3 | ecosystem: Environmental > Terrestrial > Soil > Wetlands > Permafrost | place: Sweden: Abisko... | reverse complement strand
ATCCGTCGTGTGCCGGATGGGCCAGGAAATCGATGCGCGGCTGGAAAGACCGCGGCGCCGCCTAAGGCCGTTCCTGCTGGGGGGCGTCGCCGCGGCGGCCGCCACCGCTATACTCTTGGCCGTTGCGGCTTCGCACTTCCACCGCGACGTAGGGCCTTTGTTGCTTGCCGATGGTCGGGAGATTGTTGCGACGGATGCACCGCCCGCTGGTCGGGAGATGAATCTGTCCGACGGTTCGCGGATCTGGCTTTCGCCGGGCGCGGCCATCGAGCCCCTGCAAAGCACGGGTGTCAGTTTTTCGGCCGTGGTCTCTCGAGGCCACGCCGACTTCGACGTTCGGCCCGGGGGCCCGCGCCACTGGACCATCGAATGTGGCTTGGCCACCGTCGAGGTGGTGGGTACGGCCTTCGCCTGCGAGCGTGAGCCCGGCCGCCTGCGGGTTGTCGTCCGGCATGGCGTGGTCCTGGTGCGCGGCGAACGCGTCCCCAATCGGGCGCGCCGGCTTTCGGCTGGCGAGGCCATCGAGGTCACCGAAAACGTCGAGGCGTCCGCGTCTGTCGTAGCCGCCCCTCCTGCCCCAGTGGAGGTGCAAGAGAAAGGCAGACCGTCCGATCTGTCCGGCGCCGAGCCGAGCGCCGTGCGGCCAAAGCGCGAACCGGTCAAGGATTCCGGGAGCGCGCCCTGGCGTGTTCTCGCGCGACACGGCCGGCACGCCGAGGCCTTTGCATCGCTGGGCAGTGAAGGCCTTCGGCGCGAATCGGATCGGCTGGGCGTGCGGGATCTGTTGGCTCTGGCGGACGTGGCCCGACTTTCCGGACATCCGGCCGAGTCGGTCAGGCCGCTCGAGCGCATCTTGACCGAATTCGCCAAGGACTCTCAGGCACCGCTTGCCGCGTTCGCTCTCGGACGCGTGGAACTGGATTCGCTCGGCCATGCGCGGGCGGCCACGTCGGCCTTCCGCAAAGCCCTCGCGCTCGGCATCCCTCGCGGCCTGCGCGAGGATGTTCTGGCACGGCTCGTGGAGGCTTGTGCGCTCAGCGGAGACCCCAGTGCTGCGCGCCAAGCGGCCGATGCCTACAGCGCCGAGTTTCCCGGCGGCCGTCACACGCACACCGTCCAGGGCTGGCTTCAGCTTCGATGAGGCCCTGGCAGGCCTTGCAGGGATCGCCCGTCGGGCGCTGGCTTGGCAGTCTGCTGCCCTTCCCTATCATGGCTTTGTGGCTTGTCGGCCCGCCGTCGATCGTCCAGCCGGCCATGGCCGCGCCTGTCCCCGCACCGTCGCCCACCGGACTGCAGTCCATCGAGGTATCCGCGCCAGCGTGTAAGGCTGGAGCCTTCGAGATGATCCCATTCCTCGATGCACTGCGGGTCGAGCTCGCCGGCACGGGGGTTCGCTGCTGCACGCTCGCCGAGTCCGACGGCGGCCCGACCGCAACCGTTTCGTTGCGTGTGAAGGTCGAGACCGCGCCGTGCCTTCGCGATGGCGACACCGTGCAGCTCTGGGTGCAGGACGTTTCCGAAGCGCGTGTTGTCCATCGCGAGCTCTCCCTGGCTGACGTGATGCCGGCGGCACGGCCACGCACGCTGGCCTTGGCCGTGGCCGAACTGATTCGATCACGCGGACAGCCCTTCGCGGGCGAGGCTCCTCCATCGATTGCGTTTTCGGCGGAAGCGCCGTTGCCAGCTCCTTCGTCCAGCCCGGGCTCTCGTGTCGCGGTTCGTGTGGAGGGCGAGGCGAGGATTCTGCCCACCCGCGACACCCTGATGTGGGGCGCACGCATGCGGGTAGCGGCGCCCTGGCGCTCGCTTCACATCGACCTCGATCTCGGTGTCGACCGAGCCTCCCGGCAGGACGACCTTGGCAGCGTCCAGCTTCGCAGCGCGAGTGTTGGCTTGGGCGCGGGCCCACGGCTTGTGGCCGGTATGGGCATCCTCGACCTGGGGCTACGCGCCGAGCTGGGGTGGGCTTGGGTCCGCGGCGACACCGGCTCGGCGAATGTTCAGTCCGGGGCAGGCTCCGACCTGGTTGCCAGCCTGGGCTTGCGGGCGGCCCTCGAGCTCTTCGCGCGCTCGAGGTTCCGGCCGAGCATTGCTCTCGAAGGCGGCGGCGTGCTCCACGGCACCAAGGGCGAAGCCGATGGGCGTTCGGTGGTGGGGATGACCGGCTATTACGGACTCGCCAGCATCGGCGTCGCGGTCTCTCCATGACTTGCAGGGAGCCACATCGGGCACATCAGAGCGGCGGCGCAGGCCAGATGCTGCGGGCAGGACGCCTCGCCATGCTGCTCTCGCAAGGGCTCGTGCTTCTGCCCGGCTGTTCGAGCTCGGTGAACGCCTTGTCCAGCAGGGATGCGGGTACCGATGGGGCGGCTTCCAGGGACAGCGTGGGGGAGCCCAGCAGTGCCGCCGAAACTGGACCGCAAAACTGTTCCGCCCAGGCCGGAGGCCCCGCGGCCGTCGATCCTGCCCCCAGCGTGGCGCAGGCAGCCTACCAGCGGGACGAGCTGACTGCCTATATCCACTTCGGACTGGAGACCTTCGACGGCACTGAGCAAGGGGACTCGTCGAAGGATGTCCCCGGGCTTTTCAATCCAACCAACCTCGATGCCAACCAATGGGTGACCGCTCTCAAGGATGCCGGCTTTCGCCAGGTAACGCTGACGGTGAAGCACGGAACCGGATTTTGCCTGTGGCCGTCGAAGTCCACCGACTTCTCCGTGAAGGCCAGCCCTTGGAAGAATGGACAGGGCGACGTGGTTAGAGAATTCACGGATGCGATGCACGCTGCCGACATGAGCGTGGGGCTTTACCTGTCTCCCTTGGACCAGCACTACCCGAGTTCCAGCCCAACCTACGACGCCTACTTTCGAAGCTTGCTGATCGAACTCTTGTCCGAATCCAACTACGGCATCATCGACCAACTCCACTTCGACGGCTACAACGCGCCCAAGTCGCTCGACTGGAAGGGCATCGTCCAGCTCGCGAAACAACTACAGCCCGACATGCTGGTTTGGATGGGCCCGGAGATTGCAACCTCCGGCGCGGATCTCCGCTGGAACGGCAACCAAGTCGGACAGTCGAGTCGCTCGACTTCGAGTATCGGGGATATTCCCAATGGCGGTCCGAAAAACACTTGGTACCCGGCCGAGGCGCCAGTCTCGGTCCACTTGCCCGACTGGTTCTGGCATCCGAACGCCACCACGGTGTCGCTCAAGTCCTTGCAGACGATGTACCTTCAAACGGTCGGGGCGAACACCACCCTTCGTCTCAGCGTCCCGCCGTCGACGGCCGGCCTGCTCGACGCTGCGGACGTCAACCTGCTGCAGGGACTGGGCAAGTGGCACGAATCGCTTTACAAGACGAACCTTTTGCAGGGACAGCCGCTGGCCGCGGATTCGACCTGGGCAGACCCGGGCTTTGCTGCGGCCAAGGTCCTGGATGACAACGTCTGCACCTACTGGGCCGCGGCCAGCGGCAAAACCTCGGGTCGCATCGAGGTGACACCGACGTCGCCCATCACGTTCAACCTGATCAGCATTCGCGAGCCCATCGCGCTCGGCGAGCGTGCGACGGCGTACCACGTGGAAATCAAGCAGAACGGCGCCTGGAACAGGACGATCCTGGACGCCTCGGGAACCCAGGTTCAGGGCACCGTGATCGGTCAACGTCAGCTCTGGCAACTCAATGCCACCACGGCCGACGGAATTGCCCTGGTGATTGATGCGGCCAAGGACGTCCCGGCCATCGCCGAGTTCGGGGTGTACTGAGTTGCGACGTTGCCTCGCAACCGGCTACCGCATTGGGCATGGACTTCCTCTTGCCAGGCCCGAGGTCAATGCGACGTTGATCGCGGTCCCTGTTTGGGACAAGAATCCAGCGGATGTCTGACATTCCTTCCATCACCGTTCCGCCCCACATGAGACCTCCGTCGCGCTTGCCGCTGATCGCGCTCGGGTTGATCCTTTTGGGCGTGGGGGCTTGGGCATTCCTGCAGTACCGGGAACGCAAGCAGGCGGAGGCCTTGACCGGCTCGGCCAAGCAAGAGGTCCGGTCAGCAAAGGCGGAGATCGCCGAGCTGGAAAGCCGCGCAGAGCAATTGGAGGCCGAGAAAGAGGAGCTGCAGACGCAGAAGGCCGACCTGGCCAAGAGCGTGCAGGCGAAGGACGGCGAGCTCAGCGAGCTCAAGGGCACGTACCAGAGCTTCCAGGATAAGATGAAGGACGAGATCGCACGCGGCGAGATCAACCTCGAGGAGACGGGCGGCAAGCTGCGCGTCGGCCTGGTGGACAAGATCCTATTCGACCCGGGCGAGGCGGAGATCGCGAAACGTGGGGAAGACGTTCTGGCTCGCGTGGCCGAGGCGCTGGTGGCGATCCCCGACAAGCAGATCCAGGTCTCTGGTCACACCGACCGCATGCCAATCAACAGCAAGCTGATCGAACGCTACCCGACCAACTGGGAACTCTCCGCCGCACGTGCGATCAAGGTGGTGCGATTCTTGGCGGAAAAGGCCAACGTTCCCGCCGATCGCTTGGTGGCCAGCGGTTACGGCGAGTTCCATCCCGTGGCCAGCAACAAAACACCCGCGGGGCGCGCCAGGAACCGACGCATCGAGATCCTGCTCACGCCCATGCTGGCGCCGGTTGCAAAGGCCAAGTTGGAGGCCGCCAGTAGCTCTGACGAGAAGCCGGCCCACAGAAAGCACGGCAAGCACGGTAAGCACAGCAAGCAAGGCAAGAAGAAGCATTGAGAGACGGACCTTCGGTACCGAGCATATCAGCCTCACGGATGCTCCGGCTTTCTTCTCCGCCGCGTTACAGACATCCTGACGCCATGCGTGACTACCTTCTCCTCGCCGCTTAACCCGCCTGGTTATTGTCTATCCCGCTAAAGTAACGTCCCCTGCTGTCGAGGTAGGTATTGCCTTGCCTTGCGTGTCTAACCCTGTCCACACGCCCCGTCAGACCTTGGACATTTACGTTCTTGGCCTATGCGTGACTGCCATCCTGGCCACAGGTTGTTCCTTCGATGCGAGCAAGCTGCGTCAGCCTGCGATGGCTCGAGATGCCGCGGCCCAGTACTCGTCCGGGTCAGATGCGCTTCTCGTCGGCAAGGACGGGCCGACGGATGGCCTTCGTACCGCTGCCGGCCCAGACACCGGCGGCACAGCAATTTTGGACGGTGGGATAGAGACTCTCGTGGATGCCGTGCCGCGGGATTTTGCCGCATCGATGGACGCTGTGGAAATTGTGGATCGAGGCTCGCCCGCAGAACTGGCGGACCACGACGCCGTGGGCGGCGAAGCCGGCGGCTCGAGTGGCGAGGACACCTCTGACGTCGTCTCGACCGGGGGAAGCTCCGGCGGTAACGACGGCCCGATCAACGAAGCAAGCCAGGGCGACGGCGACGAACATGACGCCGAAGACGCCCCGGAGGGCGATTCGTCCGAGCGCGATCTGTCGACTGATACTGCCGAGGGGCCGGTGATGGACACTGCTGTCCCCGATGAACGCGAAGTCGATGGGGGTGGCTCGACCGTTCCGGATCCCGACCTCGTCCTGTGGTACCGATTCGACGAAAGCAGCGGCACGACGGCGTACGACTCTGCACTCTTCGGCGGCGTTTCGCGAAACGCCACTTTGGTAACGATCGGCACCAGCTCGACTGCGCTGTTCTCGACGAGTAGGCAGCTAGGCTCCCACGCGCTGGCTCTGACCCCGTCGAGCAGCTTGAGCACATCGGGAGCCTACGCGGTCATTCCCGCTTTCAATACGCTTGCCCCCGACGCCCTCACGATTGCGGTCTGGGTCAATCTGGCTGCGAACACCGTGAACCAAAATTGGGAACGCATCTGGGATTTCGGGGACTCTTCGACGGCGCCAAGATGGCTCAACCTCACTGCGCGAACCGGGGCCAGCCCCTACGGGCCGGTGTTCGCCATGTCCAAAACCGGACACACGACCTCCGTGGAGGAGCGACTTGCGGCACCGGCAGCGCTCAGTGCCAATGCCTGGCACCACATCGCCGTCGTGCTACCTTCGGGAACCACCTACACGGGCGTCCTGTACGTGGACGGCGTAGCTGTTGCCACCAACAACGCGATGACCGTCCACCTGTCCGATATCGGTGCCACCGCCAACAACTCCTTTGGGCGCTCCCAATTCAGCTCGGATCCATACTTCAACGGCTCACTGGACGACTTTCGCGTGTACAAGCGCGAGCTGTCGCAACAAGAGATCAAATCGTTGCTCCAGCTTCACTGACCTGCGCCGACCGCACCGCCATGCCTCGACCGTCTCATCGTCTCCGTCGCCGCAGCCCAAAGGTCGCGAACGAAGCCAGCCCGAGTAGAAAGGCAGCGAGACCGGGCGAGCGCCGGGCTCCGAGCGTGCAACTGCATCCGCTCTTGGATGCGTCCGCTTGAGCTTGCTTGCCGGCGTCAGCTGAAGCGCTGGTCCCGCCAGCTCTCGACGACGTTCCGCCCGAACCCGAACCACCTTTGCCCTGTGTTCCGCCCGAGCCAGCACCGCCCGACGTTCCACCGATCTGAACGGTGCCACCGGTCGAGCTCGCGCCACCGCCGCCTGGGTTGCCGCCAGAGGTGGGCCCGGCGTCCGCATTCGCCATGTCGCCGCCGGCACCGCCCGATCCGCGCACGCCCGCGGAACCCCCGGTGCCTAGACCCGATACCTCCTGGGCAACGTCAGATCCGACACTGTCGCGGTTGCCGCTGTCTCGTCCCGCATCGCGTGCGTTGGTTCCACCCGATCCGGACCTTCCACCCGAGCCCGACATCCCGCCACCGCCCGAGTTTCCGCCCGAACCATTCGTGCCGCCTGCGCCAGCGTCGATGACCGGCGTGATCGTGCCCGAGCAACCGACCGTCACGTTTATCGCGGGATCGAGCGCGCCGACGTTGCAGACGGCGAAGCCCGACGTGGAGCCGTTCCACCATTTGCTATTCGGCGTGGTGGTATCGTTGAAGGTGTCCTTGTAGCCAGCGTGAAACAAATCACCCGAGCGACTCTTTCCGTTCTTCTCCAAGTCGAATAGACCATCGGCTTGCTCGACGGAGCATTCGTAGTGCTTGCTGGCCGTCATGTCCTGAAGGCTGTTGTCGCCCTTCTCGTCGATGTGCCAGACCAGCAATCCCTCGTCGGGTGCATCGGGGCGCCTCACGCTTTCTTTGCGCAGGTATTCGACCATGAAGAACTCGGTGCTTGCGCTGGCATTCTTGTAGCGCAGACAGGTGTCGCCGTTGGAGGCCAGGGCATACGCCTGATTCAAGCCCACCACGTCGATGACGTTCATCCACCCCACCCAGGCGCGGAAGGGTGCGCACGGCAGGGTGGTCTCGGTCGCGTAGCCGCCTGCGCTGGCCGAGTCGTTGTCGTAGTCGTAGGTGTCTGGCCAGTTGAACAGCGAGTGCCCGAGCTCGTGCCTGAAGGTATCCAGGTCGACGGGGGTGCGCGTGCCGCCATTCGAAATAAAGGCATTGGGAATGCGGACCTTTTCCGAGGTGGTGTAGCCTCCCTCGCCCGAGTGCGGCCACAGTCCGGTGGCCCAGACCTTGGCGATTTCTGCGCCTGGGTAAATGACCACCAGCGAGGGCATGGACCCGCTCGTCGCGTAGTCCGTGAGGTCGATGTTGTCGTCGATGTACTTGAATACCTGCTTCATCAGCTCTTGCGAAGCGCTGTAGTCGAATTCGGTGCCGCCTACGTAGTGGGTGGTCGGGTAGGCTGCCCGCATGTAGCCCACCACCGTGTGAGAGGCGGTGTACTTGCCGTACGAGATCGCCTCGATCCAGGTCCTGACCGAGCCGAGAGCGTCGTAGGTGTCACCGTTGAAGGCGTTCTCGTATTCCGTCGGGGTGATGCTGCCCACGCGGTCGGAGAAATCGACAAGCACCGCCAGGCCCTTCCCGCTGCCGAGGACGGGCGCGTATTTTGGGCCTCGGTAGTAGGGGCTGGCGTAAAGGCCGGATTCGTCCGCGGTGGCGTTGCCGAGCGATTGTTTTACCTCGTCTACAGCGCTGGCAATCGTCGCGGCTGCGGCCCGCAGCTTGGGTTCGATCCCTCTTCGAGCCAGTCGCCGCAAGGTCGCGCCGTCGGCCTGACCGAGGTAACGGAGCCCTGACGATTTCAGACCGCCAGCCGTGTCCTTTTCCGCGTAGCAGATCCACCCGGTCGCGCGATCGATGGCCAGGGCGTAGCCGTCGGGGCTTTCGGCCCGCAGGTAGAACTCCGTGCCGAAGAGGCGCACTTCGACGTTGGCGCCGCTTGGCTGCTGGAAGAATCGGCTGTCACCGCGGTATTGCCCGGCCTCGGCCCTAAAGCACGATAGCATCCAGAGGCAGAACAACACTGTGGACGGAATTTGGCGTCGTAACCGCATCATGGTGAGCCTCCACAGGTAGTCGCTTTGGGACGAAGCAACGGCTCATTCGTCATCGGTCGTGGCGTAATGCGATGGGCCAGTGCCTTCAGGAGTCTATTGTTCTTACTGACTTCGGCAGGTCGGGTACTATGCTTGCCTCATGCGCGCCGGACTCGTGGTCGCGTGGCTTGCAGCTGCGCTCGGCTCGATCGCCACTGGCTGCGGGCGCGATCCAGTCCTACTCATCGGTGCTGGCCCCGACGGTGGCTCCTTGGCCGACTCTCTGTCGCGCTGCCCGGCATTGCTCAGGGACCGCGTGACGTTGTTCAGTATTCCCGTCACCAAGAGCATCGCCTGGCGGAAGTTTGGCTACGACGGTTTTCCATTCGATGAGCGCGTGGTCCTCGCTATTCACCCAAGCGGCCAAGCGTACGTGGCTTGGGGCGAGGTCAACACGGCGGCCTCGGGCGACCTCGATCTACCGTCGCCCATGGGCGTGCACGTTACCCCGCTCGATGCCAACTTTGCCCGTCGGGGCGACGATGTGGTGCTGGCGGGTGGGCAGGAGGTATCCGGGCTGGTTGCGCACGACAACGGGTTTGCCATCTTGATGAAGGTCGACAACACCGGAACGGCCATCGCCCTGGGTGACAAGGGGGACAGCGCCACCGTCGCCGCGCTTTTGCGCTACAAGAACGGCCAGCAGGCTTGGCAGTCGTATCTGACGGGCAGCCTATCCCAAGATGCGGCGGAGACGCAGACCGTATATTCGCCCTTCCTCGACGGTCAGCTCGTCTGGAACGAATCGTTCTACGGCGCGTATTTCACCGTCAGGGGCGGCACCACGGACAGTAGTCCGGGCTATTGGTGGGATACGCTGGTTTTCCGCGATTCGTTCGGGCAACCAACGACGCCCTTGAGCCCTGCCCACGGCTGCAGCAACAACGGCGGTATTCGCCTGATTGCCGACCCCAACAAGGTGAACCTGCAAGGAACACAGAGTACCGAAATGACCGGCCTGTGTGTGCAGCAGTCGCGTGCGGCGGTCAAGTTCACGTCACTCGAAAACAATCCGACGGTCTCGTCTGACGAGGTCCATTGGCCGGGCTATTCGGGCGCCAAGCTGGGCAGCCTGGTCAGGAGCGGAGACGGATATCTCGTGTTCTGGTTGTCGCTTGGGGGCACCAACGACCACCAGGGCCACGACGTTCGCATGGCCCGTTTCGACAGCAACTTCAATCTCGTCGGCGGCCCCACGTGGCTTACGCGCACTCCCGGGGTCGAGGAATGGAACCTGCACGTGGTTCCGTACGGCCCGGATCGATTCCTGATGATGTACGGGGAAATCGAAATCACTGGCCCGGCGGACGACAGCGACTGGGCGATGTATCTGGGCAATTTCGCCGGAACCCGGTTGAAGGTCATCTCGTCCGACGGCAAGACCTTGGATGAGACGAAAGAGCCGATCCCAGGCATACCGACCACGGCCAACGCCGAGCCGGCGTCTTCTTCGGACGGCGATGTCGCTTGGGCCTTCGTGAACCCCGCACCGGACTTTTCGCAAAGAATCACTGGTCCTAGTGGACCCGGGCAGACGGCGTTGCACATCGCCCGTGTTTGCTACTCGCCGTGAGTCCTCGGCTGAGTAGCGTTACGGCAATGCCAAATCGAGTCCAAGGCTGGCCACGACGATCTGGGCTCCGTACTCGCCGACCGGCCGATCGACGATGACCAGACTTTGACTGTTGTGCAGGGGCCGGAAGTACGACAGTCCCAGGCCGATGCGCAGGCGAGAATGCACGGCCCATCCCAGATCGGCAGAGAATCGGGGAGCCAAGGTGTAGAGGGTGTGCTCTTCGGAGAGCCACGAAGCATTCGCGTTGCCCCGAAACTCGGTCGACAACGCGGCGAAACCGAGACCCAGCCGAGGGCGCCAAGCCATGCGTGCCCGTCGCGGTTGAACGATGGTATCGACGCCGATCCAGCGGGTCGTGATTTCGCCGGTGCCCTCCGGACGTGAGATGGTCGCCGGGGCGAGCATGCTGCCGCCGAACAAGCGAACGCCGATCCAGCTGGGACGCCAGGCAATGGCCGCGTCGACGCCGACGGCGATACTGGTGCCGCCAGGGCTCCACAGGAAGCTGGAATCCGCGCTCAGCGATGCTCGTTCGAAATCTTCGAGCAGGGCCGAGCCTTGCGGCAAGCTCTCCCGCATCGGCGCGTCTTCGACCGTAGGCTCGTGAACGTCGAGCTCGAGAAGACTGACTCGCAAAAGCTCCACAGCTCGCAGGGCCACCACGCGACCATCGATCTGCGCTCCTCGGGGCAACATCTCGCGCAGCACCACCTTGCCGGTCACTCGATCGGCAATCCACACGTCCGCGTGCCCCTCGGCAAGGACGATGCGGAACGCCGCAACCGCGTTGGCACTGCGTGCGGCCTCGACGAGATCGCGGGGAAGCTGTTCGTCCGGCTTCTTCGCCGCCAGCTTGACGTCGAGGCCAAGCCCCGCGAGCTCTGCGCGGAGTCGCGGCAGAATGCTGGTATCGGAGGGGTCATCGATGAGGGCCACCCGGGTGGCTGGCTCGCCTGCATCGGCGAGGGGAGGGCCCCCGACCATGCCCAGCAGGGCCACGCAAGCGATCGTGAGATTGCGGAAGACCCTACTGTCCGAGCAGATTGCGGGCGAATGCAGCGTGCGGCCCGGACGGATAACGCTCGAGATAGGCGCGAGCCGCCTCCCTTGCAGTTTGGCGATCCATGAACGCGAGCGATTCAAGCAGACGGCCCTCGGCCTCACGATTCAGCCTACCACTCGGGCGCTCGACGAGATAGGTCCGGAACCATTGGGCGGCTTCATCGTGATCGCGACGCGCCTCGGCTGCGATGCGGCCGAGCAGGTACGCCGCTGTCGCCGCATCTTCTCCTCGGGCAAAACGTGTTCGCACCGCCTTCAGGGCTTGCTCCGCGCGCTCGCTGCGACCGGCGTAGCGAGCAGCCTCCGCCAGCGTGAGCAGGTCGGCGCCGGAAGCCGCTCGGCAGATGCCGTCGAATCCCTTGCGTTCGGCCTCTGCCAGGGCGTCTCGGAAGTGTCCCGCCTCGGCTTGCTCCCGCCACAGGGATGGTGTCCCATGCCGGGACGTTGGACGGTGCATGGAGACGGGCGATGCCGTCTCGGAAGGCATCGCCGACCCGGACTCTTGCCCGGTGGGCCGCGGCGGATTCGCAATGGCCGAAGGCGCCGGCGCGGCGGCAACGTTCCCGGCACTTGGAACCGATTGTCCGTTTTCCAGCGCCAGCGACTGGCCGGCTGCAATGTCGACGGCCTCCGCGAGCAGCCCTCCGCTCACGCGCACCCGACCTTCTTCGACGATGACCGAAAATGCCCCGCTTTGCGGCTGCCAATCCACCCGGAAGCGGGTGCCGGTGACGGCGAGGGAATAGTTGCCGGCCCGGACCATCCAACGCGTGTCTTTGGTATGTACGACTTGCACGTGCGCCCGGCCGCGCTCGAGCTCCAAGGTTGCGCTCGACGGCCCCACCAGGGCGGTGCGCAAGCTGGTTCCCGAAGACAGGACTACGCGTGAGCCGTCGTCGAAAGCCATGGAAACGTCGAGCAAAGCGGCCTCTACCCGCTGGCCGGCCTGGGGCCGAACCATGGCCATGGTCGATCCGTCGCGGCCCGGGCGGTGCCGCAATCCGGCGAAGGCTCCCGCCGCGATCAAGACCAGCGCCGCCGAGAGCACCACGGTTCGCCGCGTGCGGCGCCTGTCTGCCGAACGATGGAGCAGGTATTCACCAAGAGCCGGCGAGGATCGGCCAGGCTCGGATCGCGAGGTTAGCTGCTCGTCCTGCAACGCAGCCATCCGTCGCGTGAGGTGGTCCAGGTTGCTCATGGTTGCTCTCCCATCTTCTCTGCCAACCAGTTCTTGAGGGCGGCCTGCTTCTGCGCGCGTGCCAAGAACCTCTCCTCTGCGCGCGCCAGCCGCCGCTTGATGGTCGCGAGCGAACAGCCACACGCGTGCGCAACATCCTTGAGCTCCATGCCCTCCAGCCGGCGCAGCGAAAAAGCCATTCGCTCATCGAGCGGCAGGCCGTTCAGCACCGCCTGGGCCGCGACCAGCGCGCGCCTGGTCTCGAGGTCCGATTCGGCTTCGAACACCACGGCGCTGGCCGCACCCGCAACTTCTTCGGGTTCGGAAAAGAGGTGGAACAGTCGGCTTCGCTTGCGCCTCCTGATGAGGTCGGACGCCGTGCAGACCGAGATGCGAATCATCCAGCTTGGCAACGCCTTGGGGTCGCGAAGAAGGCGGGTCGAACCGAGGGCGCGGATGAACGTCTCTTGCACGGTGTCCGCCAGCTCGGAATCGAAGCCCAAAATTCGCACCAGCGTCCGCTCCACGAGCGAGTGGTACTGGTCGTAAAGCGCCGAGGCTGCCTTCGCGTCACCCTGCCGTATGCCGGCGACCAGCGCATAGTCGACGCCCGCAAACCCGAGTGCGGGGATCGCCTCGGGTGGCCCCTTCGGAGGCTGGCGATGGACTAGGCGAAGCTCGCTCATCATCCCGTTAGTCGTCGGTTGGTTGTAAAACGGCTCACGTGGAAAATATATGAGCCGTGGAC
>Ga0302323_100003371_pt1 | contig 13003 bp, 11 predicted proteins | sample Fen_T0_3_FD_201950 | JGI IMG/M metagenome (GOLD analysis project Ga0302323, IMG submission 201950) | Peat permafrost microbial communities from Stordalen Mire near Abisko, Sweden - Fen_T0_3 | ecosystem: Environmental > Terrestrial > Soil > Wetlands > Permafrost | place: Sweden: Abisko... | reverse complement strand
GCTAGATCTGTTTCTTCTAGTCTCCAATCGCAGGTGCGGTCGGTTTTCTGTATTGCCTGCTCCACTTCTGAGCATGATTTAGGAGTCTTCCATGCTCGCTGACTTCCTCATTGCGCTGATCATGCTCACCAACTTCACGTTGGTGGCCTCCAGCCGGATCAACAAGACCATCCAGGTGGCGGTGACCCAGGGCGTGATCCTGGGCCTGCTACCCCTGGCCATGGGACTCTGGCGCCTGCCGCACATCATCTTCATCGCCGTGGCGGCGGTGACCGTGAAGGGCTGGCTCATCCCGTACCTATTCCGGCGTGCCATGCGCAAGGTCAACATCAAGCGCGAGGTGGAGCCCACCATCGGCTATTCCATCTCGCTGATTCTCTGCGCCCTGGGCACGGGCCTGAGCATGGTGCTCGCGCACAACCTGCCGCTGAAGGCCGGCACGCCCAACGTCATCTTCCTGCCCGCGGCCCTTTCCACGCTGTTCACCGGGTTCCTGCTGCTGGTCTCCCGGGGCAAGGCCATCACCCAGGTGGTGGGCTACCTGGTGCTGGAGAACGGCATTTACATCTTCGGCCTGCTGCTGGTGGAAGAGATGCCCCTGCTGGTGGAGACCGGGATCCTGCTCGATCTGTTCGTCGGCATCTTCGTGATGGGGATCGTGATCAACCACATCCGCGTGGCCTTCGATTCCATGGATACTCGGCACCTGGCCGAACTGAAGGACTGATCGATGGCCTGGTTTCTCATCTTCCTGCCCCTGACCCTCGCGGCCCTCGCCTACTGGACCCGCTCGCCCCAGCTGCGTCTGCGGCTGCTGCCGCTGACCGCGGTGATGCACTTGCTCGGCCTCCTGGTGACCCTGCTGCTGGCGGCACTGCGCGGCTGGGAGACGCTGCCCCGCGGCGTCTGGCTGGGCCTGGACGCCCTGGGCGGCTGGGTGCTGCTGGTCATCAGCGTGCTCTTCTGCATCTGCGCCTTCTATGCCCCGGCCTACCTGAAGCTGCGCCCGGAGCGGGATCACCGGATCTTCGTGGCCTGCTTCCTGGTGTTCCTGGGCCTGGCCTCGCTCCTGGCCCAAGCCCGGCACCCGGGCCTGGTCTGGGTGGCCATGGAGACCACCACCCTCACCACGGCCCCGCTGATCTACTTCAATCACAACCGGCACTCCCTGGAAGCCACCTGGAAGTACCTGATCATCGGCTCCGTGGGCATCGCCCTGGCGCTGCTGGGCACGCTGTTCATCGCCTACTCCGCGCACATGGGCGGGCTCAGCGAGCCCCTTCAATACGTTCGGCTGATGCAGGAATCCCATCTCCTGTCGCGGCCCTGGTTGCGGGCGGGCTTCGTGCTGAGCCTGGTGGGCTACGGCACCAAGATGGGCCTGGCGCCCCTGCACACCTGGAAACCCGACGCCTACGGCGAGACCCCCGGTGTGGTTGGCGCGCTCCTGGCCGGCGGCGTGACCAGCTGCGCCTTCCTGGCCCTGCTGCGGATCTACGCGGTGGTGGCGGCGGCGGGCGAGACCCAGTTCGCCCGGGAGCTGCTGATCGGCTTCGGCGTGCTGTCCATGGCCTGGGCCATGGTGTTCATGGTGCGGCAGGTGGACTTCAAGCGCATGTTGGCCTATTCCAGCGTGGAGCACATGGGCATCCTGGTGCTCGGCATCGGCATCGGCGGCGTGGCGACGCGCTTCGCGCTCTACCACCTGGCGGCCAACGCCCTGGTCAAGGGCGTGCTGTTCCTGTCCGCGGGCAATATCAACCGCAGCTACGCCAGCCGCCAGCTGCCCTTCGTCACCGGGGCGATCCGCCGCACACCGGTCTCCGGCTGGCTGTTCCTGCTCGGCTTCCTGGCCATCACCGGCACGCCGCCGTTCGCGCCCTTCATCAGCGAGTTCAACATCGCCGCCGCCGCCTTCTCCCAGGGGTTCGTCTGGCTGGGGGTGGTCTTCTTGGTGTTGATGGGCTGCATCTTCCTGGCCATGAGCGACACCGTGGTCCAGGTGGTGTTCGGCACGCCCAATCCGCACCGGGTGCGCACGCCGTACAAGGACACCGCCGCCACCACCGCGCCCCTGCTGGTGGCCCTGGGCCTCGCCCTGATCCTGGGCCTATGGCTGCCCAGGCCCCTGGAGGTCATGCTGAGGAGCGCCAGCACCTGGGTGGAGGGAAAGCCATGAGCGGGACCTTGTTCGCCCCCTGCCGCAACGGTCAGGCACTGCCTCTGAAGGATGTGCCCGAGCTGGAGTTGGCGAGCTTCCAGGACGAGATCATCCGTGCGGTCAGCGAAGGCCAGCGCCTGGCCTGCCTGTGCGCCGATGCGGAGCTGCGCGTGTTCGCGGTGTTGGCGGAAGATGCCGCCAGCCGCCTGTGGATCGCCCGCACCCGGCTCGACCGGCCCAGCTGCCCCTCAATCACGCCGCAGTGCCCCCAGGCCCATCTGTTCGAGCGGGAGATGGCCGAGCAATTCGGCATCACATTCGTGGGCCATCCCTGGTTCAAACCGCTGCGCTTTCACGACTCCTGGGTGGAGGGCCGGGACGCCTGGGGCCGCACGGATCCGTTGGAGCCCGGGGTCCTGGATTTCTTCCGGGTGGAGGGGGAGGAAATCCATGAAGTGGCTGTGGGACCGGTGCACGCGGGGGTCATCGAACCAGGTCACTTCCGTTTCCAGTGCCACGGCGAGACCGTGTACCACCTGGAGATCGTCCTGGGCTACCAGCATCGCGGCATCGAGCGCGCCCTGGTTGGCGGACCCCATGCCCTGAGCCTGAAATTCGCCGAGACTGCCTCCGGAGACTCCAGCATCGCCCACGTCTGGGCCTACTGCCAGGCCCTGGAGGCCCTGGCGGGGGTGGAGGTGCCCTCCCGTTCCCAGTGGATCCGAGGCGTGGCTCTGGAGCTTGAACGCGCCGCCAATCACACCGGCGACCTGGGGGCCATGGCTGGCGATGTGGGCTTCCTGCCCACGTCATCGTTCTGCGGCCGCATCCGGGGCGACTGGCTCAACCTCACCGCCGAGATCTGCGGCAGCCGCCTGGGCCGGGATTGGCTGAGGCCCGGGGGCCTGGGCAAGGACCTGAAGCCGGAGGTGGCTTGGCGTCTCATTTCCCGTCTGTCCAGGACCTGGAAGGACACCCGGGACGCCGTGGAACTGCTCTGGGACAACGCCTCGGTGCTCAACCGTTTCGAGGTTGCGGGCCGGGTGGATCCCATCCAGGCCCGGGAGATCGGCCTTGTGGGCGTGGCCGCCCGGGCCTGCGGCATCGACCTGGATGTGCGCAAGGACCATCCCTTCGGCCCCTACGCATCGCATCCGATCGAGACGGGCAAAGCCCAGAGCGGCAGCGCGCATTCTCGCGCCTGGGTACGCTGGCAGGAGCTGGGGGGGAGTCATGGCTTCCTGTCCAAGGCCTTCGAAGAACTCACCGAGCTCAGCCCCGATCCCCGGCCGCCCAAGTTGCCCTCCCTCGCGGCCGACAGCTGCTGCGTTTCGCTCACCGAGGGCTGGCGCGGCGAGGTGCTGCACCTGGCGGTGACCGACGGCCAGGGCCGCTTCGCCCGCTACAAGATCGTGGATCCCTCCTTCCACAACTGGTTTGGCTTGGCACTGGCGCTGCGCGGCGAACAGATCTCGGATTTTCCTTTGTGCAACAAGAGCTTCAATCTCTCCTACTGCGGGCATGACCTATGATCCACATCCTGCTCTCGCGCTGGCGCCAGGGATATCGCACGCTGCGTTACCCCAAGGAACTGCCCCCGCTGCCCGAACGATTTCGCGGCCTGCCGGTCGTGGATGCCAAGCTCTGCCCGGCGGATTGCCGGATCTGCGAAGAGGTCTGTCCCACCGAGGCCATCGTGATCGATGCCGCGGGGCCCCGCATCGATCTGGGCCGCTGTCTGTTCTGCCCGGACTGCACGGACGCCTGTCCCACAGGAGCCATCCACACCACCAAGGATCATCGCCTAGCCACCCGTCAGCGTGAGGATCTGCGGGTGGGCTCCGGCGAGGAACTGCACCTGGCCCAGGCCCTGGACGCGGAATTGATGCAGCTCTTCGGCCGCTCGCTGAAGCTGCGGGTGGTGAGCGCGGGGGGCTGCAACGGCTGCGAGGTGGATGTGAACGTGCTGGGCACCCTGGCCTGGGACCTGGGCCGGTTCGGGATCCAGTACGTGGCTTCGCCGCGCCACGCCGATGGCATCCTGCTATGCGGCCCGATCACCGCCAACATGGAACTGGCCGTGCGCAAGACCTACGAGGCCGTGGCCGAGCCCAAGCTGGTGCTGGCGGTGGGCGCCTGCGCCATCAGTGGTGGCCCCTTCTTTCGCCAGAGCGAGCAGCTGGGTGGCGCCGCCAGTGTACTGCCGGTGGATCTGTTCATCCCCGGCTGTCCGCCCCATCCCCTGACGCTCCTGGACGGGATGTTGCGGTTGCTGGGCCGGCTGAAGCAGGAAGGCCGCCTGCCAACCAAGGCAGCCAAATAGGGTCACCAGTTGGCATCAGGCTAGGTCGAAGACCAACACTTCAGATCCTTCGATAGCCTCCAGATTCAGCAGGCTCTCCTCGCTGATCGCTGCTCCGTCACCCGCTACCAATTCGCAGCCCTGATTGAGCCGGATGGACCCCGTGGCGACCTGAACCCAGGCGCTGTGTCTGGGGGAAAGCTCCAGCTTCACCGCTGCACCTGCGGCCAGCAACCCATCGTAGAGCCTGGCGTCCTGGTGCCAGGACACGGAACCATCGTGGCCATCGGGGCTGGCTATGAGACGCAGGCGGTTGCGGCGCTCGGCCTCGGAGAATTGTTTCTGCTCATAGCCGGGTTTGAGGTTCTGCTGCTCGGGCAGCACCCAGATCTGCAGAAAGTGCACGGGCTCCTCGCTCGAGGCGTTGAACTCGCTGTGCCGAATCCCCGTGCCGGCGCTCATGCGCTGAGCCTCGCCGGGCCGGATGACGCCGTGGTTGCCCATGCTGTCCTGGTGTTCCAGGGCCCCGGAGAGGATCCAGGTGAGGATTTCCATATCCCTGTGGCCGTGGGTCCCGAAACCCTGCCCGGGCTGGACCCGATCTTCGTTGAGCACCCTCAGCGTCCCGAATTGGTCGTGGGCCGCATCGTAGTAGCTGCCAAAAGAGAAGCTGTGCCGGGTGTCCAGCCAACCGAAATCAAAATGTCCGCGGGCGTCGGAGGGGCGCACGGTGATCATGGGGACTCCCTTGGGACCTTCAGGGCCCTTGGCTTTGGATGCCGGAATTCCTGTGATCAGTACCCGGCATCCCGTACCGTGAAGCCTTTCTGGCCCCGCCTCCCGAAGGACCTATGCTGATACCGATAGTTTTCAGGAGGCAGTCATGATCAAGCGGATTCTCGTAGGGATCGACTTTTCCGAGGCCTCAAGGCTGGCCCTGGAGCGGGCCTTCGGCTGGTCCCAGAAGCTGGCGGTGCCGCTGGTGGCCATGCACGTGCTTCAGGCCCCTGCGCCCATGCTCCCCGAGGCACAGATCGCCCTGCCGGATCCCGAGTGGCTGCAGGCCATGGAGGTCCACGCCAAAGAGCAGCTGGACCGGTTCGTGAACGATTTTCCCGGGGTGGTCACCCAGGTGGCCTGGGGCAGTCCAGCCGAAGAACTGGTAGCCGAAGCCACGCCCGAATGCTTGCTGGTGGTGGCCCAGGTGGGCCACACAGGCATCGAGCGGCTGCTGTTCGGGTCCACCGCTGCGCGGGTCGTGAAGCACGCGCCCTGTGATGTGCTGGTGGTCCGGGGCGAACGGGCGAAGAAGCGGAAAGAGAACTGATCAGCGCAATCCCGCCACCGCCAGGGCGGCGCCCAGGGCAGAGGCCGCCGCCAGGAGCCAGCCCAGCTGCTTCAGAGGGCGCGATGGCCGCGGCCTGATCCAGACTTCCAGCGCCATCCCGGTGATCGGAAGGCCGCAGAGCGCCGCCATCCAGGAAAGCCGATGGGTCAGGGCCAGGGCGGTTGTGGCGGCCAGTAGCAGGAACCCGAGAAGGGCAGGATGGCTTCGCGACCAGAAGGTCATCCCAGGTTTGAGTGAGAGCAGGTGGCCGCGCACCACGGTCATGCCCACGAAGAGCACCGCGCCAAGGAGGAAGAAGAGCTGGAAGCCCTTGAGGGGCGTTGCCTCAGCCAGGAATGCCACGGGGCAGGCGGCGGAGGCCATGGCCCAGGCGGTGGCCCCTTCTCCGAGCGGGGTGTGCTCGCGCTTGGCCAGGAACAGCGTGAACAGGCCGAGGGCCAGAAGGATGGGGGCGATGAGGGAGGCGAACTGGACCGGGGTGGCGCCCGCCCAGGCCGGGATGGCGACGAGGAGGGCCACTACTCCGAGCTGGCCGAGCCTGGTTCCGGCCTGGCGTGAAGCCTGCCGCCGCAGTTCCGCGCCGCGCCTGCCCAGCAGCACCATCAGCGGCTCGCTGGTCAGGAAGACCAGTACCGTGAGCAGGCCTTGCAGCACCGCCCTGACCCCAGGACGGGCGAGGCAGAGACCGGCCAGGAGCGCGATTCCCAGCTGCGCGTAGGCACCGTGTTCCCGCGGCAGGAGGGAGGGACGGGGCTTGGCGCGATCAGTCAGCATAAAATCCAGGGTAGATCCTCGGGATCGTAATGCCTTGATGGCGATCAAGCGAGGCGAGGAGCGCCGCGACGTGTGGTGGGGATCGACCCACACCACCTCTCCGCGGACTGGCGCCTTTGGATTTTTCCCAGCAGAACAGGGCATTCAGTCCTGTTCCGCTGCGCCTTTGGCGCCCCAGAAAAATGGGCCGGGCTACCCACGGCACTTGTGTTTCCGTCTTATGGCTGCTTCTTCCGACCTGACCAGGTTCGACGGGGCACAATGCATGGGGCCCGGCTTGGCTTCAGAGTAGCCCGACCAGGGGCTTCTGGCCAGGGAGCAGAGACAATCTGGGGCATCGGGTCCCGATCTGCCCGATAAATCTATGAATCCTTTTTCGTGCATCACAATAGGCGGGCCTTGCCTCTTGACGCCACAAGATCTTGGGGTGATGCTTTCTCTCCAGCACAACCCATAGAGGTCCAGTCCGATCCAAGCGACGGATGGGTGGATGTCTTGTTATTCGAATTTTTCCGAACGCAGGATGCGTTGTCCCTGCATTTTTCGAGGCCTGTCCATGAAGATCGCACGCCATTTCACGAAGCCTGGTCTTGACCCCCTGGAGGGTATTCCCTTCGTGCCGCGCACGAGCCGGATCACCAAGCTCGATGGCTCTGTGGTCTTCGAGGCCAAGGACGTGCTGGTGCCCGATAGCTGGTCCCAGGTGGCCGTGGACATCCTGGCCCAGAAGTACTTCCGCCGGAAGGGCATCGACGCCAACAACGGCGGCGAGAAGGACTCGCGCCAGGTGTTCCATCGCCTGGCGGGCTGCTGGCGCAACTGGGGTGAGAGCCACGGCTACTTCGATTCCCCCGAGGACGGCCACGCCTTCTACGACGAACTGGTCTACATGCTGGCCAACCAGATGTGCGCGCCCAACAGCCCGCAGTGGTTCAACACCGGCCTGCACTGGGCCTACGGCATCTCGGGCCCCGCCCAGGGTCATAGCTATGTGGACCCCGCCACCGGCCAGATCGCCAAGTCCACCAGCGCCTACGAGCGCCCGCAGCCCCACGCCTGCTTCATCCAGAGCGTCGACGATGATCTGGTGAACCCCGGCGGGATCATGGATCTCTGGACCCGGGAGGCCCGCATCTTCAAGTACGGCAGCGGCACCGGCACCAATTTCAGCAAGGTGCGCGGCAGCGAGGAACCCCTCTCCGGCGGCGGTCGCAGCTCGGGCCTCATGTCCTTCCTGGCGGTCGGCGACCGTGCCGCCGGGGCCATCAAGTCTGGCGGTACCACGCGCCGCGCGGCCAAGATGGTGTGCCTGAATCTGGATCACCCCGATATCGAGACCTTCATCGAGTGGAAGGTGAACGAAGAGCGCAAGGTGGCGATGCTGGCGGCCGGCTCCATCCTGCTGAACAAGCACTGGAACCTGCTCTGTGAGGCCGTGGAGGGCTCCACCTCCAAGGATGCCAATCCCAAGAACAACGAGAAGCTGCGCAAGGCCATGGCCATCGCTAAGCGCGAGGGCGTGCCCCCGGCCTTCCTGGCCCAGTGCCTGGGGCGTCTCACCAATGCCGACTTCGATCGCAACCTGAAGGCCTACGACACTACCTGGGATGGCGAGGGCTACGCCACCGTGAGCGGCATGAACTCCAACAACTCGGTGCGCGTGCCCGACGACTTCATGCGTGCCTTGGAAAAGGATGGCACCTGGGCCCTCACCAACCGCGGCAGCGGCAAGGTCAGCAAGACCCTGCGCGCCCGCGATCTCTGGAAGAAGGTCAACGTGGCCGCCTGGGCCTGCGCGGATCCCGGCATCCAGTTCGATACCACCATCAACGAATGGCACACCTGCCCTGCGGACGGGCCGATCAACGCCAGCAATCCCTGCTCCGAGTACATGTTCCTGGACGACACCGCCTGCAACCTGGCGTCCCTGAACCTGTGCAGCTTCCTCACCTCGGATGGCGGCTTCGATCTCGAAGGCTACCGCCACGGCATCCGTCTGTGGACCGTGGTGCTGGAACTCTCGGTGCTCATGGCCCAGTTCCCCAGCGACCGCATCGCCCAGCTCTCCTATGATTTCCGCACACTGGGCCTGGGGTATGCGAATCTCGGGGCCCTGCTCATGCGCCTGGGCATTCCCTACGACAGCGAGGCGGGCACCCAGTGGTGCGCGGCCCTCACCGCCATCCTCACCGGCGACGCCTACGCCGCCAGCGCCGAGATGGCCGGGCAGCTGGGCCCCTTCAATGGCTATGAGCGCAATCGGGAGTCCATGCTCAAGGTGATCCGCAATCACCGCCGGGCGGCCTACAACGCCCCGGATTCCGAGTATGAGAGCCTCTACATCAAGCCCCAGGGTCTGCACGGCCGCAGCATTCCCAAGAGCCTGGTGGACGCCTCCCGGGAGAGCTGGGATCGCGCCCTGGAACTGGGCGAGCGGCACGGCTTCCGCAACGCCCAGGTGACGGTGCTGGCGCCCACGGGCACCATCGGTCTGCTCATGGACTGTGATACCACCGGCGTGGAACCCGACTTCGCCCTGGTGAAGTTCAAGAAGCTGGCCGGGGGCGGTTACTTCAAGTTGGTCAACGGCGCCATTCCCGAGGCCATGGCCCGCCTGGGCTACAGCCCCGACCAGATCCGCGACATCGAGCGGCACGTGGTGGGCTGGCTGGAGATCAGCGATGAGACCCCGGGCATCACCCGCAAGGAGCTGCTCGCCAAGGGCTGGACCGAGGACGAGTTGCGCGCCATCGAGGAGAAGCTGCCCACGGCCTTCGACCCCGCCTTCGTGGTGCCGGTGGACCGGGTGAAGAAGGACTTCGGCGAGGAGCGCGCGGTGGTCTTCATGGAGGCCCTGACCGGCACCATGACCGTGGAGGGGGCTCCGCATCTGAAGGACGAGCACCTGCCCATTTTTGATTGCGCCAACAAGTGCGGCCGCAAGGGCCAGCGTTACATCGAGCCCATGGGCCACCTGCGCATGATGGCGGCAGCCCAGCCGTTCCTGAGCGGGGCCATCAGCAAGACCATCAACCTGCCCGCCGACTACACCGTGGAGCAGGTGGGGGGCATCAACGAGGCCGCCTGGAAGCTGTCTATCAAGGCCGTGGCGCTGTACCGGGATGGCTCCAAGCTGAGCCAGGCTCTGGCCACCAACCTGGATCTGCTGGAGGGACTGGACACCCTGGCCGACGAAGAAGCCAGCAAGGCCGAGAAAGCCCAGGTGGTGGCTCAGGCCATGACCCAGCAGGTGGTGCGCACCTACCGGCGCAAGATGCCCAACCGCCGCGGTGGCTACACCCAGGCGGCCACCATCGGCGGCACCAAGCTCTACCTGCGCACCGGCGAATACGAGGACGGGGCCCTGGGCGAGATCTTCCTGGATATCCACAAGGAGGGCGCCGCCTTCCGGGCCGTGCTCAACTGCTTCGCCATCGCCGTGTCCATGGGCCTGCAGCACGGGGTGCCGCTGGAGGAGTTCTGCGACGCCTTCCTGTTCACCCGCTTCGAGCCCAACGGCATGGTGATCGGTTCCGACACCGTGAAATTCAGCACCTCGCTGATCGACTTCGTGTTCCGGGAATTGGCCATTTCCTATCTGGGCCGCTACGAACTGGCCCAGGTGGAGCCCGAACAGCTCATGCAAATGGCCGGGGGCCGCAAGCCCGAGAGCGCCGGGGCGGCCTACGCCGGCAACAACGGAGGCATGACGCCGCTGTTCCCCGAAACCCAGGTGGTACCCGCTCCCGAGCCCGAGCACGCCCACAGCCTGCCCCACGGACACGGCGCCCAAAAGCCCGCCTCCGCCTTCCAGACGGCCCGGGAGAAGGGCTACACCGGCGATCCCTGCCCCGAGTGCGGCCACCTGACCCTGGTGCGCAACGGCGCCTGCCTCAAGTGCCTCACCTGCGGGGGTACCACGGGCTGCAGCTAGAACAACAGTTCATGATCACTTCGCCTCGACCTCCACTTCAGGTCGGGGCGAAGGCGTGTTCAGCCTGGGCGAAGGCTCCTGCGGAGCCAGGCGAAGGCCGCTGCGCGGCCAGGGGAAGCTCGCTGCGCGAGCAGGCGAAGGAATCCTCGTGCCCCTTTCGCCTGCGACCCGAAGGGTCGCTTCCCCTGTGGCCGAAGGTCACTTCCCCTGCGCCCGCAGGGCGCTTCGCCCATCCTCACGTCTCAGTCCTTCGGGCTGCCCCCCACCTCCGCGCCGACATTCTGGAGTTCCAGGTCGGCTTTTCGGAATTCTTCGTCCAGAAGCAGGGTTGGATCCGGAAGTGGGTGCCCTTCCAAGGTATGGATCGGGGCTCCCCGCCGTTCCACACCGATGATGTGTTCACAGTGATGCCGACGTTCGACCCGGTCCCACATGGCCCACCTCAGATGATGTAAAAATAAGCTCATCATCAGGCTTGGCCACTGAGAATACGGGGCCTGTCATGGCCGCCAATCAGTGAATGCCGGAGTGGGCCTTGAACTCCTGCTCCAGATTCTCGGGGTCCTTGGCGTTGTAGAGCAGCAGGCGGCGCAGGTGGTTGTAGCTCTCCAGGCCCAGGACCTTGGAGAACTGGATGGCGAAGCCGCCGGGAATGGTGCGCACGATATCGGCCAGGGCCTCGATCCGCAGCTCCCGGTTCTCCGAGAGTGGAATTGATATTTTGCAGGTACCGCCCGGTTCCAGTGGCTGCTCGGTCTTGAGCAGCATCCCGCTCATGCTCAGATTGGCGATCTCGGCGGTGAAGGGGGCCCGGTCGCCGACCAGGACCTCGGCCCCCCTCTCAAGCGAAATTCTGGTGAAGGATCGGGGTTCGGGAGACTCGGCCATTGCATACTCCGTAATCCGATGTGTCGAAAGAAGTGGATGGAACCACACCGGATCGCTTTAGAATCATTCCGTAAACCCCCGTGTCAAGCAGTGGAACGAAGGAGAGTCGATGCAAGCGATCAATGACGTCCTGGCGGTCATCCTCGGTGGAGGGCGAGGCGCACGCCTATACCCGCTCACCAAGCTGCGTTCCAAGCCGGCGGTGCCCATGGCCGGCAAGTATCGCCTAATCGATATCCCCATCAGCAACTGCATCAACTCGGGTATTTATCGGGTCCACCTGCTTACCCAGTACAACTCGGTGTCACTCCATCGGCACATCTCCAACACCTACAAGTTCGATTCTTTCCACACCGGTTGGGTGGAGATCCTGGCGGCCGAACAGACCCCCCATAGCGAGGGCTGGTACCAGGGCACCGCGGATGCCGTGCGCAAGCAGCTGTTCCAGATCCAGACCGTGGGCTCGGGGCACGTGTTGATCCTCTCGGGGGATCACCTCTACCGCATGGACTACGCCGCCATGCTGGATCAGCACATGGCCACCGGTGCCGATATCACCGTGGCCGTGCAGCCCGTGGCCAAGGATGAAGCCTCCCGGTTCGGCCTCCTGAAGCGCGGCGAGGACGGCCGCATCGTGGACTTCAACGAGAAGCCCACGGATCCCGCCGTGCTGGCCGAGATGGTCAGCCGGGCCGATCCCGCCTTCCCCTACATCGGCTCCATGGGCATCTACCTGTTCCGCACCCAGGCCCTCATCGATCTGCTCACGGATCATCCCGACTTCGACGACTTCGGCAGCGATGTGATTCCCCACGCCATCCACACCCGCTCGGTGCAGGGCTACGACTTCAGCGGCTACTGGCGGGACATCGGCACCATCCGTTCCTTCTACGACACCAACCTGGAACTGACCACGCCGGACGCGCCCTTCAACTTCTACGATGCGCGCAGTCCCATCTACACGAATTCGCGCTTCCTGCCCGGCTCCATCGTCTCCGATAGCCGCCTCACGGACGTGCTGTTCACCGAGGGCTGCGTGGTGCACCAGGCCACCATCGCCCATTCCATCATCGGCGTGCGCAGCCGCATCGGTGCCGGTTCCAGCATCAAGGACAGCATCATCATGGGCGCCGACTTCTACGATCGGGAATTCCAGGACGTGCCCATGGGCATTGGCGCCAAGTGCCACATCGAGGGGGCCATTCTGGACAAGAACGTGCGCGTGGGCGACGGCGTGATCATCAAGCCCTTCCCCAGGGGCACCGAGCTGGATGCCGGTCACTACGTCGTTCAGGACGGCATCGTCGTAGTCCCCAAGGGCACCATCCTGCAGCCGGGAACGCGAATCGAACCGTGATCCATTCCGAAGACAGATCCTGATGGACCCTGAATTCAATCAGCTGGTGGAGGAAGCCCTCACGGACGTTCCCGAGGAGTTCCTGGAATACCTCGAGAACGTGACCCTGATCGCGGAGGAATGGGCCTCTCACGATCTGCGGCGCAGCGTGGGACTTTCTCCGCACCAGGATCTATACGGGCTCTACCAAGGCACGCCGCTGACCCTGCGTTCTTTCAATCACGCGGCCCTGCCCGATC
>Ga0302323_100003369_pt1 | contig 13005 bp, 14 predicted proteins | sample Fen_T0_3_FD_201950 | JGI IMG/M metagenome (GOLD analysis project Ga0302323, IMG submission 201950) | Peat permafrost microbial communities from Stordalen Mire near Abisko, Sweden - Fen_T0_3 | ecosystem: Environmental > Terrestrial > Soil > Wetlands > Permafrost | place: Sweden: Abisko... | reverse complement strand
CGACTAATCCTGAAGGCCCGCCTAAGAATCCGTATAATTTACTATTGCTATTCAATGCTTTTAAACTGTCAAATATTCCCGCAATAACATTATGGCCTCCGGGAGCTTGGCCTCCGGATAGGATGACTCCAACATTCACAGCAGGCGATTTCATAGGTTCTGAACCGGATTCTATATGTAAAACCGGCATGCCATAGGTTTTGGGAAACATCTCGTTAATTTCTTTTTGATGTGCAATAGATTGTGTTGCCGCACCTTCTTTCACTGTTATATTACCGGTTAATGCGGCCGGTAATTTTGGCTTGTAGTCAGCTCGAGCTAACTGTAAAGGACTTATTGTCATTGTATTCAATTCTCTATCTGGTTTTACTTTCGTGATTATAATGAACACTGTATCTAATTAAATCAAATATTGGTAAATAATCCAGAGAGAAAGAGAGGAGTTAAAATCTGTTCTTGAACTCAAGCAGAAAAGTTATTATCTCTTTGCCGGATATTGGTTTTGTACCGAGGGAATTAAATATTCAGCAAATGCCCGTTCCATAGTATACTTCGGATGCCAGCCCCAATCGGTACGTGCGGCAGAATCATCCACGTCGGCGGGCCAGCTGTCGATGATGGCCTGGCGTCTGTAATCCGAAGCAAATGTAACATCGGGACGGGGAAACGCTTTCTGAATAATTTGGAATATTTCTGCAGCCGATGGATTGAACGCTCCTACGTTATAGATCATCCTTGTTAATTTCTCGCGCGGAGCGGATTGAAGGTTCAATAGCGCAGTAATGGCATCGGGCATTGCCATAAATGGAATACGTGTATCCTCGCGAACGAAACAAGTGTAAGATTTTTTCTTTGCCGCCATATGCAGCATTTCGGGAGCGTAGTCGCTTGTTCCGCCTGTGGGCAGCGTAACTGCGCTGATCAGGCCGGGGAAACGCACTCCGCGGAAATCAACCTGTCCTTTGGGCGGCTCCGCATCCAATTGGCGATAGAAATTGGCATAGTACCTGCCAAGCTGTTCGGTGTACAGTTTGTTGATACCATACATCGTACGCGGCGCAAGCCACTGATCCTCTTGTATTTTTCCTGCACGTTGTTTTGTTTCAATGTCGGGAAGGCCGTAGACAGCAATGGAACTTGGATAAATAAATTTAATTTCACGACCCTGCAAACGTGATTGTGTGACGGCAATTTCCAGAAGATTCAATGAACCGTCGACATTCACCCGGTGTGCCAGTGTCGGCTGACGTTCGGCACGAGTCGAAAGCAGCGCAGCTAAGTGATAAATGGTGTCGAAGTTATGTTCGGTTGATAGTGTTTCGAGTAAATGGGAATCTAAGATATCTCCGGTGACAATCCTGTGACAGCGCAACCGAACGGATTCCTCGATGGGAACCATATCCATTGCGACGATATGCTTGCCGCCCTGTTCGGATAATTGCTCGATCAGACCATGACCGATTTCACCGTTTGCTCCAGTGATGAGTATGTTTTTTGTTGCCATGGAGTATCTCGTTAGCGTCAGTGTTTATGTTGATCCGCCGGTTTTATATGTTCGGCGTTTTTTAATTTGCCTGTCAATTTTTGCGGTGCGTGAATCAGTGTCGGCAGGCATTGGGAGCAGATCCAAAGTTCTTCTCCGCTGTAGTGCAGATGCAAAAGCGGAGTCTCACTTTCCGGCTTTTCACAATTGAAACAATGTAATTCTGATTTTATCGTGCTCATAGTGCCCTTTACAATATTATACTGTTATTCCGGTGTGATCGTTGTTTTGTTTTCCGCTGCCGGAAGCGATTGTGTTGGTTTAATGGAGTGAACTTTATTAATGAGATTCAGAGCCTCATCTAAGAGATGACCGATTGTTTTCAATGTTTCGAATGCTTCCGTCTGCCGAGCGACACCTGTATTTTCCATCAGCAGTTGCTGATAGATTTTCGCAGCGGCAATAGGGTTGCCAATTTTATCTGCAACTGAAAGAGCCATTTCCAATGTTGTAGAACGTCTTGATTCTTCGGAGATCCGTTTCTCCAGCGAACGGATACGTAGCCCCGAGCGAATCCTTGCTAACAATTCGTCGATTTCAAAAAGCTTGATAAGATAATCATCCGCGCCTGCATCTAATCCCTGAACAATGTTCTTCGTTCCTGTATGAGCGGTAATCATGATAATATAGCGGCTGTGGTGCACGGCATCGGCTTTTATGAGTTTTACTAATTCTATACCGCTCATTCCCGGCATTTCCCAATCAACAAGAATAATATCCGGCTGGTGCCGTTCCATTTCCTTCCAGCCGGAGATCGGATTCAATGCGGAAATTATCGTATACCCTTCTGATTCCAATTGCATATGCAATAACGAATTGAATTCAGCATTATCATCGATAATAAGGATTGTGTCCGGCATTGCTCAATGAATTGAGATAACTATTCCATGCACTGCAAGAAAGTGAGTTTCTACCTAAAATAAGCTAACAATTTGCGGCTTGAAGCGCAATGTATAATCATACTGAAAGTCAGACAAGGATGTATTACATCAATGGCAAAACAAACGCCGCCACTTCAGCGCGTTCTCTCCAGCTGTGTTTTCCGTAGTAATGACGCAGGTATGATTCTCGGGTGCGGCTGTTTATGAGGGAGAGTCTTGAGCAGCCGCGTCTTCGGGATTCAGCAATAACCTTTTCCTATAATGCACTCCCGACACCTTTACCCCGGGCTTTTTCAGTTATAAAAAGTTCAGAAACATACTCTTCCGGCCCGGACAGAAAAAAGTAGGGCAGATAATGCACAGAAGAATAGCCGATGACTTCATGGTTTTCATTCTCCGCAACGAAAGCAGAGTGGCTGTCATTTGCGAGGCAGGCGGCAATGTGTTTGCGAACGCGTTCCTTTGTGGCTTGAGCGGTTTCAGATTTCAAATGTTCGAACCAGCCGACTTGCCGGATTATACCGGTTATCTCTTCGGCATCCTGCACTTGCACATTTCTTATCTTGATATCCATATCCGTCTTGCGAAAGGGGGCAGGGCACCCTGGAAGTGCCCCGCCTTGTTCCCCTCCTACTTTTCTTTTTTCAGAGGTACAATTCCACCTGCCAATTCACCGATAACATTGACCAATTCGGTGTTTGCCGGAACAACTATTTTCGTGTTATTCTGCAGAGAGGTCTGAACCGTTTCAAGCCTCTTGAGCAACTGCGCATTGCCGATAAAATATTTTTCTGCAGCTTCATTGACAAGCCGGATCGCTTCGGCTTCTCCCTCAGCTGCGAGAATTCTTGCCTGCCGAATTCCTTCTGCCTCTTTGATGGCGGCACGCTTCTTTCCATCTGCTGCTGTTTCTGCAGCGGTGGCAAAATCGACAGCAGCAAGTTTTTCATTTTCGGCTTTGACGATCTTGTTCATCGTTTCCTGAACATCTTTTGGAGGATCAATTTGCTTCAATTCGGCCCGGACAATGTCAATGCCCCAATTGGTTGTCTCTTGAATGAGAATTTTATGAAGATCGTCATTGATGCGCCCGCGCTCGCTGTTCGCAGATTTCAATGTCAGCGTGCCGATGATATTGCGGAGTGTGGTCCGTGCAAGATTGACAATCTGAAAATTGACGTTGTTAACATTATAGACGGAGTTCTTGACGCTTTCTTCGTCGGGTTTCACCTTGAAATAAACCTGTGCATCGACAACAGCATTGAGATTGTCATTGGTAATAATTTCCTGCGGCTCTGCATCGACCATCTGCTCGGTAATATTGATCCGATACATTTTATCGATACCGGGAATGACCCAATTAAATCCAGGGTCAGCAAAACGGTGATATTTTCCCAGGCGCTCAACAAGTGCTCGATTTGTTGGACGGACAAGTCTTATACCTATGAGGAATATGAAAAAGCAGAAGATTCCCGCGAAAATGTAAATGCTGTTCATTGAAGTCCCTATTTCATCCATGATAGTCTCCTTCTGTGTGATTAACCATTGAATCTGCAAAACACTTTTTGAAGCTGCTCAGAGGAGTTCTCGTAGCCTCCTCTGAGCAAATCCATCAAATTACTTCACATATTCTTCTGCAAAGAATTTCGCCGAGAGCGGCTCGCCTGTAACTTCTTGGATTAAAGCATCCCATCGCAAACTCGCGCCGGGTGCGAAAACCCTTTCTTTCAGGTACGTCCCGACTTCCGGTTTGTTGGCGAAACAGACTTCTTTTGTATTGTCCTGCTTTAAAATATTTTTTGCGATAAAATGCTGGAGCTGTGATGCCGTCAATTCGCCGAGCTCATAGTTGTGATAATATGCCGGAGATTGTGAAAGATGAATTTTTGCCGCCCAATCCGGCGCATTGCGTCCTTCCACCGGTGTTACCAACTGATATTCTTTCACCAGGTTCCACCACAGTGAATTTAAATCTTGATCCGGATTTTCATACATCGCTTTTTCAAATCGCATCATGACCTGCGTCCACCTGCAAAAGATGAGTGCGTGCATACGCAGGTTTTCCTGTCCTTCAGCGCGGATGGATTCTTTATCTTTGGTGCTCACACCAACCATCGCTTGCAGCCAATCGGCATTGTTGGATTGCCGCTCCATCATCATGGCAATAGCTTCCGTCACGAAAATATGCGTTTCGCTTCTCAAGTAGAAGGGAAGGTCGCGCCGTACATTCAAACTGTACACGCCATGGCCGAGTTCGTGCAGCATGGTGCTTGTCCAATATTTATTATCAAGTATGCTTTGCATCGTGCGTACATCGCCTAAACGGTCAATATCGGTGCTGAAGGCGTGCTGGTATTTTCCTTTGCGGCCGTAAATGTCGCTGTTCTTGAGAATGCTCTCGACCGGCAAGCCAATATTATCATAGAACGTTCGCACAAGTTGATCTACTTTTCTGCCCTTGAAATATTTGTCTATATCTACCGTGCTTAATTGCGGAGCTTCCTGGAAAAAGCGATCCTGATAATGCCATGGCATCATCTGCTGCGGCTTGATGCCGTACGTTTTCGCCAACGCCGCATCAATCTCTGACTTGAGCTGTTTATAAGGCTCGTCTGTAAGCTTTTTCAACTCATCAAAAATCGCAACAACTTCATCAACACTTTGTTCGTTCGCACTGAGCGACATTTCGTAATAATTCTTGAATCCCAACTGGCGCGCTGCTTCGTTGCGCAGTTTCACAAGCTCAAGAACATCCGCGGCAACGGCGTTACCGACTTCCTTACTCGCTTCCCATGCTCTCTGCCGTTTGGCGGAATTCTTTTCCGTCTTGAGAATGTTCTCGATGTCATTATCGCTCACTTCCTTCCCGTCGATGGTTGGGCGGTAGATGTTGAATTTATTCTGGACAGCGGCGGCTTTCTCTACGATTTTACGCATCAGTGTTGTATCGTTTTGATTCGTGAGATAATTATTATAGATGATGATGAGCTGGCGCTGAAGAAGCGAATCTTTGATGTTTCCGGCATCTTTCCATTTTTTCAATTGTTCGAACTCTTGTTTATTGGAAAAAATAGTGCGGACTTCGAGTTCAACAGCGGCTTGCTCATCGTAAAATTTCTTTTCACCTGTGGCACTGGCATTCCAGCTTGCCAGATTTAACGCCTTGAATTTCGGTTCTATGATCTTGAGATGCCTGTCAATGAACGAACGGAAATCTTTCTCATCGTTCATCATCGAGCAGGATATCAATGCAAACGAAATGAGAATGGGAAGAACATGGATGATGGATTTCATACCTACTCCTTTATCAATGGAGGAATGGAAGGATTAATAAGTAAATCTATGGAGAGGATTGCTGAAGAGCAAGCAGATTGTGATGTAAACGGTTGGAGACAGTATGAGATTATTTCCAAATAAATTCCATACCCTGCAGAAGGAGAAATTCTGTGACTATATGCAAAAAACGCTGATTTGCCGCCTCACTTGAATTTGTCCGCTCCCGCCTGTACCAATTCCCATGCCCGGTGAATATGTTTTCCGGTGGTTGCAATATTTCCAATGGCAATTCGAATGGAGTAACGGCCGTTCAGCTTTGTATGGGAAAGAAATGCCTCGCCGGATGCATTCACGTCTGCAATAATGTTCGCATTGATTTGTTCGAGCAATGCTTCATCCGAAATTCTGTTCGGATGATAACGGAAACAGACAACACTGAAAGGAACCGGTGCAAGCCGTTCAAATGCTTCATCCGCGTCGATCCAGGAAGCAAGTTCGCGCGCCAGCCGGCAGTGTTCACGAAGCCGCGATGCGAGTCCATCAACGCCAAACGAACGTATGATAAACCAGAGCTTCAATGCGCGGAACCTGCGGCCGAGCTGGACCCCCCAATCCATATAATTATTCACATCGGTGTCGGATGTTTTCAGATATTCCGGAACAAGACTGAAAGCCTGCTTCAGCGTATCAACGTGCCGTGTAAAGAGCACGCTGCAATCCATCGGCGTGAAGAGCCATTTGTGCGGGTTCGTAACAAAGGAATCGGCACGGCTGCATCCATCAAGAATATAACGCATCTCCGGCATAATTGCCGCTGATCCGCCGTATGCACCGTCGACGTGAAGCCAAATATTTTCTCTTTGACAAATATCTGCAATTGCAGGCACAGGATCGATGCTCGTTGTGGATGTTGTTCCGACCGTCGCGATAACTGCGAATGGAAGCCAGCCGTTTTTCCTGTCTTCCTCGATCGCGGCGGCAAGTGCTTGTGCACTCATTTTAAATTCTGCATCGGAAGAAATCTTGCGCACACCTTCCTGCCCGGCACCAAGAATAATGGCAGCTTTTTCGATGGATGAGTGCGTATGTTCCGAACAATATAAACGAAGCCGCGGCAGATCCGCCCGTCCGGATAATCCCTGCTCACGCACCCGCTTGTGGACTGCTTCACGCGCCGCTGTGAGTGCAACAAGTGTGGAAACGGATGCCGTATCGATGATGACACCGCGAAATTCAGACGAGAGGCCGAGCATTTGACGAAACCAGTCGAGCACTACTTCTTCCAGCTCTGTAGCAGAAGGAGAGGTTCGCCAAAGCATCCCGTTGACATTGAGTGCGGTAGCGAGCATCTCTGCCAAAATTCCGGGCGCGGAAGCACTGTTGGCAAAGTATGCGAGAAAACCGGGATGATTCCAGTGAGTAATACCGGGAAGAATGATGCGATGAAAATCTGCAAGAATTGTCTCCATCTTTTCTGCTGATGCAGGCGGTGCTGCGGGGAGTAGTTTTTTTATATCGCCCGGTTTTACCTGTGAGAACACCGGATATTGTTCCGCATTGTTCAGATAATCGGCCATCCAATCGACGACTTCTTTTCCGAGTTTGCGAAATTCTTCCGGATCCATTCCGCCAGAGGTTTCTTTCATCGTTTTTCATTCTTCGAATTTTGAATTATTCTTTTGATTTCAACAGGCGCTCCGTCTGATACGCCGGAATCAAGAACAATCTTCCAGGAGGCGTCTGGTTGTTTCTTCCACGTGGTCGAATAGGTACCGGTGGATTTCATCCATTTGCCTTCTTTCGTTTTCCGTATTCTTTCCCATCTGCCTACCGTATATCCAATAACTCCGGGTATCATGATCTCGGCTTTTGTAGGATGCCAGCGAAGGGTGAAGGTTGTGTCTTTAAAAACAGGTTCCATTTCTGCGCGGATGGCAGCCGGACCGGTTGTGGGTTTGCTGGTATCACTGAGCATCGAACCGTTTGGAGCGAAATATGCAACCCAGCCTTCAATGCCTTTTTCGGCTGTTGCTGTGTTAAAATCGCGGTCAAGCTGCATCAACATCGCTGCCTGAGTTTCGATTTCCTGTCCAAATGCAATGGTGGCTGGAATGACCATCAATGCCAATACTATTTTTAGCATTTTCATACTTGCACCAGATTTATTTTCATTGTGGTTTATCCAATCTCCATAAAAAGAACAGAAAGTGCAATATGAAATATCTCTCATGTTAATTCCACCAACAATATTGGAATTGGTCAAGAAATATTATTCTAAGCGAAAAGGCGGGAGGGGGTCCTGCGGGAAAATTATGGATATTACAACAATCCTTTCAGCTTGTCATATCCGGCCCGGCTGATAAGAAGTTTCGTTCCGTCCTTCAGAATTGCCATGCGGCTGTCTTTGGCATAAAGCTCAATGCGGGCAATGCGGTCGAGATTGAGAATATAGGAGCGGTGGACCCGGACGAATTTAGAGCTGTCCAGTTCTTTTTCTATTACTGCCATGCGCTCCTGTTTCAAATGCGTTTTGCCATCCGACTTGATGGCGATATAATCATCCTGCGCTTCGATAAAATCTATTTTATCCACCGGAATAACATGCACTTTGGAACCATCTTTCACTAAAATTCTTTCTAACGGCGAAGGTTTCATTCCTGCGGCGGATGCAAGAGCTTGAAGGGGAAGAGATTTCTTTTTTAATCGTCCCTTTGCATGTTCCAGCGCTTCATCCAATCGTTCTTTGCTGAATGGTTTGAGAAGATAATCTACGGCGTGTACTTCAAAAGCCTTGACCGCAAATTGATTGTATGCGGTCGCAAATATTACTGAAGGCGGCTGCTCGACAAGCTCCAGTACTTCAAAGCCGTTCAGTTTTGGCATTTGAATATCGAGTATCACGAGATCAGGTTTGTATTCGGTGATGGCTTTCACGGCATCAAATCCGTTGGCGCAATCGGCAACGATCTTGATCTCCTCATGCGCAGAAAGGAATTCGCGAAGAATGAGCCGCGCCGGTTCTTCATCATCGACAATGACTGTATGCATAATGGATTTCATGGGCATGGTTTATGTTCGATGTTTCGGGAATGATAATTCTATTTGAAAGTACTCATTCGTTTCTTCAACGTCCACTCGCGCTTCATTTCCATAGAGTGTTTCCAAGCGCGACCTGACATTTCGTACGCCAACTCCTGTACCCTTCCGCTTAGGACGATCTGCATCAACGGGATTATGAACCTGGAGATGAAGTTTTCCGCCGCGCCCTTCACATTGAATCCGTACTGTTCCGCCTTCAACAAGATGCGCTATTCCATGACGGACAGCATTTTCTACCAGCGGTTGAAGAATAAGGGGCGGGACGAATGCTTTTTTGCACTCTTCTTTAATGTCTTGTTCGACCTTCAGGCGTGAACCGAAACGAACTTGTTCGATCGTTAAAAAGTCCGAGACCAGCGAGAGCTCGTTCTCCAGAGAAATATGTTTTTTCGCACCGAACTCAAGACTTTTCCGAAAAAAATCGGCGAGAAGCAATGTCATGGTTCTTGCTTTGGTGGAATCTATGGACGTTAAAGCGCTGATGGAATTGAGGCTGTTGAAAAGAAAGTGCGGATCAATCTGTGCCCGGAGTGCACGCAGTTCTGCATCCTGAGCCAGGACCTTGAGTTCGAATGTCTGGAGTTCCGTTTCACGGGATTGTTCAAAAGAAATGATCACGTAATGAGTTGCAGCGATAAGAAGGAAGATGAGAACAAGCCAACTGTAGATGCCTGCAATCCAGGGTTCATACACCGGCGCTATAATTGGGGCGATCTTTAAAGAATCTACTAATTGTACCCAACCATAGCCAATGGCGAGTTCAACTCCGGCGGCAATACATGCGGCAACAATGAACATAGAAACAAGGTTATACCATTGTGTGGTTTTAACCGGAAAAATTCTGCAAATGTAATAGGAAGAAAGACAGATGAATGCAAAGAAAATAATCAGAGGGATATCAGATAATAGATATACAGCCCATTGGTTTTTATACTGGTATACATACGGAATCTCCATGAGCATTCCGATAATCAACCAGACGGCGAGATAAAGGATGAGCGTTCGCCTGTTAGAAAGAATTGGATGCACGGTTAATTCTTAATCTCTATTCCGCCCATAATCGTCGTACCTCGTATGATAAGGCGTTTAGTGTTTTCTTTCGGGGGACGGGTTTTATCATCATATCCACCCATAAAAGGAGTTACGTCGAAAATGACAAGCCAATCTTCCGGGACACGCATCGACATTCCGCCCATCAATGTAAATATGTCAATAATTGCTTCTCCTTTAATAGAAGCGTCTCTCAAGTCAAGTTCGAATCCGCCCATAACAGCAGTTAATTCTCCGCCTTTAAAGTCTTGAGAGTTATTCATCCGCTTGAATCCTCCCATGATGGCAACGGCTTTGATAAAAGAATTCGCATCGCTGGTTTCAGCTTCCGAAAATTCCGTTCGACGACGGGAGGAAGAGGCTCTGAGAATCATCATGATCCCCGCACCAACGAGAATAAGAGGCCAGTAATTCCATAGGTTAAAATTAATGAAGTAAAGCCGGTCCAACAACATTGCAGTACCAATAAAAGTGAGAATGATTCCCCAAATGAGCCCGGGGCCATGCTGGCATTGTATGAGGTACGCAATTCCGACTATAACAAGAATGACAGGCCAGAAACGCACATAATCATGCGAATCAATGATGTCCATGTTGCCGAGAAGGAAGAGTACTCCAATAAGAATAATTCCCAGTCCCAACACGATCCGCGGGGCAAAGAATGAATTCTGTTTAGTTTCCATTGCCGTGATCCTTTGCAAATTTAAAATGTGAAGGGTAGGCAGATTTCCATAACATACCTATGCCAGCACCTATAAGAAGAATCGGCCACGAATTATGATAATCCAACCCGAATATATGCAATTCAGATATAAACAACCACGCCCCAATGAACATCATCGAGCAGGCTTTACGGTATTCCCAGGCAAATTCAGCGTCCAGGAGTCTCCCCAAGCCAACAGCAATAATAATAATCGGCCAGTAATGCCAAACGGATCCGGCGTTGAATATATCAAATTTATCAAACATCAATGCTATGCCGGCAGCTACTAAAAATATTCCGACACCGAGATGGCGATAAAAACGATGTTTCATATGTTCCATAGATTATCTCCTCTGAATGATTGCTCTGTATCATAATACTCGGAAATTCTCAAGAGGTTGCGGCGATTTCGGCAAGCAGGGAAGAAGAATCGGTAAATGGTGATAAAAAATACATTTACGATGCATTGCCCGGTCACGCTTTCAAGTGTGCCGGCAAAGCATCGCATGAGGATGGAATGCTAAAAGAAATACCGAATGCCAAATCCGAAATCGAATTCAAATTGCGACGTCGGTTGAAAGTAGAGCGTCGGTACCATCTGCAGAAAAACATCAAGAGACGATCGATGCGGCCACCAGGCAATTCCAAAAACACCCCGAGCTCCTAGAATGTCCGTTCTGCTCACTCCGAATATTCCGCCGATTCCGTAGAATAACGGAAAATATTCATGGGACCGGAAGACATGAGAATGCCAGAGATAATCTGCACTGAGAGCAGTGCCATTCGTTGCCGACAATGATGGATATCCAATACCGAGCTGGATCGCGCCGGAATTCGTCACCCAGCCTTTGACACTGATACCGGTTGGTTCACCTACGGTGAGCCCAAAACCGAGTCCATGTCCCTGCGCAAAAACTCCATGGACAAGAAGCATTAAGAGTGCACTGAAAAAGAGTATTCATCATAGTATGTCCTTTATGGTTCCTTCGTTGTGAATGAAGATAAGTTAAAAGAACCAAAAAAGTATGTGCGCGGGAACATGTTCCCTGGAATAATTTATTGAGGAGCCGGCATTCCAAATTGAGACCATTCTTCGCGCGATGGTCCGTAGATACCGGGAACTTTTAATCCGGCCTGGCGCATCAGTACGGTCAGTTGTGCACGGTGATGAATTTGATGTTTGACGAGGCTGTTGAGCGTGGCACTGCGTGTCCATTGTTCTCCATACATATCGATTTTTTCAGGCAGCATTCCGTCGCTCCATTTTTGTTTTACCTCAGCCGCAACAGATGCACCCGCTTTTTCGTAGGCTGCAACGATGATTGATGCAAGACGGGGATCAGGTGCATTTTCAGGCGGTGCATCTACCTTCAATCCGGCTTTCCCACCCATCTCGCCAAGCGTGAGAACAATGTGCCATGCTAAAAAACCCAGTGAACGGCCGTCAGCCGAAACCTTTTGATTGAGCGACGAGTCCGTGAGATTCTTCAACACATTTACCGTGGAGTCATTCTCTTGAGTCCAATCAGTTAAAAAATCTTGAATTGTGCGATACATGATTTATTCTCTTTCTCACTGTAGGTCTCTGAAATATCACTTAATGTGAATGAGGTTCCCTGACTGCAACCTGTCCCATCCTTGTGAAATTAATTGATTCGCCGAGAATACGTGCGGACTCTTCCGGTGCGTGAAAGCCGGTGGAATTTTCCGACTCAACAAAGTCGAGGTAAAATTGTGCCTTGCGTTGATAATTTCTTGGTACAGCAAGGGCCGCATCTGTTTTCCCATCCACCTTTGCTTTCTTGATATCATCGATGAGCGCAATGAGAGCATCCATTGCAAGGTTGCGCAAGCGGAAAGTCCTGTCCTGTATGGTCTCGACACGATCTTTTAATTCCTGCTCGCTCCACTTATGACATGTCTGGCATGCACGGTTGATATCGAGCATGGGACTGCGGACATTGTGATCACTGATTTTTAAAGCACCAACCCGTTTGTAAGGCATATGGCAGTCAGCACAAGCGACACCGGAGCGTGCGTGAATTCCTTGATTCCATGTTTCAAACTCCGGATGCTGTGCTTTTAATACTTTGGCGCCGGTCTCAGCATGAACCCAATCTTTGAATTTGATCTCTTCATAGTATGCCATAATACTGTCTATAATAATTCCTTTTGCCCAGGGATACGTGAGGCGTTTTTCAGGTCCCTTGAAATAATATTCTACATGGCACTGTCCGCATACGAAGGCACGCATTTCCTGCCGTGTTGCCATGGTATTGACATCATAATTTTTAATACCTTGCGATGCTTTCAATGCGCGGATACCTTCCAAAAAGCCGGGCCGTGTAACGCGCAGCTGCATGGTACTTGGATCATGGCAGTCAATGCATGAAACCGGATGCATAACGAGCTTGCGTGCTTCGAAATAAGGCAGCTGGTTCATCTTATCGAAC
>Ga0302323_100003367_pt1 | contig 13007 bp, 14 predicted proteins | sample Fen_T0_3_FD_201950 | JGI IMG/M metagenome (GOLD analysis project Ga0302323, IMG submission 201950) | Peat permafrost microbial communities from Stordalen Mire near Abisko, Sweden - Fen_T0_3 | ecosystem: Environmental > Terrestrial > Soil > Wetlands > Permafrost | place: Sweden: Abisko... | reverse complement strand
CGGCCCTGGGCGCGGCGACGGCCAACTGCAGTACCCGCGTCGTCAACGACGAGAACTGCGATTTTGGACCCAGCCTGACAGGCCTTGCTGTTGGGATGGCGGCGGCCGCTGTCCTCGACTCGGCCATCCTCGCGTGGGATCGCCCCTCCCCGACGTCGGCCATGCCTGCGGCGCCCCGGGCAGCGTCCTCCCTGACCCGCTCCCTTTCGCTTGCCCCCGTGCCCGTCCGCGCGGGAGCGGGCCTCGTGTTCGGTGGTCCTTTCTGAGGAAGCCACCGTTCACGTCTCGACACCGTCGGGTCTGCTGCCTTTTTTTTGGAGCCTGCGTGGGGCCGGGCTACCATGGACGATAGCACCATGACGGCGACGAACCCGGAATTGCAGTCGGCCCCGCCGACAGAAGGACGAAGCCTTGCCCTAGGGAAGATCGGGTTCACGGTCTGGGCCATTGGCTTCGTCCCTCTCTTCGTCGTGCTCCGCTCGCGGCTGCACGTAGCGCCGCTCTCCCGTAGCCTGATCTGCGCTGGGCTGTTCGGTGCGACTGCCGTGGCGGCCTTGTGGTTGCTCGGCCGCGAAAGGCAGCCAACCCTACGGGCCTGGCGCATCTTCTTCGTGGTCCGGGCCGTCTCGGTTCTCCCGCTTCTGCTCACTGTCGTCGACGGCGTGGCCGAAGAAGGCTGGCCGCGCGGTCGATTCAATCGGGTCATCGCGAACGCACTGTCGATGGTCATCACGATAGCCGTTCCCGCGTTTCTGACCGGCCTCGGCGCATTGATCCGAACCTATCGTGTAGCGGGCTTGCTTGCGCTCGTTGCAGGGCTGACCTCTCTCGTCGATGGGGTCCTTCTGCTCCGGGCCAGCTGGCGCTTCAGCATCTTTACGCTCCAGCTCTCGAACGTGCTGGGCATTGTCGCGTTCGGTTCGAAGCTGGAAAGCTACCTCGCCCTACCCACGGGACTGGCACTCATCGTCGGTGGCATCATGACTTTGCGGGCTGCTGGCCGCGCACGCGCACCGTCGCCTGCAACAGCAGCCAATCAGAATATAGTCGCCGGCTGAGCCAGGTGAAGAAGCCCGTAAGTAGCGTTTTCGACGACGTCCTTGCCGTAGCTCGTGAGGTCGGCACTGCTGGCGTATTGACCGTTACGGGACAGGGCAAAATCGGTCTCGGTGGCGTTGCTGGGAGGATCGTCCCAGGCCCAGGCCAGCCAGCCCATGCCGCGCGTCTCGGCGGCGGTGATGATCTCGCCAGGCGTGATGAGCGTCGGCGAGCCGCCCAGGTTTCGCCCTGCACCGAATTCGCCGACGATGATGGGCAGTCCTGTCGCCGCCAGACTGTCGAGCCCGCGGGTCAGATCGGTCTGCCATGACTGGCCCCCACCATTGCTCCAGTTTCCGTAGATATGAATGTCGAAGACGATGTTTTGTTGAGGATCGCTGTCGAACACCGCCTTGGCGTAGTTGGCTATGCTGGTCGGGTCCTGCCCGCACCCGCCAGCGTCGATGACCAGCGTCGAGAGGTAGCCGGCGGCGCGCAGCTTGGCCACGGCAGAAATGTAGGCGTCACGCCAGACCACGCTGCCGCTGGGCCCCCATTCATTGGCAATATTGATGAGCACGTACTTCTCGAAGGGTTTGAAGGTGGCAGCTTGCGCCACCCACTGAGACACCGCCGTCGTAAGCGGAGCAGTCTCATCCTTGCACGTGACCATGTCGGTATTGGCATAGGTTCCGGCTGTGTACCAAACCCCGGCCATGGGAACGATCTTCGCATTGATAGAGTCCTGCATGAGCTTGCCAGTGACGCTGCCTGCGAGCCACAAAGGCACTCCCCAGCGAATGGTATTGGCGTGGGTGTTGGGGATCCCCGGCCAGGCGGCATCGTAGTGGCACTTGTCTACGCCCCGCATGCGAAACTCGACGCCGGCCGCGTCGTATAGCTTGCCGTCCTTGACGAAAAATCCAGTGCCGGTGTTGTAGGAGGGGCGCGCAACACGCCCGGCAACCGTACACGCGTCGCCCGTGCACGCGTCGACGGCCAGGTCCGAAGTGGCTTTACTGTCGACAGGTCTGGCACCGTCGCGACCGACGCCAGCGTCCGAACCGACACGCCCGCCGGATCCAACTGCCCCTCCACCACCGGTTCCACCGCCGGTCTTGCCTCCCGTGCCCACGGCGCCCCCGGTGCCAGTTCCAACGTTGGTAGCGCCACCGGAAGCGATCGCGCCTCCATTATCGCCGCCGTCGCTGGGGCCGGACGACGTCGAGCTACTGCAGGCGGGAAGAACCAAGAACAGAGCCAGCACGCACAAATGCGAACGCTCTTGGTTTCTCATCGCATCGTTCTCACTTTCATGGGAGTCGCGATCATACGCCCGTCCTGTCCCCGCCGATATAGCAGCACGCGACAGGGCGGCCCGCCTGCGTAGGCCGGCGGCAAGCGCAGCGACGGCGTGGAATTGCGGAAGCGTCGTCAGGTAGCCGCAACCAGCAACTCTTCGGAATTGATGGGCGGACGAAGGCCATCCGCTCTGCCGGCGAAGTAGCGTTGGGCCAGCGCAGCTGCCGACACGTGCTGCACTTGCGTGAAGCCGGCATCGCGGGCCAGTGCCAGCATCTCCGTGGGCGTGAAGAAGCTGATGAAGGGCGTACCGTTTGCGCGCGCCCCCGCTGCCGCTCGCTCAATCCCAGGACGCAATTCGGGCTCGGCCAGCTCGATCGGAAGCATGAAGGACATGGCCAGCGTAGAACCCGGGGCCAGACCCGCGACCTGGCGCAACGTCGCCGCGATGGCTTCCTTGGTCAGGTACATGCTGACACCCGTGGACGCCACGACGGCTGGCCGGCCCGCATCGAAGCCCGCGGCTGCCAGCCGCTCCCACCACGCGTCGCCTGCCTCGAAATCGACGGGCACCAGCCGCAGAAAAGCAGGGATGCCCAGACCCAGGTCGGTGAGGCGCTGGCGCTTCCACGCCTGGGGTCCAGGCCGATCGATCTCGAATACGAGCAGCCGGGAGGCAAGCTCCGGGCAACGCTGAGCGAAGGTGTCGAGCCCCGCCCCCAAAATCACGTACTGCCCGACGCCAAGGGCGGCTTGCTGCGCGACCAGATCCTCGATGAACCGCGCGCGGGCTACGATAGAAGCGCGGAAGGGCCGCGTGAACGGGCTCATATCGGGGCGACTACGCCATCCCTCGTCGGGCGCGACCAACTTCAACCCGATTTGATCGTCGAACACGTGCGGGAGGGCATCGACCTCTACGTGCAACGCCCGCCACAGGGCGACCCGGACCGCCGTGTTGTCCGGCGCTGCAACTGGTTTCTCATTCATGGTGTTCCAAGGCTATGGGGAACAATGGACGGGTGCAACCGCCGTCCTCTCTTGTCATTGTCCGGGCCTTTCTGGTCACTGGGTCGGGCCACATTCCATAGGGCTGCCCCAATCGTCTGTCACCGACATCGCACACAGTGGGGTCTGTCCGTGGGGTCTTTCGCTTGGAATGCTTCAGAGCTACATTGCTGGTCATGATGCGGAGGGGGCAATGAGAAGTGCAATTGGTCCTATGACGATCTTCATAGGCTTGGCCATGCTCACAGCCGGGCCGCTCGGCTGCAGCAGCAGAAGCGCGCTCTCATTGACTGCGGTCGGCGGCACCGGCGGAGGGTCGATGGGTAGCGATGCGTCGGCCACGGGAGGCTCGGACGCGCAGCCGGGCGCAGGCGGCGCAGGCGGCGCAGCAACCCCAAGCGACACTGGCGGAAGCGCAGCCATCGCCGGGACGACCGCAACGAGCGGAGGGGCGCCAGGGATCGGTGGAAGCTCGGCCGTCGCAGGCGCCTCGGGCACCGGCGGAACAGTCGCGGCCGGCGGGACCTCGACCAAAGACGGCGGATCGGCTGGAACAATGGCCAACACAGGCGGGGCGACGTACATGGGTGGCGCCACCAAGATCGGCGGATCGCCCGGGTCTGGCGGAAGCTCGGGGCTGGCGGGCGCACCCGCTTCTGGTGGAGCGTCCGGCATCGACGGTGGCGCGGGTACCTGCACGGGATGCCAGCCCCACGAGTCGTGCTGGTCTGGCAGCTCGGGCTCGCGATGCATCGAAAGCTCAGTCACGGTGCCAGGGTTCGCTATCGACGCCACCGAGGTCACGCGCGGACAGTACGCCGCGTGGCTGGCCACCAATCCACCAACCACCGGACAGCCGGCGGTCTGTGATTGGAACACGACCTTCGTGCCCGACGCGACTTGCATGGCGAAAGCGTCGGTGTGCCAGGGCAGCTCCTGCACAAACCATCCGCAGCCGTGCATCGACCATTGCGATGCTGCTGCCTACTGTCGGGCCATCGACAGAAGCCTGTGCGGCGACGAGGATTGGACCAACGCCTGCTCGTCGAACGGGACCTACCCGCTAGGCTATGAAGCGACCTCCGTGCGCGGCACGTGCAATGACTACACAACGGCTAGCACCACCACGGTGCCGGTCGCCAGCAAGACCGGGTGTCATCCTCCCGCAAGCTCTGTGTTCACCGGGGTCTTCGACATGATCGGGAACATCGCCGAGTGGGTCGACAATTGTACAGGCACATCCGGCGCAACCGACGTTTGCAAACCGCGCGGCCTTTCCTTCGGGATGGGTGCAGCCGCACCGACGTGCAGCCAGTCTACCTATTCGTCCCGCTCGGCCAGCCTCGACAATCTGGGATTCCGCTGCTGCACGCACTAGTGCCCTGACCGTTGAGCTCCCGCGTTCTTACCATGGTCCATCCATCGCACGCCCAGACCCGACCGAGCGTATTGTCGTTGTTGCTGGTGGCGGCCGCTTCGGCAATCGTGGTCGCGGGTGTCTACGAGGTTCGCGCACGACTTGCCCAACACCATTCAAGACGGCCCGCCGACAGCAACGTAGAGGAGCAGGCCCCGCCCATCGCGCAGACCCAAGATTCGCCCGGCCCGGTCCATCAGAGCTGCGCCGACTTGCGACGGCGCTACATTGCTCGATGCCCGGACGACCCGCTCACCTCGCCGTTCAGGCCACAGCCCCAAGCGGGGGCAAGCCTGAACCGACCCAACGAAGTGCAAGTCGAAGCCGAGCTTGCGGCCTGGCGAGCACCAAGCTCCCGCGAGCTTGGCGACATGGCCAGGCGCTGCGAAGTGCGCTTCGAAATGCCCGCCATCACCGACGACCAACCACCCATCATCACCGAGGAAGCAGCCGCAGCCTTGTCGCTTTCGAGTCGCGAGCGCGCGCTCGTCGAACGGACGCTCAACGACATGCACACGGGGCTTCGTGACTTCGCGGCGCAAACCTTGGCCGGGACCGCCGGCCAGACCCCAGGGGTCACCTTCGAGGACATGCTGACCAATCTTCAAACCCGTCCCGAGAACGGCTTCGAGGAGGCCAGGGAGAAGCTGGCGCAAGAGCGGGCGGGACTGTCACCGCCGCCCGCGGGCGGTTCGCAACAAACGCCCGGCGAACGCCTGCTTCGACTGTGGGCACGCATGGGAGACGATTTCGAACGACGCCTGGCCGATGGGCTTGGCAGCGATCGTGCACGGCAGCTGCGCTCCTCGCCCCAGGCGGTGTGGATGAATCGGTTTTCCCAGTCGGGCTGCCGGTCTCAAACAGGAAACACGCCGCCACCGCCAGGCCCGTTCCAGGATCCCGGAAAATAGGAACAGCGGACCTGCTATCGGCGGGCCCGCTGCTTGGTTGGGTCTATCGCGAGATCAATCGGTCAAGGATGGGTCAGGCACTGGGCGTAGGCCTTGGCGTTCGCATCACCGCTGGCAGGGGGTGGCACGAACTGGATGAGGTAGACCGAGTTCTTCACCAGGCTCTCGAGCAGAACCGAGTACGCCGTCGTGCGCGGGAACACCCAGCCACCGCCCACCAGGGTTTCCCCTGAAGCGGTGCAGCCGGTGGCGGCCAACCCGTTCGAGTCCGCACCACTCGATGTCTTCTGCGTAATCGAGAAGTTGGTGTTGTTCAGACAGTAGGCGAAAGCCGTGACTGCCCTCTGGGTCGAGGTGGTGTTCTGCGCCGATACCCGCCACGTGGTTGTCGAGCTTGGACCGTTGCTATAGATGCGCATCACCGTCGACGGCGTCCCCGCCAGCGTGGTCGTATAGCCACCGCTGACCAGTTTTCCGCTGCCACACGTTGCGGTCGAGCTGGCGTTCGAGTTGGCATTGACGTTGATCACGCTCCCCTGCACGGACGTTACATAGGCCGGACCCGTGGGCGACCCCGCAGCGGGCGCCCCTACCAGGCAAAGTGCGCTCGTCCAGACCGTCTGGGTGGCGCTGCCCGTGTTCTTGGCGACTGTCTGCCAACCGTTTCCACTCATGGCGCTCTTGGAAATAGCAAAGCCCGGATCCGACAGCTGGAAGGCACCGCCCACAGCCAAGGTGGCGTACGGGCAGGTCGTGGTCACAGTCGCACTGGCGCCCGGAGCCACATTCGACGACGACCATACGTTGTCCATCGCTACACAGCTATAGCCGCTCCACGGCGGGGTGCTGCCCAGGACCACGCTGGCATCGCGCCCCATATCGAACTGTTGCCGAGACCATTCGTAGGGCAGATACCAGTCGACCTCGTCGAGGGTCGAGGTGTTGTCGTTCTGCAAAGGCGCGCCACCTGTTACGGGATCCGAGGGGCCGTAGGCGTTGGAGTCGGCAAGAGCCACGCCATGGTCATTCGCTAGGTCGTCGTAGAAAGCCAAATCGCTCTGCATGGTAAGGAGCCATTCCTTCCACGGAAGCGGCCTGCAGGGGCTGATGGCCGGATCGAAGACAATCAGCTCGCCGGCGCTATTCTTCACAGCGGCAACGACGTGGTACCACCAATTGACGATCCCGCTCGGGTCGTTGTCCGTGTATACCCGCAAGCCCTCACCGCCGCCAAAGGCGAACAACTTGTAGGGTCTGGCCTTGCCGGCCAGGGAGGCCTGCTTGTCGAACTCCTCGGCCCGGGCAAAGCACCCGTCGTTCGGGTACATCCAAGAAATTCGCCGCTGGAAGCCCGCCGGCGGATTGGGATCGTTGGGCGTCGTCATGTAGCGCTTGTCGCGGATGGAGGCGAACTGGGTCATGATGTCCGCGTCCGACCACGTCGGTGCGCCCGAGAAGTTCAGGCCGGCCACCGTCGTCTTGCTGTCGAAAGCCGAAGCGACGGCAGCTGCCAACTCGGCGCTCAGGCCCGACTTCGCCCGCTTGGCCGCCGCCTGGGCACGGCAGGTAGCCACGAACGTCTTGAAGTCCATCTTGGGCGGAACGGCGGAATTGCAGTTGATGGGCGGCGAGCTGCTGGCGTCAGCAGCCTTGGCACCGAGTGGGACCAATAAACAAGTCATGAACAAGAGATGGGTTGTCATTCGCATAGTCTGGTTTCCTTTCGAGCTAGCTAGTTTCAATTGACCGGCTCGCCAAACTGCACAGGCCGGTCGCCGACTATTTGATCGACCCGCCCCAACCGCACGGATTGACCAAAATATCGCGTAAACTCTATCGGCAACAGAATCGAGTCAACCGAAAAAATGGTAACAAGAACAGGGGGACATCATGACTGAGGGAAAGAACCGACAATGGCTTCTGGCTCGCCGACCGACAGGTGCGCTCGACGCCGCAGATTTTCGTTTGAACGAAAGCAAGATTCCCGAGCCAGGCGAGGGCGAAATCCTGGTTCGCAACCTGTACCTGTCGTGCGATCCGACCCAGCGCGGATGGATGTCCCACGACACCTACATGCCGGCCATTCCACTGGGCGATGTGATTCGCGCATCGGCTTGCGGCGAGGTGGTGCTCTCGCGCGATCCGCGCTTCTCGCCTGGACAGAAGGTGAAGGGGCTGTTTGGCTGGCAAGAATACGCGCTTGCCAAGCAGGCGAACGTGACGCCAATCCCCGACGAGGTTCCCCTCACCACCGCGCTCAGTGCGCTGGGCATGACCGGGATGACTGCGTATTTCGGTCTGCTCGACGTCGGCCGCGCCAAGCAAGGCGAGACAGTCGTGGTGTCGGGTGCTGCCGGCGCCACCGGCTCGGTGGTCGGGCAAATCGCCAAGATACTCGGGTGTCGCGTGGTGGGAATCGCAGGCGGAAAAGAGAAGTGCGACCGCCTGGTGCGCGAGCTGGGTTTCGACATAGCCATCGACTACAAGAACGACAACGTCCTCACCGCGCTACGAGACGGTTGTCCTGCCGGGATTGACGTGTACTACGACAACGTGGGCGGACCTACACTGGATGCGGCGCTGGCGCTTCTGGCTTTGCGGGGCCGCGTGGTCATCTGCGGCGCCATCTCGACCTACAACGACGCATCCCCTGGGCCCGGGCCGAAAAACTACCTGAACTTGCTGGTGCGACGTGGCCGGATGGAAGGTTTCCTGGTGCTCGACTATCTGCACCGCGCGGCCGAAGCGATGAACGCCCTGTCAGGCTGGCTACGCGAGGGCAAGTTGAAAGACCGCGTGGATGTGATCGAGGGCTTCGAAAACGCACCAGCGGCGCTGGCCAGGTTGTTCAAGGGCGAGAACATCGGCAAGCAACTGGTGAAGATCGGCTGAAGCGGCCGGGATGACGGCCTCGCTTGCGAGGCCGTCTCTTGGTCAAATCGAGGCCCTAGGAGCCTGTCGCGGTAACCGCTCCACGTCGCGTGGCGGGCGGAGCCGGGCCGTCTGCTTCGTTGCTCGTCGGTTGAATACGTCGAGTATTCGCCCTCCTCGCGCCTCGCATCCGGCCCGGCTGCGCTCCGCCACGCTGGTCCGGGTTACCGCGACAGCCTCCTAGCGCGTTCATTTCACCGCGCAACCTTCTCACGTGAATACCAGCGCAGCACCCGCGGCGAGGGCCTTGCGGCAGCCTTCGCGAAGGGTCACGCACCCAAACGACTCGCGCCCGTATCGACGCCACAGCTTTCCATCCGAAGACGGCGCTGTGACAGCTTCCAAGAGCTCATCAGAGGCCTCGGTCAAGTCCTCGGGAATCCCCAGCGCCTCGGCGATGCGATCGAGCTCAGCGAGAAGCCGTGGTACCGACCCCACCATTCCACCCGGGATCTCCAGCTCTTCGGGCGAAAACAGGACATGGTTGAAGTCCATTGGCAGATAGTAGCCCTCGGCGTCACCATGTAGGATCAGATGGTCGAACTGGCGGCGATAGCGTCGCGCCCGACCAAAAAATCGACGGACCAGGCTCGGTTGCTCGCGATTGGCCACCGCATAGTACTCCGCGAGACAAGGATCCGTCCGATCCTCTCCCTTCGACGGGGCCGGAAGCGATCCGTCGCAATCGAGGTGCGCCCCGATTCGTCTAACATCGTCAAGGCCCGAGTGCCCCATCATCTCGCCGGACCAGACCTGGCAATTGTCCGGCTCGTTGTGCTGCGACAATCCCCGGGCGGCGAGAAGGGAGTTCAGTCGCTTGAAGACGTCCGCATGATAGGCAAACCCCTGCGTGTCACGTGCCTTCAGATCAGCGAGTATTCCCACTTCGAGTGCGAGGCCCATGGTGCGCTATCTCCTTCCCATTTCGTCCGCCGAACGGTTTACCACCCGACAGCAGGGGTGCCAGCGGGTTCGCCGCCGAGTCTACACCATCTCGCGCCCGCGCCCCCTGACGCGTGCCCACGCAGCACGCCAGGTCTCATCACCGACGAAGGCGAAGAGGGCCCCGGCCGTATCGAGCCCAGACCCAGCCCAGCCCAGACCCAGCCCAGACGCGGTGGGAAGCCCCCGCAAGCCTTGCCATGGCTTCCGCCGCTGCTCGGGCAAGGGGCCGCAAGCCGTGCAGGTCCAGGTCTCGCTGTGCGGGAAGCTGTCGCAACCCCTTGCAAGTGGCTCCCCGTCCGCTCAGGGAAAGGCTGACAAGCCTTGCAAGCGCACCCGCCGTCGCGCGGGAGAGGGTCGCAGGGCTTGCAAGAGGTTCCCGCACGGGGGGTGTAAGGATCTTTGTGTATCCGGGCTGAAGGGGCAACGCGAATGCGAACGGCATTCTGTCCGCTGCATGATCTGTCTGGCGGCGACGTTGCAATTCTCGCCAGGCCCGCAGGTCCCATCTCCGCAATAGACACAGCGAAGCTCGCTGGGTGGAGTGGCCACACAGCATTCGGTCCCGACCAGTCCACTACAGCATGTCCCGGCAATAAAGAGTGCGCCGCAATCCGACCGGGCCGAAGAACGAGGCCTTGAACTGGACGCAGACACCAACCTGCCGCTGTGGGACGGCACACGCCCGGACTACGACTTCATGGGCAAGGGAGCGGTGCCCCGAGGCGCAAATGAGCAGCCGCCGTCGAAGAAACGCGGAAGTCTCTCGCGTTCGGATATCCATCAACGAAAGAAGTCGCCCCCGCTGTGGAAGTAGACGTCGAAGCGGTCTGTGGCTAAGCGGTGCTGGCCGCTGGAGGCGTGAGTGATCCAGATTGTCGGCGGGGCCGGAGCATTCCCCGGGCTCGTTGGCGCGGGCGGATCGATCTTCGAAACGAGACCTGTGTGATTCCGGGTGGGGCTGACCCAAATGTCGTTGAGCTCAACCGCGGCAAGACCACCGGTCACCTCTTGACGGCCAACAATCACGTCGGGGACTCTGTGGCTGAAGCCGGCCAGACAGCGGGCACTTGCGCTGCCCACAGTGATGTTCAACTGGTGTGCGACGTAATGAGCACATCCGGTGCCGGTAATGGGCTCCCAGCCGGTCTGGCTGCCGGTGTACCAGACAAAGCAGTCACGGGGTGTGACGTGTCCATCGAGGCTGGCGACGGCACCGTGTATCTCGGCTACGCATCTTGCGCAGTAGGGCCGGTCGCAAATGAAGGCGGCTCGAGTGGCAGCGGGGTGAATAGCGCAGGGCATGGTAGTCCCCTACGGCGATGGTGTCTCCTGACGTCCCTCACGAATCGCGCGAATCTGGCGTCCAATCACATCGCGGCCTTCCTGTGACTGGGCATCACGATACAGGGCTTCTTCGTCGAGGTGGTGTGGCTCGCGGGAAACGAAGTACTTCTTCAACAAAGTGGCAAGGGTCCACTGTCCTGGCGCGTTTTGGTAATCAGCGTAGCGCTTGGTCTTCAGCGTAGCTGGATCCAGGGACCGCAGATCTTCGAGCGCACGCAATATCTCCCGCTCTTGTTGGTCATTCTCCGCCTGGCGGTCAGCTCCGCCCAAGAAGAGAACGACCTCATTCGGCGCCTTGGACTGGTTCGCGCTCTGGGGACCGTTCGCTGCGCGCGAGGCGCACGCGGTCGTGTGAAGAATTCCCAGGCCCACGAGCAGGACCCCAGCATTCACCCAGCCACGCGTCTTTACCATTGCGGTAACCTCACGCCACGCATGATTCCAACGGACCGTGGTCTTGGCAAGGGGCAACTGATTGGGCGAGGACCGGGCGGCGCCGGGAAGCTCGGGGGGCCGCTATGCGACGCCCGAAGGTCGCGCTCTTCGGCGCCGTGAATCGGCCGGAGCAGGATTAGGTATAGTAGCGGGTATGGTGCGAATTCTAGCGACGCGTGGACGAGCTGTGCTTTGCGATGTGAAGGCGGAGGCCTTGCCGGCCTTGCTGGAGGAGGCGGAGGTGCGAGTTTGGGTGGATCTTTCGGGGCCCCTCGATGACAGCAAGCGCTTCATCACGCAGGAGGTGTTTCGCTTTCATCCGTTGGCTATCGAGGATTGCTTCGAAGAGCGCGAGCGGCCCAAAGTGGAGACGTATGACGGGTACCTGTATTGCACGACGCATGGCCTGAGCTTGGCGTCCACGGCTGAGGCGCAGGAAATTGTCGAGCTGGATGCGTTTCTGGGGCGCCACTATCTGGTCACCTACCACGCCAAGGATTCGCGCAGCGTGGACGCTGTGTTCGAATCGGTGGGACGTTCGGGCGAACCTTTGCGCCGGGGGCCGGCGACGGTCTTGCAAAGCATTCTCGATCGGCAGGTGGACGGCATCGAACCGGTGCTCGACGATTTGGAGAAGCGACTGGGCGAGCTGGAGGAGCAAGTGCTGGCCAAGCCGCGCAGTCAGGATCTGGCCAGCCTGGTGGCTCTGCGGCGGAGCACGTTGCATCTGCGGCGCTGGCTGGGATTGCAGCGCGACGTGGTGCTGCGGCTGGCGCGCCAGGAGTTCGACTTGGTGTCGCCCGCGGAGGCGCTGCTCTTTCGCGACACGCACGACAACCTGGCCCACTTCACCGAGTTTCTGGAGACCTACCGCGAGTTGACCAATTCGATCCAGGAGGCGTACCTGTCGGTGATCAACAATCGCCTGAGCGAGAACATGCGGGTGCTGACCTTGTTCAGCGTGGTCATGTTGCCGCTGAACGTAATCACCGGGATCTACGGCATGAACTTCCAGCACATGCCGGGGCTGCAACAGCGGCTGGGGTTTCCGCTGGCTCTGCTGTCCATGGTGGTCACCGTCGCCGTGATTCTGATCTTCTTCCGGCGCAAGGGTTGGCTGGGCAAGCAACTGTAGTCACGCGTTCACGCCTGCGACGGGGAGAGACCTCCTGGCATCCAACCGTCCAAGCGGAAGCACGAAGATGACCACGTACCACGGCGAGGAGACCCAATGACACCCGACACGATCAAGCTGCTGGCCCGATACAACGTCCACGCCAACACGGGGATGGGACGCGTGCTGGCCCAACTGGACGACGAGGAATGGAACCGCGCCCTGGTCGACTAATGAACGTAGCGAAGCCCGGCGATGCCCGAAAAAGTCTCCGCAGGATAGAGCATGCTGTCGCCCACGTTGGCGTACTTGTGATTCGTCACATTTCTTGCGGTGACGTAGGCATCGACGCCGTCTTTCAGTCTGTACAAGACATGGAGTCCCAGCTCGTACGGCCACTTGGCCGCGTCCTGCAAGGTCGTGGCAGGAGAGCTTTGGGGGGTGAGGCCCAGCACGTTTGTCGGGGTGGAGCGCAGACTCAACCAGAGCGTGACGAAGAGGCGGTCCGGTAACACGCCCACGGTTCCCCCCGCCCGCACGTTGTGATGGGAGACATCGGTCA
>Ga0302323_100003366_pt1 | contig 13010 bp, 13 predicted proteins | sample Fen_T0_3_FD_201950 | JGI IMG/M metagenome (GOLD analysis project Ga0302323, IMG submission 201950) | Peat permafrost microbial communities from Stordalen Mire near Abisko, Sweden - Fen_T0_3 | ecosystem: Environmental > Terrestrial > Soil > Wetlands > Permafrost | place: Sweden: Abisko... | reverse complement strand
ATTGGCTCCGGCGTGTGGTTGATGAATTTGGTCGGCAATCGGGCGGTCTTCTCCGTTGCCCGTTACGGCTTTCCGCCGTAAGTCACGTAATCATCCAATTCGAGCCAGTCGAACCAAGTCGCAATATCCTCCCGGCCTGGTGCGTTTTTGCGATGGACGTCGTTAAAAAAGGCCCGCGTGTCCGGCGGTGTCGCGGTCAGATTTTCAAACCAAGTCGACCAGGACACGATCTCCGAAGCATGCCGCTTGGGCTGAAGATTTGCCAGCACGTAGGCGAGCAGCTCGCTATCGGTTTTGCCGGCCTTGATCTGTTCCATAAAACCATCGGGGTTGACGCCCGTGAACGAAAAGAACCGTTGGTCCATCGGGCAATTGTAATGAAAGTCGCCGCCCTTGTCGGCGGCAACCGCACGGGCTTTGTCGATTAAGCGCGGAAGCTGAACGAAGCCTCCCAGGCGAGTGCGTGGACTGCGCGGAGGGTGACGCGTCAGATCCGGAGCTTGGTAATTAACCGCACCGGTCGCATTGGTCGCAGGTTGGGTGTAAGCAGATTGAAGGCTTGAGGACATATTTGTGATGAAGTTTCGTCGTTAAAAGAAATCCAGACTGCCCAGAGACTAGTCGATAACTTGGGTCTCGCCAGTGGCGCAGCCCAATTCCGCGATTGTTTCAGGGGCCTCCCGCATCTCGGGGCCCGATCTCTTGGCCGCGGTTTCAAGCGAGTATCGCAAGAAAGCATCGGCTAAAGCTGCATGGAAATTAGCTGCAGTCATCCTCCGAAGCGCGTTGTCAGACGGTGGAGCCCGATCTCCGAGCGGGCTATTCAACGTTGTAGTTTGACCGAACTCAAATGCGCGTTGGGGGGCAACGCGCACGACCTCTTCTGCGGTGCTCTCGGTCGAGGATAATTCTCAACTAAAGCCGGCAACCCCCAATTCCCATACAGCTCCTGGGGCTTTTCCCAAGGGAGTAGTCAAAATGCTCCAGCCGTTCCTTGATTGCTCATCGACGGCGTTGAGTTTCAAGTCGCGACCATGGTAACGACGATGAACTCTTTGGTATTTTCTCTCTGTCTCGTGGTTTCGGCGGCTGCTTTCAGCGCACAAGAGTCGGTCTGGCAGCCCGCGCCGGGACATACGCAAGTGGGCATCTGGCCAGGGGCGGTGCCGGATGCGCAACCTGACACCGGACCTGAGTTCGTGAAGATCACGGGTAAGAGTTCCTTGGTTGCGGGCGAGCCGTGGACAATGGTGGGCAGCGTGTCGCAACCGACGATGACGGTTTATCCGGCCAAGGGAAAGAATACGGGCGCAGCGGTCGTCGTGTTTCCCGGCGGCGGTTATGAGGACTTGGCGATGGACCTCGAAGGCACGGAGGTCTGCGACTGGCTGACGTCAAAAGGGGTCACGTGCATACTGTTGAAGTACCGCGTGCCCGGACCAGGGCTTTATCCAAAACCAGCACCTTACCGGAAATCAGGGCCCTACCCGAGATCGCCGGTGGCGTTGGAAGACGCCCAGCGGGCCATTGGGCTGGTGCGCTCCCGCGCGGCGGAATGGCGCGTCGATCCCCACAAAATCGGCGTGCTTGGATTTTCCGCTGGCGGGCATTTGGTCGCGGCCACGAGCACTCATTTTAACCAGCGTTTGTATCCGGCGGTGGACGCGGCTGACAAAGAAAGCTGTCGCCCGGACTTCGCCGTGGCGGTCTATCCGGGGCACCTCTGGAACTACGATTACGTCGAGAATCCTCCCTTTGAGCTGAACCCAGCCATACCGGTAACACGAGAGACGCCGCCAACATTTATACTCCAAGCCGAAGATGACCCGGTGGACGACGTCAACAACTCGCTGGTTTACTTCCTGGCGCTGAAGAAGGCCGAAGTGCCTGTGGAGATGCATTTATATGCCGCGGGCGGCCACGCGTTCGGACTGCGCCGCACGAAGTTTCCTATAACCGAATGGCCCCGGTTGGTGGAGCGGCGGCTGGTGACGATCGGGATGGTTTCGGAGCACGAACGCTAGAATTTGCGTTCTTTTGAGCAATCTGCGGGCTAATCCTTTCCTCCTTCGCGTCTCCGAGCCTCCGAGAGAGGTATGACAGAATTAATCCGCAGGCGGAACTCGCCGCCTCATCGTTCCGTCGCACGCTCCGCAGACGCGTTCAATCTAGCCTGCCCTGAGTTTGCCCGCCCTGTCGGGCCCATTTGCCCATCTTAAAGGAAGGTGTATTTTGTGGCTCGATCTCGCCCTGGCCGGATTCGTCTCTATAAGAGTCAACCCGCGCCGAAAAGTACCGATATAGCTAGTATCATAAAATGCTGCTCCGACCGTTGATTCAAAACCGTTTCTGTCATCTCGGCAGTCATGGCAGCTTCCGTTGGTTCGCACTCATCCTGGCAGTTACGCTGAGCGCCTGTCCAGGCCGCGCTGAGAGCAGGACAATCGCGTCGGTACCAGCCGATTTCGTCGAAGCAGGAGCACCGACTTTTGTCGTGCTTGGACCGGAAGCACTCGGATTGAGCATGCCGCCGACGGACCTGCACCTCATGCCCGACGGGCGAATTCTCGTTGTCGCCCAACACGAAATCGCGTTTGGCGACGGGGCGAGGTGGGACACGTTTCGCAGTGCCGACGAGTCCTCGACGATCATTATTGATAAGGTGGCCGTTGACCGTGACGGCAGTATTTACACCGCTATTGAAGGCCATATTGCCCGAGTAGAACTGGGGGAAGACGCGCGCTGGCGTTTGGTGCCCGTGCTGGCCTTCCCGCCTGAGCAAGGCATGGAGAAAGCGCTCCTCCGTGAGGTCAACATCTTGCCCGATGACTGGTACTGGAACGAGACCACCGGAAGAATCCTCGCCTGGAGGCCAGGAAAATCACCGCGAATCGCAGGAAGGCTGGGCGCGATCGAAAGCGTTTTCGCCGTCGGCCCGCAAATTTATGCCAGCAGCAATTCGGCTGGAGAGCTTTTCCGGCTGGGTGCGACCTCGAAAGATACCGAAAACATTTCTTCTTCGAGCAGATCGGCCCACGATACAGTCACCTGCGCCACGCCTTACGCTCCGGGCGAAGTATTGGTGGGGACTTTTTCCGCCGGGTTGCAGCTCTTTGATGGCGTCTCCTTTCATCCCTTCAAAGCCCAGGGCATTCTCGGAAAGAATTACCGCATCAATGATCTCTGTGCGATTAATGAACGCCTGTTTGCTGCGTCGATCGAGACTTTTGGCATTGTTTTCTTCGATAGAGACGGGCGGGTCGTGCAGGTGCTTGATCATACGCTCGATCACCGTTTGGGTAGTGTGCATCGGTTGCGGTACGCGGCCAATGGCGTAGTCTGGGCCGTGTTGAGTGATGGCGTAGCGCGAGTGGAATTTCCTTCCCGCGTGTCACACTTCGAACCTTTGCTCCCCAGCGGCGTGAACTACGCCCGGCCGGTGCGTTACAACGGAGGTCTTTGGATGTTGACGGATGGTCGTGTACTGCGCGGTGTGTACGACTATACCGGCCGTCTGGAACGTTTTGTCGACGATACGCCGCCCTGCCGTTTCACCTGGTCGATGACGGCCATGGACGGCGAACTTTTCGCCACGACTGATGCAGCGATTTATACGCGTGAGGGTAACGAATGGAAGTGCGCCGTCACCGGCGTACCGAGTGCCCAACTTGGTTTGGCCGCGGGCAATTCAAAAGGCTGGTTTTATGCCGCGCGCGGTGAAATCGGCTGGATCAAAAAAACGCCGAACGGTTTTGCCGCCGCTCGCTTTCCCGAACCCGAACTCGGCGATGTGTACAATGGACTTCAAGATCCGCGTAGTTCCACCGCCTGGCTGGAACTCGGGATGGCCCGCATCGCCCGCGTCGACCTTAGCGGCGATCAGCCCAAGCTCACCATTTACGGGGCGAAAGACGGCCTCAACAACGACTGGGTAAACGCATTCATTTGGGACGGCGCAATTCGCTTTAATCAAGGAGGGCAACATTTCCGGTTCGACGAATCGAGCGAACGCTTCTCCCCGGACGATGAATTTGGCGTCAAATATCCGGAGTTAGCGACGGTGTACGGCCGCCCCGCGCGCGACGGTCGGGGCCGGTCCTGGTACGGCGTCAGCGGCAACACCTACAAGACCGAACCAATTACAAAGGGTAATGTTTCTCCGGGCATCATCGTGCCGGTTGGTTTCGAAACCACCGAATTCACAACGGAGCCAAACGGCGTGGTCTGGATGTGGGCCAATCGTCACCTGGTTCGCTACGATCCCGATTTGCCGGAGCCACCCCAAGAACAGCTCAACGCCGCGATACGGTTCGTTCAGTTCAACTCCAGCGGGCGTCATGACTTTTCACCGGGCGCCGAACTAAAGCCGATCGCCTACGCCGACAATTCCTTCGTAATCCACTTTGACGCGCCGGCCGATCCGTTTGGCACCTCAGTCACCTTTGAGACCCTGCTCGAGGGAGGAAATGCGCACTGGAGTTCGGTCGGGAGTGCTGCGTCGACGGCCTTCAACCGACTTAAGGAAGGAAACTACATCTTCCACGTTCGCCCGGTTTCCGGCGCCCACATTGGCGGAGAAGCGAAACTTGCATTTACCGTGCGCCCGCCGTGGTTTCGCACCCCGGTCGCCTGGAGTCTCTATGTAATTAATGCACTCGGTATCATCGTATTTGCCGCCTGGTTTCCCTCTTACCTGGGTCGTCGGGAAAAAGAGCGCCTGGCCCGGCTCGTGGACGAGCGCACACGCGAGTTGAAAGCCAGTGAAGAACGCTACCGGTTGCTCAACGCCGAATTGGAGCAGCGCGTGTTCGACCGCACAGCCGAACTCGGTACCACCAATATTGCTCTCCAATGGGCGAAAGAACAGGCCGAATCAGCGGATAGGGCTAAAAGTGCATTCCTGGCCAACATGAGCCACGAGATACGCACGCCGATGAACGGCGTCGTCGGCATGGGCCATCTCCTGCTCAACACGCCGCTCAATCCCGATCAACGCGACTTTGTCGACACACTTATCCACTGTGGCGAAAGTCTGCTCGCGATTCTGAACGACGTACTTGATTTCTCCAAGATCGAGGCCGGTCAGCTGCGCCTTGAGCAGGTGGACTTTGACCTCCGGGCGGAACTCGACCGGGCCATTGGCCTGCAGTCCGACGCTGCGCGAAAGAAGCGCTTGGAACTGGTCCTGGATATTGACTGTGGCACTCCGGCCCGCATCTGCGGCGATCCGGTGCGCCTGCGCCAGATTATCCTCAACCTTCTGGGCAACGCCATCAAGTTCACCGCCTCAGGCGAAGTCGTTTTGCGCGTCGCACCCACTTTCTCCAACTCCGACGCAACGACGCGCTTGCGGTTCGAAGTGCGCGACACCGGCATCGGCATTCCCGCGGAGATTCACAAAAATCTTTTCCAACGCTTCGTTCAAGCCGACGCCTCCACCACGCGGCAATTTGGCGGCACCGGGCTCGGCCTGGCGATCTGCCGGCGGCTGGTTGAACTGATGCATGGCGAGATCGGAATCGAAAGCACGCCCGATGTTGGCTCCACTTTCTGGTTCGTTATTGGCTTTCGCGCCGCCGGGCCAGCCACCCCGGTCACCGAACCGGTCGGTTCGCTGGAGGGCCAGCGCATCCTCGTGGTCGATGACAACGCCACCAACCGCAAGGTGATGCTCCACCTTTTGAAAGCCTGGAACGCAAAGGCTGAATGCGTGGACGGCGCAGCCGCGGCAATCATCGCGTTGGAAGGCGCGGTTAAGGCGAACCTGCCTTTTGAACTGGTTCTGCTGGATCATCAGATGCCTGAAATCGACGGCCTGAAACTGGCTAAGGCGATCGTTCACGAGGCATCGTTCGGCGGCCCGGCGCTGGTCTTATTGAGTTCCAGCGGCGAACGTTTAACTCCGGTTGAGCTTCAAGAACACGGCCTCGCCGCCAGCGAGATTAAGCCATTACCCGCGGCCCGCCTGCGCGCCACGATCTTGCGTGTTCTGGAAAAACAACCCCCGGAAACGAGCACCCGCACCGTATCCACGCCGAGCCCGGCCGCACCGTTACCTTCCGGTCAATCCCGCATACTCGTCGCTGAGGACAATCCCGTTAATCAAAAGGTCACTTTGCAATATTTGAAGAATGCCGGCTGTCGCGCCGACGTGGTTTCAAACGGCCGTGATGCTGTTGCCGCGTTGCAACGACATCCGTACGAACTCGTGCTGATGGATGTGCAAATGCCGGTGATGGACGGCCTCGAGGCCTCTCGAGAAATCCGGAAAGCTCAAGCAGCGAAAGCGCCCGGTTTCGATCGTATAATCCACATTGTGGCCATGACCGCCAACGCGCTGTCCGGAGATCGCGAGATCTGTATCGCCGCCGGGATGGACGACTACGTCGCCAAGCCGCTCACGCCCCCGGGGATTAAGATCATGCTCGATAAATATTATACGCACCCCGCGTCAGCCAATGGCTAACCGCGAGAGCGTCTTGAATATTACGAGCCGGAGTTTGTCGCTTGCCACCACGACATCATCAGCGTGCTCGAACGCAACGGCATGACTTGGGCCACTGGGAATACAAAGGCGAGTTTGGGCTTTTTGAATGGTTCGGTACGCGCTGCCTCACCGGAGCACCTGATAACGAGCTCATGGACGTTTTATTGAGCGGCCGAAAAGTCGCGCCCAGCTCCAAGTAGAAAGTGCTCCAGGGCTTTTCAAAAATGGTGTAGCCGCTTGTGGTAAGGGCGCAGCAAGACTGCGCCTCTACGCACCAAGAGCTGTACGGGAATTAACTACAGCCACGCTCCGAAGCGCGTTGGCAGAAGGTGGAGCCCGCTCTCCGAGCAGGCTCTTCGACGTTGTGGTTTGCCCGAGCGCAACTGCGCGTTTGGGACAACGCGCACCACCTCTTCTGCACGATGCTCTCGGTCGTGGATATTTTCAATCAAAGCAACGTGGCGCGACGAGCGCGCCACCTAAAAACCCAACCGGGGCTTGCCCTCTTTACTCCTCTTTTGGCTGCAGCGGCGTTGGTAAAACCAACTGATAGAACTCAAGATCGAGCCACCGGCCAAACTTGAAGCCCGCCTGCTCAATGCTCGCACACAGTGTGAAGCCCAGACTCGCGTGCAGGCGAATGCTCGCCTGATTCGCCGAATCGATGCCGCCGATCATCATGTGGTAGTCCTGTCTCTTCGCTGCTTCGATGATCGCCCCGAGCAGTATCTTGCCTAGGCCACGACCTCGCTTCTCTTTTTCAATATAGACTGAGTGCTCGACTGAATATTTATAGGCGGGGAAGGCGCGAAACGTCCCGTAACTTGCGAAACCCGCCAGCGAGCCATCCTCTTCAAACGCTCCGATAACCGGATAGCTGCCCTTCTGCTTCGCCGCGAACCAAGTTTCCATCGTCGCCAGCGTGCGCGGCTTATAATCATACAATGCCGTTGAGTTGACGATCGCCTCGTTGTAGATGGCAAGAATCTCGGGCGCCTGCGCGAAGGTACAGTCAGTGATTTTCATATTCGTGTTAGAGTCGATATCCTATCGTTGTCGTCACCATCCCGACTCCTTTAACGAGGGCGGCGCAATGGGACCGTCTTATTGAGTCGGTCACTCTTCGCCATCGAAATAATCAACGGGTGCGGATCTGATTAACCGGCGCTCCGGAGAACGAACTATCCATTTTCCACTATCCGGATAATAGCCGGATTCTCCAATTGGATTGTCCGCCACAATATAGACAACGAGATCATCAGCACTATCATTGATTACCTGGTGCGGTTCATCCGGTTTAAAGATAAAGGCATCGCCCGGTCCGATCGATGAGACCCCTTCGTGATGTCGGATTTTGCCCGTTCCAGAGATCACATGATAAAACTCCCATTGCGCACTGTGCGAATGATAGGGACACGCCGTTTTTCCAGCGGGAATCCGGCAGATATCCACATCGAACGGATGGCGTTCGTTCAAATCAGACGACGCAGGAACTCGACCGAGAGCGATCGAGATTTGTTTGTCGCCAGTCACATATGTACCCTTGGGCGACGCCCAGTATTCCTCTTTCAGTTCATTGTGGTTAACTATTTTCATGGGACAAGGTTCACAGGCGAAAAACGCGGTGGTTCTAGTTTTGACACCGTAGTGAAGGTTTACCCGACCACAATCGCGATCCGTTTTTTGTCGTGCTCCCTCAGCAGCTTTTGCCTGCAGGACACTCGTCGCTCGCCCTCTCGGCAGCACGCACTCGCGATCGCCTCCGTCCTATTTCTTCGCCGTTAAATAGTCAGCGAGTTGGCTGAAGGTCATAAACTCGCAGCCCTGGCGTTTAAGCTCGGCCAGAATGGCTGGCATCTGTTCAAAGGTTTCCTTCCGCCACTCGTGAAACAAAATCACAGTGCCATCCACGACGCCCGTCGTCGCCCGCTTCCGCAATTCGTCCGCCGAGACCTTAAGATCATAATCGGCTGAGACCACGAGATGCTTTGGGACGTAAACCTTCAGATTTGCTTTCGCCGCCATCGCTCGGACACGGTCGTCGGACTCCAAAAAAGGAGGCCAATACCATACCGGCACACCCGCTCCCACGATTCCCGCAATCGTCTTTTGCGCACCCACGATCTCGTGTTCCAACGTCGCATCGTCCAATTCCTTGGGATGTTGGTGCGTATAGGAATGGTTCGCGATTTCATGGCCGCCGGCGATGACTGCCTTTGCAATATCTGGATGGGCCGCGATATACTGGGCCTCCGACCCGAAGGTCACGTGAACACGTTCAGCAGCAAATAGTGTAAGAAATTTCTGGGCCTGTTCAGGAGTTGGGCCGTCGTCGAAGATGAGCGCCACGTGCACCTGGGCCGCCTTAGACACGAGCGCGAAACACGTTGCGGCCAGAAGCATTAATACAGGAAGGAAAGATAATTTCATAAGGGTAAAGCACTCGATGTTCAATCGGCAGGTATTAACAACTGCATACAGACGTTCTTCATTTCTATTTGGCTATTGACCAGATTCGATTCGGGACGGCCCAAGTCAAAGCGGATCCTTGGCAATACACTTCGGGCCGCGGCCTGCCGCTGACCATCTGCCAGATCTTTCGCGATGCGCGCGGCAAAACGGTCCCTTCTGCTAATTCAGAGTTGCATCAGAAAATCTAATCACCAAATTTCGCAAATCCCAATTTTCCCGAACCCACAAATTTGATTCATAATGGCTCCTTCGACCGGTGTTATGTCAGGTTATTTCGAGATCCGCTGGCACGGCCGCGGCGGCCAGGGAGCTGTCACCGGGGCAAAATCGCTGGCTGAGTGCGTGCAAGGCACCGGGCGCAACGTGGTAGCCTTTCCCGAATACGGGCCCGAGCGCCGGGGCGCCCCGGTAAAAGCGTTCAATCGTTTTAGCGACCGGTACATTCGTATTCATACTCCGGTGACAACCCCCGACGTGGTGATCGTGATCGACGCCACTTTGCTCGCCCTACCTGCGATCAAGGATGGCGCGCGGGAGCACACCATCTTCCTGGTGAACATCGAGAAGACTTCCGATCAAGTCCGCGAAATTCTAGGACTGGAAAACCGCGTCGTGACGGTCGCCGCAAACCGCATCTCCCACAAACTTTTCAAGCGGGAGATCCCCAATTCCACCATGCTGGGCGCCTTCGCCCGGATCGCTCCACATATCATCGGACTCGACCTGCTGAAGCTCGAAGCGAAGCACGTTTTCTCCGAACTCTTGGGCGCGGATCTCGTGGACAAAAATTTACAAGCAATCCAACAGGGGCACGACCTGTGTCACATCGGCTGAGGAAACGACATGAGCGATCTCAAAAACTGGCAGGACCTCCCCTACGGCGGAGTCATTTTGGAAGCAGGGAGCGCCGCCAAATACGAAACCGGTTCCTGGCGTACTTGGAAACCCATTACACATCGCGAACACTGCATTCATTGCCTCAAGTGTTGGGAGTATTGCCCCGAAGATGCGATCATCCTGGAAAACGGCTTTGATGCCGCCGGCGCCCCCCGCAAGTTCGTGAAGGAAGTAAACTACTTCCATTGCAAAGGCTGCGGGCTTTGCGTTCGTGAGTGCCCGGTCAACAAGCAAGGCGAGGTTAAGGCCTTGGAATCCGTTCGCGACGAGGTCTGACATGAAGAACCTGACCGCTGGCAAACCCAAGATCGTCCCCATCACCGGAGCGGGCGCCTGCGCCCAGGCCATGCGCCAGATCAATCCCGATGTGGTCGCGGCATTTCCCATCACGCCGTCGACACAGATCGTGGAGGATTTTTCGACTTTTGTCGCTAACGGCCAGGTCGACACCGAGTTCGTGACGGTGGAGTCAGAGCATTCGGCGATGAGCGCGTGCATCGGAGCCAGTGCCGCCGGCGGTCGCGTGATGACAGCCACGAGCTCCGCCGGCATGGCTTACATGTGGGAACTGCTCTACGTTGCCGCTTCGATGCGCCAACCGGTGCTCATGAGTTTGGTGAATCGCGCGCTCACCGGACCGATCAACATCCATTGCGACCACAGCGACTCGATGGGCGCCCGCGATGCCGGCTGGATTCAACTTTACAGCGAAAATAACCAGGAAGCTTACGACAACTTGGTGATGGCCGCACGCATCGCCGAGCATCCGGACGTTCGTCTGCCGCTCATGGTTTGTCAGGACGGTTTTATCATAAGTCACTCCATCCAGACGATGCAGTTGGAAGACGATAAAGCGGTGCGCGCCTTTGTGGGACCGCACACGCCTTATCACAGTATACTCGACACCGCTAAACCCGTCACCTGGGGCGCGCTGGATCTCCAGGATTACTATATCGAACATAAGCGCGGACAAGAACAGGGCATGCGCAACGCCTTGCGGGTAATCCAGGAAGTATCGGACGACTTCGCCCGGACGTTCGGACGCCAGTATGGTTTATTCGAGGAATACCGCTTGGACGACGCCGATATTGTGCTGGTAGTCCTTAGTTCGGCGGCCGGTGAAATCAAAGAAGTCATCGACGAACTGCGCACCAAAGGGGAAAAAGTCGGCCTGCTCAAAATCCGCAGCTTCCGCCCCTTCCCCTACGCCGAAATTGCCAAGGCGCTCTCTGGCGCGCAAATCGTCACGGTGCTCGACCGCAGCGCGAGTTTCGGCGCCCACGGTCCGCTTTTCACCGAGATTTCCACCGCCGTTTACAACTACTCGCCTAACCGCCCGTTGTTGATGGGCCACACGTTTGGTTTGGGCGGACGCGAACTGACCTTGCGCCACATCGAACACATTATCAGCGAGAGCCGCATCTGCCTGGACAAGGGTGAGGTCGGAAGCCGTCAGGGACTCTGGGTCAACGTACGAGGAGACAAGTCATGAGCGAGACCACCAGCAATCTGGCCGAACTATCTCCTGAGACCAAACTCATGAGCGAGCGTCCCGGAACCTTCTCCGGCGGACATCGCATGTGCGCAGGCTGTCCCACCGGCATCTTCACCAAGATGCTGACGCGGGTTTCCGATGACTACGAAATCGTCGCGGGCAACGCCACGGGTTGCCTGGAAGTGGCTAGCTCCATTTTCCCCTATTCCGCCTGGCAGATCCCGTGGATTCATACCGCCTTTGAGAACGCCAGCGCCATGATGAGCGGTGTCGAGGCTTGTTACAAATCACTGGTTCGGCAGGGCAAACTCCGCAAAAAACTCAAGTTCGTGGTCATGGGCGGCGACGGCGGTACCTACGATATCGGCCTCCAGTCGCTCTCCGGCGCGATGGAGCGCGGTCATGACCTCACGTACATCTGCTACGACAATGGTGCCTACATGAACACCGGCGTGCAGCGCTCCTCGGCCACGCCGTTGGGTGCCGCCACCACCACCACTCCGGTGGGACGCGAATCCTACGGGCGCAAAGGTAACCGCAAAGATCTCACGAAGATCATGCTCGCGCACAATCTCGGCTACATCGCGCAAGCCAGCATTCACGACATCGGCGACCTTTTCCGTAAAATGAAGAAGGCCATCGATCACGACGGCCCAACGTTTATCAATTTATTCAGCCCCTGCATCCCCGGCTGGAAAATCGATGCCGACATGGCGGTGGAAAGCGCGCGCCTCGGCGTGGATTGCAATTACTGGCCTTTGTTCGAAGTCGAGCAGGGACGTTTCACGATCAACTATCGACCCGCCGAAGTGAAGCCCGCCGCGGAGTGGGTTCTTTCGCAGGGGCGTTTCAAGCACCTGAAGAAACATCCCGAAGTCATTTCTGCCTTCCAAGCTGAAATCGACAAGCAATGGGCTTGGCTGGAAATGGAATCAGCGCGGACGAATTGAGTTTAGGTCAGCGCCCCTTTTCTCAAATAAACTCCGGAGATTGGAAGGTAGGGACGGACCGCCGGGCCGTCCGGTTGGATGTGGGCCGCTGACAGGCGACGTTCGCGGACGACCCGGCGGGTCGTCCCTACCTTTCCCCCTTTTGGTATGTTCGAGCGAGAATTACCGGAAGGCCATGGAGAAAGAAGACGGAATGCGTCGCTAACCCGCCCCATTCTCCGCGGCCTCTTCCGCATCTCTGCGGTAAAAAAAGCTGCGCCTCTGCTTCCGATTTCAACCTATCAATTTCGTGTACGCGGCAGCGTCGAGCAACGTGGCCGGACTGGCGGGATCGGCGAGCTTAAGCTTGAGCATCCAGCCTCCGTCGTAAGGCACTTGATTCACCGTTTCAGGCGCCGAATCCAGCGCGCTGTTTACTTCAATCACCGTTCCTCCGACAGGGGCATAGAGATCGGAAGCAGCTTTGACGGATTCAACCACTCCGAAAGTTTCGCCGGCCTTGAGCACCGCGCCAACTTTTGGCACCTGCACATAGGTGATGTCACCCAAACTGGCTTGCGCATAATCGGTGATACCGATGATCGCCGTGCCATCGCCCGCGGGCTTCAGCCATTCGTGTGATTTTGCGTAGCGGAGATCTGCGGGGACATTGCTCATGACGTTTTCTTGAGTTCGATGAAAGGAGGTTTGACGGGAATGAGGGAAATTT
>Ga0302323_100003363_pt1 | contig 13017 bp, 15 predicted proteins | sample Fen_T0_3_FD_201950 | JGI IMG/M metagenome (GOLD analysis project Ga0302323, IMG submission 201950) | Peat permafrost microbial communities from Stordalen Mire near Abisko, Sweden - Fen_T0_3 | ecosystem: Environmental > Terrestrial > Soil > Wetlands > Permafrost | place: Sweden: Abisko... | reverse complement strand
TCCGGCGACGGGAACAGGTGGGTGAGCGAGCCGAGGGGCTGCGCCAGCGGCTCCCCGAGGCTCGCGACGATGCGTGCCGCCGTGCCTCGTGCGGAGGCCACGGAGACCTGCTGTCCGAGCACGGCGCGCACGGCGATCTCGGCGCCGTCGGCCGCGCCGGGCACGCGTTTGCCGGGGGCACGGCGCACGAGCGGCGCCAGCAGTGGATCCGCGCCCAGCACACCGTCGACCGCCTGCGGATCGGCGTCGAGGTCGAGCAGGGCACGGCTGCGGGCGACTGCCGCGCCGAGGTCGCGCAGGTCCGCGAGGCGGAGAGAGCTGGCGACGTATCCGTTGCCCGGGGTCAGCTCCACGACGCCGGGACCGTTCGCCAGCCGCAACGTCCGACGATATGTCGCGCCGGCGACTGCTTCGACGCCCGGCACGGCGCGCGCGGCGAAGAAGCCGAGGAGGCCGGCCGCGTCCAGCGGTTCCCGGTATGGCAGGCGCAGGTCGACGGTCGTGAGCCCGGGGCTGGAGCGGGCGGCGTCGGCCCCAGGCGCGTGCCCGCGGCGCGAGCCGTGAGCGTGCCCGGCCGGCCGCGCTTGCGCCCGCCGGCGCATCTCGCGGGGCGCGAGCGCGAAGACCGCGCGCACCGTGTCGTTGAACTGTCGCAGGCTGGCGAAGCCGGCCGCGAAGGCGAGCTCGGCGAACGGCAGGTCTGTGGTCTCGATGAGGAGCCGCGCAGAGTGTGCGCGTTGCGCGCGGGCGAGGCCGAGCGGACCGGCCCCGAGTTCGGCCTGCAGCAGGCGGCGCAGCTGGCGCGGGCTGTAAGCGAGGCGCCGCGCCAGCCCGTCCACGCCTTCGCGATCGACGATACCGTCGGCGATCAGCCGCATGGCGCGCCCTGCCACGTCGGCGCGCAGGTTCCACTCCGGCGAGCCCGGCGAGGCGTCCGGCCGGCAGCGCAGGCAGGCGCGGTAGCCGGCGGCCTGCGCGGCGGCCGCCGTCGGATAGAAGGCGACGTTGCGGCGCTTCGGCGTCACGGCCGGGCAGCTCGGCCGGCAGTAGATGCGTGTCGACGAGACGGCGACGTAGAACCAGCCGTCGAAACGTGCGTCGCGGCTCTGCATGGCCTGGTAGCAGGTGTCCGGGTCGGGAATCATCAGGACCCGAGTATAGACGCGTCCGGCAGCAGCACTGGCGGTTTTCGGCCACGCAGGCAAGCCCGGTTTGCGGGGCGTCGACCGTGGCCGAAACCCGCGAGAGAAGGTCCGTGCCGCGTGGCATGATGGTGGCCGTAGATCAAAGGAGGCGCACTCATGGAAGCACCTGATCGAGAGACGCTCGTCGTACCTTCGCCGATCGGCCCGCTGACGCTGACCGCCGAGGCCGGCGCGCTGACGGCGATCGACTTTGGGGCGCCGGCCGGCTACGCCGACGGCGCCTCCGCCGGCGTCGCCCCGGCGCCGCCTGCCGACGCGGTCCTCCTCGAAGCCGTCAAGCAGCTCGCTGCCTATTTCGCCGGCGAGCGGCGCGAGTTCGACCTGCCGCTGCGCCCCCGCGGCACGCCGTTCCAGCTCACCGTCTGGGAGGCGCTGCGGCGTATCCCCTACGGCGAGACAGTCACGTATGGCGAGCTCGCAGCCGGTGTCGGCCGTCCGACCGCCGCCCGTGCGGTCGGTAGCGCCAACCACCACAACCCGCTGGCGATCGTGGTGCCGTGCCATCGGGTCATCGGCGCCGACGGCACGCTCACGGGGTATGCGGGCGGGCTCGCGACCAAGGCCGCCTTGCTAGACCTCGAGTCCGGCGACGGGCGCAGCTGACCCCGCCGTCGCCCTCTCCGCCTGGCCGCGGACGGATTTGATACAGTCGCCGTGTGGACGATGCGAAGGCGAGCGTTGAACTCTGGTCGCTGGACGATCGCCTGACGGCGATTATCGGCGTGGTGCTGCTCGGCCTGCTGTACCTCGCGCGCCTGCACTCCTACCTTCTCTTCCACACCCTGTCCGAGATCGTCTTCATCGTCGTCTGCCTCAGCGTGCTGGTCCTGGCCTGGTCGCTGCGCCAGTTTCTGGACGACGACTTCGCCGTCTTCCTCGGCTTGGCTCTGTTCGTGGTCGCCGCCCTGCACGTCATCCACGTTGTCGACTATCCCGGTCTCGGCCTGATCAGCGGCTCGCCCGACCCGCCGACGCAGGTGTGGCTGGGCGCGCGCCTGCTTTTTGCCGGATCCTTCATCGTGGCGACGTTCTTCATCGGCAGACGTATGCGTATGGGCGTGGTACTCGTCTGCCTCGTCGGCTACGCCGTGCTTCTGCTTCTGAGCATCTACTGGTGGCACGTCTTCCCGGCGACGCTTCTGGCGGGCAGCGGGCTGACGCCGTTCAAGAAGGTGTCCGAGTACGTCATCTGCCTGCTCTTCCTCGTCGCCATCGTGCTTCTCTGGCGCAAGCGAAGCAGGCTCCCCTACCAGTCGTGGCGGCTGCTGCGGGCGGCGCTCGTGGCAAGCATCATCGCCGAGCTGTGGTTCACGGTCTACCATTCCGTGGCCACGTGGCCCAACATGATCGGTCATCTCTTCCTTGTGGCGTCGGCCCTGCTGATCTTCCGCGCCGTCGTCGACGACGGCTTGGCGCGGCCGCATGCCCTCGCGGTGAAGAACCTGCGTGAGGCCGAGGGCATGCACCGGCGCCTCGAGCAGGCGCTGGTCCCGAGCCTGCCCGTGGAGCATCCAGGGCTCGAGGTGCGCAGCCAGTACCGTCCCGGCGAGCGCCACCTGCGGCTGAGCGGCGACTTCATCGATGTGCTTGACTGCGGCGCCGAAGGTGTGGCCGTCATCTGCGGCGACGTCAGCGGTCACGGCCCCAAGCCCGCAGCTTTGGGCGCCATGCTGCGCGCCAGCTGGCAGGCGCTCGTCGTCAGCGGCGCCGTCCCGGTGACTATCGTCGAGAGCCTGCGCGCCGTGCTCGAGCGCGAGCGCAAGAACGCCCTCACATACGCCACCCTGTGCCTCGCCTGGATCGATGCCCGTGGGGAGGAAGTGACCCTGCTCAGCATCGGCCACCCGGCGCCGCTCCTTGTGGCCGGCCGGGAGGTCACGCCGCTGCCCGCGACTCCCATGCCTCCGCTCGGCGCCGTCGACTGGCCGGTGGAGGAACCGCTGCGCATGGCCTTGCCCCGCGGCTGGCGGCTCTTCTTCTACACCGATGGGCTCATCGAGGGCCGCGCCGCTCCCGGCTCCCCGGAGCGGTTCGGGGAGCAGCGGCTCATCGAGGCAGTGCGGAGACTCGACGGCGATGTGGACGGCGTGGGCAGTCTGGACCGGCTCCTCGCGGACGTCGAGGCGGCGGCCGGAGAGCCCTTTGCGGACGACGTGGCCGTGATCCTCGTCTCCCAGGCGAAGGCGCAGGCGCGGGCGTAAGCCTGTCCCTTGGCCGCGAGCCCACGCGCGACTATGCTTTGTGCAGTCTCGCGCCAAGCGGTCGTCGCGTCGCGGCCTTGCCGGCGAAGCGACGCGGAAAGGGGTCACTCATGGAATGTCCCGCCTGCCACCACACGCTGAGCCCCATGCAGGTCGACGGAGTCGCCGTCGATGTCTGCAACGAGGGATGCGGCGGTATCTGGTTCAGCTGGATGGAGCTGCAGCGCTTCGACGAGCCCAAAGAGGCCGCCGGCGAGGAGCTGCTCGACATCCACCGGGTGGAGGGCGTCACCGTCGACCCCGGTCCGCTGCACTGCCCGCAGTGCGCCGACAAGATCCAGCTCAAGCGACACTTCTTCAGCGTCAAGCGCGACGTGACCGTGGACGAGTGCCCCGAGTGCGGCGGCTACTGGCTCGACCCCGGCGAGCTGCGCGCGATCCGCACCGACTTCGCGACCGACGAAGACCGTCGCGCCGCCGCCGACGCGTACTTCACCGAGACGTTCGGCGGCCAGCTCCATGCGGCGCACGCCGAGACCGAGGAGCACCTGGCTCGCGCCCACAAAGTCGCCAACATGTTCCGCTTCATCTGCCCGAGCTACTACATCCCGGGCGAGCAGGACTGGGGGGCGTTCTAGCGGACGATGACGACGTTCGTCGCACTCCTCAGAGCCGTCAACGTCTCGGGCCAGAACAGGATCCCGATGGCCGAGCTGCGGCGCGTCCTCGGCGGCTTGGGGCTGACCGGAGTGGAGACGTACCTGCAGAGCGGCAACGCGGTGTTCGACGCGAAGGATGACGAGCCGGCCGGCTCTTCTGCTCAGAAGCTCGCCACGGCCATCGAGGTGCGGATCGAGCGGGACCTGGGGCCGCGCGTCGGCGCTCTGGTCGTGACTGCGGACGACTTCGCGCGCGTCGTCGGCGCCAACCCTTTCGTCGGCGCCGCGGACATCGACGAGCAGTGGCTGCACGCCACGTTCCTGCTCGGGTCCGCCGCGGAGTCCGACTTCGGTGCGGCGCCGGAGGCCGCTTTCAGCGCAGTCTACGCCGCCGCGTTCGGCAAGCTGCCGCTTCCCGCGGAGGCGGGCGAGCGGGCGGCGTTCGTCGGGTCGCCGGCTCTCGCCGTGCCGGTCGTCTACCTCTACCTGCCGCACGGCTACGGCCGCACCAAGCTGAGCAACGGCTACTTCGAGCGCTCGCTCGGCGCGGCCGCCACCACCAGGAACTGGCGCACGGTCCTGGCGCTCGCGGGGATGAGCGCGCGCGGCCACGAGCCGCGCGAGACGGGGAGGACGGCGCATCATGAGCCATCGACCTGAGAGGGGATCTCACCGACTGCGCCGGCTGCTCTGACTACGCGTGCGACCAGCTGACGAAGTTCTTCGAGATGGCGCCGGCGGCGCGGGAGTCTCTCGAGTCGTTGCGCGCGTAGATGAGCTCGCGCGGCATGTCGGACTCGCCGCTGCGCGCCGCGCGTGGGGCGCGGCGAAGACTCAGAACAGCGCCCCCTGCACCGGCGCCTCGTCACCGGTAGTGACCGTCGGCGGCGACTGTTGCCACTCGCGCCCGTCGAGCAGCCGCCCGCCCGTCGCCTGGGACCGGCCGCCCCAGCCCTTGAAGGTGAACGCGACACCGGCGGCGACGCAGCGGTCGCGCAGGCCGCGCAGCCAGTCCGGCTGCGCGGGCCGGCGCCCGAGGCCCGACTCTCCGCCGGCGATCACCAGGCTGATGCACGTGAGGTCGAGAGTATCGAGCGGCCCCAGAAGCGGCTCGGCCGAGATGTGGCGGACGGCGGCCGGCACGCGGCGGAGCGCATCCGCCCGCGCCGCGTGCAGCTCGCTCTCGACGGTGACGCCCATCCACACATTGTCCGGCCACGGCAGCGAGGGCGCCAGAGCGAGCAGCCGCTCGTGTCGCTTGGTCAGCACGTGGAAGACGTGTCGCGGTGCGCGCTCCATCACGGCGAACACCGCGCGCACATAGTCGTCGGGGATGTCCTCGTGGAAGAGGTCGCTCATCGAGTCGACGAAGACGCGCCGCGGCCGCCGCCAGTGGAGCGGCAGCTCCAGGCGTTCCGGCCGCAGCTGGAGGTCGAATCCCCGCTCGTAGTGATGACCGGCGATGCCGCGCCAGCGCTCGGCGAAGCGCTCGGCGTAGCAGTGCCGACAGCCCTCGGAGACCTTGGTACATCCGGTGACGGGGTTCCATGACTCCCAGCGCGCGGGCGGGAGGCGGTCGTCGCGGTCGCTCATACTCTGAGCATGCACCAGCCGGCGCCGCCCGGTCCAGTCCGCGTCGGCCGTGGGCTGAGATCGACGTTCGAGGGGAACGATCGGTGAAGGCGCGGCCGCCGAGTCGGGCCTGCGCCGGCCGCTCCGGCCAGCAGAGCGAACCTCGATTCGAGCGAGAGAACGGAGATGGGGCATGACCGAAAAACGCGACCCCGGGCAGAGCATCGAGATGGCCTCGGTGCCCAATCTCCGCGAGCTCGGCGGTTGGCCCACGCGTGACGGCGGGCGGGTGCGAGCGGGGCTGTTGTATCGCTCGACCGAGCTCGACAAGCTCACGGGAGCGGACATGGCGGCCTTCGCGGCGCTCGGCATCCGCTCGGTCTACGATCTGCGCACCGAGGCCGAGCGCTCGGTGCAGCCCGACCGGCTCCCGCCGGGCACCGAGTACGTCGTGGTCGACGTGCTCGAGGACTTGGCGGACGCGGCGCCTGCGCAGCTCTCCAAGGTGCTCGCGGATCCCAAGGCGGCCGAGGAGATGTTTGGCGGAGGCAAAGGGCAAGCGCTCTTTGAGAGCGCCTATCGCGAGATCTTCGGACTTGCGAGCGCTCGCGCTGCCTACCGCAGGTTGTTCTCTGACCTGACCCATGAGGAGCATCGGCCGGCCCTCTTTCACTGCACCACGGGGAAGGATCGCACGGGCTGGGCGGCGGCGGCGATGCTGATGCTGCTCGGCGTCCCCGACGACCTGGTGATGAAGGAGTACCTGCTGACCAACGTACAACTTCTGCCGGCGGAGAAGCCGCTCATCGATCGTTTCCGGGCACAAGGCGGCGACCCCGACGTGATCCGCCCGTTGATCGGCGTCGCCCCTGAGTACCTGGAGGCGGCGCTCGACGAAATGCGCAGGGAGTTCGGCACCATCGAGGGGTACTTCTCCGAAGGATTGAAGATGGACCAGGCCGCCCAAGATGCCCTCCGCGCCGCGTTCGTCGAGCGTGCGTAGGGGGAGGCGAGAGCGGAGTCAGCCGGTCCTTATCGCCCGCCCAGAACCTTGAGGTAGGCGATCGTCGCAGCCAGGTCCGCGTCGCTCAGGTGCCAGCGAGGCATGGCGGCGTCCAGCGGCTTGCCGCTCTCGTCGAGGCCGTCCCGGATGGCCTTGCCGATGGTCGCGTCCGTGAAGCCGGCCTTGATGAGTGCGGGGTAGGTGACGTCGGGCGCCTTGATGGCGGTCCCCGTCATCATCCTGATCGTCCCGCCCCGGCCATCGGCGGCGTGGCAGGACCCGCAGCCGCCGCCGCCCATCATGAGAGCGCCTTGGGACACGCGTGGAGCAGTGCGCGGGATGTGCTGACCGTCGGCGCCCACGCCGGTGAGGTAGATACGCTCGCCGGCAGAGGAAGAGCCGCTCGCGCTCGCACCGCCGCCGCCCATCATGCCGCCGCCCGGGCTGCTGCTCGGGCCGCCGCCCATCATGCCGCCGCCGCTGGAGCTGCCGCCGGAGGTGCTGGAACTCGAGCAGCCAGCCAGTGCTGCCGTAGCGAGCGTGCCCAGACAGACCGCGAAAAGGACCACGAGTGGGTGCCGATGCATGACTCCTCCATCCATTGAGGAGTCCCTACCCGCCGGCGGGCGGTCTCAAGACCGCACGAGCGTTCGGCATGGCCAGACGACGGGGTGACTGACCATGGCCCGGATGCGGTACAAGTCGGGGAACGACCGCCGACCGGTCCGGATCGTCGAGGCCTCGTGACATGAGCGACCACCAGCACTTCTTCGAAGCGTACACCGAAGGCGCGAAGGCGCCTTGGGACATCGGGCGCCCTCAGCCCGCACTCCTGGAAGCAGCACGACGCGGCTGGGTCCACGGCTCGGTGCTCGACGTGGGCTGCGGCACCGGTGAGCACGCTCTGTACTTTGCCGCGGCGGGCCACGACGTGGTCGGCGTCGACGTCGTGCCGGCGGCGATCGAGCGCGCGGCAGCGAAGGCGGCCGCGCGGAAGCTCGACACGCCACCTCACTTCATCGTCGCCGACATGCTCAAGCAGCCGCAGGCGCTCGGCGGCCGGAAGTTCGACACCGTCGTCGACATGGGGTTCTTCCACACCCTCGACGACGACGAGCGCGTGGCGTGGCGCGCGCGGCTCGCCGACCTTCTCGTCTCCGGAGGCAGCTACGTGATGGTCTGCTTCTCGGAGCTCGTGCCGGGGGACAGAGGTCCTCGTCGCGTCTCCGCGGCCGAAATCCGGGAGACGTTTGGAGAGGCGGCGGACCTGGCGGTGGCGGACCTCGAGCGCGCCGAGATCGAGTCGCGCCGCGGCGGCTCGTTGGCCGGCGTGCCGGCGTGGCTGGCGAGGATCGAGCGCGTGTAGGATGCCACCGGGCGCACTCGCCCATCGTCGGACGAGAGGAGGGCCAGATGGTGGAGCCGATCCCGGAGGGCCTGAGGGGCGCCGCGAACGAGGCGGTGTTCGAGCATCTGAGCGAACTCTCCGCGCACAGCGACGTGACCGCGGCGCTCGAGGATGCCGTGGCGCCGCTGGGGGACGTGCAGATCTTCTGCCCCGACGCGTCCCAGTACAGGTACGTCGCGGTCGCCACTCAGGGCGTGGTCTTCTCCTTTGCCGCCGGCATGAACACCATCGGCTTCCGGCTGAGTCCCGAGTTCACGGCTCGCGCCGTGGCGACCGGAGCCGCCGAGCTTCCGCAGGCCGGCCCAGACTGGGTCTCAGTCACTGTCTTTCGAGACGACTGGCCGGCGCCCGACCTCAGGTTCTGGGCGCGCAAGGCGTACCTGTTCGCGCGTGAGCAAAGGTGATCCGGGGACCCGAGCTCGCGGTCGTCGGCATCAGGCCGGCGGCGCGTCCCGGACGAGCACTCCGCTGGGCATGTCATCGCGACCGTTCGTCCTGGCCCGCCTCCCGGACCGACCCTCTGGACGATACGCGGGGTAGCAGGCGGGGTAGCAGGAATCCCACTTCACGCTGGTAGTCAGCGTACTCATCGCCGAACTCGGCGAGCAGGAAGCGCTCCTCAGTCCGGCCCTTGTGCCACACGGCGGCGACCATGAGCGCCAACCCCAGGAAGCCGCTGATCGCCCCCAGGGCCACGGCCATCCCGAGCACGATCACGATATCGCCCGTGTAGATCGGATTCCTGACGATGGCGTAGGGCCCGCTGCGGACCAGTCGATGCCCTGTCTTGATGGTCACGGTGCCGCTCCAGTCGGCGCCCAGAATGCGCCGGGCCCAGATGGCGAACGCGACGCCGGCTACGACCAGTACCACGCCGATGATCTCGAAGACCGGGCTTTCAGGCAGGAGCCGCGCGCTGAGCGGCCCCAACTGTATGGTCGGGTAGGCAAGCACGTACCCGAGGAGCATGAGGCCGTTGTGCACGAGGTTCCAAATCCTCGAGTCCGATCGTTTGGTCGACTTGACCGCCCGGGCGGTGAGGATGAAGTAGCCGCCCAACACGAGGAGGCACGCGACGATGATCTCGCTGGAGACGCTGGACATCTTGCCCCCGATCGCAGGGATCTTCCACTGACTGGCTACACGCTACACCGACGGCACGAGCGGCGTCCGCGTCGCCGCGTCGACGAGAGGCTCGAGGAGGCCGCGGCCACCACCGCGCAAGTCCTCCTTGACGCGTGCTACAGCGTATAGTAAATTACGCTACAGCGTAGTATACCAAATGGGGGCACCCACATGACTCCACGCAGGAAAGACGTCGAACCGCTCGCCCGCGAGCGCATCGTCGACGCGGCCATGAGGATCATCGACGACGAGGGGCTCGACGCGCTCTCGATGCGCCGTCTCGGCGCCGAGCTCGGGGTCAATCCCATGGCCGCCTATTACCACGTTCCCAACAAAGCGGCGCTCTACGACCTCGTCGTCGACGCGGTGATGACGGGCGTGGACACCTCCGTGATCGATCCTGCCGCGCCGCTGGCGGACCAGCTCAAGCTGGCGGCGCGCGCATACCGCGCGGCGATCCTGGCGCATCCGCACGCCATACCGGTGCTGGCAGCGCGCTCCCTGAGGTCCGCGGCGGCCCTTCGGCCGGTCGAACCCTTCCTCGGCATCCTGTTCGCCGCCGGCTTGACGGCGGACGAGGCGCTGGCGGCCGTGGACGCCGTCGCGCAGTACATCCTCGGCGGGGCGGTGGGCTACTACCACCACATCGTCGACAGCGAGGCCGGTGAGCAGCGGGAGTTCGAGGCGCTGGACCCCTCGGAGTTTCCGCATATGAGCCGCGTGCTCGCCGAGGGGCACTACGTGGGGTACGAAGCCGAGTTCGAATTCGGTCTGGACGCGATCGTGCGCGGGCTGCTGGGCGGACCGCGCTATGAGCTGAAAGTGAGGCCGTGATGTTCGCCGCTCTCAAGACGCGTGACTACCGGCTGCTCTGGGCCGGGCAAGGTGTCTCGCACCTGGGCGACCAGTTCCATCTGATCGCCCTGCCGTGGCTCGTGCTGACGCTCACGCACGATCCGCTGCAGCTCGGCTTCGTGCTCGCCCTGGCGGGTCTCCCCCGAGCCGTGCTGATGCTCATCGGCGGAGCGTTCGCCGACAGGCATTCGCCGCGTACGATCATGCTCGTCTCCGACACCCTGCGCTTCCTCATCGCCGCCGCTATCGCCATCTCGGTGCTCACCGGCGCGGTGCAACTCTGGATGGTCTACGCCTTGGCGCTGGCCTTCGGCGTCGTCTCCGGGTTCTTCATGCCGGCCGCCGAGGCCTCGCTGCCGCGGTTGCTGCAGAGCGATCAGCTGGAGGGCGGCAACGCGCTCATGATGGGTATCGACCAGGTCGCCCAGTTCGTCGGCCCGGCGCTCGCCGGGACGGTCATCGCGCTCTTTGGCGCCACGCACGCCGCCGGCCATCAGGCCGGCAGCCTCACCGGCGTGGGTATCGCCTTCGCGATCGACGCGCTCTCGTTCGCGGTCTCGGCGGCGACGCTCGTGCTCATCCGCTCGCTGCCCGCGCTCGGCGCGGGGGCCGGGGGCCATCCGCTCGCCGCCGTCGCCGAAGGCCTGAGGTTCACGATGTCGCGCCCGGCCTTCCGCTGGCTGATCGCGCTGCTCGCGGCCGCGAATCTCCTGCTCATCGGCCCGCTGCTCGTGGGCATCCCCGTGCTGGCGCAGACACGCTTCACCCAGGGAGCGGTCGCGTTCGGCTTCCTGATCTCGGCCTACGGGATCGGCAACCTCTGCGGGATGATCGTCGCTGGCACGGCGCCGCGGCCCTCCCCCCGCGTCTTCACCTCGGTCGTACTGGCGCTCTTCGCAGGCTTCGGACTGGTGATCGCCGCACTGGCCTTCATCACCTCCGTCTGGGCGGGCGTCGCGCTGCTCGCCGTGCTCGGGGTCGGCGACGGCTATGTGGCCGTCGTCATGATCACACTGGTGCAGCGCACGACGCCCACGGAGATGCTCGGCCGCGTGATGAGCCTCGTGATGCTTGCGATGCTCGGCGTCACGCCGGTGTCGCAGGTGGCCGCCGGCGCGATCATCGGGTTCGGCCCGGCGGTGCTGTTCGTCGGCAGTGGCGCCGCGATGCTCGTGGTCGCCGCCGTCGCGGCGGCGTGCCGGCACTCGTGGTCGATTGACGCGCTCGAAGGCCTTGGTGCGCCGGTGGCGGAAGGGGCGACATGAGCCGGACAGACGAGGTCGAAGTCCGCGACCGCCTCGCGCCGGCGCAGGTCGAGGACCTGCTGCGACTGTACGGCAACGAGTGGTGGACCGCGCGGCGGACGCGGCCCGACGTGGAGCGCATGCTGGCCGCGTCGGACTTCATCTTCGCGGTCGTCGACAAGGGCTCCGGCTCCCTCGTCGCCTTCGCCCGCGTGCTCACCGACCGCACCTATCTGGCGCTCGTGCTCGACATCATCGTCGCGCCGGAGCACCGCGGCGCCGGCCTCGGGAGGCTCCTCGTGGAGAGCATCTGCTCGGAGCCCGCACTGCGAAACGTCGCCAGCATCGAGCTGGTCTGCCAGCCCGAGATGGTACCTCTCTACGAGAAGTGGGGCTTCACCGACAAGGTCGGCCGCTCCCGGCTCATGCGGCGCACCGCGGATCCGCGTCTCGCGGATGCGGCTGGTCAGCAGGCCGCCGCGGCAGAGGAGCGGCGCTAGAAGGCCTCGCGGAGGTCGTCCCTCCATGAGGTCGAAGTGGCCGTCTCGACCGCATTCGCTGCCGCAGCTATTGCGTCGGCAGCGGCCTTCTTCGCCTGCTCGGCGTCAGCAGCCGTCACTGTCGGCGCGTTGGCCAGCTCGACTGCCCGTCCTGCCGCCTTCGACGCCGTCTTCAGCTTCTGCTTCGCGGCCTCCCTCTCGACCTCCGCGGTCGCCAGCTTCTTCCTCGCGAGAGACTCCGCCGCCGTCGCCTCCGCGGCTGCCTTCTCTATCGTCTGCTTCGGGTCCATCGTCCCTCCCGTGGTCATCAGATACGAAGCCCTATCTCGGTCGTGGCGGACGTCGAGTCGTCGAGCGCCTTCGCGGGCCGCTCTCCGGTGGAACGCAGAGAGACCAGCTTGGTGAGCACACCAAACCAGAACGGCGCCCCGAGCATCACGAGCAGCGCCGTCACCAGCCAGCCGAGAATCGTCGCCCAGGTCCCGCCCGGCTGGTTCCAGTGGTGCCAGCCCACGGGAAGGCCGAGACTGTCGAGACTGCTCACCGTGTTGGCCACCTTGTCCAGGTTGTCGGTGATGGACGCCGGATCAGAGCTCTGGCCGGCCGTCGCCGTAGCCGTCGCCGATTGCGTGACCGCCGACCTGACCGCCGGATCGCGATACAGGACGTCGGCCATGCGATAGGCGGACGCATTGGCGGCGATCACGAGGGCCAGCGCCACGACGAAGAGCCAAGCCTGAGCCCAGCGTTTGTAGGCACCCTCCAGCCGAGCCATGGTGTCGTCGAACCACGACTCGAGACCGGCCTTGATGGCGGTGGCGTCGTTAGCGACGTCGCTGACGATCGGCTGAAGCCGGTGGCGCAGATCCTGAGGGAGCGCGTGGTAGAGCTCGTCGCCGGTGGCAGTAGCGTGCTTGGCCTTCACGATCATCTCGGCGACGGCATCGGCGAACGCCTTCGCGGAGAGATAGCTCGGCCTGACCGTCCCCCATCTCTTCGGCAGGATGCCCCGCTTCAGATCCGGAGGTGAGATCGCCTTGTAGACCGAAGTCTCCTGCACCTTCAATGGGACGTCTCCTACTGGATCCTTCACCGTCCCCGGCGGGCCCTGCATCCGGTTCAACGCCGCTTCCAGGTCCTTTGCTCTCTTCTGGTAGAGAGCAGAGATCACCTCGACCACGGCCGACGCCGCCGTGGCGAGAAGGAAGAACGCGAGGACAAGCCCGATCGCTACTTCGATCGCCT
>Ga0302323_100003362_pt1 | contig 13018 bp, 14 predicted proteins | sample Fen_T0_3_FD_201950 | JGI IMG/M metagenome (GOLD analysis project Ga0302323, IMG submission 201950) | Peat permafrost microbial communities from Stordalen Mire near Abisko, Sweden - Fen_T0_3 | ecosystem: Environmental > Terrestrial > Soil > Wetlands > Permafrost | place: Sweden: Abisko... | reverse complement strand
GTTCGTCGCGCGGTCCAGGGCCGGGAATGACACCGGCGACCAGCGCGGCGGCCCGGTGCGCACGGCGGTGACGAGCTCGGACCAGGGCCGGCGCGCCACCTGCGCCATGACCTTCTCCGTGTACGACGCGAGCGGCCCCACCACGAGGCCTGCCGCGGCGTCGGGTCGGGTGGCGCGCACCACGAGGTGAGCGGCGAGGTCGAGCGTGGTCCAGCGCCCGCACAGCGTCGGGGCCTCGGGACCGACCTGGGCCATGAGATCGGCCAGCGCCGACCGCTCCGAGACGGCGAGCGCGTTGGCGGGGGCGGAGGCGGCGGAGGAGGAGGTGGTCACCGGACCCAGCCTAGGCAGAGCGCTGGCCACGAGCCGCACGTCCCCCGCTCGCGGGGTCAAGGTTGGCCCCCCACCTGCCGAACGCCCTATCAGGGAGCGGATCCGCCGGGTCCGCGTGCGGGAGGGGCACGTCATGGCAGACCCGGGTTACGACTTCTTCGCCACCGGCACCGGGGCCGGCTCGAGCGCGCCGTCGGTACCAGCGATCCCCGGGGCGCAGCCTCCGGCCGCCGCAGGTCACGGCGCGGGCGCCCCGGCGGTCAACCAGTTCGGGACGCCGATCGCTCCGGCGGCCGACCGGTTCGGAACGCCCCCGCCCCCACCGGTCCGGGTCGCGCCCGGGTCGGGCTACGCCCCCGGCGCGGTGAACCAGTTCGGCACCCCGATCGACGCCCCGGTGGCCCCGACCGGGCCGTTCGCGGCCCCGGGTGTCGCCGCGGCCCCCGTCGCCGTGCCCGGCATGGTCAGCACCTGGAACGGCCCCGGCACGACCGGCCGCGCGGCCCACGCCGCGCACGCGTCGGCCTCGGCCACCCTGGGTCGTCCCGACGGGGTCGCCACGGCTGCGGTCGTGGGGCTCGTCGTGGGCGGCCTGACGCTGCTCATGGGCGCGCTGGTCCTCTTCCTCTACCTCGCGTTCACGACCCAGATCGACGTGAGCGGCCTGGACCAGTCGGCCGGCTTCGACGGACTCGTCTCGGTGATCCGGGCGGCGCTGCTGCAGCTGCTCGTCATCTGCCTGGCCTTCGGCCTGCTCTACGCCGTCGCCGGTGTCGCAGTGCTGAAGGGACACGTCTGGGGCGCGTGGACCCTGCTGGTGCTCGGCGTGCTGACCCTGCTCAAGGCGGCGTACGACCTGGCGACGTCGGGCATGCCGGACGTGAACGCCGGCTACCTCGCGGGCTGGGTGGTGTCCAACGGCCTCGCCGCGGTGCTCGTCGTGATGCTGAGCCTGCCGGAGTCGCAGCGCTGGATGCGCGGGCGCTGACCACGTCCGCGGGCGGCTACGGCGTCGTCGTCCAGGAGCGGGTGAGCCCGTTCGGGTCGTTGGACTCGATGACGCACGTCGCGGTGTGCGGGCTGTCGGCCCAGTCGGCCTCGAGCGGGGCGTACCAGGACGGCGACATCGTGTCGCTCGACGCCACCGACGCGTCGAGCGAGGAGTCGTCCGCGCCGCACCCCGACTCGGCGGCCGCGGTGAGGGCGGCGTCGGACGGATAGTCGTCGAACGTGAGCGGCACATGGGCGTAGACCTGGCCGTCGTGCGGGTCGGTGCACGGCACGACCGCCACGTCGCCCACGCTGTCCGAGCCCGTGTCGTCGGTGGGGAGCCGGTAGCACGAGCCCACGTCGAGCGCTCCGATCGACGACGTGGCGCCGGACGCCGTCGGGCTGGCGCCGGTCGCCCCGCGCAGGACGCGGACCCCGAGCACGGCGATGGCGGTGACCACGACCACTGCCGCGATGACGGCGGCGACCACCACCCAGCGGGACCGGTCGTCGGCCGGTTCCCCGCTGCGCCACGCGTCGTCGCTCGCCGCGGGGAAGACCAGGTCGTCGCGGCCGGGGGCCGCCGACGTACCGGACCTGCTCGAGCCGCGCCCCTCCAGTGGTCCCGGAGGTCTGGTGCCGTCCATGTCCTGCCCCGTCGCTCGACTTCGTCCGGATCATGTCACGGCCCGTCGAAACCGGGTGGCAGGCGCACGGCAGAATGACCGTCGTGGAGCAGAGGCCGTTCGACCCAGCCGCGTGGGACGCCGTCGAGTCCCGGCTCAGGCGCGACGAGCACGGCCTCGTGGCCGCCGTCGCGCAGCAGTGGGACACCGGAGAGGTGCTCATGGTCGCGTGGATGGACGCCGAGGCCCTGCGCCGGACGCTGAGCACCGGACGTGCGACGTACTGGTCGCGCTCGCGCCAGGAGTACTGGGTGAAGGGCGAGACCTCGGGGCACCGCCAGCACGTGCGCTCCGTGCGCCTCGACTGCGACGGCGACGCCGTCCTGCTCGCCGTCGACCAGGTGGGCGCCGCCTGCCACACCGGTGATCGCACCTGCTTCGACGCCGACGTCCTGCTCGACCTCCCCAGCGACGGAGACCCCGCATGACCGCCACGCCGTACGCCCCGACGTTCGCGGGGTCGGCCGCGCCGGACCTCGAGGGCTTCCGCGAGCTGGCTCGCAACCGTCGGGTCATCCCGGTCGTACGCCGGCTGCTGGCCGACGGCGAGACGCCGACCGGGCTCTACCGCAAGCTCGCCGGCGAGCGCGCGGGCACGTTCCTGCTCGAGTCGGCCGAGCACGGCCGGGCGTGGTCGCGGTACTCCTTCGTGGGGGTGCGCAGCGCCGCGATGCTCACGGAGGTCGACGGGCAGACGCGCTGGTTCGGCAACGCGCCCGTGGGCCTGCCGACCGGCGGCGACCCCCTGTCGGCGCTGCGCGACACCATCGCGGCGCTGCACACCGAGCGGCTCGACGGCCTGCCGCCGCTGACCGGCGGCATGGTCGGCTACCTGTCCTACGACGCGGTCCGGCGCTGGGAGCGGCTGCCGGACTCGAACCCCGACGAGATCGGTGTCCCCGAGGTGGCGATGCTGCTCGCGACCGACCTCGCCGTGCTCGACCACCACGACGGCTCGGTGCTCCTGATCGCCAACGCGATCAACTACGACGCCACCGACGAGCGGGTCGACGACGCCTGGGCCGACGCGGTGCGTCGTCTCGACCTCATGCAGGCCGATCTCGCGAAGCACGCAGCAGCGTCCGCGTCGACGTACGACGCGACCGCGCAGGTGGAGGTCACGTCGCGCACCGACCGGTCGGACTACCTTGCCGGCGTGGAGGCCTGCAAGGAGTACATCCGTGCGGGCGATGCCTTCCAGATCGTGCTGTCGCAGCGATTCTCGGCCCCGTGCGCGGCGTCCTCTCTCGACGTCTACCGGGTGCTGCGCGTGACCAACCCGAGCCCGTACATGTACCTGCTGCGCGTCCCCGTCGTCACCGACGACGGCTCGCTGTCGGACACGGTGGCCTTCGACGTCGTCGGCTCCTCGCCAGAGGCGCTGGTGAAGGTGGCCGACGGTCGCGCGATGCTGCACCCGATCGCGGGCTCACGGCCCCGAGGAGCGACACCGGAGGAGGACAACGCGCTCGCCGAGGAGCTGCTCGCCGACGAGAAGGAGCGCGCCGAGCACCTCATGCTCGTCGACCTCGGCCGCAACGACCTCGGTCGGGTCTGCTCGCCGGGCAGCGTGGAAGTCGTCGACTTCATGAGCGTCGAGCGCTACAGCCACATCATGCACATCGTGTCGACGGTGGTCGGCACGCTCGCGCCCGGGCGCACGGCGTACGACGTCCTGGCCTCGACCTTCCCCGCCGGGACGCTGTCGGGCGCTCCGAAGCCGCGGGCGATGGAGATCATCGACGAGCTCGAGCCGGTGCGTCGCGGCGTCTACGGCGGGGCCGTCGGCTACCTCGACTTCGCCGGCGACCTCGACACCGCCATCGCCATCCGCACGGGCGTGATCAAGGACGGCGTCGCCTACGTCCAGGCGGGCGGAGGGCTGGTCGCCGACTCGGTGCCGGAGACCGAGGACCAGGAGTGCCGCAACAAGGCCGCCGCCGTCCTGCGTGCGGTCGCCATGGCGTCGACCATGCGACCGGCCGGCGCGTGACTGAGCCCGTCCCCGCTGCACGTGCTGGGCGTCGGGGCTACGCCGTCGCCCTCGTCCTGCTCCTGGCCGGCGCCGGCCTCATGCTGCTCGCCTACGGGCGCGTGTGGGTTACCGCGCGCGTGGGTGACGCCGGACTGCCGACGCTGCAGGTCGACCTCACCGGCCGCGACCTGCAGCCCGAGGGCACCGCTGCCGCGCTGGTCGCCCTGGCCGGCATCGCGGCGCTCGTGGCCACACGACGGGTCGGACGCCTCGCCACCGGGATCGTGCTCGTGGTCCTCGGCCTCGCGACCGCGTTGCGAGCCGTGCAGTTCGCCGCTCGGGACTCGTCGTCGGTCGACGCCGACGCGACGGTGGGCCGACTCGTGGCCGAACGCACCGGCGTGGGCGCGACGGGCCTCACCGTGTCGCACTCGAGCTGGTGGGCGGTGGCCTGCCTCGGGGCCGTGCTCGTCATGCTCGCCGGCGTCGTCGTCCTGCGACGCAGCCGGACCTGGCCGGTGCTCGGCGGGCGCTATGAGCGTGCCGGTGCCGGTGCCGGGGACCCTGCCCCGGCGCGGACCGAGCTGCGCACCGACTCCGCCTGGGACCAGCTCGACCGGGGGGTCGACCCCACGGACGACACGGCGAGCGACCCGACGCTGCGCGGCGGAGCCGAGGCCTGACACAATGGCGCCCGACACCCGCCGAGGAGGACCCGCGATGACCGCCGAGCACGAGTACCACGGCAACACGCCCGCCGCCTGGACGGCCGTCACCATCATCATGATCGCCTTCGTCGTCGGTGCCGTCGCCGTGCTGCTGGGCAACTGGCCGCTGTTCTGGATCGGCGCGGTCGGGCTCGCCGTCGTGGGTGCGATCGTCGGCAAGGTCATGGGCATGATGGGCATGGGCGCTCCGGTCGAGGCCGAGTAACCAGCGCCTCGGTACTTCCTGCGCCTCCAAAGAGCCGTGCCCTGCACGGCTTCGTGGGCGCCGCCGCCGCTCGCCGGCCTGGTCGGCGGGCTTCGCCCGCCTCCCGCTCGCCCTCGCGGACCCCCTGCGGGGCCCACTCCGGGCTTGGGCCGGCTCGCTTCGGCGTACTGCGTGCCCGGACCGGTGCCGCTGCACGCCGCTGCACGCCGCTGCGCGGCGATCCCCCTCGTCGGCCTGACACGACTCGTACGTGGGCGTCATCGGTTCCTTGTCGTCGCTCTGGGACTCTGGGGACGTGACTGGGGCTGGTGGGGGGAGCGAGCGGGGGCTGGTGCTCGTCGTCGAGGACGAGGTGGCGATCGCGGACCTGCTGCGGATGTACCTCGCCCGGGAGGGCTACGGCGTGCACGTCGAGCGTGACGGTCGGGCCGGGCTCGCGTCGGCACGGGCTCTGAAGCCTGTCGCGATCGTCCTGGACGTTGGGCTGCCGGAGATGGACGGCACGGAGGTCTGCCGCCGTCTGCGGGGGGACGACGACTGGGTGCCGGTCCTGTTCTGCACCGCTCGGGACGACGAGATCGACCGTGTCCTCGGTCTCGAGCTCGGGGCGGACGACTACATCACCAAGCCGTTCTCGCCGCGCGAGGTGGTGGCCCGGGTGAAGTCCGTCCTGCGCCGGGCCGACGGCCCGCCCTCGACGTCGGCCCCGCTCACCCTGGGCCGCGTCCGCGTCGACCGCGTGACGCACCGCGTGCTCGTCGACGAGTCCGAGGTCGAGCTCACGGCGACGGAGTTCGACCTGCTCGTGCACCTCATGCGCGCACCCGGGCGGGTCTTCACCCGCGAGCAGCTGCTGAGCGAGGTGTGGGGCTACGCCGCCGTCGTCGGGACGCGGACGGTGGATGTCCACGTGGCCCAGGTGCGCGGGAAGCTCGGTGACGCGAGCCCGATCCGTACGGTCCGCGGGGTGGGTTACAGCGCCGACGACCGGCCCGTGCCGTGACCACCGCCGGCGTCCTCGACCCCCGACTGGCCGCCGCGGGCCTGCCGCGCCGGCGGACCACGCTGACCGCCCAGTTCGCCATGGTCGCGGCCCTTGTCGCGGTCATCGCGGTCGTCGTGACCGGCCTGGTGTCCTACCCGCTGGTGGCCAACGCGACCGAGGCCCAGGCGCGGCGTCAGCTCGCCGCGCAGGCCGATCTCGTCAGCGACGTCCTGGCCCGCGCGGAGAGCGGCCAGGGTGCCGCCGGCCTGGTCCGCATGCGCGCCCTGCTGGCCGCGGAGGGGATCACCGCGCAGGTCGTGCGCGCCCGCGGTCCGCAGCCGCCGGTGACCGCGGGTGACGTCGCAGCGACGCGGACCGGGGCCAGCGTGAGCGGCGTCCGGCCCACCGCGTCGGGGACCGTGTTCGTCGAGGGCCGCTCGGTGTCGGCCGACACCTCGGTGTTCCTGGTCCAGGACGCCTCCGTCGCGCGCTCGCAGACCGGCCTCGAGCTGCGCCAGCTCGCCCTCGCGCTGCTCGTGGGGCTGGTGGTGGCGGTCGTCGTCGGCGTCCTCGCCGCGCGCCGCGTCGTCCGGCCGCTGCGCCACGCCGCCGACGCCGCCGAGCGGCTCGCCACCGGCGCCCGCGACGTCGCTCTCGTCCCGGAGGGCCCGGCCGAGGTGGCCACCGTGTCGGAGTCGCTCAACCGGCTGTCGACGGCGCTGGCCACCAGCGAGGGTCGTCAGCGCGACTTCCTGCTCTCGGTCTCCCACGAGCTGCGCACACCGCTCACGGGTATCACCGGCTACGCCGAGGCCCTCGCCGACGGGGTGGTCGCCGAAGGCGACGTCGCCGCGACGGGTGCGACCGTTCTCGCGGAGTCGCACCGGCTCGAGCGCCTCGTCGCCGACCTGCTCGACCTCTCGCGCCTCGGTGCCGCCGACGTCCGGCTCTCGGTGACCGACGTCGATCTCTCCGCGCTCGGTGCCGATGCCGGGCAGGTGTGGCGGGCCCGCTGCGAGCGGGACGGTGTGCTCTTCGTGCTCGAGGTCCCGACGACACCGCTCGTCGTACGGACCGACCCGCTGCGCGTGCGCCAGATCGTCGACAACCTCGCGGAGAACGCGCTGCGCCTCACCCCGGTCGGGCGCCCGCTCGTCCTCGCCGTGCGCGCGGAGTCGTGGGGTGCCACGGTCGAGGTCCGCGACGGCGGGCCGGGGCTCACGCCGGACGACGTGGCGGTGGCCTTCGAGCCCGCCGCGCTGCACGAGCGCTACCGCGGCGTCCGACAGGTCGGCACCGGTGTGGGGCTGGCGCTCGTCGGGCGCCTCGCGACGCGTCTTGGCGGACGCGCCTACGTCGGCTCCGCGCCCGAGGGCGGCGCCCGTTTCTGGGTGGCCCTGCCCCGCGAGACGGGTCCTGTGGAGGTGTAGGACCTGCTGACACCCCCTCACGATCAGTCTCGGCGTGGGGGTGGGGCGCCTAGGCTCCTGCCATGACCTCGCGGGCCCGTCGGCTGCGCGCGCCGCTCGCCGTCGGTGCGGGCGTCGTCCTGGCGAGCCTCTACGTGGGGCTCGTCGACCCCAACCTGCCGGGCCACTACCCGCTCTGCCCGACCAAGGCGCTCACCGGCCTGGACTGCCCCGGGTGCGGTGGGCTGCGCGCCACCCACGCGCTGCTGCACGGTGACCTGCGCGGCGCCCTGGACCACAACGCCTTCGTCGTCCTGGTCGTGCTGCCCCTCGCGGTGTTCCTCTGGCTGCGCTGGGTCTGGCGCGAGTGGAAGGGTCCGCAGCCCGACCCCGACGGCGGCCCGGACCTCCCCGTCGAGGTGGGCGTCCCGTCGCCTGCGCTGCTGTGGTCGCTCGTGGCGGTCGCGGCGGCCTTCACCGTCGTGCGCAACGTCGGAGGAGTCCCGGCCCTCGCCTGGCTCGGCTCGACGACGAGCTGAGCGTGGACACCGCCGAGCCAGACCCGCGGGCGTCGGTCGGCGTACGCCCGGCTAACCTGACGGGATGACGGTCCTCGACGACATCCTGGACGGCGTCCGCGCCGACCTCGCCGAGCGTCAGGCCCGGACCAGCCTCGACCGGCTCAAGGAGCTGGCGGCAGCGCGACCCCCCGCACTCGACGCCGAGGCCGTCCTGCGCGGTGACGGCGTCAAGGTCATCGCCGAGGTGAAGCGCTCGAGCCCGAGCAAGGGTGCTCTCGCGACCATCGCCGACCCGGCCGCTCTCGCCCGCGACTACCAGGCCGGCGGCGCCCACATGATCAGCGTGCTGACCGAGGGCCGTCGCTTCGGTGGCTCCCTCGACGATCTCGCCGCGGTCCGGGCGGCGGTCGATATCCCCGTGCTGCGCAAGGACTTCATCGTCTCGAGCTACCAGCTCTGGGAGGCCCGGGCCTACGGCGCCGACGTCGCGCTGCTCATCGTCGCCGCCCTCGAGCAGGAGGCCCTCGTCTCGCTCGTGGAGCGAGCCCGCAGCCTGCGCCTCACACCGCTCGTGGAGGTGCACGACGTCGAGGAGGTCGGCCGTGCCCTCGCGGCCGGCGCCACGGTGATCGGCGTCAACGTGCGCAACCTCAAGACCCTCGAGGTCGATCGCGAGACCTTCGCGCAGGTGGTGCCGGCGATCCCGACCTCGGTGGTGCGGATCGCGGAGTCCGGCGTGCGCGGCCCGCACGACCTCATCGCCTACGCGAACGCAGGTGCGGACGCCGTCCTCGTGGGGGAGAGTCTGGTGACGGGCGGCGACCCGCGCACCGCGGTCCACGACCTCGTGACCGCCGGTGCCCACCCTGCGGTCAAGAACCCGCGCGGCTGACGGAGGCGTGAGGGCATGACCACCACCGAGAGCGGCACGTACGACGCCGCCCTGCACGGGCCCGACTCCACGGGTCACTTCGGGCCGTTCGGCGGGCGCTTCGTGCCCGAGGCCCTCACCGCGGCGCTCGACGAGCTCGACGCGGCGTTCCGAGCGGCGATCGTGGACCCGGAGTTCATCACCGAGCTCGACCGGCTGCAGCGCACGTACGTCGGCCGCCCGAGCCCGCTCACCGACGCGTCGCGCTTCTCCGCCCACTGCGGCGGAGCCCGTGTCCTGCTCAAGCGCGAGGACCTCAACCACACCGGCTCCCACAAGATCAACAACGTGCTCGGCCAGGCCCTGCTGACGGTGCGCATGGGCAAGACCCGCATGCTCGCGGAGACCGGTGCCGGCCAGCACGGCGTCGCCACGGCGACGGTCGCGGCCCTGTTCGGTCTCGAGTGCACGGTCTACATGGGCGAGGAGGACACGGTCCGTCAGGCGCTCAACGTCGCGCGGATGAAGCTCCTCGGCGCCGAGGTCGTCCCGGTGACGGCGGGCAGCCGCACGCTCAAGGACGCGATCAACGAGGCCATGCGCGACTGGGTCACCAACGTCGAGCACACCCATTACCTGCTCGGCACCGTCACCGGTCCCGCCCCGTTCCCCGAGATGGTGCGCACCTTCCACCACGTCATCGGCGCCGAGGCCCGCGAGCAGGTGCGCGAGCTCACCGGTGGGCTGCCGACCGCCATCGCCGCCTGCGTCGGCGGGGGCTCCAACGCCATGGGCATCTTCGGCGCCTTCCTCGACGACCGCGAGGTCGCGCTGCACGGCTACGAGGCCGGCGGCGACGGCATCGAGACAGGGCGTCACGCCGCCCGCTTCTCGGGCGGTGCTCCCGGAGTGCTGCACGGGGCGCGCACCTACGTCCTGCAGGACGAGTGGGGTCAGACCCGGCCCTCGCACAGCATCAGCGCGGGTCTGGACTATCCCGGCGTCGGTCCGGAGCACGCCTGGCTGCACGAGATCGGCCGCGCGAGCTACGACCCGGTCAACGACGGCGAGGCGATGGAGGCCTTCGGGCTGCTCTGCCGCACCGAGGGCATCATCCCCGCGATCGAGAGCGCGCACGCGCTCGCCGGCGCCATGCGTCTGGGACGCGAGCTCGGCCCGGACGCGGTGATCCTGGTGAACCTCTCTGGTCGCGGCGACAAGGACGTCGAGACGGCGAGCCGCTGGTTCGGGCTGCTCGACGGCGAGCGGATGCCCGAGGGTCGGCTGTGAGCCGCCTGCACGAGGCCTTCGCCGCGGCGACGGCCGACGGCCGTGCGCTGCTCATCGGCTACCTGCCGGCCGGGTTCCCGGCGCGAGGCGACGACGTCTCCGTCATCGAGGCGATGGTCGAGAACGGCGTCGACGCGATCGAGGTCGGGCTGCCCTACTCCGACCCGCTGATGGACGGCCCGACGATCCAGGAGGCGGTGCAGCGCGCGCTCGACTCCGGCACGCACACCGACGACGTGCTGCGCACCGTGGAGGCGGTGGCCCGCACCGGGGCGCCCACCCTCGTCATGTCCTACTGGAACCCGGTCGAGCGCTACGGCGTCGAGCGGTTCGCGACCGACCTGGCGGCGGCCGGAGGCGTCGGCGTCATCACGCCGGATCTCACGCCCGAGGAGGCCGGCCCCTGGGTCGCGGCGACGGACTCCGCCGGCATCGACCGGGTCTTCCTGGTCGCCCCCTCGTCCACCGACGCCCGGATCGCGACGGTGGCCGCCGCCTCGAGCGGCTTCGTCTACGCCGCCTCCACCATGGGCGTCACCGGCGCCCGCACGAGCGTCGGCGACGCGGCGCGCTCGCTGGTCGGACGCACCCGGGCGCGCACGACGCTCCCGGTGGCGGTCGGGGTGGGGGTCTCCACCGGTGCCCAGGCGGCCGAGGTGGCGGCGTACGCCGACGGAGTGATCGTCGGCTCCGCGTTCGTCCGGGCGGTCCTCGACGCCGCGACGCCGGCCGAGGGCATGGCCGCTGTCGGGGCGCTGGCCGCCGAGCTCGCGACGGGCGTTCGCGGGGGCTGACCGCGCCATCCCTGCCGGTCTCGCCCCTGGCGGCCTCCACGGGAACTCGCGCCGACGTCCGGTCGTCGGACACGCGGGGCCGTACCTGGTCACCGGCGCGCCACCGACGTGAGGGATGATCCACCCGTGAGCAGCGACACCCGTGCGTGGATCGGCACCGCCCTCCGGCTGGTGCTCGCCGGCATCCTCTTCTGGTCCGGTCTGGCCAAGCTGCTGGAGTCCAACGACGCGCGGCGCGAGGCGATCCTCGCCTACCGCGTCTTCCCCCCGTCCTGGGTCGACTTCCTCGGGTGGGCCCTGCCCGCTCTCGAGGTCGGTCTCGCGGCGCTCCTGCTGCTGGGGCTGTTCACCCGTGTCGCTGCGATCGGAACCGCCCTGCTCATGCTCGGCTTCATCGTCGGCATCTCCAGCGTGTGGATCCGCGGCTACTCCATCGACTGCGGCTGCTTCGGCGGGGGCGGCAACGTGGGCGAGGAGGGGAAGGCCTGGCGCTACACCTCCGAGCTGCTGCGCGACTTCCTGTTCATGGGGATGGCCGTGTGGCTCGTCGCCTGGCCCACGACCAAGCTCGCCCTCGACCGCGAGCCCCTGACCTTCGACGACGACGACTACGACGACACCACCGACGAGAACGAGCCGCTCGAGGAGCAGTCCCGATGAGCAACACCCCCAAGGACAGCAAGCGCAGCACCAAGGAGAAGGCCGCCGCCGCGCGCGCCGCCGCCGAGGCGGAGCAGAAGCGGCGCGACCGGCGCATCCGGATCATCGGTGGCGCGGCGATCCTGGTGGCCGTGGCCCTCATCGTCGGCCTCGGCATCTACGGCTCCAGGCAGAACAGCGCCGCGTCGGGCTCCACAGGAACCGTCGCCGACGCCAAGGTGCCGTCGGGTGTGAACGCCAACACTGACGCGAACGCGTGGGGCGTGCCGTACAACAGCGTCTCGGGCAAGCCGACCCTGGCGATCTGGGAGGACTTCCAGTGCCCCAGCTGCGCCCAGTTCGAGAAGTCCTTCGGCGCCTCGGTGACCAAGCTTGCCGACGAGGGCAAGGTCAACCTCGTGTGGCGTCCCACGACGTTCCTCGACTCGCGGTTCGCGGCGACGAGCCCGAACCCGAACTCCTCGCTGCGGGCCGCGATGGCCTGGGGCTGCGCCATCGACGCCGGGAAGAAGAGGGAGTTCCACTCGACCGTCTTCGCCAACCAGCCGGCGACCGAGGGTGACGGCTACAGCGACGCGCAGCTCACCTCGTTCGCGCAGACGGCGGGCATCACCGGGAGCGCGTTGACGACCTTCCAGGCGTGCGTGACGGCGAAGACGTACAACCAGTGGGTGACCAACTCCGCGCAGGCGTTCACCGACTCCGGCGTCCCCGGCACCCCGACCGCGTATCTGAACGGCACCGAGGTCCCCTCGGCCACGCTCCAGGACATGGCGGCGCTCGAGAAGCTCATCGCGTCGACGCCCGCGTCGTGACGTGAGCGACCTCCTCGCGTCGATCCCGAGCCCCTCGCAGGGCGTCTGGACCATCGGGCCGTTCCCGATCCGGGCCTACGCCCTGTGCATCCTTGCGGGGATCTTCGTCGCGGTCTGGATCGGCGGCCGCCGCTGGGTCGCGCGCGGCGGCGCACCCGGGACCGTCGCCGACGTGGCCGTGTGGGCGGTGCCGCTGGGGATCGTCGGGGGCCGGCTCTACCACGTCGTCACCGACTGGCAGCTGTACTTCGGTGCCACCGGCAGCGGCTGGCTCAACGCCCTGAAGATCTGGGACGGCGGCCTCGGGATCTGGGGCGCGATCCTCCTCGGCGGAGTCGGGGCCTGGATCGGCGTACGCCGCAAGGGCATCCCGCTGCCCCCGTTCGCGGACGCCATCGCGCCCGGCATCGCGGTCGCTCAGGCGATGGGCCGCTTCGGGAACTGGTTCAACCAGGAGCTGTTCGGCCGCCCGACGGACCTCCCGTGGGGTCTGGAGATCGACCCGGCGCACCGTCCCGTGGGCTACGAGCAGTTCGCGACGTACCACCCGACCTTCCTCTACGAGGCGCTGTGGTGCCTGGCCGTCGCCGGCATCGTGGTGTGGGCGGATCGCCGGTTCACGATGGGGCACGCCCGGGTCTTCGCGCTCTACGTCGGCCTCTACGCCGTCGGCCGCGGGTTCATCGAGAGCCTGCGCATCGACGAGGCGCACCACTTCTTCGGGATCCGGCTCAACGTCTTCACCGCGGTCGTCGT
>Ga0302323_100003358_pt1 | contig 13028 bp, 11 predicted proteins | sample Fen_T0_3_FD_201950 | JGI IMG/M metagenome (GOLD analysis project Ga0302323, IMG submission 201950) | Peat permafrost microbial communities from Stordalen Mire near Abisko, Sweden - Fen_T0_3 | ecosystem: Environmental > Terrestrial > Soil > Wetlands > Permafrost | place: Sweden: Abisko... | reverse complement strand
CCGGAAGGGCTCCCGCATCCGCATCTCGGTGTCGGCTCCCGGTGGCGACCGGCCGTTCTGGACCTTCACCAACCTGCCCGGCACACCCCTCAACTCCATCGCCCGCACCGCGGCGCTCCCGTCGCGGGTGGTGCTGCCCCTGGTCGGCACCAACGTCCCGACGCCGCTGCCCACCTGCACCCTGCGCGGCGAGCCCTGCCACGACGCGCTGGCCTTCACCAACGCCAGCTGACCCGGGTCAGGCGGCGCGGACGACGTGGCACTGCTTGGCCTTGCGACCGCTGCCGCAGGGGCAGGGGTCGTTGCGGCCGGCCTGCGCGAGGACGGTGACGACCTCGTCGGCATAGCGGTTCTGGCGCAACAGGTCGGCCATGACCCGCATGAGCCCGTCGATGTGGGTGAAGAAGGCCTTGTAGCCGGCGCAGAGGTAGTTGAGGCCGGGCTCGCCGTCGGGCGTGAGCGTGAAGCGGTTCTTGGGGCACTCGCCGTTGCAGGCGAAGCGCACCTCGCAGCCGCGGCAGTAGGCCGGGAGGGTGTCGCGCTTGGCGTTGCCGAAGGCCCGTTGCTGCGGTGAGGCCAGCAGCTCGACCATGTGGGTCCGGGTGATGTTGCCGAGCAGGTGGTCGGGCTCGACGAAGTGGTCGCAGCTGTACAGGTCGCCGTTGTGCTCGAGGGCGACGGCGTTGCCGCACGTCTCGCCGAAGATGCAGAGCGCCGGAGGCATGCCGAGCCACGAGGCCAGGGCGGCGTCGAAGTGGGGGACGAACACCGTGCCCACGTCGCCGGTGACCCACTCGTCGAACACCGCGATCATGAAGCGGCCCCAGGCCTCGGGGTCGACCGAGCGGTCGGTGACCGAGTCACCCTCCTGGAAGCCGGTGTCGTTGTCGCGCTCGACGATGGGGATGAACTGGATGTGGCGCGCCCCGAGGTCGTCGCGGAAGTAGCGGTACACGTCGAGGGGGGCGTGCTGGTTCGCCGCGTTCACGGTGCAGAGCACGTTCCAGTCGACGCCGTGCTGCTTGAGCAGGTCGAGGCCGCGCCCGACCCGGTCGTAGGTGGGGCGGCCCTTCTTGTCGACCCGGTAGCGGTCGTGGAGGGCGGGCGGTCCGTCGATGCTGATGCCCACCAGGAAGTGGTGCTCGGCCAGCAGCTCGCACCACTCGTCGGTGAGCAGCGTGCCGTTGGTCTGGATGGTGTGCTCGACGGTCTGGCCGGGCCGGCGGTACTGCTCGACCAGCTCGATCGCCCGCCGGAAGTGGTCGACGCCCATGAGCGTGGGCTCGCCACCCTGCCAGGCGATGGTGACCTCGGGCGTGGTGTGCGACTCGAGCAGCTGGCGGATGTAGGTGTCGAGCAGGTCGTCGCCCATGCGGAACCGGTCGCCGGGGTACAGCGCCTCCTTGGAGAGGAAGAAGCAGTACTCGCAGTCGAGGTTGCAGATGGGGCCGGTGGGCTTGGCCAGCACGTGGAACCCGGCGGGGGCGGTGGGGGGTCGCACCGACGGCAGTGCCGGCGTGACCGGACGCGCCGCGGCGGCGTCCTTCGTCCCGAGCGTCACCGGGACCTCGGTCACGGCGGGGTGGGGCCCGTGAGCTTCGCCATGTCGTCGGCGAGGGTGGCGCGCACGTGGTCGACGGTGGCCTGGCGGGCCGCGTGCTTGGTGCGGGCGTAGGCGCCCGTGGAGAGCGTCGCCAGCCGGCGGGCCTCGGCGAGGGCCTCGTCGAGCACGGTGTCGGCCGGGACGACCCGGTCGAGGTAGCCGGCCACGGCTGCCTCCTCGGGGGTGAACACGCGGGCGCCCATGGTGGCCTGGGTGAAGGTCTTCTTGGTGAGGCGGTCGCGGGCGAGCTCGATGGCGAAGATCGGCAGCGGCATGCCGATGGCCACCTCGTTGAGGCCGATCTTGGCGGGCCCGTCGCTGCCGATGCGCACGTCGGTGGTGAGCAGCAGGAGGGCTCCCGCGGCCAGGGCGTGGCCGGTGCAGGCGGCGACCGTGGGGAGGTCATAGTCGTACCAGCGCAGCAGCAGCTCGGCCCCGGACTGCACCAGGTCGCGCATGGCCTCGGTGGACTGCGTCATGACCGAGAGGTCGAAGCCGGCCGAGAACTTGCCGGGCCTCCCGGCGAGCACCACCGCCCGGGCCTCGTCGCGGGCCCGGTCGAGCGCACCGTTGAGCGCCTCGAGCAGCGCGGGAGACACGGCGTTGGCCTTGCCGTCGTCGAGGGTGAGGACGGCGACGTCACCGTCGAGGTGGTAGCTGAGCGCTGCGAGGTCGGTCATGCGGCCAACGTAGCGGGATGGGGGACGGCCACCTGCTACGCCGAGCGGCCCGCGCCGATGGCGCTGCCGCGACGCCGGCGGTAGGCCGCGTCGAGCTCCGGCTGGCCGACGGTGCCCGCCACGCGCCCGTCGGGCCAGACGACGAGCAGGGTCTGCAGGCCGGTCCCGGCGAGGCGCCGCAGCGCGGGGAGCGCGACGTCGGACGCGGCGGCCCAGGTGACCCGGTCGATCGGGAACGCCAGCTGGGCCACGGGCGTGTGGGCACGGTGCCAGGCGTCGGTGTGCACCAGCTGCTCGGCCGTGAGCAGCCCGGTGATGCGCCCGTCGCGGCTCTGCACCGGGAACGCGCGGTGGCGGGTGGTGGGCGGCAGGCTCCGGCCGAGGTCGTCGATGGTGATCCAGTCGGGGACGATCGGCGGGTCGGGCTGCATGATGTCGCCGAGGGTGACGTCGGTGAAGGCCTGTTCGACGGTGGCGCTCGCGAGCTCGCGGCGGGCGGCGTCGAGGATCCACCAGCCCACCAGCACGAACCACAGCGCGTTGCCGGCGTTGGACGAGCCGAGCTGGAGCAGGCCGAGGCCGACCAGCAGCCCGCCGAGGGCCATGCCGGCGCGGGCCGACCAGCCGGCCGCCTTGGCGCGGTCGCCGGTGGCGGCCCACAGCCCCGCGGACAGCACGTGGCCGCCGTCGAGCGGTGCGGCCGGGATCACGTTGAACACCGCGAGCAGGGCGTTGATGAACGCCAGCCAGGCGCAGATCACCGCGGCCAGCGAGGCGTTGCCGTCGCTGGGCGTGAGCAGCGGGCCGCCACCGAGGAGCTGGTGGACGCCGACGAACACCGCGGCGAGGGTGAAGTTGGTGACCGGGCCGGCGATGGCGATGCGCAGCTGCGCACCGGGCGTGGCCGGTTCCGACTCGAGCCGGGCGAAGCCGCCGAGCAGCCACAGGGTGATGCCCTCGACCTCGATGCCCTCGTGCCGGGCGACGAGCGAGTGGCCCATCTCGTGGGCCAGCAGGGAGGCGAAGAAGAGGAGCGACGCCACGACGCCCGCGGCCCAGTAGGCCGCCGAGGTGTGGCCGGGCGCGTCGATCGGGAAGCGGTTGGTGGCGAGCAGCCAGGTGTAGAGCGCCGCGACCACCAGCACGCTCCAGCTGAACCCGATGCGGATTCCGGCGATTCGCCCCAGGGGCACGTCGCGTTCCATGTGCTGTCGAGGCTACCGGTGCGGGCACCGGAGCAGCCGAGGCGACCTACGCAGGTTCGGTGACGAAGTCGATGAGCTGCTCGACGGCGCCGATGAGCTGGGGCTCGAGCTGGGTCCAGTCGTCGACCGCGCCCAGCAGCCGCTGCCAGAAGCGCGCCGGCTCCTCGTTGCTGCCGATGGCGGCGAGCAGGCCCTCCTTCCACGGCTGCCCGCGGGGGACGTCGGGCCACGCCGCCAGGCCGATGACACCGGGCTTCACGGCCTGCCAGATGTCGACGAAGGGGTGGCCGGTGATGAGCACGTCGGGGTGGTCGATCGTGGCCGCCAGCCGCTGCTCCTTGGAGCCCTCCACGAGGTGGTCGAGCAGCACGCCGAGGCGCCGGCCGGGGCGGGGCCCGAAGCCACGCACCACCTCCTCGAGGTGGTCGGCGCCCTCGAGCAGCTCGACCACCACGCCCTCGACCCGCAGGTCGTCGCCCCACACGCGCTCGACCAGCTCGGCGTCGTGGCGCCCCTCGACGAGGATCCGGCTGGCCCGGGCGACGCGCGCCGGCACGCCGCTGACCGCGACCGAGCCGGAGGCGGTCTGGGTGGGCGCCGCGGCAGCCCGCTCGGGCCGCGGCCGGACGAGGGTGACGAACCGGCCGTCGACCTCGAAGGCGCCCTTGGCCGTGCGCAGCCAGTGCTCGGCACCGCGGCGGTCGCGCACGAGCACCCGGTCGTCGAGCGCCTCGACCACCGTCGCCACCAGCGGCGCACCCCGCTGCTTGACGACGAGCCCCGGTGTGGCCGGCACCTCGGGATAGGTCACCAGCGGCCGGCGTGGCCCGTCGAGGTCGATGGGTCCCGCCAGGATGCCGGGGTCGGGGCGGCGCGACGTGGGGCTCACGGTTCCCGACGGTACCGGGTCGCCGCTCCCGTACCCTCGCGCGCCGTGATCCTCGTCGACGCCCAGGGCCTCACCGCCAGCCGCCCCGGCCGGCCCCTGTACGCCGACGTGTCGCTGACGCTCTCGTCGGGCGACCGCCTGGCGGTGGTGGGGCTCAACGGGTGCGGCAAGTCCACCCTCCTGCGCCAGCTGGCCGGTCGGGTCGAGCCCGAGGCCGGCACGCTGCGCCGCGGCCGCGGGACGCGGGTGGTGATGCTCGACCAGGACGCGCCGCTGCCCGAGGGCACCGTGCGCGAGGCGGTCGGCGGCGGGTGGGAGGGCGAGGCCGTCATCGACCGCCTCGGCCTCGGCGACCGCCTCGACGTGCCGGTCGGCGAGCTGTCGGGCGGGCAGGGCAAGCGGGTGGGGCTCGCCCGGGCGCTGGCCGAGGTCGGGGCGCCCGGCGCGGCGCACGACGACGCGGTGCTGCTGATCCTCGACGAGCCGACCAACCACCTCGACATCGATGCCATCGCCTGGCTCGAGGAGCGGCTGGCCCTCCACCGCGGCGCCCTCGTCCTCGTCACGCACGACCGGCACGTGCTCGACCGCGTGACCACCCGCATCGTGGAGCTCGACCGGGGCCATGCCCACGTGCACGAAGGCGGCTACGCGTCCTACCTCGAGGCCCGCGCCGAGCGGGCCGAGCGCGAGGCGCAGTCCGAGGAGGTGCGGCGCAACCTGGCCCGCCGCGAGCTGGCGTGGCTGCGACGCGGCGCCCCGGCCCGCACCCGCAAGTCGAAGTTCCGCGTCGAGACCGCCACCACCCTGGTCGAGGCCCAGCGCCAGGCGGCACCGCGTCCAGGCGAGCTCGACCTGGCGTCCGCGGCGCGGGTCGACCCCAACGCCACCCGTGGCCAGGCGGGCTACACCGCCACCGCCAAGCGGGCCCGCTACGGCACCCCCCGCCTGGGTGACACCGTGGTCGAGCTGCACGACGTGGGGCATCGCTACGACGGTGGCGAGTGGCTGTTCCGCCACGTGAACGTGCTCCTCGAGCCCACCGAGCGGCTCGGAATCGTGGCGCCCAACGGTGCCGGCAAGTCGACGCTGCTCGACATCATCGCCGCGCGGCTCGTGCCCACCGAGGGCCGTGTCGTCACCGGGCCCACGGTGCAGCTCGCCTACCACGACCAGCGGGGGCCGGCGCTCGACCCGGCGGTGCGGGTGCGCGACGCGGTCGCAGGCCCGCACCGCGTGCCCGACCCGGCCGACGCCAAGCTGCTCGAGCAGTTCTGGTTCGACACCGACGCCCAGTTCGCACCGGTGGGGCTGTTGTCGGGTGGCGAGCGGCGGCGGCTCCAGCTGCTGCTCACCCTGGCGTCACGGCCGAACGTGCTGCTCCTCGACGAGCCCACCAACGACCTCGACCTCGACACGCTGCGCGTCCTCGAGGAGTTCCTCGAGGACTGGCCCGGCGCCCTGGTGGTGGTGAGCCACGACCGTGCCTTCCTCGAGCGCACCGTCGCCGACGTGCTCGTGCTCGATGGGTCCAAGCGGGTGGCGCGGCGGCCCGGGGGTTACGCGGCGTGGGAGGCCGAGCGCCGCGCGGCCCGGCGCACCGGGCGCGTCCCGGCCGCGCCGGTCGCAGCGACGTCCGCCTCGCGGGAGCGCCCGGCAGGCGTGGCCGGTCCCGCACCCGTGGCGCCCACCGATCCCGACGGGCAGCCGGCACCGAAGCGCTCGGCCAGCACCTTGCGCCACCTGCTGAAGGAGGCCGAGCGCGACGTGCGGCGGCTCCAACAGCGCCACGACCGCCTCGCGGCCGAGGCCGACGACCCTGCCACGGTGGCCGACCACGAACGCCTCGCCGGCCTCGGCCGGGAGCTCTCGGTGGTGGCGACCGAGCTGTCGGAGGCCGAGGACCGCTGGTTGCAGCTCACGCTCGAGGCCGAGTCGTGACCGGGAGGTCGGCGGTCAGCCCAGGGGGTGGGGCGCAGCTTCCGCGATGAGCTGGTGCAGCACGCCGTGGACGTGCGCGGGGGTGAGGCCGATGGAGCGCCCGAGCTGCTCGAGCGTGGCGTGGTTCGTCGGGCTGAGCCGGCCGCTCGCCAGGGCGACGCGCCCCGACGTGAGCAGGTAGTGCTCCTTGCCCGCCGGCTCGAAGTCGTCGGCGAGGTGCTCCGCGGCGGCGGTGAGCTGGCTGAGGTCGATGGCGCGGAGGTCGGCGTCGAGGTGGGTCTCGCTGTAGTGCGTGGCGCCGGTGCTGCGCACCGCGGCGATGGCCGCCTGGCGTGACGGCTGGTGGTGCGGGTCGTCGTCGAGCACCATCGAGCAGACCGAGAGGCGCATCGCCCACTGCAGCCGCGAGGCGAGGTCGGAGGTGGTGGGGGTGTGCAGCACCCGCTCGTTGAAGGTGCGGTGGCAGCTGTGGCACTCGTAGGTGTCGCCCACCGCGTTGAGCGGGACGAGCGGCACGAAGAACAGCGTGAACCAGCGTTTGGCCTGCTTGTGGGCGTACTTGCGATCGCCGCCACAGGACGGGCAGAAGAAGGTGCCCTGGTCGAGCACTCGCCATCGGATCCGAATACCGAGGATGAGCATGCTGCGTTCCTTCAGCTGGGTCGTGGGAGGGCCGGCGGGGAGAACCGCACGATGACGTCCCATCGGCACGTTTCGGCCCATACCTGACATTTGCGTTCCGGAAATTGTCGGCCGTGGGGTCGCGGCACCGCAGAGGTAGCCTGGCGGGCGATGGAAGCTCCTGTCGTCACCCCCGTCCTCAGCGTCACCGATCGTGCGGTCGAGACCATCCTCGGGCTGCGCGCGGCCGAGGACGGCGCCGAGGGCCTCGGCCTCTGGATCGAGGTCACGGGCGTCCGTGGCTCCGACTACGCCTACGACCTGTCGTTCGAGCCCCTCGAGAACGCCGAGCCCACCGACTCGGTCTACGCCCAGGGCGAGCTGACGGTCATCATCCCCGCCGGCAGCGTCGACGCGCTCAGCGGCGCCACGCTCGACATGCCCGAGACCGAGGGGCAGAGCGGCCTGGTGCTGCGCAACCCCAACAAGCCCGACCCACTGGCCGGGCTCGACCTCGACCTCACCGGCGACCTCGCCGAGCAGGTCACCCTCCTCGTCGAGAAGGTCATCAACCCCTCGCTCGACGCGCACGGCGGCTTCGTCGAGGTGCTCGGCGTCGAGGGCACCCGGGTCTTCGTGAAGATGGGCGGCGGCTGTCAGGGCTGCGCGGTCAGCGCCATGACCCTGCGCGACGGCATCGACCGCACCATCCGCGAGCACATCCCCGAGGTCACCGAAGTGGTCGACGCCACCGACCACGACGCCGGCGAGAACCCCTTCTACACCTGAGCCCGGGTCGGGTCAGGGCCCGACGAGCCGGCGCACCTCGGCCTCGAGGCCGTCGGCGTCGAGGCCCAGGTCGTGCAAGATCGCCGCGGGCGTGCCCTGCGCGAGGAAGCGCTGGGGCGTGCCGAGGACGCGCACGTAGGGCGGGCGGGCCGCGCCGGCGGCCATGGCGGCGGTTGCCACCTCGTCGGCGAGCCGGGAGCCCACGCCGCCCTCGCGCAGGCCGTCCTCGATGCTGACCACCAGGTCGTGGCGCGCGGCGTCGGCCACCAGCACGGGGTCGAGCGGCTGCACGACCCGTGGGTCCCACACCGTGCAGGCGATGCCGTCGGCGGCCAGCCGCTCGGCGGCGACGGTGGCCGCGGCCAGCATCTTGCCGACGCCGACGAGGCACACCCGGGCCGTGTCGTCGGCGCGCACCAGCCGCGCCGAGAGCCCGTGCCCGACCTCGTTCTCGGGGACGACCGGAGCGGCCGTGCGCGGCCAGCGGATGGCGACGGGGCCGTCGGTGATGTCGAGCGCGTCGTGGAGCATCTGCTGCAGCTCCTGGTACGACGACGGCGCGAACACCGTCATGCCCGGAACCTTCGCGAGCAGCACCATGTCGAGCACGCCGTGGTGCGAGGCGCCGTTCTCGCCGGTGATGCCGGCCCGGTCGATGGCGAAGACCACGGGGGCCCCGTGCAGGCCCGCGTCGAACATGCACTGGTCGAACGCCCGCGTGAGGAACGTGGAGTAGATCGCGACCACGGGTCGGAGGCCGCCCATGGCCATGCCGGTGGCGGCCGTGACGGCGTGCTGCTCGGCGATGCCGACGTCGATCAGGCGGTCGGGGAAGCGATCGCCGAACGGGAGCAGGCCCGTGGAGCCCGGCATGGCGGCGGTGATGGCCACCACCTCGGGCCGGGTCTCGGCCTCCTTGATGATGGCTTCGGAGAAGGCACCCGTGTACGAGGGTGGGCCGCCGGTGGCGTGGGTGGGACCCGTCTCGGGGTCGAACACCGAGGTGTCGTGGAGGCGCTGCTCGTCGTCCTGCTCGGCGGGCGGGTAGCCGCGGCCCTTCTGGGTGAGCACGTGGACCACGATCGGGCCCTCGTCGTACTCGGCGGCGTTGCGGAACGCGCGCTCGAGGCCCTCGAGGTCGTGGCCGTCGAAGGGGCCGGAGTAGCGCACCCCGAGCGTCTCGAAGAACACGGGCGGCTCGAGCATCTCGCGGAGGCCGGCCACCGCGCCCTCGAGGCCCCACGCGAGGTGGTCACCGAACACGGGCACCTCGCGCACCATCTTCTGGAGGCGCGCCCGCTGCCGGAGGTAGGCGGGGCTGAGGCGCAGCCGGGCCACGCTGTCGGTGAGCTTCGACACCGTCGGCGCGTAGGACCGGCCGTTGTCGTTGTACACGATGATGGCCCGCTGGCCGCTGTGGCCGAGGTTGTTGAGGGCCTCGTAGGCCATGCCGCCGGTCATGGCGCCGTCGCCGATGACCGCGATGACGCGCCGGTCGGCGCGCTGCGCTCGCTCCATGGCCACCGAGAGGCCGTGGGCGTAGCTCAGGCTGGTGGAGGCGTGGCTGTTCTCGATCCAGTCGTGCGGCGACTCGGCGCGGCTCGGGTAGCCCGAGAGGCCGCCCGCCTGCCGCAGCCCGGTGAACTCGGCCTGGCGCCCGGTGAGGAGCTTGTGCACGTATGCCTGGTGGCCCGTGTCCCAGAGCAGGATGTCGTCGGGCGACGAGAAGACCCGGTGGAGCCCGATGGTGAGCTCGACCGCGCCCAGGTTCGACCCGAGGTGCCCGCCCGTGGCGGACACCGCCTTGACCACGAACGCCCGGATCTCGCTCGACAGCGCGTCGAGCTGGGGATACGTGAGCCGTCGGAGGTCGGCCGGGCTGCTGATCGTGTCCAGGAGCTGGGGCACATGGCTCCTTGCGAGGTGGGGGCCGCGGTCGACAGGAGGCGCGGGGAAGTTCGAGCCCGCAACGCAACGGTACCCGCTGAGGCGCCGTTTGGTCCACGCGGGCGGCCCCGTCAGGGTCCCCCCGTGGTGAGCCACAGGGTGACGGTCGCGGCGACGAGCGCGAGCGGGGTGGACACCCAGGAGCTGCGCAGGAACGTCCCGAGCGAGGGCTCGACCCCCTCCTCGCGCACCCGCCTGCGCCACAGCAGCGTGGCGAGCGACCCGGTGTAGGTGAGGTTCGGGCCGATGTTGAGGCCGAGCAGGGCGGCGAGGAGCAACGCCACCGGCCGGCCCGCCAGCGCGGGGAGCAGCAGGAGCGTGGCGGGGAGGTTGTTGACCAGGTTCGCCAGCAGGGCCGCGAGCAGGGCGACCCCGAGCATCGCGAGCAGCCCCGAGCCGTGCGGGACGTGGTCGACGATGGTGTGGCCCAGGCCGTGCCGGGCGGCTGCGCCGACGACGATGGCGAGGCAGAGCACGAACACCAGGAACCCGGGAGCCGCGGCCCGGGCGAGCTGCACCGGCGTGTCACGCGACGAGGCGACGACCGCGACGGAGATGACCAGGGCGCCGATCCAGGCCGGCCAGGCCGGCGCGATGCCCAGGCCCGACCCGACGAAGAAGGCCACGATGAGCACCGCGATCACGGCCCCCACGAACCAGCCGAGGGCATCGACGGTCGGGGCGGCGGCCTCGGGCGGTGCGACCTCGGCGGCGCCCGCTGGGGCAGGGTCGGCCGGCTCCCGGTTCCCCGCGAGCAGCACCCAGGTGATGAGGGCACCCGCCACCAGGCACGGCAGGGCCAACCGCGCGGAGAACCCCGCGTACGAGAGCCCGCTCTGGTGGATGACCAGCAGGTTGGTGAGGTTGGCGACCGGCGACAGCAGCGACGCGCCGTTGGCCAGGAAGACGGTGGCGAGCAGCGCTGCGTCGACGGTGGGTCGGCTGCGGCCGCGCACCGCCCGTACGACCACAGGGGTGAACAGCACCACCGTGGCGTCGAGGCTCAGGACCGAGGTGATGACGACCGCCAGCACCGCCACGGCGACGACCGTGCGCCGCTGTCCCGCGCGGCCCTGTCGGCGCCCGCGCCCGAGCAGCGAGCCCGCGGCGTCGAAAAGCCCCGCGGCGTCGGCGCCCTCGGCCACCACGAAGATGGCCGCCAGGAACGCCAGCGTCGGCCAGAGCGCGCGCACCTGCTGCCACGCCGCCGACCACGGCTCGAGACCGGTCACCAGCACCAGGGCGGCCGCCGGGACGGCCCACACCACCTCCGGCCACGGCTTCGGCGGGCGGGTGATGAGGTAGAGCAGCACCGCCAGCACCCCGATGCTGAGGGCGGTCTGCATCCTCAGGTTGTACCCGGGCCTGGCACGATCCGACGAGTGCGGCCGTGGCGGACCGGTACGTTGGCGCCCATGCCCGTCCCCCCGCGCAGCCCACGAGACGTCGGGGCGGGTGCCGTCGCCACGTTCCGCCGCTCCCTGTCGGAGAAGCTGGCCGAGATCATCCGTCGTGACCCCGAGCGTGCCGCGAACGCCGTCGAGGTGGGCCTCATCGACCAGCGCTGGCTCGACGACCCCACCGACCGCCGCGTCAGCACCGCCACCCCGTTCGAGGTGGTGCAGCGCTTCCTCGAGCGCTCGGTCGAGCAGCGCCCGTCGCTCATCGGCACCGTGGGGCTCAACACGCTGCAGGTGCTGGCGTTCCACGCGGGCGACGAGGGCCCGGGCACCAGCCAGCCCGTCACGGTGGTGTTCACCGACCTCGAGGGCTTCACCGCCTACACCTCGAAGGAGGGCGACGACGCCGCCATCGCCCTGCTCCACGACCACCACCGCGCCATCGGCCCCGTGGTGCGCAGCCGCGGCGGCCGGGTGGTCAAGCGCCTCGGCGACGGCCTGATGCTGTCGTTCCCCGAGCCGGAGGCCGCGGTGCTGGCGGCGGTCGAGCTGCTCGACACCGCACCCGACCCGCTGCGCCTGCGCGCCGGGGTGCACTCGGGCGAGGCGGTCGTGACCGTCGACGACGTCGTGGGTCACGTGGTGAACGTGGCCGCCCGCGTCACCGAGGAGGCCGGGGGCGGCGCGGTGCTGGTCACCGCCGACGTGCGCGACGCGGTCGGCGAGCTGCGGGGCGTCACGTGGGGCAAGGCCAAGCAGGTCCGCCTCAAGGGCATCCCCGACAAGGTCACGCTGCTGCGGGCGCTGCCCGCCTGATCAGACGCCGGCGGGCCGGGGGGCGGCGAGCCTGCGGGCGTCGCGCCGGTCGCTCCAGCGCGACGTGGCCCTGGCGAGCGTCGAGCCCAGCAGGTAGCCCACGCCGAGGGTGACGAGCCCCACCACCGCGTCGATCCAGTAGTGGTTGCCGGTGACGAGGATGCAGAAGAAGGTGATCACCGGGTAGAGGGCGACGAGCACCTTGCTCCAGGTGTGGCGCACGCGGGGCACCAGCACGAGCGCGCACCACGTGGACCAGCCGATGTGCAGGCTCGGCATGGCGGCGTACTGGTTGGAGACGTTGGCGACGGTGCCCGAGTCGAAGTTCCACAGCCCGCCGTAGCGGACCAGCGTGTCGACGATGCCGTAGTGGTGGCAGGTGAGGCCGTAGCGCGCGTTGCAGGCCCCGTAGACCATGGTGGAGTCGAGCAGGCGCGGCGGCATGAGCGAGTAGCCGGCGAAGCCGATGAGCGCGAGCGCGGTGGTGATGGCCACCGTGTTGCGCCACTTGGCGTAGTGGACCGGGTCGTGCCGGAAGAGCCACACCAGGGCGATGATCGGCACGATGAAGTGGAACGTGCCGTAGTAGATGTTCCAGAAGCGGATGAAGCCGTGGTGGGGGAGGCTCAGGTACCAGCGCTGCAGGTGGGGCTCGACGAACAGGCCCAGGGACCGTTCGAACCAGATCACGTCCTTGGCGTGGCCGTAGGCGTGGGCCACGGCCAGCGGGCTGACGTTGATGCCGTGGGCGCTCCCGTTCGAGCCGAAGGTGTTGCGCACGATCGAGTAGAGGGCGTAGAGGCCGCCGATGTACAGCAGCTCACGCCACCACCGGAGGCGTCGGCGCGCCGTGGCGACCTCGGCGGGCGTGCCGGCGTGGGCGACGAGCTCCGGCCCGGTCTCGGTGGCGGCGTCGAGGCCGACGTCGAGCGTGGGGTCGACGTCGAGCGCGGGGGTGGCGATGCTCGGGTCGTCGGGCTCGTCGTCGGTGACGTCGACGCCGGTGCGCTGGTCGGTCATCGCGCCGCCGCGGGCCGGGCGCCGCGTCCGCCGCGCGGCGCCGCGCCCGTGGGGTGGTCGGCGAAGGGCTCGGCCTCGGCGTCGGCGTGCTGCTCGGCACCGGCCTGGGTTCCGGCG
>Ga0302323_100003357_pt1 | contig 13031 bp, 8 predicted proteins | sample Fen_T0_3_FD_201950 | JGI IMG/M metagenome (GOLD analysis project Ga0302323, IMG submission 201950) | Peat permafrost microbial communities from Stordalen Mire near Abisko, Sweden - Fen_T0_3 | ecosystem: Environmental > Terrestrial > Soil > Wetlands > Permafrost | place: Sweden: Abisko... | reverse complement strand
CGGCCACGACTTCCAGATCCGGAGCGCGTGACAGGAGCAGGTGCGGGTACACGGGGATGCAGTGTCCGCCAACCCCGATTCCGGGCTGATGGATGTGCGAGTAGGGCTGGCTGTTGGCCGCCTCGATGACCTCCTGGATGTCCACTCCAACTCGGTCGGCATAGCGGGCAAAATCGTTGGCGAGGGCGATGTTCACATCGCGGTATGTCGTGTCGGCGATCTTGCTGAACTCGGCCGCCTCGGCGCAGCTCATCGCCACTACCTCCGCGTCCAGCACCGAGTCGTAGAACACGGCGGCGCGTCGTCCGGATTCCGGGCCGATGCCGCCGACGAGCTTGGGATATGCCGAGAGATTCGCGAACACCGCGCCCGAGTAGAGACGCTCCGGCGAAAACGCGACGAAGAAGTCCTTCTCGCCGGTGAGTCCGGACGCGGCCTCGAGGCGCGGCAGGAAGCGGCCCCGCGTGTCGCCGACCGGGAGCGTGGTCTCGAAGATGATCGTGACGCCGTCGTGCACTCCGCCGCCTATCGAATCGACGGCTGCGTCCATATAGCGATAGTCGGGCTGCTGAGCATCGTCGACCATCACCGGCACGATCAGAACGGCCACGTCCGCACCGCGGACCGCGGCGGCCGCGTCGAGGGTGGCGTCGAGCAGACCCGCGGCGTGGACTTCCGCCACGCCCTCCGCGAGACCCGGCTCTTCGCCCACGTGAGAGCGGCCTTCGTTGATCGCGGCAACGACCTCGGGATTGATGTCAACGGCGGTCACGTGCCAGCCGTGGCGCGCGAACTGGACTGCCAGCGGCAGGCCCATCTTTCCCGCGCCGACGACCACGGCCCGGCCGGCCGTGCCGGATTCGCCGACCCACGGCGTGGCCGGCCTCGGTGTGACGTGAGTGCAGGGATTCTCCGGCGCTTTGATGGATCCACCGAGCAGGCTGACCACGCGCGAGGGACGCGAGACGATGCTCATTTGGCCGCGAGCCTCGAAGGAAGATCGGAAAGATCGACCGGCCGGTGGTGAGAGGCGGCTTCGAGCAACGCGTTTGCGATCGCCACCGCCCAGAGCCCGTCCTCGGCGTCCACGTACGGCCGCTCGCCTGTGCGCAGAACGCGAACGAACTCGTCCAGCTCGGCGCGCAGCGGTTCCACGGTTGCGACCGCGATCTCGGCGACGTCGCCGGTGAATGTCGTTGCGTAGCCTGCGATCAGCTGGGGCATCTCCACGTTGGAGCGCGTGAAGGTGAGCTTCTGAGTCAGGTAATCCAGCTCAAACATGCCCTCCTCGCCAACGACGACGAGGCTGCGCCGCTTGGCAGGCGTGAGCCAGTCCACGTCCAGGAAGCCGGTGGCGCCCGACGGAAAGTGCATGAGCCCGTACGTGAGGTCCTCATGCGTGGCGTGGAGTCTCTGCGCCGTCTCGGCGTATACGCGGACGGGGCGTTCGCCGGCGATCCAGGAGAGCATGTCCACGTCGTGCGTGCCGAGGTCCACGGTCACGCCCACGTCCCGGATGCGCGCCGGAAATGGGCCCGCGCGACGGCTCGTGATTGCATAGATGGTCGAGAGCCAGCCTTCGCGGAGAAGTCGGCCCATCTCCAGGACGGCCGGGTTGTAGCGCTCCACGTGGCCGACCTGGACGCGAACCCCGCGCTCACGGGCGGCAGCAACGATCTTCATGCCGTCGTCCACCGTGGCCGCGAGCGGCTTCTCGACCATGACCGGAATGCCGCGCTCGATTGCCGCCAGGGCCAGCGGCAGGTGGGCCGTCGTGGGCGCCGCGATGACAACCCCGTCCAGTTCGGCTTCGCGGATCATCGCCAGCGGGTCGGCGAAGCCTCGCGCTTGAGTCTGGGCGACCGCCGCCTCGAGCGCTGCTCCATCCGGATCGGCGATCGCGGACAGCGTGGTATCCGCATGGTTGGAGATGACCCGGAGATGATTCCGACCCATCGAGCCGAGCCCGGCGAGACCGAGCCGCAGGGTAGTGGCCACTACCGGCCGCCCGTGCCTACGAGGTTCTTGACCACCGATGCCCGGAAGGCCGCGATGACCTGATCCTGCTCCTCGGTGGTGAGGCCGGGGTACATCGGCAGCGACATGCTGCTGTCGGCCGCCGCGTCGGTGATGGGCAGGTCCGCCTCGATACCGAGCTCCATGACGTACGCCTGGCGGTGGCACGGGATTGGGTAGTAGATCCCGCAGATGACGCCAGCATCCTTCATGTCGGCAACGATCTGGTCGCGTGCCGCTCCGACCCGGACCGTGTACTGGTGGTACACGTGCGTCCGGCCGTCCGGCCAGATCGGCAGGCTTACGGCGAGATCGGCAAAGGCCGCGTCGTAGCGCTTCGCGAGAGCCTGCCGTCGTGCCGTGTTGCGATCCAGCTTGTCGAGCTGCACGAGTCCAATTGCAGCCGCGATGTCGGTCATGCGGAAGTTGTAGCCGAGGATCTCGTGGTGATACCGCTCGCGCATGCCCTGGTTTCGATACATCCGGATCCAGTCCGCGAGGCGGTCGTCGTTCGTGGTGACGAAGCCGCCCTCGCCCGTGGTCATGTTCTTGGTGCCGTACAGGCTGAACGCGGCGTAGCCGAAGCCGCCCGCACGCCGGCCGCGGTAGAGCGCGCCGTGCGCCTGGCAGGCATCCTCGACGACCGTGAGACCGTGGCGATCCGCGATCGCCTGGATCGCGTCCATGTCGGCGACCATGCCGAACAGGCTCACCGGGCAGATCGCTCGGGTTCGAGGAGTGATGGCGGCTTCGATTCGGCCGGCGTCCATGAGGTACGTGTCCGACTCGATGTCGACGAAGACGGGGCTGGCGCCGGTGAACAGGATTGAGCTGACCGTGGCGTTGAACGTATGCGCGACCGTGATCACCTCGTCGCCGGGCCCCAGTCCCAGACCGGCGAAGATCGACATAAGTGCCACCGTGCCGTTCGACAGCGCGATGGCATGCTTGGCGCCGCAGTACGCGGCCCATCGTTCCTCGAGCTCAGCGACCTTCTTGCCCTGGGCGATCATGCCGCTCTCGAGGACTTCGGTTACGGCTGCGATCTCCTCGGGACCGAGATCCGGGCGAGCAGGAGGGATCATTCTTTGACTCCTGTAGTGCTGCTATGCGGGCCGCTCGACCAGCGAGCCGCTCGAAGGGTTGAAATCGTAGATGCGCCCGCATAGCGGGCAGGCGACAGGTGCGGCGGCGCCGCCCTGGGCCGTGGCCGGGTCGGGCAGGCGTGTTCCGCAGGCGCACACCCAGCCGATGCGGCGGGCCGGATTCCCCGCCATGAGCGCGTATTCGGGCACGTCTCGGGTCACGACGGCGCCCGCCCCCACGAGCGCGTAGCGACCCACGACCGTACCTGCGACGACGATTGCCCCGGCACCGATGGAGCAGCCGTCGCGGAGTTCGATCGGGCTGACGACCCAGTCGTCGCCCCGCGCCAGCTCACCCGTTGCCGTGATCGCGCGCGGGTAGCGATCGTTGGTGAGAATGGCGCCTGGTCCTATGAAGACCCCGTTCCCGACGGTGACGCCGTGATACACGAGCGCCCCGTTCTGCACCTTCACCCGGTCACCCAGGTGGACGCCCTCGTCGATGAACGCGTCGCGACCGATGATGCAATCGGCCCCGAGAACCGCCCCCCTTCGCAGGACGGCACGATTCCAGACGCTGGTCCGTGGACCAATGCTGACATCGGACTCGGTCTCTGCGGACGCATGAACCCGCGCCGTTGGGTCGATCACAAAGGGGCTCCTGTGGCGATGCGGATGCGGCTAAGGGGTCCTCGCGACGCCGCCGAGCCGGTTCCGAAGTATACCGGACGACCTACCTACGGGCCGCCGGGCCTAGGTCAGGAGTGCTTGCGGCCTCGAACGAGCGCCGCGACCACGACGAGGGACGCCCCAATGGCAAGAGCCCCCCGCCAATCGAGCGCTACTCGGAGGTTCCCGTCCACCTTGCGCGCCACCACGATGAGCGCTCCGGCCTGCTCCTTGAACGTGACGTTGGCGGCCACGACGGACATGGCCCCGCCCTGGCTGATCGTGACGTCCCGTGCCAGGATCGTCCGCGCGCCGCCTTGATGCATCGTTACCGTTCCGCCCACGGCGAGTCCCACGCCGCCCATCTCCACGGACAGGCGGTCTGCCTTCGCGATGCCGACGGCGCCCATCTTCACGGCGATCTCGTCCGCCTGAGCGCGTCCGATTCCGCCCACGGTGACGGAGATGTCATCGGCCGACGCGGCGCCGATCCCGCCCTGGGTCACGGTGACCGACTCGGCCTCAACCTCTGCCGCGCCACCCTGGGTGATGGTGACGTGCGTGGCTTCGACCCTGCCGGCAGCCGAACGATCCTCGTCGAGCGCCTGCGGATGCACCTCGAGGCTCGCGACTCCGGGCGCTGCCTGCGGCGCCGCGGCGGCCTTGGCGCCGGACTTTCGGGCTCTCGCAACCGGCCGAGCGGCGAGTTTGCCGCCCTGCTCCTCGGTCATAGTCGGTCCCTCTTTCGTAATCGTGGTTCGTTGGTACTTGCCATCCGCTGCGGCACGTGTCAAAGACTACAGCGGGCAGCGGGACGCGGCCATCGAGATATGAGGTCCGCCGCGGGCGAGACCGTCAGCGGTAGTAGCCCATGATGTCCACGACGACCTGAGTCGTGGGTGTCGTGGATGGGCCGCCGTAAGTCACCGAAAGCACGCCGTTGGGTCCAAGCATGGACACGAACCCGTTGGCCAGGTTCTGAGTGGCGGGGAAGTTGAGCGTGGACGTGGCCTTCGTGGGCGTCGGCGCGGCGTTGAGCCACCCGGCACTCTGCTGAGCGGTCACGGTGAGGTTGCCCACGACCGCGATCGCCGGCGATTTCACCGAGACCTGGCCGCGGACGGCGAACGAGCCAGAAGCCGTCATGCGGAGCGGACCCGAGAGGCCCTGGCCGCTGCGGCTGTCCACCACTCGGCCCGGCGTGAGCGGTACGAATGTGGCTCCGCTCATACCCTGCACGAAATAGCCGGTGACATCGAATATGAAGTGCGTGGATTGCCCCGTGGCTCCCCAGTACTCGACCTGGATGTTGTGGTTGGTGATCGGAACGATGACGTTGTTTGCCCTGGTGTCGCCGGGTACGAAGTTGAGCGTGGATCCCGGCGGCTGACCGGGCGCGATCGATCCGGCCAGGAAGACGAAACCGACGCCCTTGCTTGTCTGGTTCACCACCGTGGCGTTTCCGGTCACTGCGACCGCGTTGGAGGGAATCCCCAGAGTCGCCGGCTTCCCGTCCATGTCGGTGGCCTGGAAGGTATACACGTGCTGGGCCAGGAGGGGACCAGTGGCGATGCCCTGGGAAAGTCGCGTGTCAACGAGTCGCGTGGGGGTTATGGGCACGAAGGTGGCGCCGTTGGCGTCGCGGACGAAGTACCCGGACAGATCAAACACCAGATGTACAGAGCCGCTCGCGGCCGGGGTTCGATACACAGCCGAGAGCGTGCCATCGGCGGCCAGGCCCAGGGTCACGCCGTTGGCTCGGTTGTCGGTCGCCGCGAAATTGATAGTGGATGAGATGGTTGCCGTGGACGGGCCGAGCGTGACGAAGCCGACGGCTGTGGGCTGCGTAACGGTGAGGTTGCCCGTCACGGCGATGGCGTTGGCCGGGACGCCGTTGTGTCCGGCGATCGCGAACGATCGGATCTGGTCCTTGCCAAACGCTCCCGACAGGCCGGTTCCGATCCGGGTGTCAAGGATCCGAGTGGGCGCCATCGGGTAGAAGGTGCCGCTCGGTGTGGTGTCCAGGAACACCCCGAATGATGTCCAGGCGGCCGCGTCGAAGGGGGCCATGCCGGGCCCGTAGTAGGTCGATGAGCCCACCACCGCCGCGACCTGCAGCAGATACTGCCCGTCGGGAAGGTGGGCGGGGCTGCCGTCCACGTTCCCGTTCCATGCGAGCGTCTGCGGGCCGGCCGGCTGACTGCCGAGCGCGATGCTCCCTGCCAGCGTGCCGTCCGTCCTGTAGGCGTTGATCGTTACCGAGTCGGCCGCATATTCGTTGGTCCAGCTCACCGGCAGCGTGTCGCGGATACCGTCGCCATCCGGCGAGAACGTTCTGCCCACGGTGATGCCGGCGGCGGTGGGCGTTCCGGCCATGCCGACCGAGAAGTTGGCGACCGGAGCGGACACTACAGTGCTGTTGGGCGGCGTGGTGGGCGTCATGAAGTTGGTCGTGCCGTCGGTGACGGCGATCCAGCATCCCGGGAACGGAGGCGTAACCGGGCTGACCTCATTGATCGGACCGGTCACCTGATACCAGGTGTATCCGTCGGCCGAGACCGGACCGTCGATGAGCTTGAAGACGGTGCCGGTGGGCGCGGTCTTGATGACTGCGGCTGAAGCCGAAGGCTGGCTCCGTTCGTTCAGCGGACCGGTAGCTACGACGGCATACCCGTTGACCGCGAACGTGGGTGCCGACAGGTAGGTAGTGGCTACATCCCATGGGCCGACATTGCCCACACCGTCGGTGGCGCGGACACGGAACGAGTAGGTGTGTCCGCTGTTGCCGTTGTACGAGGAACTCGTGGCGGTCGTGCCGGAGAGCCATCCGGACCAGCCCCCACCGTCGACTGAGACCTGCACGTCGTAGTTGGCCACGCCGTTCCAGTCGTCTCGACCCGTCCAACCTACGGTGAAGCTCTCCGTGACCTCCGTTGCCGGCAGATTCACGATTCCGGCAACGGGCGGGTTCTTGTCGGTCAGGAACTTGTCGGCAAGCAGCTGGTTCAGTTCGGGGAACCCGGTGTCGTAGCCCAGAACCCAGATTCCGACGCCGCCGAGGCCCCAGTAGTTGACTCGGTCATAGCGGGCTCCCAGGGCCTGGACGTCGTCGTAGTAGAGCTCACGCCAGGTAGGAGAGGTACCGCCGTAGGTGCCGTAGTAGGAGACCCAGGCCGAGTTTTCGATCGAGTCGTATTGCTTGAGGTTGGTGAGCGCCAGCGTGGCCGCGGTGTCATACGGCGACATGACGGCGTTGCCATAGGTGGCGCCGCTTACGTTCTGCGCGTAGCGCGTCGTGTCCGGCGTGGAGTAGGCAATCCCGTAGTAAGGCACGCCGAGGAGAATCTTGGACGCGGGAGCAACCGCCTTGTACGAGTTGACGGCGTCCGTAAGGTCGAACACGCGCGGGCTGGTGAGCGGGTCGAGTGAGGCGGCGTAGGGCGAGCTTCCGGTCCGGAAGTCGTAGCCCATGATGAAGACGTTGTCCGCTGCGCCTGCGGCGAGCAGGTTCGCGGGATCGTAGTTGCCCATGTGGCCCGTCGCGCAGAAGGTGATCTCGTAGCCGGCGTGGATCGCGTCGAAGGCCGTTCGCAGCTGGCGCACGAAGGTTACGAAGTTGGGGGACTGGCCGGAGGCGATCGGCTCGAAGTCCAGGTTCACGCCGTCCGCGCCCCTGTCGCGAACCGCAGCCACGATCTGGTTCACCGCGTTCGCGCGCGCCGTCGCGTCGGAGAGCAGCGTGGTCTGGGCCGCGGCGCCGTTGCTGTCCCACGCGAAGCTCTCGATCGTCAGCACCACTCTCGTATGGGCGGCGTGAGCGGCGTTGATCGTGTCCGTCATCGTGGAGCTCGTCCAGCCGCGCCAGCCACGCGTGGGGCTTCCGTCCGAGACGGTCTTGTTCAGGTCGCCGTTCGTGAAAAGGTCCACGCCGAAATAGGCGATCGTGGAGACGACCTCGTAGTTGATGTAGTCACCGACGTTCCAGTAGGGCAGGAAGCCGTACACCTCGCGCCGCAGCGCGTTGCCCGTCACGTTCGGTTTGACCTGGGCGCCGGTTCCGGAGGTGGTCGCCGTCCGCGGGACGACCTGGTAGTCGGATCCTGCGGAGGGGGGCGTCGTCTCACCGGCAGCCCATACCGATCCGAGCGGGCTTGCCGCCATTGCCACGCCCGTCGCACTGCCGGCGGGAAGGGCAACCGGAGCCGCGCCGTCGATGATGGAAGGGTCGCCCGCGCGTGGCGTATACGGGATCGAGACGGCGTCGCCGGGAACGAAGTTGATGGGATCAGAGGCGTGCGCCTGCGCATCGAGGTAGTGGATGGGAGCGTCCTGCTGGTCGCCGGCGGACTTGCCCGTATCTGTGGCCGCGACCGATACGGCCCAGCCGGAGCTGATGGCAAATGCCGCGACGATCGCGACTACAAGCGATCTGCCGATATTGGCTCTTCCCCTGATGGTGTACGGCGCGCTTGCGAATCGCATGACTGCATCTCCCTAGCTCGGCCGGGGCCTGCGGCTCTCCACCGCGGACCGGCGGTCTGGTCGAGCGCGTCACGGAGATTCCCCGCGTCGAATTCGACCATCCGGCACCCGGCACCCACCCTCGCAACTGCCGGCTCCCGGGTCATGGTAGCGTCGGGGCGAGTTCGGTGTGGTCTGGTGGCGCTTTCACACGCCACCAGAGGCCGACTTGGACGCCCTGCTACTGGTAGTAGCCGCAGACGTCCAGCACGAAGTGGACGGTAGAGCCGGGCGTTCCGACGAACAGGAGCTGGAGCTTGCCGTCCGCCGTCAGCGGCGAGATGACGCCGTTCGCCCGGTTGTCGCCGTACACGAAGTTGAGGTTGGAGAACACCGATGAGGCGCTCACGACGGGCCCGATCGACGCGTGGCCGTACGACGTCTGCTGGGTGGCCGTCATGTTCGCCGTGATTGCCAGGGCGCCGCTCGGGACACCGCCGGCACCGGCTACGGTCAGGGTCTGCGGCGCGCCGGTCGAGAAGATCGACGACAGGCCGATCGGGCCCTGGTCCGGCCTCGTGTCAAGGATGCGAGTCGGATTCAGGGTGTGGTACAACGCGCCGCTTCCGGCCACGTAGTAGCCGCTGATATCGATGACAAGGTCAACCGTCTGACCGCCCGTGGGGGAAGCGTAGACCGCGGTGATCGAGCCATCCGGCGCCACCGGCACGATGAAGTTGTTGGCCCGGATGTCACTGCGCGGGAAGTTGATAGTGGACGAGGTAGGCGCTGCGGCCGCCGTGGGGCCCACGAAGACGAATCCGATGCTGGTCGGGGAGACGACGGTCACGTTGCCCGCCACCGCCACGATGCCGCTGGCGGGGAGCCCGAGCTTTCCCGCGAGAGGGATCTTCCTGGGAGTGGCACTGACGAGCGAACCGGTCCCATCGGTGCGCGTGTCGACCATGCGCTGGGGCCCGAACTGCACGTAGCCGTTACCGTCCGAACCGGGCAGGAAGTAGCCCGTTACGTCGATGATGAAGTCCGTCCACATTCCCGGAGGGCCGCCGTAGTAGACGTCCACCGTGCCCTCAGGGGACAGCGGGACAGTGATGCCGTTGGCTCGGTTGTCGCCGCCCGGGAAGTTGATGCTCGAAACGCTCGGCGTCGTACGGAGGTTGGGTCCGACGGCCAGCCAGCCGTAGGTCTGCTGGCCGGTTACCGTCAGGTTGGCCGTGACCGCGATCGCGTTGGCCGGGATGTTCCCGCCGGTGATCTGGAACGTGGAGGCACCGCCCGACGTGAGCCTGGCGTAGGGGCCGGGGCTCGAGTATCGGGTGTCAACCACGCGGGTGATCGGCGTTAGCGGGTAGTAGCTCCCCGACGCACTGGCGAACGGGGCGACCGTGCTGGTCCTTGTCGCGCCGACCTGTGTAGTGGGGATCGAGACCATCGACCTGTAGTAGATGTCGCCGTCGGAGGCGGGCGGTCCTGGATCGATCGATGCGGTATACCCGGCGTTTCTGCCGCTCGCCCAACTGCTCACGTTGTTGTGGTAGGAGAAGCCGGATCTCCAGATCGAATCGATCGTTGTCGCGGCGGGCGAGGTGAAGAGCCCCGCGACCATGTCGTTGATGCTGTAGAGACCCTCGGCGATGACCGCCTTCGCGCCGGCCCGGATGAAGCCCGATGCGTAGTACTCGACCCGGGTCTTCGCGTCCGCGAGCGACGGATTACCGTGACCCGGCTCGCTGTCGCCGGATGCGTAGCAGAGGTGGTTCAGGAATACCACGGCGTTTGGGGCCAGCCCCAGCTGTGCCATGTAGTTCTCGCCGTAATACTTGAGGTTGCTGTCACCGTTGCCGGCGCTTGCGTTGAGGCCCATGCCGCTGTCGCCGTTGGGCTGCCAGTAGCTGAGATACGGGTTGGGGTACCCGCTTCCGTGGCCGATGTACACGAGTATGTTTGCGCCCTTTGCGGCCGCGGAGACCGCGCTCCACGTAGCGTTCGGCGAGTAGATCTTGGTCACGTCGCTGGTGTACTTGAGGAACTCGACTGCCTCAGCGTCCGCGTCGGAGCGATACGAAGAGGTAGTTCCCTGGACTGCGCCAACGACTATGACGACCTTGGCCTGGTAGCTGGCGGCGGCGGCTACGCTCTTCGGCGCGACGCCTGCGACAGATGTGCCTGCCAGCAGCGCGATCGCGAGCGCGACGGTGAGCTTACGCATGGTGGTCTCCCTGTTCGGCCCCAGCGGGAAGCGGGAGCTGGTGCTCTGCGGGTCTCCACGCCCATGCGGCGCGGGTCCATTTGGGCCGAATACTGCTTGTGTACCTAGACTGCGGCCTGACGCGAGCCCGATCAACTACGCCTTGGTCCCAGGCCCGATCGGTTACTTTCGGGCACGCTATTGTGGCCTGCGGTGTACTTAGAGGCGGTTTCGGAACGGGTCTGAAGCCATAATAGATATGCGCTCGCGGGGACCGCCCAGGGGGCGCGTACGCCGCACCTACCGCAGGCTACGTACCAGATCCGCCAGCGTGGGATTCGACAGGTCTCGATCGGAGAGGATCGGGCGCCCATCCGGCGTGCCGGTCAACCCAGGCCACGGCACTCCTACGGCCGGGTCATCCCAGGCAAATCCCAGTTCGTCGGACCCGTCGTACTCGTTCGTCACGAGGTACATGAGCTGGAGCGGCTCCATCGCGAGGAAACCGTGGGCCACGCCGGTTGGGATCGTGACCGTCTCGCCCACGCCGAGCTCGCGCAGCTCGACAAGCGCATGGGCGGTCTCATCCGCAAGAACAGGCCGGACGTCCACCAGGGCAACCAGAGCACGGCCGCCCACGACGATCCAGTAGTCGAGCTGCCGGCGGTGGTAGTGGAGCCCGCGAAGCACGCCCTGTGCCGATGACGACAGGTTCGCCTGAACGAAGTGAGCGTCCGGCATGCCGGTCATGGCCTCGGTCAGTTCGCCGAAGACGGAGGCGCGCCAGATCTCCATGAAGGATCCACGCCGGTCTCCGTGCCGCGCGAGCTTTCCGTATGCGACGCCCTGCAACTCCGACAGCGACCCATCCTCGCTCACTGGTCAGCCTCCACGCTCTTCGGTAAGGATGTCGAATACTCGGCGAGCGCCGACTGCCACGACCGCAAGGGGCCGAGGGGGAGCGGCGTAGGCCGGAGGACGCCCCACAGCGGCGGCGTCGACGGCCTTGGCCATGTGCTCAGCGGAACGTCCTGCGTCGGAACGTCGATGCCGGCCACTCTCAGGACCTCGCGCGCCCACTCGGCCCGCGAGGCGTATCCGCCGTTGACGATGTGGTGGATCCCGCCGAGACTGCGGTTGGCCGGGCCTTTCGCGGCCTCGATGAGATCGACGATCGCTCTTGCGAGATCGAGGGCGTACGTAGGGCAGCCGATCTCGTCCGAGACGAGGCTGAGTGTCTGGCCGGCCGCTCTGGACTTCTCGGCCGCAGCCAGGATCTTCTGCGGGAAGTCTGCCCCGGGCAGCCCGAAGAGCCATGCGGTGCGCACGATTGCGAGGGCGGGAGGTCGCCTGGAGCCCGCGACGGCATTCCCTGCGGCGGCCTCCGCAAAGTCCCGATCGGTGGCCCCGAAAGCCTCGCGAGCGGCGAGTTCGCCGGCCAGTTTGGCCGCGCCGTAGGGGTTGCCGGGATTGGTAGCGTCGGCAGGGCCGTACGGGATGCCGTCGGTGCGGCGCCCGTCGAATACCTCGTTCGTCGAGATCACGATCAGGGCTGCGCCCATGCTCGCGCAGGCATGCGCCATCTCGCCGGTGGCAAGCCCGTTGCGGCGCATGGCCAGCCTGGGGTCGCGGGCGCACCCGTCTACGTCGGTCCACGCGGCGGCGTGTATCACCACGTCGGGGCGGTTGGCCGATACCAGACGCCCGGCCGATGCCGGGTCGTCCAGGTTGTGCTCGGGCAGGTCCCAAGCGAGGACGCCGCTGACACCGGGACGGCTCCGCAGCAGTGCGGTGAGAGCGCTTCCGAGCCGGCCGCCGGATCCTGTGACCGCTACTCGCATCCGGGCAGCAACCTCATCGCTCGGCTTCGGTCGAACCGGCCAGCCGAGTCTCGTACTGACGTCGATAGTAGGCGTCCCACTCGCCGGACTTGATGGGCCGCCACCACTCCTGATTGTCTCGATACCAGTCGATGGTTGCCGCGAGTCCTTCCTCGAACGGCATCCTGTTCGTCCAGCCCAGGGCACGGAGCTTCGATCCGTCCATCGCGTATCGCCGGTCGTGCCCCGGACGATCCTGAACCGTACGGACGAGCGACCACGGTTTCCCGAGCCGTTCCAGAAGCACGGCCACAACGTCGCGGTTGGTTCGCTCGTTCGCGCCGGAGACGTTGTATGTCTCGCCGGCGGCGCCGTTCTCGAGGACGAAGCCGATCGCGCCGGCGTGGTCGGCCACGTAGAGCCAGTCTCGGCGCTGCAGTCCGTCGCCGTACAGCGGCAGCGACTCGTCGTCGATCGCGTTGGTGACGAATAGCGGGATCAGCTTCTCGGGGTGGTGATAGGGGCCGTATGTATTCGATCCGCGGGTGATCACCACGTCGAGGTCATACGTGACGAAATAGGAGCGCGCCAGCAGCTCGCCGCCTGCCTTGGCCGAGGAGTAAGGAGACCTCGGCTCCAGACGATCGTCCTCGCGGCTCTCGCCCGTCTCGACCGAGCCGTACACCTCGTCGGTTGAAACCTGCAGGAACCGGGGAGCGCCACTTCGCTTGCCCGTCCGCGCCTTCTCGGCCTCGACCCGGCACGCCTCGA
>Ga0302323_100003356_pt1 | contig 13033 bp, 9 predicted proteins | sample Fen_T0_3_FD_201950 | JGI IMG/M metagenome (GOLD analysis project Ga0302323, IMG submission 201950) | Peat permafrost microbial communities from Stordalen Mire near Abisko, Sweden - Fen_T0_3 | ecosystem: Environmental > Terrestrial > Soil > Wetlands > Permafrost | place: Sweden: Abisko... | reverse complement strand
CGTACGCATGCGGCACCTGGAGCGCCCGCGTCATCTGCGCGGCGATTCCCTTCCGCATCTTGGTCATCGGAACGAGGACCTCGTCCGCGCCGGGCGGGAAGACGACGGCGGGGCCGGCCGACGCCGGTGCGGGGCGGGCCAGCGGTGCGGGCACCCCGGCGGCAGCGGGCTGGCCGGCAGCAGGCGCGGCCGGGGACAGAGCAGGCGCCGCGAACGTCGGAACGATGCCGCCGGTTCGGATCGCCTCGACCGCCGCGAGCACGTCGTCGCGGGTGATCCGGCCTCCCCCGCCGGTGCCGGGGACCTGGGCGGCCGAGAGGCCGTGCTCGCGGAGCAGGCGCCGGACGGCCGGGGTCATGCGCGCGTCGGGGTCGCCGTGCTCGGGGAGCGTCGATGGGGCGGTGGAGGCCGGGGCAGCGTGGGCCGCCGCGGTGGTCAGCACGTCTGTGGACTGGCTGGGCGTCGGGGCCGTCTCGACGTGCGCGTTGGCGGCCGGTGCGGCAGGTGCGGCCGCCGCCGCTGGCATAGGCGCAGGCGCCGCGTCCGCCTCGGAGGTCTCGATCTCCGCGATCTCGGCGTTGTTGGGAACGGTCGCGCCCTCCTCCGCGAGGATCGCGGTCAGGATTCCTGCGAATGGAGACGGCACCTCGGCGTTGACCTTGTCGGTGACCACCTCGACGATCGGCTCGTACTTCTCGACCCGGTCCCCGGGTTTCTTGAGCCAGCGGCCGATCGTGCCCTCGGCGACGCTCTCGCCCAGCTGCGGCATCGTCACCTTTGCCACGGAATCCCTCCTCCACGGGACGAGGTCCCGCGTTCAGTGTTCGTACGCGTCGGGCGCCCCGCCGGTTCAGCGGCACCCGGACCCCGGTAGTGTGGCCCATCCCGCGCCCATCGGCACTCGGCCATTCCTGCCGGCCCGATGGCGGCCCCATCGAGTGAACGGCGCAGCCCGCCCTGCTCAGTAGGCCGCCAGCGTCCGGATCGCCGCGGCAATCTTCTCGGGCGTGATGAGGAACGCGTCCTCCAGGACGCTCGCGTAGGGCGCGGCCGGCGACTCCGGGCCTGCGAGGCGCGTGACCGGGCCGTCGAGGTAGTCGAATGCGTCCTCGGCCACAAGTGCCGCAATCTCCGCCCCGAAGCCGCCGAAGCGGTTGTCCTCGTGGACGACCAGGCACTTGCCAGTCTTCCGGACGGAGGCGAGCACGGTGACGGCATCGAGCGGGCGGATCGTGCGGAGGTCCACGACCTCCGTCTCGATCCCCTCCCCCGCCAGGCGCTCCGCCGCGTCGAGCGCGTAGTGGACCATCAGCCCGTATGTGACGAGCGTGACGCGGCTTCCCTCGCGGGTGACGGTCGCGCGGCCGAGGGGCACGGCGTACTCACCGTCGGGCACTTCGCCGCGGACGCTCCGGTACATCTTCTTGTGCTCCAGGAAGATCACCGGGTCGGGGTCGCGGATGGCCGACCGCAGCAGCCCCTTCGCGTCGTACGGCGTCGACGGGATCACGACCTTGAGACCCGGCACATGGGCGAAGAACGCCTCGACCGACTGGCTGTGGTACAGCGCTCCGTGGACACCGGCCCCGAAGGGCGCCCGGATCGTGATCGGGCAACCGAACGTCCCGTTGCTGCGGTAGCGGATCCGGGCCGCCTCCTGGATGATCTGGTTCATCGCCGGGAAGATGAAGTCGGCGAACTGGATCTCGGCGACCGGACGCAGCCCGTTGGCGGCCGCGCCGATGCTCACCCCGGCGATCATCGACTCCGTGAGCGGCGTGTCGATCACGCGGTCGTCCCCGAACTCCGCCCACAGCCCGTCCGTGGCGAAGAAGACGCCGCCCTTCTTGCCGACGTCCTCGCCCAGCACGATCACCGCGGCGTCGCGGCGCATCTCGTCCCGGAGCCCCTCGCGGATCGCCTCGATGAGCGTCCGGACGGCCATCAGGAGCGGCCTCCGCCGAGCGGGGGCGGCGGCGTCCAGGACGCGTCCACCTCCGCGTAGACATGGCGCGTCAGCGTGGCGGGGTCCGGGTCGGCGGCCGCCTCCGCGAAGTCCGTGGCGTCGTCGACGAGGTGGCGGACCTCGGCGCCGATCGCCGCCTCGTCGGCGGCGTCCAGAAGTCCGGCCGTTCGAAGCTCGTCGCGGAAGGCGGGCAGCGGGTCGCGCCCGCGCCCCTCCGCAAGGTCGTCCTCGGTCCGGTACTTCGTCTGCTGGTCGTCCGACGAGTGGCCCGTGAGGCGGGTGACCTTGGCCTCGATGAACGTTGCGCCGTCCCCGGCCAGCGCGCGGGCGACCGCGTCGCGCATCGCGAGGTAGCAGCCCAGGACGTCGGTGCCGTCCACGGTCACGCCGGGCATGTTGTAGCCGGCCGCCCGGACGGCGAGGTCGCGGACCGCGACCTGCTTCTCGGCCGGCACGCTGATCGCGTAGCCGTTGTTCTCGACGAGGAGGACCATCGGGAGGCGGTGGATGCCGGCGAAGTTGAGCGCCTCGTGGACGTCGCCCTGGTTCGAGGCGCCCTCGCCCATCATCACGACCGCCACCTGCGACTCGCCGCGGAGCTTGGATGCGAGCGCAATCCCCGCCGCGTGGAGCGCCTGCGTGCCGACCGGCGACGAGCTGCTGAAGATCCGGTACGCCGCGCCGCCGTAATGGGCCGGCATCTGGCGCCCACCCGAGCCGGGATCGTCGGCCTTCCCGAACTGCTGGAGCATCAGCTCGCGCGGCGTCATTCCGAAGGACAGCATCGCGGCCATCGAGCGGTAGTAGGGCAGCAGCCAGTCCCTGCCCGGGGTGAGGGCGGCACAGACCCCGGCCTCCGCGCCCTCGTGTCCCTGGGCGCTGATCACGAAGTGGACGCGGCCGGACCGGTTGAGGATCCAGGCGCGCTCGTCGAGCGCGCGGGCCAGCGACATCAGTCGGTAGATCCCGCGAAGTCGCACTGCCGGCAGCCCGGAACGTGCGACGGGATCCACGCGCTGGCCGGTCGTCATCGGGCGCATGCTACAAGGGGTCGCGCGGCGTGGCGAGGGGCAGTGACCGGATCAACCCGACGGGGCGGTGCCGTCCCACGGCGGCTCCGTTGACCGGCCCCGAATCCGGGTCCGGTGCGTCATGTCCTGCTCTGCCCGGCCCGGAGCCGCCCGGCGGCCGCGAGGAGAGGGCCCGCCGGCCACCATGTTGGCGACCATCATCGAACCGTAGGCGACGAGCGGGAGGGACCGCACGAAGAGCCCGCGGGGTGCGCCGCCGGGCGCAGGGCGCACGCGCTCGTAGCCGCGATAGAGCGCGAAGACCGTGAAGGTCGTCACCAACCAGCCCACGTAGTTCTGGACCGGCACGCCGAGATACGGCCCACCACGCTCCCAGACCCAGGCGCGAAATGCGGGCCCGGACAGGATCGGATCAACGACGACGTCCCAGGCGGTCATCACGGCCGCTCCGACGACGGCCAGCCAGACAACGTGCTGGAATCCCCCGCGGGTGCCGAACGGGCGCCCGTCCACCAGCAACCCTGCGATCACGTAGCTCGGGTAGATCATCATGAACCACGCCCCGGGGATCAGGAGCGGCACGTCCCCGAGCATCGGGCCCAGCACGGTCGTGTAGTGGTAGGGCCCGTAGACCAGCCCGGTCATGACACCGACCTGCTCGAACACCCACGAAACCACGGCACTGGCGACGAAGAAGAAGCCCGCGTGGCGAGCCCCCAGGACGTGGACCGCGTGGCAGAGGCTGAAGACGACGAGGAGCGACGTGAGCCCATTCAGGCCGCCGGGCAGGGCGGGGAGGCCCGCGGCGGGGACGAGACCCCGGATGGGACCGTCGTAGATGAAGAGGGCGAGGGCGACAACGCTGGCCCAGATCCAGCGGCCGCGAGTCGCTCTCATCGTGCCGCGAGCCGTCAGAAGTTGATCGAGCGCCCGTCGACGGCCATGGCCGCCTCGCCCAGGATCTCCGAGAGGGTCGGGTGTGGGTGGGTTGCCGCGCCGATCTCCCACGGCTGCGCCTGGAGCGAGCCGGCCAGCGATGCCTCGGCGATGAGGTCCGTCGCGTGCGGCCCGATCAGGTGCACGCCCAGCGTGTCGCCGGTCTCCGCGTGGCCGATCACCTTGGCGAAACCCTCGTAGTCGCCGCCGATCACGGCCTTGGCGATCGCCTGGAATGGGACCCTGCCGACCTTGATCGGCAGGCCGCGCTTCTCGCACTCCTGCTCGGTCAGGCCGACGGACGCGATCTCCGGTCGGCAGTAGGTGGCCCGCGGTTGCGCGATGTAGTCCATGGCGTGGACGTCGGGATCGCCGGCGATCGTGTGGACCGCCGTCAACCCCTCGTGCGCAGCCGTGTGGGCCAGCCAGAGCCCGCCGACGATGTCGCCGATCGCCCAGATGTGCGGCTCGGCGGTGCGCATGTGGCCGTCGACCACGACGATCCCGCGGTCGGTCACGGCGCGCGTGGTCTCGAGTCCCAGGTCCTCGATGTTGGCCGCCCGCCCGGCCGCGACGAGCAGGACGTCGGCGGTGATCTCCTCCGCCTCGCCGCCTTCGGCACCCACCGTCAGGCGGATGCCGTCGTCCCCGACCACGAGCGACTTCGCGTCGAAGCGCGCATTCGTGATCACCTCGATCCCGCGCCTCGCGAAGCTCTTCCCCAGCTCCTTCGAGACGTCGCGATCCTCGAGCGGGACAATCGCCGGGAGGTATTCGAGGAGAGTGACCTTCACGCCCAAGTCGTGGAAGCACGAGGCGAACTCGCAGCCGACCGCGCCCGCCCCGATGATGACCATGCTCGGCGGGAGCTCGACCAGGCGCAGCACGTCATCCGAGGTGAGGACCCGGACACCGTCGGGCGTGATGCCGGGCAGGCTCTTGACGCGGGATCCCGTGGCGAGGATGACGTCCGTCGCCTCGAGCACCCGCTCGCCACCCGCACCCGGGGCTCCGTCGTCGCCGTGGAGCCGGACCCGGACCTTGCCAGGGCCCTCCAGGCGGCCGCGCCCGGCGACCCATTCGACCTTGTTCTTGCCGACCAGGCTCTTGAGGCCGGTCCACATCCGGCGGACCACCTGGTCCTTGCGAGCCGCGATCACGGCGTAGTCGATCGCCGCCTCACCGGGAATCATCACGCCGAGGTCGCGGCTCTTCGTCCGGACTCGGTTCGCGAAGTCGGCCGACTCCAGGAGCGCCTTGGTGGGGATGCAGCCCCGGTGGAGGCACGTGCCGCCGATCTTGTCCTCGTCGACGAGGGCGACCTTCATGCCCAGCTGTGCCGCGCGGAAGGCGGCCGAGTAGCCCCCGGTCCCGGCCCCCAGGACCACGAGATCGAACGAGTTGGACGAGCCGACAGCCATGGGTCAGGGCACCTTTCGGGCGCCGGCGTGGGGGCGCGCGGGGGGCGCGCAACACGGTCCGGACGCCGATCCGGGGACGGCCACAGCCGATCGGCCGGTTGGGGGAGGGATCACGCCGTCGATGGTAGCGCGGGCCCTCCCCGGGTGCGCGGGCGCTCGGCGGCGGCTCCTATCGTCCGGAGTCGGCGCGAATGGGCAACCTCGATCTCCCGCTCGCGCGACAATGGTCCTCCGCGGCGGTCGCCGCTCCCCACATGAGATGGCCTTCACGATGTCGACGCTCACCGCTCCACGGACCCGCCGGTCATACGCCGCGCGCACGGCGGCCGGGCTCGCCGGCGCGCTCCTGCTGATCGCTGCACTCGCCTCGGCCGTCCTCGGGGCGAGCCCGAAGCACCTCGCGGCACAGGTGACTGACGACGTCGGCGCCGTCAGCGGTGGTGCAGGCTCGGTGCAGCCGGCGCTCGACGACCTCCAGCGCGCGGCCAACGTGCAGCTCTGGGTCTGGTTCACCGATACCACGGGCGGCCTTTCCGCCGCGGACTTCGCGACGCAGACGGCCAAGCTCAACGGCTTCGGTGGCAACGATCTCCTGCTCGTCCTCGCGATGACGGACCATGCCTACGGCTACTGGAAGTCGGATGCGGTCCCGCTCTCGAACACACGGCTCGACTCCATCCTTGGCGCGGACCTGGAGCCTGGCCTGCGCTCTGGCGAGAACGGCGCGGCGATCGTCGCCACGGCGGCCGGAATTCGCGCCGTGGTCACGGGTCCGGCACCGACGACCGGCGGGCCGGCGGCGAGTGCCTCGACGGGTGGCGGCGGCGCGACGGGCTCCACCGGCGGCTCGCCACTCGGCACGCTGCTCACGGTGCTGCTGCTCGTCGGGCTGCTCGCGGTCGCCGGGTGGTGGGTCCTCTACCGCTGGAAGCGCCCCGTCGGCGCCGCTGGCGGGAGCGGCGCCACGCCCTCGGGCGCTCCGGTCGACGACATCGCCGCCATGAAGACACCTGACCTGGAGACGCTCGCCAACCAGGCACTGGTGCAGACCGACGACGCGGTTCGCGACAGCGAGCAGGAGCTCGGGTTCGCCCAGGCGCAGTTCGGGGATGCCGAGGTCGCGCCGTTCCTGGCCGTCATCGTGGACGCAAAGGGCGACCTGGCCGCCGCGTTCAAGCTTCGGCAGCAGCTCGACGACGAGATCCCCGAGGACGCGGCCACCCACCGTCGCATGCTCGAGGAGCTCGTTCGCGGATGCCGCCAGGCGCAGGCGCGGCTCGACTCCGTGAAGGAGGAGTTCGAGCGGCTTCGCGAGATCGAGGCGAAGGCTCCCCAGATCCTCGCCGCGCTGCCGGCCCAGGCCGATGCGCTCCAAGCGCGCATCCCCGCAGCCCAGGCCGCGATGACGCGACTTGCCGCGTACGCCGATGCCAGCTGGCACGCGGTCGCACCGAACATCGACGAGGCCCAGAAGCGCCTCGCAGCCGTCCGGGAGGCCGTCGGCGAGGGCGCCAGGGCGATCGCCGCGAACGATGCGCCGACCGCCGGCCGCGCCGCACGGCTCGGGCAGGACGCGCTGGGCCAGGGCACGGCGTTCCTCGACGGGATCGACCGCCTGGCGACAGAGCTCGACGAGGCGAAGGCGAAGGTCGACCAGATGCTCGTGGACGCGGATCGCGACCTCGCGCAGGCAACGGAGGCGTCTGCCACCTCGCCCGACCCGGCGCTGGCGGCGAAGCTCGCGCAGGCCGTCGCGCTCCTGTCCGGGGCGCGCACCGCGCTCGCCAACCCAAAGCCGGACGTCGCGGCGGCGTACCAGCAGGCCCGCAACGCCCACACGATCGCCGACGACGCACTGGTTGCGTTGCGGACCGCGACCGAGCAGCGCGCCCGGGACGCGGCCCGGCTTGACGCCTCGGTCAAGGCGGCCCAGGCCACGCTGACCAGGGCCGCCGACTTCATCGCGACGCGACGCGGCGCGGTGGGCACCGAGGCCCGCACGCGGCTCGCCGAAGCCCAGCGGCACCTGGACCAGGCGGTCGCGTTGGGCGCCGCCGACTCGGTCGGCGCGACGCGGGAAGCGGACCAGGCGACCCAGCTCGCGAATGCCGCGTACCAGGCCGCCCAGGACGACTACGGTCGGTATGACGACCCCTGGCACGGCGGAGGTCGCGGCGGCGGTGGAGGGGGCGGCGCCGGGGTCGGCGGCAATATCGCCGGCGCGATCATCGGGGGGATCATCGGGGGGATGCTCAGCGGCGGCGGACGCGGCGGCGGGTTCGGGGGCTTCGGCGGCGGCGGCTTCGGCGGCGGCTGGGGCGGAGGCTCGTCCGGGGGCGGCAGCTTCGGCGGAGGTGGCGGAGGCTCGTCCGGGGGCGGGCGGTGGTAGTGGCCGTCGGGCCGTAGCGGCGGTCGGCTAGCATGGATGGACGGAGATCGATCGTGGCGCCGGAACGGCCGGTGCCGCCGGCACGGAACAGAAGGGACGCACTGCGATGAGCGACAACATCCTTGGGCGGATCGGGAACCTGGTCAGGGCCAACGTCAACGCGCTGATCGACGGCGCCGAAGACCCGCAGAAGATGCTGGACCAGCTGGTCCGGGATTACACGAACAACATCGCCGAGGCGGAGCAGGCCGTCGCGCAGACGATCGGCAATTTGCGCCTCAGCGAGGATGACGCCAGCACGGCCCAGGCTGGCGTCGCGGAGTGGGGCGGCAAGGCCCTCGCCGCGTCGCACAAGGCCGACGAGCTCCGGGCAGCCGGCAACACGGCCGAGGCCGACCGGTTCGACAACCTGGCCAAGGTCGCGCTCAAGCGCCAGATCGGCTTCGAGGACCAGGCAAAGAGCCTCGCGACACAGATCGCGAGCCAGACCGAGCTCACGAACAAGCTCAAGGACGGCCTCAACGGGATGCGCGCGAAGCGCGAGGAGCTCGTCCAGAAGCGCAACGAGCTGGTCGCCCGGGCAAAGATGGCCGACGCCCAGTCGAAGGTCCAGCAGTCGCTCAAGAGCATCAACGCGACCGATCCCACCAGCGAGGTCTCGCGGTTCGAGGAGAAGATCCGACGCGACGAGGCACAGGTGCGCGGGATGGAGGAAGTGGCGGCGAGCTCGCTCGATGCGCAGTTCGACGGCCTCGAGGAGATCTCTGCCGACGCCGATGTCGAGGCGCGGCTCGCGGCGCTGAAGGGCGGCGGAACACCCGCGTCGTAGCAATCACCGCGTCTCGTTCCAACGGCCCGGGCCACGTGTCCGGGCCGTTTCGCGTCAGCGCGGGCGCCCGAGGATCGCGAACGCGAGCACCCCGATCGTCCCTGCCACCAGGACCACGATCGTTGTCGGGAAGCTGACGAAGGCAGCGTGAACGGGCGGCAGGATGGCGCTCGCGAGCTCGAGCGCGAAGACCGCCGCGATCACCGCGGCCGCGATGACCAGGACCTCGCGCCAGCCCGGGCTCCGCGAGCCATCAGGCACGATCCGCCTCGGCAGGGATCCCGATCGGCGCGACCAGGACCCGGCCCGCGACGAGACGCCCGCGCCGCGTCAGCAGGCCCTTCTTGGGCCGGTGGAAGGTCAGCGTGACATCGGCCCGGACCACGGGTTCGGAGAGTTCCCCCGAGGTCAGGTCGCAGGCCGTCGGCGTATCCACGGCGAGGACCGGCACGCCCGCGGCCCGCGCCCGGAGGCATAGCTCGACGGCCGCCCGGACCGGCTCGCGGAGGGCGCCCTGCACGCCAGTCCCCAGCAGGGCGTCGATCACGAGCGCGGCACGCTCGATGCCCTGGCCAAGGGTCGCGATGTCCCGGGACGAGGAGGCGTGGATCCGCTCCACCGACCCCAGCGCGCCGAGCCGATCCCAGTTCCGGGCCGCGTCGACCGTTCCCGGGCGCGCGCTGGTCGAGACGAGGACGGCCGCAACCTTGAACCCGTGGGCAGCAAGGCGCCGGGCAGCGACCAGACCGTCGCCGCCGTTGTTGCCCGGGCCGCACAGGATCAACACCGTGCCCGGGTCATGAGGCGCGGGCGCTCGAGGCTCGAGCACCTGCGGCTCGGGCATCACCGGCTCGGCCGCCGACCCCAGACCCGCTCCCGCGACCGCGCCGGCCCCGGACACCGCCTCGGCCGCGGCGATGAGTGCGCGCGCCGTTGCCGCGACGGCGGTCCCAGCGTGCTCCATGAGCCGGCTTCCCCGCACGCCGAGGCGCTGGGCCTTCGCGTCGGTGCCTGTCATCTCGGCCGCCGTGATCGGGGAACGGCCCATCGCGTTCGCCCATCGCGCGGCCAGCCCCGCGAGGTCCAGCTCGAAGAGCGTCGGGTCGTCGGCGGGAGGCCGCGGTCCACGTGGCACGCGGGCGGTGCGATCCGGGGTCGTCATGGGCGGAGGCAAGGGTAGCGGGTCGGTCTGCTTGGCGCTGCCCTGCCCGACCTGTCATCGGTCCCCGATGCGCTCCCCGGGCGCCGCCCTACCCGGTCCCCTGGACGCCGGCCGCGATCCCGCTGATCGTCAGCCCGACCAGCCGCTCGAGCTCGGGGCGTGAAGGGTCATCGTCCGGCAAGCCCCGAAGTCGCCCAAGCAGCAGGACCTGGAGCTCGTTGAGCGGATCCAGGTACGGCGCGCGGAGGGCGATCGAGCGCTGGAGAGCCGGCACGCCGTCGAGGAGCGCGGCGCGCCCGGAGATCCGCAGCAGGAGGCGAACGGTCCGGGCATGCTCGGCCTCCACGTGCTCGGCCAGGCGGGCGCCGTCCGCACCCGCCAGCACGACGTAGCGGCGGCCCACCGCCACGTCGCTTCGCGCGAGGGCGACCTCGGCGTTCTGGAGCAGGCCCCGGAAGAACGGCCAGCTCCGGTGGAGTGCCGCGAGCCGGGCCACGCCCGCCTCGCCGTGAACCCGCTCGAATGCCGCGAGCGCGCTTCCCAGCCCGAACCAGCCCGGCAGATTGAGCCGCACCTGCGTCCAGGCGAAGACCCACGGGATCGCGCGCAGCGAGGCGAGCGAGGCTCTCGCCTGCGGTGTCAGCGCCTGATCCTCGGTCCCTTGCGTCTCCGTGCCCCGGGCCGCGGGCCGCGAGCCGAGCCGGAGGCCGGAGATGGTCGCGATCGGGGTCGCCAGGGCGAAGACGCGCTCGAACGCGCGCTCTTCCCAGACGAGCGCGCGGTAAGCGCGACGTGCCTCAACTGCCAGCTCCTCCATGACGGCGCGTCCATCCGCCGAGGCGGCCGGCGCGACGCCATCGTCCGCGACGTTCGCCGCCGCGAGGAGCGTCGCGGAGGTGACCTGCTCCAGGCCGCGTCGCGCGATCACCGGGTTCGCGTAGCGGGCCGCGATCACCTCGCCCTGCTCGGTCAGCTTGAGGCGCCCGTCGACCGCGCCCTCCGGCGCCGCGAGCACCGCGCGATGCGTCGGACCGCCGCCCCGCCCGATCGCACCTCCGCGGCCGTGGAAGAGGGTCAGCTCCACACCGCCCGCCCGGGCCGCAGCGACCAGGTCCTCCTGCGCCCGGTAGAGCAGCCAGTTCGCGGCAAGGTAGCCGGACTCCTTGTTCGAATCCGAATAGCCCAGCATCACCTCCTGGCGATCGCCGCGCTCGCGAAGGTGTGCGCGGTACGCGGGATCGGCGATGAGCTCCGCGAGGATCGAGCCTGCCGTCTCCAGCGCTTCTGCGGATTCGAAGAGTGGAACCACGTCGAGCGTCGGTGCCCCGGGCGGAAAGCCGCTCGTCATGCTTGCCGGGATGGCCGGATCGGCAGCGCGGGCTGCCAGCCACCGGACGGTCGACACATCCCCCGGGCGCGTGGTGAAGCTGATCACGTAGCGATGGCAGGCGGCCTCGCCGGCACGTCGCTGCAGGGCGGCGATCGCCCGGAACGTGGCGACCACCTCGGCTGCCATGACGCCGGGCGCGACCTCGCGTGCGAGGTCGGCTGGCATCGCCTGCAGCGCCGAACGCGCGGCCACGTGCACCGCCGCGTGCTGGCGGACCTCCAGCGACGCGAGGTGGAATCCGAACGTCTCCACCTGCCAGCGAAACTCCTGGAGGGCGCCGAACGCCAGCCGTTCGAGACCATCCGCGACGAGCGCGTCGCGCAGCTCCGCCAGCTCCACGAGCAGCTCTCCGGCGCTCGCATAGCGCCCGCCCTGCGGCCCGGGCTGCTCGGCGAGGTACGCCCTCGTTCTCCGGAGGCGCTCGGCGATCGCCCCGAGCCGCCGGCGGTACGGCTCGTGCGGGAAGCGGGCGGCCATCTCGCGCATCGATTCAGGCAGGTCGTCTTCGTCGCGGGCCAGCCGGCGCGCCAAGGCGGGTGCCAGGACCACGCCCGGCCGCGGCCGCGCCGCGAGCGTGACCATGAGGCGAGACGCGACCGCCTCGTAGCCATGAAGAAGGTGGTCCGCCTGGATCCGGAACGCCTCGGATGTCGTCTCGGCGGTCACATACGGGTGGCCGTCGCGATCGCCGCCGATCCAGGAGCCCCATGCAAGGAAGGCGGGGCTCTGGGGCGGGCGCGTCCCGGTCCGACCCTCGTCGGCGGCCGGCCCGGTCGATGGGGCCGCGCCGGTGCCCGCGTTGACCTCGTCGCCGCCCGCGACGTCGAGGGCGCCATCGGCGGCGCGGTACAGCTCGGGCGTCGCCGTGAAGAGCGTCGCATCGAAGAAGACCATCGCCGAGCGGACCTCGTCGAGCGGGGTCGGGCGCGCCTGACGTAGGTCGGCGGTGCGCCACAGGAGCGTGATCTCCTCTCGTAGGCGGCGTCGAACGGCCAGGTCGTCGGCCGGGGTCAGGCGCGGGTCGTCAAGGCGGTCCACCAGGTCGTACGCGCGCCGGAGCGCGACGAGGACCGTCCGACGCCGGGCCTCGGTGGGGTGCGCCGTGAGAACCGGCGAGATGCGCAAGCCGGCCATCCGATCCACGATCTCGTCCCGCGACAGCCCGCTGCGTCGCAGCATGACCACGGCCTCGTCAAGCGAATCGTCCATCGGCGTTCGTCCGGCGACCCGGGCGCGCCGCCGAAGCTGGCGGACGCGTTCCTTCTCCTCGGCCAGGTTGACCAGCTGGAAGTAGGTCGAGAACGCGCGCGCCAGCGTGGCGATCTCGGGGCTGCTCATCGCCGCGAGCTCCGCATCGAGGGCAACCCGGAGAGCCGGGTCCGCGTCGCGACGCAGCGCGATGGTCCGCCCGCGGACCCGCTCGACGAGATCGAGGGCAGCCTCGCCCTCCTGCTCCGCGATGACCTGGCCGAGGAGCGCGCCGAGCAGCCGGACCTCGCGTGCGAGCGGGTCGCGTGCCCCTGAGCTCCCGACCGACCGCGGCTCCGCCCGCACCGCCACGTTCTGCCGTGGCGCGCGCGACCGCGCCCGCGTCGGAGGCACGTTCATCGCAGCGCCGCGCGGACAACCTGGACCACCTGCGACGCCGGATCCGTGCGCCCGTTCACGGGCGCTCTCCGGCCAGCCGGGCCGCGCCGGAACCGTCGAGCTCCACCAGGCCATCCGCGGCGAGCGATAGCAGCGCCGCGGACACGGCCGCGGGGGCGTGCAGGCCAAGCGAGCCGTCGAAGGAGAGGCTCGTGCCAGGCGGAACGCTGCACAGGCGATCGACGATCCGCCCTCTGAGCCACCGGGTCGTAGCCTCGAAGGGGACGGATGACCCACGGGCGGGCCGCGGCGGCCGTGGCAC